>Ga0134127_10000575_pt1 | contig 33053 bp, 38 predicted proteins | sample KB31753_FD_96459 | JGI IMG/M metagenome (GOLD analysis project Ga0134127, IMG submission 96459) | Terrestrial soil microbial communities with excess Nitrogen fertilizer from Kellogg Biological Station, Michigan, USA - KB3-175-3 | ecosystem: Environmental > Terrestrial > Soil > Unclassified ...
CCGTACGGGTTGAAGGCCTCGTCGATACCGCCGAGCTGATCGAAAACTTTGGCGCGAACGGCGAGCGTGAAGCCGCCGCAGGCGTCGATCTCGCGTGGCTTGTCGTACTGCCCCCTGTCTTTCTCGCCGGTACCGAGGTCGGAAATATTGCCCGTGTAGAAATTCACCTTGATGCCGGCCGACATTATCACGCCGCTTCCGGGCCCCGTGAGCGTCTTGCCTGCGACTACACCTGCCCAGTGATTTGCGGCGAAGCAGTCCTCGATGCGGCGGAAGTAGGACGGCGTCACCTCCGCGTCGTCGTCGAGGAACACGACGATGTCGCAATCCGCAAGGCGGCCGAGGTGCCTGCGGCCCGCGTTGCGTCCGCCCGGGGCTCCAAGATTCTCGGGGTTTGCGATGATCGTGAAGTGCCTGAAGCGCGCGCGTGCCGCCTCGACGGAACCGTCTGAGGATGCGTTGTCGAAGACTACGGTCACGAGATCCGGGTAATCGGCGCGCTCGATCGACGCTAGCGCCTCGATGAGCTGCGCGCGCTTGTTGAAGCTCAGGACGACTACGCCGATCACGTCACGAAGTCTACTCTGCCGGCGGCGCGCGAAGGTTGCGCTGCGGTATGCTTTCCCTTGTGAATTCGTCATCGCCCATTCTCGCGCTCGGCCTCGAGGCCGCCGACCCGGACCTGCTCGAGGCATGGCTCGATGCGGGCGAACTGCCGAACTTTCGTGCGCTGATCGAGCGCGGTGGCTACCGGCGCCTGCGCTCATGCACCGACGTCTCGAGCGGCGCCACCTGGCCGTCGATTACGACGGGCGTTTCGCCCGCGAAGCACGGGATGGGCTTCTATCATCGGCAGCTGAAGAGTGGCACCTACCGCATCATCAAGAAGTACGCGGACGATGTCCGCTCGGAATTCTTCTGGAAGCCGATGAGCGCGGCCGGACGGCGTGTCGCGATCTTCGACATTCCGTCCATATTCCCGCTGCCGAACTTCAACGGCGCGCAGGTCGTCGGCTGGGGTGCGGAGGGGCTCAACTGGAAGCAGGTGTCCGAGCCCACGACCCTGTTGCCGGAGATCACACGCCTGTTCGGGCGGCATCCGCTCGAACGCTGGTACCAGGAGGAGATCAAGGACGCAGCCGGGTGGCGCGAGCTGCTCGAGCGGCTGCTCGAAGGCACGCGCAGGCGCACTCGGATCGCGCGTTGGCTGCTCGAGCGCGAGCCGTGGAATCTCCTCTTCGTCGGCTATCCGGAGACGCACTGGGCGGGACATTATTTCTTCCACCTCCTCGACGCCGCCCATCCGCGCCATGATGCCGCGCTCGCGCGCGAGTTCGGGGGCGCAATACTTTCCGTCTACCGCGAAGTGGACGCGGCGCTCGGCGAACTGACGCGCGCTCGCGAGGATCTCGCAGTCCTTGTCTTCTCTAACACCGGCATGGGTGCGAACTATTCCGGAATGCATCTCGTGCCGCAGGTCCTGCAGCGACTGGGCATGTCGGGCAACGACGGGTACGACCTCGACAGCGACGGCGCGAAATCCCGCCGCTGGGGTCCCTACGCCATCAAGACCGTCGAGTCGCTCGTCTCGGCGAAGAACATTGCGCGCATCCGCCAGGCCGTGCCCCAGAAGATTTGGGACAAGTACACGCGGATCTTCCTGAACGCGGGCAATCGCTGGGCGGGCAGCCGCGCGTTTTCGCTCCCGGGCGACTACACGGGCGCGATCCGAATCAACCTGCGCGGCCGCGAACCGAACGGCACGGTTTCTCCCGGCCGGGAATATGACCGCCTCTGCGAGGAGCTGGCTGCCGAGTTTCTGGCGCTCGAGAATCCTGCGACCGGCGAGCGCGCGGTCAGCGAAGTCTACCGCTTCCGCGTGCGCTATCCCGGCCCCTACTTCGACGAGTTCCCCGACCTTATCGTGCAGTGGGTGGGGAAGCGCCCGATCGATGCGCTGAGCTCACCGCGCATCGGCACGGTGCGAGGCGTCTTGCCGGACAAGCGCTCGGGTGCGCACCAGACGTTCGGATTCCTGGCAGCCGGCGGCCGTGGCATACGGTCCGCAGGCCGGCTGGAATCCGCGGACATCATGGATATCGCGCCGACGATCCTGACGCTGCAGGGCGTCGCCGTGCCGGCACACATGGACGGGCGAGCGCTTGCGGACATGATCGCCGCTTGAACGCCCGAAGCCGCATTACATCTCGTATTCGAACTGGAAGCGGACAGTCAGGTCGGCCGCGGCTGAGCCGGTGCCGAACAGGACGGCGGCGTCGTACTTGACCTTGTGCTGGCTGGTCTGCCACTGCCCGAACATCGCCGGGCCGATTCGATGGGAGTCTTCCTCGCCGAAGGCCTGCAGTCCCGGCTCGAATCGCGGGTTCAGCCGCCACTTGAGCTGGAGCGCGTAGAGGAACTCGAACTCGTCCTCGGCTCCGTCGCCAATCTCGCGCTCGACGAATGGGTTGAAGTTTGTCTGCAGGCGGCCAAATTCCTTCTGCAGCAGCGGACCCACGACGATCTCGTCCGGCCCGCCTTCGAGCGAATACTCGTATTCGGCGAAGAGCCCGACGTCGAGCCAATGCTCGCCGGGCTCGTTGAGCAGGAAGATGTTCTCCCACTCGATCGCCTCGAACTCGCCGCCCTCGCCCGGGAACTTCTCGTATTCGCCGGCGAGCTCGGTGAACCAGCGCGAGTTGACGCCGTATCCATAGTCCATCACGTACTGCTGAAGGTCGTCTTCCTCGCTGCCGTCCTGGTAACCGCCGCGGAGCTCGAACTCGTGCTCCCCGGCTTCGACAGCAGGCAGGTAGACCTTGTCTGCGGGACCCGCCAGCGCGGCCGCGGCCGCAAGCTGGAGAATCAGTGCGACAAGGCCGGCTTGGGCCGGGCGGCGTTCCATCTCAACATCCCCATCGCGATCAGCATCGCCGTCGCCAGGTAAAACACGATCTGTATGCCGCTCGGCGTCGCGTCGTAGCCGACCAGCGTGTGCAGCATCTGGCCCAGCAGCGAATGCTCGGACAGGACATGCGAGGTGTCCCAGACGGGCGATCCGAGCGATGGCAGCAGGTCCGCCTGCACCAGGTAGCGCGCACCTTGTGCGGCCATGCCCGCCGCGAGAAGCAGAATCAGCCAGTTCGTAGCCGTGAAGAAATGGCGGAGCGGGATCCGCAGCAGCCCGAAGTACATCCCGAAACCCATGAGCGTGCCGAGCGCGAGGCCAAGCGTTCCGCCGGCGAGCATCTGCGACGACTCTGTGCCGCCGGCTGCGGCCATGCCGTAGAGGAACAGCACGACTTCGGACCCCTCGCGCAGCACCGCGAGCAGCACGAGCACCATCAGCGCGACGACAGGTGCCGTGCCCTCATGGACCGCGCGCCCGACCGAGGTCGCATGGGCGGCGAGCTCGCGGCCGTGCTGCGACATCCAGATCGCATGCCAGGCAAGCATGATGACGGCGGCAAAGAGGATGCCGGCGTTGAAGAGCTCCTGGCCGACCCCGGACGCCATGTTGCCAATGCCGTCTGCAAACAGCGCAACCACGACCGCTCCGGCGACGCCGATACCGATGCCGCCCAGGATCCAGCGCGAGCGACCTTCGATCCCGCGCGTCGCCGCGGCGACGATGCCGATGATCAGCGCCGCCTCGAGCACCTCGCGGAAGACGATCAGGATGGTCGCGAGCACGGGCGGCTACCTCATTTCGCGATCAGGACGCCCTGCGCGGTCGCCTGGTTGAACTCGCCGAAGAAGGGATACTTGCCGGGCTTGAGCGGGCCCACGAACACGGTGATCGTTCCTTTGCCCGGTACGATCTTTTCGCGGTTCAGCTCGTAACTCTCGAACTCCTCCGGCGTCGCGTCGCGGTTCTCGATGACGAGCTTGACCTTGACGTTGGCCGGGACCTGGACTTCCGCCGGCTGGAACTTGTGCTCGCTGATCACGATCTGGAAGGTCGGCGGCTCGGGGTCCGCGGCCATGGCGGTCGCGGGCGGCAGCAGCATCAAGAGCATCCCGGTCAGACGGCGCAGCATCGTCAGGGCTCCCGTGTCCGAATACTAATGCTAATGATAATGGTTCTCATTTGCGGATGGCAAGTGGACACCCGCTCCATACGTGAAACAGCGAGGTTTTTCAGGACCCTAGGACAGCAGGACCCGGCCGGTCACGAGATCGACGCCCGTCGCCTTCAACGCGTCGATGAGGGGCGCGAGGTGTTTAGCGTAGGCCTGGGCGCGCGATGACGCCTTCGAGGGCGGCTTTCGAACCTGCATCGCGCTGATCGTCAGGACGCTGCGCCCGCTCTCCCAGAAGCGGGCGCAGCCCTCTTCCCAATCGAGGCCGCAATACGCGACGAGCTCTCGCGCCCCCTCGTCGAAGCGGCGAATGAAGTCCTCGTACTGGATCGTGATGAAGCGGCCGGCCGCGACCCGCTCCCAGTGCGCCATCAGTCGTGCGTACCCGCCGTAAGCATGGCCGATATCCTCGAGCCGGTTCGTGAACCGGACCAGGTGCGAAAACTGGTTGCGGAAGATCGAGAGGCCCGTCTCCACCGGATTTCGGCGCACATGGATGATCTTCGCGGCGGGGAAAAGACGGGAGATCACGGCGATCGCATCGAAGTTCCAGGGATTCTTGTCGGTCACGACCGCGACGTCCTGCAGCGCCGGAAGTCCGTGCCGCCACCAGGTATCACGCCACTTCGCCCAGGTTGCCTCATCGATCGACGCGAGCGATCCGGCCTTGGCCTGCGCCATGAGCTCTGCCATGGCCCATCGCATCGGCATCCGCTCGCCGCAGGCGAGTACCCGCGAATGCTCACCGAGCACGCTCTCGATCAGCGTCGTGCCCGAGCGCGGCATGCCCACGATGAAAACAGGCCGCGGTTCCCCTTCTTCGGCTGCACGGACGGATCCGTCGCCGAAGAGGCCAATCAAAGTGTCGACCGCGCGCGTGCTCGCCGCCGGATCGTATGTGAAGTCATCGGCCTTCGCCTGCTCGAGCGCCAACGCATTCGCCTGCTCGTACGCGGCAAAGGCGCCGTCGAAATCGCCTCGCGCATCGAGATAGTCGGCGAGCGCGAACGCCGCCGTCGACCGATGTGCGAGCCGGAGGTCCACGCGACCCACGATCGCCTCGAGCGACTGCGCTTCGGCGGGCGAGAGCTTGCCGTCCGTGATCTGCGCGAGCGCCTTGTAGGCGAACGGATCGGCGGGCGAGGCCGCCAGCGCGCGGCGTGCGTAGTCTTCGGCCTCGTCACGCCGGCCGTGCATCATCCGGTGCACCGCTTTCGCGGAAAGCATGAGTCCGAGCCCAGGATCGAGCGCCTCGGCCTCGTCGAGCGCCTGCCCGGCAGCCTCGGGGTCGAGCGCGGACAGGCACAGGCGTGCGTAGGTCGCGAGATGGAGCGCGGTGCGCTCGCCCAATTTGAGCGCGTGCTCGAAATTCTGCCTCGCCTGGACCAGGTAGCCCGTGCCCCACTGCGCTCGCGCGAGCGCGCGCCAGGCGGCGGGTTCCCGTGCCTGCACGGCGAGCCAGGCCTGCGCGGTTTTCTCGAGTGCGGCCCAGTCTCCGCGCGCTTCGTGGATCTCGGTGTACAGCCGAAGGATCGCGGGATTTCCCGGCGCCAGCAGCGCCGCATCGGCGAGGATCCGCTGTGCGTCGTACGGCCGACCCGCATCGAAGCTCGCGCGCGCCAGCTTGAACAGCAGCGAGGGATCCCGTGGCTGCAGCTCCGTGGCGCGGCGGAAGTGACGCGCCGCTTCGGCGAATTTGCCCTGCCGAACTTTCAGCTCGCCGAGCCGCTCCCAGGCCCAGTGCTGCTGCGGCCCATCGGCGATGATGCTTTCGACGACGCCGACCGCCTCGTCAATCCGGTCCTGCTGGACGAGCCAATGCGCGAGGTTCATGCGGACCGCCGGATGCGCCGGGGCAACCTCGACGGCTTTGCGCAGCGGCGCCTCGGCATCGCCCGGCCGTCCGGCCTGCAGCAGCATGAGGCCGTAGACGGTATTCGCCTCTGCGCTCTCGGGTTCCTGCTCGACCGCGGAGCGATAGTGATCGAGCGCCTCCGCGATGCGACCGGCATTGCGCGCGGCGTGTCCCTGCTGCAGCCGCGCCTGCATCGCGCTCACGCCCATCGGCTCACCCCGCGGCGCCCGGATCCACGAAGCCCTCCGGCGGCTTCGACCCGGTTCCGAAAAAGTATTTTTCCATCTCGCCGGCAAGGAATTTCCGGGCCTTCGGCTCGAAGGCCACGAGGCGATATTCGTTGATCAGCATCGTCTGGTGCCTGAGCCACTGCTGCCAGGCTTCCTTCGAGACGTGCTCGAAGATGCGCTGGCCAAGCTCACCCGGATACGGCGGGCGATCGAGGCCTTCCGCCTCGCGGTCGAGCTTCACGCAGTGAACCATCCGGGCCATCCCTCAACTCCTCGAGCAATCTTGCCACGGGTGCGGGCAATCCGACCGCCTCGACCGCCGCAAGTTCGTGCCAGCGCGCCTCGCCTTCCGCCGCCGCCGGCATGAACGCAGGCAGCTCCAGCACCCACGGCTCGATGTCGAGGTCGAAGTGCGTGAAGACGTGCCGGATCGTCGGAAGCTGCCTGGTGATTGCCGCCTTGCCGAAATGTGTCGCGATGTAAGCAGCGGCAGCTTGCTCGTCCGGAAACTCGGGGGGCGTCCAGAGGCCGCCCCAGATGCCCTGCGGCGGACGACGCCCGAGCAAGACGCGTCCCGCTGCGAGCGCGAAGACCATGTGCGTATGCCGCAGCCGCCGTGGCGCGCGCCGGCGCGCAGCGGGGATCTCCCTTGTGCGCTGCGACGCGAAAGCGCCGCAGCCCGTTGACAGCGGGCAGCGGTCGCAGGCGGGGTTCGCGCGCATGCAGACCGTCGCGCCGAGATCCATGATCGCCTGCGTATAGGCGGCGACCCGCACCGTCGGCGTTGCCGTTTCGGCCAGCGCCCAGAGTTTCCTGAGGCCCGCGGAGGAATCGGGCGCGTCCTCGACGAGGTGCACGCGGGCGAGCACGCGTTTTGCGTTGCCGTCGAGGATCGGATGTCGCTGGCCTCGCGCGAGCGCAAGGATCGCGCCGGCGGTCGAACGCCCGATGCCGGGCAGAGTCATCAGCGCCTCGTGCGAGTCCGGCAGCTCACCGCCGTGGAGCGCGACGATCACCTGCGCCGCGCGATGGAGGTTTCGTGCGCGCGCGTAGTAGCCGAGGCCCGACCAGGATTGCATGACATCGTCCTGCGGCGCGGACGCGAGCGACGTGACGTCGGGGAAGCGCGCCATGAAGCGCTCGTAGTACGGCCGCACTGTCTCGACCTGCGTCTGCTGCAGCATGACCTCGGATACCCAGACGCGGTACGGCGTCGGATCCGCCTGCCAGGGCAGGTCGCGCCGGCCGTGGACATCGAACCAGGCAAGCAGCAGCTCTGCGAGCCGCGCTGTTGCCAGGCTCATGGGGATTGCCCGCCGCTGCGCTCGACACGGATCTTCGCGTCGCGGATCGTCGCGCCCGAGACCCGCGCCTCCGCGATCGTGAGCTCGGCGTCGAGGTCGAAAGTCGCAAGCTGTGCCACTGCGTCCTCGAGCGTCGCCCTCTTCTTGCGCAGCGTCTTCGCCGCCGGAGGCACGTATCGGTTGAGGTCAATGCGGTCGAGACGCGCGCGGACCAGTCGCGCACCAGGCACGATCCACGCCTCGAAGTTCGTGTCGTCGAGCCGGCCGGTGACCGGATCGAGCCGCAGCGTCCCATCTTTGAGCCGCGCTTCGGCCATGAGCTGCAGCGACTCGAAGGCCGTCGGGTCCGCGGTCGCGGGCAGCGGATGGCCGAAAATGATGGCGGACGCGCGCGGCGCGAAAGGCTCGGTCGCGACGCGGAAAACGCCCGCCATTGCCGGCTCGCCAAATTCAAGCGAACCATCGAAGGTCCCGGGGACGCCGCCGAACGTGAATCGGCCCGCTTCGAGCCGCGCGACGCCGCTCGCGCCCTCGTACGCCGCGCGCTTGAGCACGCCCGTCAGCTCGGCGCCGGCGAGCGGCAGCGGCTCGCCGCCAGCCCAGCCGCGAAACGCGAGTCCGCTCGCCTCATATTTTTCCGCGTCCGGATCGAGTCGCGCGCGTCCCTTCACGGCGTAGTGGACCGTGTTCGGGCCGAACAGCGCCGCGAGCTTCAGCTCGAGCGGAAACTCGGCCGCGGGCGCGATGTCCGTCGCATCGAGGGCGAGCCCGGCGATCTGCCAGCTGCTGCCCGCCATTTCGTCGCGGACTTCGACGAGGCCGCGTTCGACCGCGAGAGCTCCCAGGTACCAGGCCGCGGGTTCGGGCGCCCCGGTCCCGGCCGGCGGCTCGGGAAAGAGCGCGGACCAGTTCGAGCGGCCATCCTTTCGCGTGATGAGCCGCACCTTCGCGTCGCTGACCGAGACCGCTTCGACGCGCGCCGCACCGAAAATGCTGCGCCATGGAACGCGCAGGTCGACGCGCCCGACCTCGAGGAACGGCGTGTCGCCAAATCCGGGCGGCTGGGCGATCGCGAGGCCGCCGATCCCGAGCGTCGGCGACGGAAAGAATCCGACCTCGAGCGAGGCGACAGTCGTCGGCAGGCCGACCGCTTCGCTGACCTGACGCGCGACGAGGCCGCGTGCCCACTCGGTGCGCGCGGCAATCCAGGATGCGGCGAAGACCAGCACCGCGACGAGCGCGATGACGGCCAGTACGAGGGCATGGCGTCGTTGCAGGGGCATTCCGGTGATCCGCGGGCGACCACCGGATTCTAGCTAACTCACCGATCGCAGATGCTGATCTCGCCCGAGAGCGTCTGCATCTCGACGCGCGCGCCGCCGCTGCCCATCGTGAAGTCGAGCTCGCTGCCCGGCGAGTACTTGCTCGTGTCGCGCGCTTTGTGGCCGAAGCAGTTCTCGATGTCGCCGCTGAAGGATTCGAGGTCGAACTCTGCATTGACCGGCGGCTTCAGCCTCAGCGTCAGGGTGCCGCTGACGGCCTCCATATCGACGCGCGAGGCCGGCGTCAGATCCGTGTGAATCTCGATGTCGCCCGAGACCGAGTTGAGCTCGATGCGCCCCGCGGCCGCGACGGTCGCCCGGATCTCGCCGCTCACGACCTCGCCATGATAGTCGCCCCGAATGCCGGACACGGTCGTCGTGCCGCTCACGTTCTCCGTCGAAACGGTCGCCTTGCCGCCGTTGCCCGCCACCGTCACTTCGCCCGAGACCGACGTCGCCCGGACCGGTCCGTCGAACGCCTGGGTCTGGACCTCGCCGCTCACCGACTCGAGGTTCTGCTCGCCGCGCACGCCAGTCACCGTGATATCGGCGCTCACCGTGTCGGCCACGACCCGGGCGCCTTTCGGCACGCGCAAGGTGAGGTTGGCGTCGTCTTCGTCGTCGTGATCGTACTTGCCGTGTGGCCGGTCCACCTCGATGCGCACGCTGCGCTCCGTCGCCTCGAACTCGAGCTCATCCTTGGGGTTCTCGATCTCCGCGACGAGCTCGACTTCGTTCTTGTCCCAGGCCGTGATCTCGACGGTGCCCTGCACGTTCGAGACTTCGACCGTCGCGTCGGGAGCGACCTTCGCCGACTTGGTGATCGTCTGCTGGCACAGCGCGGGCGGCGCCGCGGCGGCCAGGATGGCTGCCACCAGCCACGAATTCCGGATCGTCATGTCAAATTCTCCTCGTGAGGCCGTCACTCGAGGTGACGACGGTCGAATACAACTGCAATTCCTGCTTGTAGGTTCCGACGAGCATGCCCTTCAGCATGCCGCTGGCCGGGTCTTTCGCGAGGGCGGCGTCGATCTCGTTGGCTGCCTGCTGCATGATCTCGAGGTTCTTCACGATCGCCGCGCGCGTCTCGGGCTTGAGGTCCGCGAACTTCCCGCGGAACTGGCGGAGCAGCTCGTCGCGCGCGCCGAAGTCCTTCGCGGAAAGCCCGGAGTTCGGCCCGTATTTGACCGGCACGACCTCGGTCGGCGCCGCCGTCGGTGTCGCCTGTGCAATCCGCGTGTTCGGGGCCGGGACATCCGGCGACCGCGTCAGGCTCCAGGTCAGCAGCGCCGAGACCGAGGCCACCAGCACGCCGGCCGCAAGCGCGAGCGGCCAGCGGAACGACCGCGCTGCGGGCTTTTCCGCCTCGCCAAGACGCGCGGCGATGCCGGGCCAGAGGTCGCGCGCGGGTGCGACGTCCTTCGGCAGCTCCGCGGCCTTCGCGAGCAACGGGTCTTCCGGCGGGTTGCGCGGTCCGAAGGGAATCGTGTTCACGTCGCCCTCTCCTCGCCCATGCGCGCGCGCATCAGGTGCCGCGCGCGATGGAGCTGTGCCTTGCAGGTGCCGACCGCGACGCCGAGCATCTCGGCGGCCTCCTCGTGGCTGTATCCATAGATGCCGTGCAGCACGACGATGTCGCGCGCACCCGGCGGAAGTCCCGAGATCGCGCGCTCGATGTCGATCGGCGTCGCCTCGTCCATGGGCGCGTCCGCCTCGAATTCCATCTGCTCGCCGAGCTCGTCCGTCATGCTGACCTCGTTCCTGCCCTGCGGGCTTCGCCGCTTCGCGAGCACCGCGTTGACTGCGATCCGATGCAACCAGGTGGAGAAACTGCTGCGCCCTTCGTAGCCGGGAAGGCTTCGCCAGGCGCTCACGAAGGTGTCCTGCGTCAGGTCCTCCGCGGACTCCGGCTGGCCCGTCATGCGCAGGCACAGTCCGTACACGCGCCCGACGTGCTGGCGATAGAGGTCCTCGAAGGCGCCCGTGTCGCCCCGGCAGGCCCGCATCACGAGTTCGGCGCTCGAGTCCACCCGACCTGCCGACATCCTCACCTTTTCCATCCGATCCGCAGTCCGTTCATACACTTGGACGCATCGGCCGCCCGGAAGGTTGGAAGCCTTACAATCCGGCCGATATGGCGCAGTTTGCGGCGATCACGGGCTGGGGCAAGTGCATGCCCCCGGCGGTCCTCTCGAATGCGGATCTCGCCACCTTCCTCGACACGGACGACGACTGGATCCGGTCCCGGACCGGCATCCATGAGCGCCGCATTTCGCACGTCTCGCTCGGGAAGATGGCCGAGGTCGCCGCGCGGCGGGCCCTGGCCGGGGCCGGGCTCGATCCGAAGGCGCTCGACCTCATCGTCTTCGGCACCTGCAGCATGGACGAGCAGGTGCCAAACATGGCCTCCGGGCTTCAGGTCGCGCTCGGGGCCCGCGGCGCGGGCGCGATGGACGTCAATACGGCCTGCACCAGCTTCCTCTACGGGCTCACGACCGCAAGCTCGATGATCAAGTCGGGCGTCGTGAAGAACGCGCTCCTGATCGGCGGCGAGCTCATCTCGCCGATGATGGACTGGACCAACCGGAACGTTTCCGTGCTCTTCGGCGACGGCTGCGCGGCCGTCGTGCTCGAGGCGACTGAGCGCGAGGAAGGTGTGCTCGCCGACCGGCTTGGATGCTACGGCGATGCGCGCGGGACGCTCCAGGTCCACGGCATGGGGCTCGCCTACGCGAACCGCGGCTGGGCGCTCGGCGACACCGAGTGGGTGTTCGAGGGCCAGGAGATCTTCAAGCGCGCGGTGGTCGGCATGAGCAAGGCCTGCGAGGCCGTCCTGGCGGCACGCGGTCTCGCGGCAAAGGACATTCACCTCGTCGTGCCGCACCAGGCGAACCTTCGAATTATCGAGGCGGTCGTGAAGCGCGCCGGCATCCCGATGGACAAGTGCTTCGTCAACATCCAGCGCTACGGCAACATGTCCTCGGCAACCGTGCCGGTGGCGCTCGTCGAGGCGCTCGAGGCGGGCCGCGTCGAGCCGGGCTGCAACCTGCTCCTGACTGGATTCGGAGCGGGCCTCTCGTGGTCTGCGCACATCGTGCGCTGGGGCGAGCGTACGCAGCCGCTCGGCCAGAGCGATGCGGAGCTGCCGCCCTGTACGAAGAGCGCGCTCGAGATGGTCCGCGGCTACATGGCCGTCAAGCAAGGTTCGCGCCTCACCGGCTGACGAGGTCGCGGTAGAGCTCGAGGAAGCGGTGCGCCGCGCCCGCTACGTTCTCCTTCCAATGCCGCGCCGCGTACTCGTCGGCGCCGTCGCTCACGTATTTCGCGCAGGCGAACTCCGCGCCCTCGAGCTTGCAGGCCTTCGCCAGTGCATAGGCTTCCATGTCGACGACATCGCAGGCCGGGCCGTGGTCGGCCGTCGCGAACGAGTCGCCGGAGCCGCAGACGGCCTCGGGCAGGTCCGTGAAAACGCCTGGAAACTCGAGCGTCGGGGGAAGTTCGTCGAACGGCGTTTCGCCGTGCGCGAAGCCGAGCGCGCTGACGTTCATGTCGCGGTCCACGAAGCGCCGGCAGGCGACGAGCGTGCGAGCGGGGATCCGCGCGCTGCCCGCGGTCCCGAAGTTCAGGACGAGCGGCGGGCCCGCGCTTTCGTGCCGCAGGCGCACGAGGTACCGCGTCAGCGTGACGGCGGCGTTGACCTTGCCGACGCCGGTGAAGAGCACCTCGACGCCCGCGCTTTCGAAGACGCCGGCGGCCTCGGCCGGCAGCGCCATCGCGATGAGGATTGCCGGCGCGTCAGCCGCCATAGCGGATGACGGCGCGCGGCGTTGCGCCGCGGCAACGGAAGTCCTTCGCGATGCCGAGGTCGATCAGGATGCCCGCATGGAGCACGTCGAACCCGGCGTCCGCCGCGAGCTCGGCGGAAGCCGCGAGCGTGCCGCCGGTCGCGAGTACGTCGTCGATGAGGAGGAGCCTGCCCTCGCCTCGCTGCATCTCGAGCACGCCCGCACCGTATTCGAGCGAATAGTTCCGCTCGACCACGGGCGGCGGCAGCTTGCCCTTCTTGCGGATCGGCACGAAGCCCTTGCCGCGCCGCTCGGCGAGCGCCGCGGCGAGGATGAAGCCGCGCGACTCGACGCCGGCGACCGCGTCGGCCGCGTCCCACTCGCGGGCGTTGAACAGGCCGTCGAGCGCCGCGATCGCCTCGCCGAAGTGCGAGCGCAGGAGCGGCGTGATGTCCCGGAACAGGATTCCCGGCTTCGGGAAGTCCGGCACGTCGACGACCAGTCGGGCAAGCGGATGCATCAGGCGCCTCGCGTCGCTGCCGACGTGTGGACGTGGATGAAGTCCGCCATCTCGGCGATCGCGCGGTCACCCTCCACGAGGCCGCGAATCGCCGGGAAAACGTGCGGCATGTCGTGCCACACGGCGAATCGCGCATCGGGCGCCTTCGCGGCATAGCGCAGCGTGTCGTCGAGCAGGATCTCGGGACTTCCGACGTGCAGCATCGTCGGCGGGAGGCGCTCAGTGCGGCCGAAGAGCGGCGAGATGCGCGGGTCGGCGAGGTCGAGGCCGGGCGCGTACCAGTCCTGGATGCGGCGCGCCGAGCCTGCACGGAGCATCGGGTCGATGCCGTCGTTGCGCTCGAACGAAGGGCCGCTGAAGGTGAGGTCAAGGAGCGGCGACATCAGCGCGATTGCAGCCGGCAGCGGCAGGTCCTCGTCGCGCGCGCGCATCGCGGTGACGAGCGCGAGGTTGCCGCCGGCCGAGTCGCCCGCAAACACGACGCGCGCGGGGTCGAAGCCGGTCGAGAGGATCCAGTTCCACGCCGCGAAACAGTCGTCGGTCGCCGCCGGAAAGGGATGCTCCGGCGCCAGCCGGTAGTCGATCATGAGTCCGCGCGCGCCGGCGGCATGGCCGATCGCGGCGAGGAGCGGATCGTGGACCGCGCGGCATTCAGCGATGAATCCGCCGCCATGAAAGTAGAGGATTACGCCGCCCTGCGGCGCGCCGGCGGAATCGATCCACCAGGCCCGCGCGTCGCCTATCGCGAATGGCTGCGAGGCTTCGTATGGCTCCTTACGCGCAAACAGTGGCGCGGCGCGATGGGTCATCGCGCGAATCTGTTGCGCCGTCCCGGCGCGCGCGAGGGCCGCGCGCGCCACGGGCAGCATGCGTCGCACCGCCCAACGTTGTACCGCCGCACGCATCCCGGCATCCTACCCGCAATGGGACGCATCTTCGAAGTCCGCAAGCACGCGATGTTCGCCCGGTGGAACCGGATGGCGAAGCAGTTCGCTCGCATCGGCAAGGACATCACCATTGCCGTCAAGGCGGGCGGCTCCGACCCGAACAGCAACCCGACGCTGCGCCGCGTGATCCAGAACGCGCGCGCCATCAACATGCCGAAGGACAAGGTCGAGGCCGCGATCAAGCGCGCGTCCGGCCAGGGCGCCGCGAACTTCGAGCAGGTGATGTACGAGGGCTACGTGCCCCACGGCGTCGCGGTCCTCGTCGAGACGGCGACCGACAACCCGACGCGCACGGTCGCGAGCGTGCGCAACATCCTCTCGAAGCACGGCGGCAACCTCGCGAGCAACGGCAGCGTCAGCTTCCTGTTCCGCCGCATGGGCGTCTTCCGCCTGAACCCCGAGGGCATCGACCAGGACGAGCTCGAGCTCGACCTCATCGACCACGGGCTCGACGAGATGGGCGAGAGCATCGGTGAGAACGGCGAGCCGCAGCTCGTCGTGCGCTGCGCCTTCGAGGACTTCGGCCAGCTCCAGAAGCGGCTCGAGGAGCGCAGGATCGTCCCGGTCTCCGCCGAGCAGGAGTACGTCTGCACGACGCCGATGGAGCTACCGGAGGCGCAGGCGAACGAGTCGCTCGAGGTGATCGACAAGCTCGAGCAGGACGACGATGTCCAGAAGGTTTACCACACGCTCGCCTGACGGCGGCGGCTAGAGCAGGACCGGCCGGTCCGGCTGCTCGTTCGCGTCCCCGCCCTGCCCCGGGAAATGCCGCGCGAGCAGTGCCCCGACGCCGGCGATCCCCGCTTCCGATCCTTCGGCGAAGCGGCCTGCCCTGAAGTGGACTTCCATGGCACGGCACAGCGCGTCCCATTCGCCCTGGGCGACGCGCGCCGCGATCGCGCGGTCCGCGACGATCTCGACGACATGGTCCGCCATCAGGACGTAGATCAGGACGCCGTTATTGCCGGCCGTGTCCCAGACGCCGAGCTGGCCGAATACGTTGAGCGCGCGCTCGCGCGACATCACGCCGTCCCAGAGCTCGGGCAGATCGAGGGCGGTCTCGATCGCGAATCGGATCTCACCTGCGTGACGGCGCTCCAGGCCGGTGATGGCTGTCTCGATGCGGCGCCGCACCTCGACGGTGAAGCGCCGGCGCGTGCCCCAACGCGTCGAGAAGAGATGCCGCAGTGCGCGACCGAGCTGCATCATCTACCAGCGCCCCGACGCGCCGCCGCCGCCGAAGCTGCCGCCTCCGCCGCCGAATCCGCCGCCGCCGCCGAACCCGCCGCCGCCCGAGCTGAAACCGCCGCCGCCCCATCCCCCGCCAGTCCAGCCGCCATGGCCGGAACGGCTCGACCAGCGGCCGCCCCGGCCGAATCCGAACAGGAGCGACAGCAGCATCGCGACGAACCCAACGAAGACCGAGAGTCCGAGCGCCCGCGACACGAGCCAGGCGATGCCGCCGCTCACGCCGCCGGTCGCAAGCGAGCCGAATGCGCGGCCGAAGACCGTGCGCAGGATGCCTGAGACGAAGATGACGATGAAGAAGATGATTGGAAAGAAATTTCCGATGTCCTTCGGGCCGTCCTTCCAATGCTCATCCGGCGGCGGCAGCTCCTCGCCGTCCACGACGGCGATCATCCGGTCGACGCCGGCCTCGATGCCGCCCGCGAAGTCTCCCTCGCGGAATCGCGGAACGATCGCCTCGTTGATGATCCGGCTCGAGGCGTAGTCCGTGAGCGCGCCTTCGAGGCCGCGCCCGACCTCGATGCGAAGCGCCCGGTCGTCGGTCGCGACGAGGAGCAGCGCCCCGTCGTCGGGTTTCTCACGGCCGAGCTTCCAGGCGTCGACGACGCGGATCGAATATTGCTCGATCTCCTCGGGTTTCGTCGTCCGGACGACCAGCACGGCGAGCTGCGCGCCCTTCCGCGCCTCGAAGGCGGCGAGCTTCGATTCGAGGCCGGCGCGCTGGCTCTCGTTCAAAACCCCGGCAAGGTCCGTGACGCGCGCGCGAAGCTGCGGGATCGGCTGCAGGTCGTCGGCCGCGGCCGCGAGGGGCGCAGCGCCGACCAGCGACGCCGCCGCCAGCGCGGCGAAGCGCAGCCGGAGTGCGCGCGTCATGCGCTGTGCCCGGGTCAGTTCGACGGCGGGCTCGCCGGCGGCTCCGCGGGCTTCGCGGGCGCGTTGAATTCGACGACCGGCGGCTTCGAGATCTCGGATTCGTTCTCGACCGTGAAGTTCGGCTTCACGTCGTAGCCGAAGATCTTCGCCGTCAGGTTGACCGGGAACCGGCGGATCGTGGCGTTGAAATTCTGCACCTGCTCGATGTAGCGGTTGCGCGCGACCGTGATCCGGTTCTCCGTGCCCTCGAGCTGCGACTGGAGCGCGAGGAAGTTCTGGTTCGACTTGAGGTCCGGATAGTTCTCGGCGACGGCGATCAGGCGGCTGAGCGCCTGCGTCAGCTCACCCTGCGCGGCCTGGAATTTCTTGAGCGCCTCCGGGTCGTTCAGCGTCTCCGGCGTCACCTGGATCGAGGTCGCGCGGGCGCGAGCTTCCGTGACGCCGATGAGGACCGTCTGCTCCTGCGCGGCGAAGCCCTTGACCGTGGCCACGAGGTTCGGGATCAGGTCGGCGCGCCGCTGGTATTGATTCGTGACCTCGGACCATGCGGCCTTCACCGCTTCGTCCTGGGACTGGATGGTGTTGTAGCCGCAGCCCGTCAGGGCGAGGCAGGACATGGCGACGAGGCACGCAATCAGGTTTCGCATGAGGATCACTCCGTCTCGGTTTTCGTATCGTACTTCGCCGGTTACTGCGCGGGGACTCGGCTTCCTGTATAGTCCGCGCGCCTTTCCCTCCCCGGACAACCCAAATAATCATGAATTTCAAGGATCTCGGGCTCAAGCCCGAGCTGCTCTCGGCTATTTCCGACCACGGCTATTCCACGCCGACGCCCATCCAGGCGCGCGCCATCCCGCCCGTCCTGGCCGGCCGAGACCTGCTTGCGGGTGCTCAGACGGGCACCGGCAAGACAGCGGCCTTCGTGCTCCCGCTGCTTCAGGTGCTCGACACGGCCGCTGGGCGGGGGCCACGCGCGCTGGTACTCGCCCCGACGCGCGAGCTCGCGGCCCAGATTCTCGAGAGCATCCGCATATACGGTGCATACAAGAAATTGCGCGCACGCGTGATTTTCGGCGGCGTCGGCGAGCGTCCACAGATCGACGGGCTACGCGCAGGCTGCGACATTCTCGTGGCGACCCCGGGCCGCCTGCTCGATCTCGCAGATCGGCGCCTCGCGAACCTGGCCGACATCAGCCATCTGGTTCTCGACGAAGCCGATCGCATGCTCGACATGGGTTTCATCCACGACATCCGCCGCATCATCAGGCTGCTGCCCCAGAAGCGGCAGAACCTGATGTTCTCCGCAACCTACACGCCCGATATCCGCGCGCTCGCGGCGCGCATCCTCGTCGATCCCGTGCAGGTCGAGGTTGCTCCGCCCAACAGCACTGTCGATCGCGTCACGCAACTCGCCTTTCGCGTCAGGAAGGACGACAAGCGGCACCTGCTCGTGCACCTGTTCCAGAACGGCGCGAATGGCGAAGGCCGCTGGCACCAGGCGCTCGTTTTCACGCGCACCAAGCATGGCGCGAATCGCCTGAGCGATCAGCTCGAGCGTGCCGGCATCCGCTCCGCGGCCATTCACGGCAACAAGAGCCAGGCGGCACGCACGCGCGCGCTCGCAGACTTCAAGGCCGGCAAGCTGACGGCGCTGGTCGCGACCGAGGTCGCCTCGCGCGGGCTCGATATCCGCGAGCTTCCGCAGGTGGTCAACTTCGACTTGCCCCATGTGCCCGAGGACTACGTGCATCGCATCGGCCGTACGGCGCGCGCGGGCAACGACGGCCATGCCGTATCGCTGGTATCGGAGGACGAGGCTCCCCTCCTGCGTGACATCGAGAGAACGATGCGCCAGGCGGTGCCTTTCTCCGCGACGCCGGAGTTCGCAAGAGTGGAACCGTCGCCTCCGGCTCACCGGCCAGCCCCGGCCGCGCCTGCACGGCCTGTCGCGCGAAGCGTCAGGCGATTCCGGCCGCGCCGCTCACGCTAGCTAGATCCGCTCGACCAGCGCCGGCACGTCAGGCGTTCCCACCCCGATCGTAAAGGCCCGCTGCAGTGCCCGGGCCGCGGCATCTGCCCGAGCCTCGTCGGCCGCGTGCACGCGGGCGAGCGGATCGCCCGCGCTGACGCGCGCGCCGCGTGGTTTGAGCCGGTCGAAGCCGACCGCCGGGTCCACCGACTGGTCGGGCGCCGTCCGTCCGCCGCCCAGCGACACCACCGCGAAGCCGACCGCGCGGGTATCGATGGCGAGGACCGTGCCGGACTTCGGCGCCGGCACGTCGCGGATGACGGGCGCGCGCGGGAGCCGCGTCGGCGCGTTCTCGAGCAAGTCTCGCGGGCCGCCTAGGCTCGCGACCATTCGTGCGAAGCGCTCCGCCGCGGCTCCACTCGCGAGCGATTCCGAAAGCTTTGCGCGTGCGCTGGCGGAGTCGCGCGCGAGCCCGCCCTGCACCATCGCCTCCGCGCCGAGCGCGAGCGTGACTTCGAGCAGGCGCGGATCGGCCGGCTCGCCGCGCAGCATCGCGACCGCCTCCAGGACTTCAAGCGCGTTGCCCGCCGAGCGCGCGAGCGGCTCGGACATGTCGGTGTGCAGCGCGGAGAGCTTGAGCCCCGCCTCCTCCGCCGTGCGTACCATCGCGCGCGCGAGCTCCACGCCACGCTCCGGCTCGGGCAGCACGGCGCCGTTGCCGTGCTTGATGTCAAGCACCAGCGACTCGAGCCCGGCAGCCAGCTTCTTCGACAAGATCGAGGCAACGATGAGCGGCAGGCAGTCGACGGTCGCCGTGACGTCGCGAATCGCGTAGAGCCTGCGGTCGGCCGGCGCGATGCGCTCGCCGGCGCCGACGATCGCGACGCCCGCCTCTCGCACGGCAGCACGCACTCGCTCTGGCGTCGGGCGCGAAGCGTACCCCGGGATGGACTCGAGTTTGTCGAGCGTACCGCCCGTGTGTGCAAGGCCGCGGCCGACGATCATCGGCACCCAGGCGCCGCAGGCCGCGAGCATGGGACCGAGCGCCAGGGAGACGAGGTCCCCGACTCCGCCGGTCGAGTGCTTGTCGAGCACGGGCCCCGACGGCGATTCGTGCCGCCAGTTGAACACTTCGCCGGTGTCGCGCATGGCCATCGTGAACGCGGCGCACTCGTGAGGGGACATGCCGCGAAGTTGTACGGCCATCGCGAAAGCGCCCGCCTGCGCGTCGGACAGGCTGCCGTCGGCGAGCGCATGCGCGAGACGTACGAGTTCCCCGGCCTCGAGCGTGCCGCCGTCGCGCTTGGCCCGGATCGTTTCCTGCGGCAGCCACATGGTGATGCTCTGGGTGAGATTATCAGCCTAAGCGTCGGAATGTAAAAAAGAATTCATGAACCCGTCATGGTGCGTCAACCCGCGGACCCAATGCTCGGCGCCATGCGAGTCGAGAGCATCTTCATCTCTGACGTGCACCTCGGCCAGTCCGGCTGCCGAGCGACGGAGTTGCTCGCGTTCCTCGCCGCGACCGAGGCGAAGAACATCTTCGTGATCGGCGACCTCGTCGATTTCTGGACGATGCGCCGCTCCGTCTGCTGGCCGCAGGCGCACCAGGACGTGCTTCGCATGCTCGTCGACCGGGCGCGAAGCGGCACGCGCGTCGTCTACATCCCCGGCAACCACGACGACGCCGCGCGCGAGTTCGCGGGCATGAACATCTGCGGCGTCGAGATCCGCCGCCAGCTCGTGTACCGGACTGCGGACGGCCGCCGGATGCTCCTCATCCACGGCGACGAGTTCGACTCGGCCGTGCGCTGCGGGCGCATGCGCGTCCGGCTCGGCGCCGCCTTCTACGGAGCGGCGCTCTTCGTGAACAACCTCATCTATCGCGCGCACCTACATCGGGCTCTTTGAGGAAGCCGCAGCGCGCGCCGCTGCGAGCGAGAACTGCGACGGCGTCGTCTGCGGCCACATCCACCACCCGGCGATCCGCGAGATCGACGGCGTTCTCTACTGCAACGACGGTGACTGGGTCGAGAACTGCAGCTCGCTCGTCGAGACGATGAGCGGCCGGCTCGCGCTCCTGCGCTGGTCCGACGCCCGTGCGCGCTCGGGCGCTCAGCGCCCGCTGCGGCTGCTCGGCAGCTCGAAGGCGTAAGGCAACAGCTCGTCGACGCTCGCGGTGCGGATCGCGCCGCCGTGCCAGGGAAAGTGAACGGCAACGCTGCCGCCGGCCGCGAATTCGCGTATGCGCTGGCGGCAGCCGCCGCAGGGCGAGATTGCAATTGCGCGCCCGTCGCGATCCATGGCCCAGACCGCCGTCTCGGCGATGCGGAACCGCTCGCCCTCGGCCCGCACGCCCGCCGCGATTGCGCTCGCCTCCGCGCAGTTGCCGAGCGGATAGGCCGCGTTCTCGACGTTCGAGCCGCTGTACAGCGCGCCCGACGCCGAGCGGATCGCGGCGCCGACGTGGATGCCGGAATAGGGCGCATGCGCCTTCGCGCAGGTTTCCCGCGCGAGCGCGATGAGCGGTTCGAGGCCCGCGCTCATCGTGCGAGCCGGCCCGCGATCCAGCTCCCGGCGATCATCGCGGGCAGGAAGATCCACGCGTCGCGCAGCCCCGCGGCGACGGCGACCAGCGCGGGCCCGGGGCAGTATCCCGCGAGCCCCCAGCCGACGCCGAAGATCGCGGCGCCCGCGACCAGTCGCGCGTCAATTGCTCCCGCTTTCGGCACGTGAAACTCGCCGCCCGCGGCGGGCGCAGGACCCCGGAGGATCAGGCGATAGGCGACGGCGGTGACGGCAACGGCCGCCGCCATCACGAACACGAGCCGCGGATTCCAGTCGCCGAACACGTCGAGGAAGCCGAGCACGACGTGACGGTCCGTCATCGAGGACACGGCGAGCCCCACGCCGAAGAGTGCGCCGGAGGCGAAGCACGCAAGGATCCCGCGCGTCATGGCGAGAGATGAACGTGGTTCATGACGAAGGTCGCGGCCATGGCGAAAGCCATGAAGGCCACGACCGCAGCGAGCGAGCGCTTCGAGAAGCGTGCGAGGCCGCAGACGCCATGCCCGCTCGTGCAGCCGCTGCCGAGGCGCGTGCCAAAGCCGACGAGGAGCCCCGCGACCGCGAGCAGCGCCGTCGGTCCCGACTGTGCGCGCGGGGGCGGCAACGGCACGAACTGCAGCGCCGCCGCCCCCGCGATCATCATCCCTGCGAGGAATGCGATGCGCCAGGCGCGATCGCCCCGCGCGCCCTCGAGCGCACCGCTCGCGATGCCGCTGATGCCGGCGATGCGGCCGACTGACCACAGGAGGAGCGCGGCGCCGAAACCAATCAACGCGCCGCCGGCGATTCCGGGCGCCCAGTCGTTCATGAATATGGAGCGGGTGATGGGAATCGAACCCACGTTAGCAGCTTGGGAAGCTGCAGTTCTACCATTGAACTACACCCGCTCGGTGTCGCTTGGGTCGCGCGAAGCGCGGAATATACTCCCACATGCGTACCGGCAGCCATTCCGCGGATGTCGCGATCGCAGGCGCGGGTCTCGCGGGCGTCGCAGCCGCCATCGAAGCGCTCGATCGCGGGCGGCGCGTCGTGCTCATCGATCGAGACGTCGAGGAAGCGCTCGGTGGCCAGGCGAAGGACGCATTCGGCGGACTCTGGTTCGCGGGCTCGCCGCTTCAGCGGCGGCGCGGAATCCCCGACAGCGTCGAGCTCGGTTTCTCCGACTGGCTGGCCTTCGGAGAATTGCGGGCTGCCGATGCCTGGCCGCGCGCCTGGGCGCAGTCCTATGTCGAGCGTTGCGTGCCCGATGTCCATGACTGGCTCGTTTCGCTCGGCATCCGGTTCATGCCGATGCCGATGTGGGTCGAGCGAGGTCTCTACGGGCCCGGCAATTCCGTGCCGCGCTTCCACCTCGTCTGGGGCACGGGCCGCGCGCTCGCGGATCGCGTCAACGCGCGCCTGCTCGGGCATCCGCGGCGCGGGCTGCTGACGCTGCGCTTCGGCCATCGGGTCGATGCATTCACGACGCGCGCGGGCCGCGTGACGGGAATTCGCGGCGTCACCGAGCCGGGCGGCGAGCCGTTCGAATTCGAGAGCGAATCGGTCGTCATCGCCGCGGGCGGAATCAACGGCGACATCGAGCGCGTGCGGCGTCACTGGCATGAGGACTGGGCCGAGCCGCCGCGCGTGATCCTGAATGGCTCGCACCGATTCGCAGACGGACGGCTGCACGATGCCGCAACCGCGGCCGGCGCGAGCGTGACGCACCTTGACTGGCAGTGGAACTACGCCGCCGGCATCCGGCACTGGAGGCCGCGCAAGCCCGGTCATGGCCTGTCGCTGATCCCGCCGAAGTCCGCGCTCTGGCTGAACGCCCGCGGGGAGCGCATCGGCCCGATGCCGCTCGTCTCGGGATTCGATACGCACGAGCTCGTCGCGCGCATCTGCCGCGAGCCGGGCGGCTACAGCTGGCAGCTTCTCAACCGCAGGATCGCGCTCAAGGAGCTCGCGGTGTCGGGCGCCGAGTTCAATCCGGCGATCCGCGACGGAAGGCGCCTGCGCTTCGCGCGCGAGCTCCTCTTCGGAAACCGCTGGCTGTACGAGGAGCTGACGCGCAACAGCGAGGACATCGTGCAGGCTGCGACGCTTTCCGAGCTCGTTGAGCGCATGAATGCGCTCACGGCTGACGACACCGTGGGGCTGGCCGCCGTCGAGGACGCGGTCTCTCGCTACGACGCCGCGATCCGCCGCGGCCCCCGCTTCCACGACGATGAGCAGCTTCGGCGCATCGCGTGGCTGCGCCGCTGGCCCGGCGACCGGATCCGCACCTGCGCGTTCCAGACGATCCTCGACCGGCGCGCGGGACCCTTGATGGCGATCCGTGAATTCGTGATCAGCCGCAAGAGCATGGGCGGCATCCAGACCGATCTCCAGGGCCGCGTCCTCGGCGACAATGGGCGCGTGATCGAGGGACTCTACGCGGCGGGCGAAGCCGCCGGATTCGGCGGCGGCGGGATGAACGGAAAGCGCGGCCTCGAAGGAACCTTCCTCGGCGGATGCATCTTCTCGGGCCGCATCACGGGACGGAACGCCTAGGACTGACGATGCGCTTCGGCGACGCGATCAACATCGAGGACCTCCGCGCCATCGCGAAGCGGCGGCTCCCGCGCTTCGTGTTCGCGTACGTGGACGGCGGCGCTGAGGACGAGCGCACGCTCGTCGCCAATCGGGAAGCCTTCGCGCGGCTGCGCTTCCGGCCGCGCACGCTCGTCGATGTTTCAAATCGCGCGGTGTCGGCACGCCTGCTTGGCGCGCCGTCGGCATTGCCCGTCGTCGTCGGACCGACCGGGCTCAACGGGCTCTCCTGGCGCGACGGCGACCTCGCGCTCGCACGCGCCGCGTCGAAAGCGGGCGTGCCGTTCGCGATGTCGACGGTCTCGATGAGCCTCGTCGAGGACATCGCCCGCGACGCGCCCGGGCGCCACTGGCTGCAGGCCTACGTCTTCGCCGAGCGGCGGATCACGGAGGCAATCCTCGGGCGTGCGCGCGATGCGGGCTTCGAGTGCGCAATCCTGACGAGCGATTTCCCGGTCACTGGCAAGCGCGAGCGCGACCTGCGCACGGGCCTCCTTCCCGCCCAGCAATTCACGCTTGCGACGAAGCTGGACATGCTGGCGCACCCGCGCTGGCTCGCGACCGTCGCGACGCGGCGCCCGCGCTTCGTGAATATCGAGCGCGAGCTGCCGCCCGGAACCGACGTCAACGCCTTCGTCGGGCATTCGATGTTCGACCCATCATTCTGCTGGGACGACGTGAAGCGCTTCCGCGACCGCTGGCCGCGCAAGCTCCTCCTGAAAGGCGTGCTGCGCGCGGACGACGCGGAGCGCGCGCTGGCCGCGGGCATCGACGGTCTCGTGCTCTCGAACCACGGCGGCCGCCAGCTCGACGGCGCCATCAGCGCCCTCGACGCGCTGCCCGAGGTCGCCCGCGCCGTCGGCGGCCGCGCCTCGATCCTCGTGGACGGCGGCGTGCGCCGCGGCTCGGACATCGCGAAGGCGGTTGCTCTCGGCGCCGAGGGCGTGTTGCTCGGCCGCGCGCCCGTCTACGGACTCGCGGCAGGGGGCGAGGCCGGCGTCGCGCACGCGCTTGCGATCCTCGCCGACGAGCTCGACCGCACGCTCGCGCTGACCGGCTGCACGAGCGTGTCCGGGCTCTCACAGGACCTGGTCGAGCAGGCGTGAACGCGCCGCGCCAGCCGATCCGGAGCTACGTGCTGCGCGGCGGGCGCATCACGCGCGCGCAGCGCCGGGCGCTCGATGAGCTGCTGCCGCGGCTCGGCATCCCCTACGCAGCCGCACCGCTCGACCTCGACCGCGCGTTCGGCCGCCACGCCCCGCGGGCGCTCGAGATCGGCTTCGGCAACGGCGACATGCTCGTCGCGCTCGCCGCCGCCGCGCCCGGGAAGGATTTCATCGGCGTTGAGGTGCATCCGCCCGGCGTCGGCCACTGCCTGCTCGCCGCCGACGCGGCCGGCCTCGCGAACGTACGCGTCATCGCGCACGACGCCGTTGAGGTGATGGCGAGCATGATCCCGCCCGCCTCGCTCGACGAGGTCTTGCTTTATTTCCCGGATCCCTGGCCGAAGAAGCGTCACCACAAGCGGCGGATCGTCCAACCGGATTTCGCGGCGCTCGTCGCGAGCCGCCTGAAGCCGGGCGGGCTATTCAAGCTCGCCACGGACTGGGAGCCTTACGCCGCCTGGATGCTGGAGGTCCTGAACGCATCGCCGGATCTTCGGAACGTCGCGCGGGACGGCGGCTGCGTCGACCGGCCCGAGCGCGCGGCCACGCGGTTCGAGCACCGCGGCCGGCGGCTTGGCCATCGCGTGTTCGACCTCGAGTACCGCCGGTGCGAGTGACCCGAAATTACGGCTTCGCGCAGGAATCTCCCTCGGCGGCCGCGAGGCGCGCATCCGCGGCGGCGATCATGGCTTCGTAGCGCGGGTCGTCGCGCAGCGAATCGAGGTCCGGATCGACCTTGATGTGTTGCAGGAAACCCGGGGTGACCGTCGCCAACACCGGCGCGAGCATCTCAAGCGCCGCTTCTATTTCCTTCAGATTGCTCGCGAGCGTGCAGGCGAAGTTGAAGCGCATTTCCATCCGGTTCGGCTCCATCAAGAGGGCACGATTCATCCACTCCTTGCCGCGCTTGGCCTCCCCGAGGATCGCCAGTGCGTTGGCCCCGTAGCTGACGGCTGCCCAGTTGTCCGGATCCTGTGCCAGGACTTTCTCTGCGTCCTCGAGTGCGATCGCCGCAACTCGTCGCGCGGCCTTCGTATCGCCGACCGCGTTGTAACAGGTGGTCAGCATCGCCGTCGTATGAAAGTCGCCCCCCCGGTGCACCAGCGCCTTTTCGTAATGACGGATGGCATCCTCGAAGTGCCGCTTCCTGACATTCCACAGTCCGGCCGTCCGGTTGACCTCGAAGGAATCCGGATCAAGGCGGAGGGCGATGTCGATTTCCTCGAATGCTTCGTCCCGACGACCCACCCGGTACAGGATCTTGGACTTGATCGCGTGTGCATCGGCCGAGCCGGGTTCTAAGGCAAGCGCCTGCTCGATCGCCATCAGGCCACCGTCGCCTTCGCGTTTATGCGAGAAACGCAAGATCATCTGCCCGGTAGCCAGCAGCGCCCAGGCCTGTGCATAGCCGGGGTCGATCTCGGTCGCACGCCCGCACAGGCGGACGATCTTCTCCATCGCCCGCACGTCCTCCTCGTTTCGGGCGTTGTTGACGTACTGCTGCCAGGCCATGAGGTAGAGGTTGTAAGCCTCGACACTCTCCGTGCCACGCTGCTCGATGGCTTCTTTTTCAGCGGGCAGCAGCTTCACCTTCAGAGCCTTGACGATGGCCTGGGAGATCTCGTCCTGCAGCGCGAAGATGTCGTTCAGGTCGCGGTCGTAGCGCTCGGCCCAGACGTGATCATTGCTCGACGCGTGGACCAGCTGCGCGGTGATCCGGACGCGACCACCCGATTTACGGACGCTGCCTTCGAGAACGTGGCTGACGTCGAGCTCGCGCGCGATCTTGGGGACTTCGACGTGCCGGCCCTTGTAGACGAAGGCGCTGTTGCGCGAGATGACGACGAGGGCCGAGACCTTGCTCAGGTCGGTGATGATGTCCTCGGTGATGCCGTCGCTGAAATATTCCTGCTCGGGATCGCCGCTCATGTTGGCGAATGGCAGGACGCAAATGGCGGTGCGCGAAGCTGCCGGAAAGGACCTGGCCAGAGAGGCGTCGCGGCCGGCGGAAGTGGATTCGAGCCCGTGCCCGCGCGCGATCACGGCCTCGAGCGCGCGCAAGATCTCCTGGACCCCCGGACTGCCGCTGCCGAGTTCCCTGTCATCGAGGTCCGTCGTATGAATCGCGCGCACGTCGATCGGCAAGCTTGCGTTCTCGAAACGCACGGGCACGAGGACTCCGCGGTCTGCGCCTTCGCGCGCTTCGCCGCGAACCCACCGCGACTCGACCGATTTCGGCGTCCAGACCACCAGGACGGCCGCGGCCATCTCGAGTTCCTTCGTGATCTGGCGGTCAAAGTCCTGTCCAGGAGCGATTTCCGGATCCCACCAGACGGACCAGCCCCTCGCCTCGATGGCGGCCACGAGCGGGGCGACGCGCGCCTTGTCGCCACGGGCATAAGAGATGAAGACGTCCGCCATGCGGGTCAGCCACCGCCGAACGCATTCGTCGCGCCGGTGATGATGAACTGCACCGCGAGCGCCGCAAGCACGACTCCGGAAAGCCGGTTGATCACGTTGCCGCCTGTGACGCCCATCACCCGCATCACGACCGGCGTCAGGCGCATCAGGAGATAGGTGATCACGAGCACGGCGACCACGGCGCCGAAGAGGCCTACCGACAGCCGAAGGTCGTCGCGCGCGGCACCGAAGGTCAGCAGCACGATCGCGAGCGCGCCGGGCCCCGCGATGAACGGAAACGCGAGCGGGAAGACGGACACGTCCTTGCGTTTCCGGCCCTCGTCCTTCTCGTCGGGGGTCACGCGCGTGCCGGACTCGCGCGCAAACACCATCTCGAGCGCGATCAGGAAGAGCATGATGCCGCCGGCGATCCGGAAGGCGTCGATGCTGATGCCCATGACCTTGAGGAACGAAGCGCCGCCAACCGCGAACAGGAACAGGACGATGCCCGCGATGCACACGGCCTTGAGCGCCATCTTGCGCCGGAACGCCTCGTCCTCTCCCTCCGTCATCGCGGCGAAGAGCGGCACGAGCGTGACCGGCTCGACCACGACGAAGAAGAGCACGAAGAACTTCAGGACCTCATCGGTCATCTTCCGACCCGTTGCCTTCCCGCGTCGCGATTTTGCCATGCCAGTCGAGCACGCCGCGCTTCGAGAGCCACGCCAGCAGCAGCAGGCCCGGCAGGCTCAGCGAGGCTGTATAGGTGAAGAAGGAGGGATAACCGATCGCGTCCACGACGAATCCAGAGGTGCCCTCGAGCAGCTTGCCGAAGATGGCATACAGCGACGAGAAGAGTGCGTACTGCGTCGCCGTGTAACGCGTCGACGTCAGGCCCGACAGGAAAGCGATCAGCGCGGTGCCGTGCACGCCCTGGGCCAGGTTGTCGAGGCCGTTGACGAGGCCCAGGCCAAGGAGCAACGGCGAGTCGGTGCTCGCGAGCAGCGCGAACCCGATGTTCGAGGACGCGATCAGGATGCTGCCGAGAAAGAGCGCGAAGCGCAGCCCCGCCTTCGCGACGATGAACCCCGCAATGATGACGCCGACCATGGAGACCGGAAGGCCGATCGCCTTCACGACGGTCGCGATCTGCCCGAGCGAGAAGCCGTGGTCGATGTAGAAGGGATTGATCATCGAGCCCATCGTGAACTCGGTCAGGCGATAGGTGCTGACGAGCAGCAGCACGACGATCGCGGTGTGCAGTCCATAGCGCGCGAAATAGTCCGTGAACGGGCAGACGACCGCACCGATGAACGAGGCGCCGAGGTGGCGCAGCGGCTCCGGCCAATTCGGCCGCGCCGCGAGCCAGTCGGCGACGCGCCGCTCGCCGTCCGCGGCGGTCTTCGGCACGCTCGTAGCGGGCTCGCGCACGAGGAGCGTCGTCAGGACGCCGATACCCGCGAGCGAGGCCATCACCGTGTAGCTCGTCGCCCAGCCGTAGCCCTGGGCGAGTCCGAGCGCGCCGGCGCTCCCGGTGATGAGCGCGGCCCGATAGCCGAGCTGGTAAGCGGCAACCATCGCTCCCTGCTGGTCGAGCGAGGCCGACTCGATGCGCCAGGCGTCGACGGAGATGTCCTGCGTCGCCGAGCAGAACGCGAGGAAGAGCGCGCCGACCGCAACGTGCGTGATGTCCGCCGCCGGCGAGCTTCCCGCGAGGTTGAGGAGCCCCGCGCCTATGCCGATTTGCGCGAGCAGCATCCAGCTGCGGCGCTTGCCCAGCAACCGGTAAAGCAAAGGGATCCGCAGCCGGTCCACGATGGGGGACCAGATGAACTTCAGGGTGTAGACGAGCCCGACCCAGGCGAGCATGCCGATTGTCGCGCGCTCGATGCCGTCCTGACGGAGCCAGGCCGAGAGCGTCTGGAACACCAGATAGAAAGGAAGGCCCGCCGAGAAGCCGAGAAACAGCATCGACAGCACCGGCCGCTGCCGGTAGACGAGGACCGCTTCCTTCCAGCTGCGCCGCGGCTTGTCCGCGGTCACAACTCGTAATCCATCGTGAGCGGCGCGTGGTCGGAGAACCAGCGATCCCGGAAGATCGAGGCGGTCCTTGCGCTGCCCGCGAGGCGCGGGCTCGCAATCTGGTAATCGATGCGCCAGCCGACGTTTTTCGCGCGCGCCTGGCCGCGGTTCGACCACCAGGTGTACTGGTCGGGTCGCGGGTCGACCTCGCGGAACGCGTCCACCCACTTTAGCTCGCCGAACACCCGGTCGAGCCAGGCACGCTCTTCGGGAAGGAAGCCGGAGTTCTTCTGGTTCGACTTCCAGTTCCTGAGGTCGATCTCGCGGTGGGCGATGTTGACGTCGCCGCAGAGGACGTAGTCGCGATCGCGCCGGCCGAGCTTCCTGAGGTACGGAAGGAAGGCCTTGAGGAAGCGGAATTTCGACGCTTGCCGTTCCGGCCCCGCGGATCCCGACGGCAGGTAAAGCGACACGACCGAGAGCTTGCCGAACTGGAACTCCAGGTAGCGGCCTTCGTTGTCGAATTCCTTCACGCCAAATCCCGCGATGATCTTGTCCGGCTTGCGCTTCGAGAAGACGGCAACGCCGCTGTAGCCGGGCCGCTTGGCGTCGAAATAGCCGCAGTTGTAGCCGAGGGGACGGAAACAGGGATCGCCAAGCTGGTGCTCCTGGGCCTTCGTCTCCTGCAGGCAGACGACGTCAGCGCCCTGCTCGGAAAGCCAGTCGAACAGTCCCTTCCCTGCCGCCGAGCGGACACCGTTGCAGTTGAGTGTGAGGATGCGCATGCTTCGCCCGCGGCCGCCACGCAATCATACGCATGGCGGGAAGTGGCCGGGATGCGATCGCACCAGAAAGAGTTCATCGAGATGATTCTCGCGAAGCACGTGCTTCGCTTCGGCGACTTCACGCTCAAGTCCGGCCGCATCAGCCCTTACTTCTTCAATGCCGGGCTCATCAACGACGGCGTCTCCCTCGCGCGGATCGGCGCGAGCTACGCCCAGGCGATCGTCGAGGCCGGCACCGCCTTCGACATGCTCTTCGGGCCGGCATACAAGGGCATCCCGCTCGCGACGGCGACCGCCGTCGCCTTCGCAGATCGCCACCGCCGCAACGTGCCGGTCGCGTACAACCGCAAGGAGGCGAAAGCGCACGGAGAAGGCGGGACGCTCATCGGCTCGCCGCTCGAAGGGCGGGTGTTGATCGTGGACGACGTCATCACGGCCGGCACCGCCATCCGCGAGTCATTGAGTCTGATCAAAGCCGCGGGCGCGCAGCCTGCCGGCGTCGTCCTCGCGCTCGACCGCCAGGAGCGCGGCCTCGGCGCGCTCTCCGCCGTCCAGGAAGTTCAGTCGTCCTACGGCATCCCGGTGATCCGGATCATCACGCTGGACCACCTGATCGAGTATCTCGAGGGCGGAGGGGACAGCGAGGAGCTGGCCTCCCTGCGGAATCACCGCAGGACGCACTGCGTCGACAGCGAAGCGTGATGCAGTTACGTTTTGGACTCCGGGCCGGAAACGAGAATAATGCCGGCTTGAGGTGCACCGGATAATGGCCCCGCCGATGAAACTGCTGGTCCCCGCCCTCCTGCTCGCATTCATTGCGGCGGGCGCCGGCGCCCAGGACAAGCAGAAGCAGCAGAAGCTCTACCGTTGGGTCGACAAGCAAGGCCAGGTCCATTACGGGGACAGCGTGCCGGCGGAGTACGCGGAGCAGGATCGCGACGTCCTCAACAAGCAGGGCGTGAAGGTCGGTCGCGAGGAAGGCATCATCACGCCGGAAGAAGCCGCCGCGAAAGCTGCCGAGTTCAAGGCCGCGCGCGAGGAGCAGAAGCGCAAGCTTCGTGACCGCGTGCTGCTTCAGACCTACCAGTCGGTGCAGGAGCTCGAGGTCCTGCGCGACAACCGGCTCGACCTCGTCGACGCGCAGCTCACGATCCAGGAACAGTCACTCTCGAACCTGCGCGCGCAGCGTGCCCAGATCGAGCGCATCGCCGCGCGCTATTCGCCGGCCAACAAGGACCCGTCGGCCGAGCCGCTACCGGACGAGATCGCCCGTGACCTCGAGCGGTCGGCGAGCGACATCGATACGCAGCAGGCGAACCTCGTGAAGCGCCGCCAGGAACGGGAGAACATCCGCCAGACCTTCGAGGCGGACATCAAGCGCTACCAGGAACTGCGCACGGTCCGGCCGCGCTAGCCGGTGCTGCCGAAGCCGCCTGCGCCGCGGGCGCTCGCGTCGAAGTCCTCGACGATATCGAAGTCCACCTGCACAACGGGAACGACCACCATCTGCGCGATGCGGTCGCCCGGCTGGATCGTGTACGCGCGCTCGCCGCGGTTCCAGACGGAGACTTTCACTTCGCCCTGGTAGTCGGAGTCGATGAGGCCGACAAGGTTGCCGAGCACGATGCCGTGCTTGTGGCCGAGCCCCGAGCGGGGAAGCAGCACGGCCGCGAGTCCCGGATCCGCGAGGTGAATCGCGATGCCCGTCGGCACGAGCTCGCTCTTGCCCGGCTCGAGCGTCAAGGGGACATCGATGCATGCGCGGAGGTCGAGACCGGCCGAGCCCGACGTCGCGCGGCGCGGCAGCTCCATGTCGCGTCCGACGCGCGGGTCGAGAATGCGGACTTGCAGCTTTTTCATTTTCGGATTATCGCGTAACGGGCCGGGAGGCGTAGCATCGACGCATGAAAATCCTGGGACCCCTGGGCATGGGTCTCGCGAGCCTGGCGCTCGCCCAGGCATGCTGGTGCGACGAAGCGCCGCCGGCCCAGCCGATGGATTTCCTGCTCACGCGTGAGGAGCTGCGCGCAATCGCCGATCGCTACGTGTGGGCCGAGCTCGACGCCAGCCACGAAGACAGGCTCGAACAGGTGACTGTGCGCGCGCCGGCCTATCTCGCGCCGATGCGGGATCCGTCGCAGGATGTCGCGGGCGGCATCGCCGCGCCCTTCTGGGCCCTCGCGCATCCCAAGGATGCGTGGCGCATTTTCCTGCCGATTCCGCCCAAGTAGCAGGCAACCGCGCCGGGCGCACGGTTTTTCGCCGTGCGCCCGCGTTTTGCGACCAACGCGCGGGCGTTCGATTCAACAGACTCCGGCCATGCACATCCGGGACTGGCCCGCGGCCGAGCGACCGCGCGAGAAGCTCCTCGCGCTCGGCTCGGGCGCGCTGTCGGAGGCGGAGCTTCTCGCGATCTGGCTGCGCCACGGCACGAGCCGCATGAACGCGATCGACCTCGCGCGCTCCCTGCTCGGCCGGTTCGGTTCGCTGCGCGGACTCCTGAGCGCGGGACGTCGTTCGCTCTGCGAGCACGCGGGCGTCGGGCCGGCGCGCTGGGCGGAACTGCAGGCAGCGCTCGAGCTGGTGCGCCGCCATCATCTCGAGCGGCTCCAGGCAGGGCCCGCGCTCGCGAGCCCGCGCGCAGCGCGCGACTACCTGGTCGCGCGCCTGCGTGACCTCGAGCACGAGGTGTTCTGCTGTCTCTTTCTCGACAGCCGCCACCGGCTGACGAGTTGCGAGGAGCTTTTCCGCGGAACCGTGGATGGCGCAAGCGTCCACCCGCGCGAGGTGGTGAAACAGGCGCTCGCCCGGAATGCGACCGCCGTGATCCTCGCCCACAACCACCCGTCCGGGATCGCCGAGCCGAGCCAGGCGGACGAAATCATCACGACGCGGCTTCGGGACGCCCTCGCCCTGGTCGAGATCCGCCTCCTCGATCACCTCATCATCGGCGACGGAGCCTGCGTTTCCCTCGCGGAAAAGGGCCTGATCTGACGCGCAACACGCTGATTTGACTGCGCAAAGCTTCACTGGTCTAATACGCGCCCCTTAAGAGACGCCGCCATGTCCAGAGTCTGCCAGATCACCGGAAAGCGCCCGAGCACCGGCAACAAGGTCTCCCATTCGAACATCAAGAAGCGCCGCCGCTTCCTGCCGAACCTGCACACGCAGCGCTTCTGGCTGGAGAGCGAAGGCCGCTGGGTGACGCTCAAGCTCTCGACGCGCGGCCTGCGCACGCTCGAGAAGCGGGGCCTCGAAAAAGTGGTCGCGGAACTCCGCGCCGCCGGAACCCACGTCTGAGGTCAATGCCATGCGCGACAAAATCAAGCTCGTTTCGAGCGCCGGCACGGGTCACTTCTACACCACGACCAAGAACAAGCGCCTCCATCCCGAGAAGATGGAA
>Ga0134127_10000576_pt1 | contig 33050 bp, 29 predicted proteins | sample KB31753_FD_96459 | JGI IMG/M metagenome (GOLD analysis project Ga0134127, IMG submission 96459) | Terrestrial soil microbial communities with excess Nitrogen fertilizer from Kellogg Biological Station, Michigan, USA - KB3-175-3 | ecosystem: Environmental > Terrestrial > Soil > Unclassified ...
AGCGCTGAAGGAAGGCCGGGTGCCCGCGCTCGATGACGGCAAGCGGCGGCAGATCCGCAGGGTCATTCACATCGAGCTGGCGCTGCTGTTTGTCATCATGCTGTGCGCGGCGCTGATGGCGCGCGGCATCGGCTTCATCGGTTGACGTTGCCGAACACGTCGTTGCGCAGCTTCATGACCAGGATGGCGAGGCACAGGACCGCCGTGATCGCGTTGGCGGTGAGGATCACCCAGTCTGTGCGCAGGTAGCCGTACAGACCCCACAACAGAACCCCGGTCGTGAAGATCAGGTACATACCCAGGGACAGGGAGTGGGTGTCCTTGTAGACGAGCACCTTGTGCGCCTGGGGCACGAAGGCGATCGTCGTCAGGGTCGCAGCCACGGCGCCGACGATTTCTGTGGGGGTCATGCTAACCTGCGTACATGAGAGCCGCGATTATTGCATTCATCGTGCTGGCCGGCAGCGTCGGCTTCGGCAGCGCGCGTGCCGCCCAGCTCGGCATCTACGCCGGAATCTCCTATGCGATGGTCGAGAAGGACTCGACGCGCGCCGCCTTCGAGAGCGAGGCGCTGCGCGTCTACGACGCCTTCGGCTTCACGCCTACGTCGACCAGCGCGTCGCTCGATTCCAAGGACTCCTCGTACGGGTTCGTGGTCGGCTGGCGCCTGACGGAGCACATCGCGCTGGAAGGCGGCTACCTGGACCTCGGTGACGTCGTCTATAAGGACCGCAGCGCCGGGGTGTTTGCCAACACGGTGCAAAACTGGGGGCAGAATATCGAGACCTCGACCAGCGGCATCGCACTGTCGGCGCTGGCTATTGTGCCGCTCAGCTATCGCTGGGAAGTGTTCGCGCGCGGCGGCGCGCTCATTTCCAACAGCGAAGAGACCATCTTCATTACCGACGGCAACCAGAGCCAGAAGGGGAGCAAGAATCAGAGCGGCTTCGATCTGTTCGCGGGGGCCGGCGTCAGCTTCAGCCTCGCGGAGATCTACAACGTGCGGCTCGAGTATGGCCGCGTGTTCGACGCGGGCGACAGTGACCTGGTGGATGAAGCCGACGTGGACATGATCACGTTGAATGTGACGGTGTCGTTCTAAGGATGCCGGGCTAAAGCCCGACCTACAGCGATCTCAACAGGCCGGTGGGCGCCGACTTCGGCGCAGAGCTGCTCAGGGTGACGGAGCTTCCAGATTGCGAGGTCCGCGCGCATTTCCGCGCGTAACGTGCCTCGATCCTCGCTGAGCCCGAGCGCGCGTGCCGCGTTCACTGTCACGCCGCGAAGCACTTCGGTTGCCGTCATGCGGAACAACACGCAGGCCATGTTCATCGCGAGCAGGATCGAAGCGATCGGCGACGTGCCCGGGTTGCAATCCGTCGAGACCGCCATCTGCACGCCGAGCGCACGCATCTTTTCGATCGGCGGCAGTCGCGTCTCGCGCAAGAAATAGAACGCACCGGGCAGCAGTCCTGCGATCACGCCATTGCGCGCCATGAGCTGCAGCGACACATCGGACGCATATTCGAGGTGATCGGCCGAGAGCGCGCCGTAACGCGCCGCAAGCTCGCCGCCGCCGCCGTCGCTCAGCTGATCTGCATGCAGGCGCAGCTTCAGACCGGCGTTACGTGCGCGCTCGAACACGCGTTCCGTTTGCTCGCGCGTGAAGGCGATCCGTTCGCAGAACACGTCCGCGGCGTCAGCGAGCTGCTCCGCTGTGACCGCGGGCAGCATGTCGTCGCAGACGTGATTGATATAGTCGTCCTGGCGATTCGCGAATTCCGGCGGCAGGGCGTGCGCGCCTAGAAACGTCTTGATCACATCGATGCCGAGTTCTGCGCCGAGCCGCTGCGCGACGCGCAGCATCTTCAACTCGCTCGCGAGATCGAGCCCGTAGCCCGACTTCACTTCGAGCGTGGTCACGCCCTCGCTCACCAGTGCTCGTGCGCGAGGTAATGACTGCGCGAGCAGATCTGCTTCGCTGGCCGCACGCGTGGCGCGCATCGTCGACACGATTCCGCCGCCGGCGCGCGCGATGTCCTCGTAGGTCGCGCCTCGCAACCGTGCCGCAAATTCATTGCTGCGGTCGCCGGCGTACACGAGGTGCGTGTGGCATTCGATCAGACCGGGCGTGATCCACAGGCCGCGCGCTTCGGTCACGACCGGCGCGGACCAGGAAATTGCCTGCAGCTGCTCGCGCGTGCCGACCCAGGCGATGCGCCCGCCGCGAATCGCGAGCGCGGCGTCGGGCACGTGGCCGATGCCGCCGGCCTCGTCCATCGTGGCGAGGTCCGCGCCGACCCACACCCGGTCCCAGGCAATGGGGACATTCCTCATTTCTTCAGCCATCTTATACTGCCCCGCATGTCCTTCCAGTCCCGCTACCGCTTCACCGCCGCCTGGTTGCCCGATGGCTGGCGGCGCAACGTGGTGATCTCGGTCGACCCGGCGGGCGACATCGTGGACGTGTCGCCGGATGACGTCGTCACCACCGCGCGGCTGATCAACGGCGCGGCGATCCCCGGCATGCCGAATGTACACAGTCACGCCTTCCAGCGCTCGATGGCCGGGCTCGCGGAGCGGCGGACCGCGCACTCGGACAAGGGCGACAGCTTCTGGACCTGGCGGGAGACCATGTACGAGCACGCCAGCCGCATGTCGCCCGAGTGCCTGAATGCGGTCGCTGCGCAATGCTATGCGGACATGCTCAAGGCCGGCTATACGGCCGTGTGCGAGTTTCACTACCTGCACAACCAGCCGGACGGCACGCCGTACGCGCAGCGCGCCGCGATGTCCCAGGCGCTGATCGATGCCGCGGCCACCGCGGGCATCGGGCTCACGTTGCTGCCGACGCTGTACCAGACAGCCGACTTCGGCGGCGTCGAGCCGACCGCCCGCCAGCGGCAATTCGTGCTTGCGACCGATCAGTACCTCGATCTCGTGGACGACCTGTCGCGCGCGCAATCACCGCAGGTTGAGATCGGCGTCGCACTGCACAGTCTGCGAGCTGTACCGCCGGATGCCATGCGGACCGTTCTCACGTCGCTTCCCGCGATCAAGACGATTCACATCCACGTCGCCGAGCAAGAGCGCGAGGTCGCAGCGGCGCAGCAGCATCTGCATGCACGGCCGATCGAATGGTTGCTCGAGCACGCTCGCGTCGATCGGCGCTGGTGCCTCGTGCACGCGACGCATTCGACGCACGCCGAGCTCAAAGCCGTCGCCGCGACCGGCGCAGTGGTGGCGCTGTGTCCGACCACAGAAGCGAATCTCGGCGACGGCATTTTCGCGCTGCCCGCGTGGCTTGCCGCCGGCGGCACATTTGCGATCGGCTCCGACAGCCACATCTCGCTCTCGCCCATCGAGGAGCTGCGCTGGCTGGAGTACGAAGCGCGCCTGGCGACCAAGCATCGCAATGTGCTCGCGACGCACGACGAAGTGTCGACCGGCGCGATGTTGTGGCGACACGCATGCGCCGCAGGCACGCGCACGACCGCACGCAATATCGGCGCCATCGAGGCCGGCCGGCGCGCCGACATCGTTGTCATCGACACCAACTCGCCGCTGTTCGCCGGCCGCGACGAGGATGAGCTGATCGACACATTCGTATTCAGCGGCACCGGCCACGAGGTGCGCGACGTGATGGTCGCGGGCCGCTGGGCGGTGCAGGAAGGACGGCATTCCGCGGAGACCGCGATCGCCGTCAACTACAAGCGCGCAATGCACAGGATCCTGGAGTGAATTGCTCATGAATGCCCGCACACTACCCGCAGACGACCGCCGTCAAGGTGCCCGCACGGTGCGTGCGCCGCGCGGCACGCAGCGCTCGGCGAAGAGTTGGCTGACCGAAGCGCCGCTGCGCATGCTGATGAACAATCTCGATCCCGAAGTCGCGGAGAACCCCGACGAGCTGGTCGTGTACGGCGGCATCGGGCGCGCCGCGCGCAACTGGGAATGTTTCGATCGCATCGTCGAAACGCTGCGCGCGCTCAATGCAGACGAAACGCTGCTGATCCAGTCCGGCAAGCCGGTCGGCGTGTTCAGGACGCATGAGGATGCGCCGCGAGTGCTGCTTGCGAATTCGAACCTCGTACCGAAGTGGTCGACATGGGAGCACTTCAACGAGCTGGACCGCCGGGGCCTGATGATGTTCGGCCAAATGACTGCTGGCTCGTGGATCTACATTGGCAGCCAGGGCATCGTGCAGGGTACGCACGAGACGTTCGTCGAGATGGGGCGACGGCATTTCGGCGGCGATCTCAAAGGTAAATGGATCCTGACGGCGGGGCTCGGCGGCATGGGCGGCGCGCAGCCGTTGGCCGCGACGATGGCGGGCGCGAGCATCCTGTGTATCGAGTGCCAGCAGAGCCGCATCCAGAAGCGTATCGACACGCGTTATCTCGACGCGCAAGCGCCGTCGCTCGACGCTGCGCTGAAGATGATCGGCGATGCGACGGCGGCGCGGCGCGCGCTCTCCGTCGGCGTGCTCGGCAATGCGGCCGAGATCGTCCCTGAGCTCGTGCGTCGCGGTGTGCGCCCGGACGCAGTCACCGATCAGACTTCCGCACACGATCTCGTGAACGGCTATCTGCCGCTCGGCTGGACTGTTGAGCAGTGGTTGGAAATGCGCACGCGCGATCCGGCTGCGGTTACCGCCGCAGCGCAGAAGTCGGCGGCGGTGCACGTCAAAGCGATGCTCGACTATCAAGCGATGGGCGTGCCGACGTTCGACTACGGCAACAACATCCGCCAGGTCGCGTACGACGAAGGCGTGAAGAATGCGTTTGCTTTCCCCGGCTTCGTGCCTGCCTACATCCGCCCGCTGTTCTGTCGCGGCGTCGGCCCGTTCCGCTGGGTCGCGCTGTCGGGCGATCCCGAGGACATCTATCGCACCGACGCGAAGGTCAAAGAGCTGATTCCCGACGATCCGCACCTGCATCGCTGGCTCGACATGGCGCGCGAGCGCATCGCCTTTCAGGGCTTGCCGGCCCGCATCTGCTGGGTCGGTCTCGGACAGCGTCACCGGCTCGGCCTCGCGTTCAACGAGATGGTCGCCTCGGGCGAGCTCAAGGCGCCGATCGTCATCGGCCGCGATCATCTCGACTCCGGCTCGGTCGCGAGCCCGAATCGCGAGACCGAAGGCATGAAGGACGGCTCGGATGCGGTGTCCGACTGGCCGCTGCTCAACGCATTGTTGAACACGGCGGGCGGCGCGTCGTGGGTCTCGATCCATCACGGCGGCGGCGTCGGCATGGGGTACTCGCAGCACGCGGGGGTCGTGATCGTGTGCGACGGCACGCCGGCGGCGTCTCGTCGTATCGAGCGAGTCCTGTGGAACGATCCAGCAATCGGCGTCGCGCGACATGCGGATGCGGGCTATCAGGAAGCGATCGACTGCGCGCGCGCCAACGGCCTGAACTTGCCGATGCTATGAACGTCTACGAATTCCATCGCGGCACGACACCGCTGCTCATCAGCATTCCGCATTCGGGCACCGAGCTGCCCGAGCCGCTCGCACACCGCCTCACCGTCGTGGGCCGCGGCGTACCGGATACGGATTGGCACGTCCACCAACTGTATGACTTCGCGCGCGGGCTCGGCGCCTCGATCATCAAGGCGAACTATTCGCGGTACGTCGTCGATCTCAATCGCTCGCCGGACTCGGCGTCGCTGTACGCCGGTAGTCCCACCTCACCGGTATGTCCGACGGAAACGTTCGGCGGGGGGTTCATCTACATGGCGGGGCAGGAGCCGGACGAGCACGAGATCGCGGCGCGCATCGAAGAGTATTGGCGGCCGTATCACAACCGCATCGCGACCGAGCTCATGGCGCTGCGTACCGCGCATGGCAGGGCGCTGTTGTGGGATGCGCACTCGATCGCGAGCGAGATCCCGAGCCTGTTCACCGGCGTCCTGCCGGAGTTCAATCTCGGCACGCGCGATGGCGCGAGTTGTCCGCGCGCAATCAGCGATCCATTGCTCGATATTGTCTTGAGCGACGGCGAGTTCGGCGCCGTGCTCGACGGACGATTCAAGGGCGGCTACATCACTGACCACTACGGCAAGCCCGCGCAAGGCGTGTTTGCCGTGCAGCTCGAACTTGCGCGACGGGCGTACATGGACGAGGAGCTGGAGCAAGTTTGGGATGCGCAACACGCGCAGCGGGCGCAGGTCTTGATCGACAAGCTTCTACGTAAGTTCCTGACAAGTAAGTAGAAATCGTCTTCATTGCGCGCGTCGGCCAAATAGGGACCCGGCGGGCTCGGCCGCGCGTTGCATCGACAGGCCCACTTCGGCCAGCTCCTCAGGAGGCACCCCATGTGCCTGGCAGATGTTCTCGGAACACACGAAGTCATCACCGCGGCGGCGACGGCGGAAGTACCGGAGCACCAGCCGGCGATCTGCGGAACTGTCACGTTGCACTGTGTGGATGGCGACGAGACGCTGCGCCTGAGCATGCCAATGCCGGACGCGTTGTTGCTGCTCAACTCGCTGCGTGCAATCGAAGAAGAGTTCGAGCTCCAGGGCTGGGCGGAGCAGATCGGCTGCAGCGCAACTGCGATGGAAGAAGTGGCCGCAGAGCTCGCGCAATTCTCCGAAGACCTGTCCGGCCCGAGTGCCTCATTGAACTGACATTTTATTTGCCGCGCGTTCCAGCGCGGCGATGACTTCGGCCGGCAGGAACGGCTTGCCGACGAACCCCAACGGTTGCCACTGCTCCGCCTGCGCGCGCGTCGCCGGGTCGAGATTCGCGCTGATGTAGATCGAGCGCACGCCCCAGCATTCGAACAACATCCGCGCGGCCTCCAGGCCGCTGGTGCCGCCGTGCAAGCGCACGTCCATGAGCGCGAAGTCCGGCCGCTGCCGGGACGCGGCCTCCATGGCTTCTGCGGGGTCGCGTGCTATCGCCAGCACCCGGTGGCCGGCTCCTTCGACGAGATCGCTGAGGTGCCACGCGATGAGCACCTGATCCTCGACTATCAGTACGCTGGCCGCCATGACACCGCTGACTGAAGCGGGAAGGTGACGTGCACGGCATAGGTTCCGTCGGCGCGCTCGATGCTGACGGTTCCGTTCAATTGCCGCGCCAGCATCCGGATCAGCTGCGTGCCGAGGCCGGCGACCTCGTTCGCTGACTGCTCCGGCGCCGCACCGTTATCCGCCACGGTCAGGCGCACCTGGCCGGCGCCATGTCGAATCAGCCGCACGTTGATGGCCGCCGCGCCGCTCGAGGGTTGGGCGTGCTTCAGCGCGTTCATCACCAGCTCGTTGACCACCAGCGCCACTGCAACGCCATGCTCCGTCGGCAACCGCATCTGTTCCACTTCGATCTGCAAGGTAGCTTGCGCGTTGTCCTCCATTCCGGATGCGCGCACGAGCTCCGCGCAGAGCCCGGTGAGATACGTATGCATCTCCACCGTGAGCGGATCCGCATCCTGGTACAGGCGTTCGTGGATTGCCGCGATCGCAGTCACGCGCGCGATCGCTTTCGTGAACAGCTCACGCGTCTGCGGCTCCTTGAAGGCATGGCCCTGCAGGCTGAGCATGCTGAGCACGAGCTGCAGGCTGTTCTTGACGCGATGATTCACTTCCTTCAACAGCAGCTCGCGTTCGGCAAGCGCGCGGCGCAGCGCGGCTTCGCTGCGATGCAGCCGCAACAGCGCGCGCGACACCGCTTCCAGCTCCTCGGGCTCGACCGGCTCGACCAGAAAGCTGTCGGCGCCGGCGGCGAGCGAATTGACGCGATCGATCACCGCGATGTTCGTTGCCGACATCTGCAGCACCATCGTCGATGCCGTGGCGGGATCGGTCTTGATGCGCCGACAGACTTCCACGCCGCTCACGTCCGGGAGGTTGATGTCGAGGATGACGAGCGGCGGCAGGTCTTCGCGAGTGATCTGCAGCGCCTCCCCGCCGGTGGCCGCTTCCAGCACCTTGAAGCCGGCGCGATGCAGGATGCGAGTGGTCGCGTAGCGAGCCGCCTCATTGTCGTTGACGTTGAGGATCGTCTCAGGTGTTTCTGGCATGGTCGGTCTCCGTCACTCCACAGACCCGATGCATGGTGTCGATCACGGTGTCACGCGACAGGTCGCTCTTCATCAGCAGCGCATCGGCCCCCGCCGCACGCTCGCGCTCCTCGGCGCTCTCCAGGCGCTGCGAAGTGAACACCACGACCGGGATGCGCCGCGTGTCTTCGATCGCCTTGAGCATCTTGAGGACTTCGAAGCCGTGCACGTCCGGCATCATCAGGTCGAGGAAGATCACGTCCGGGTGCGCCTGGCGCGCCAGCCGCAGACCTTCGTAGCCGCCGGTTGCCTCGATCACTTCGTAGCGGCTGGTCGAGAGGAACTGGCGCAATGCGTAGCGCTCGATCTCGTTGTCGTCGATGATCAGCACGCGATCCAGGGCCATCGGCGTCGCCGGCTCGGACGAAAGCAATGGCATGGCGCCGCGCTCGCCGTCGACGCGCACTGGGATCGCCAGCGTGAAGGTCGAGCCCTGGCCGAGCGCGCTGCGAATCTCGATGCCGCCGCCGAGCAGACCCGCCAATCGTTGCGAGAGTGGTAGTCCGAGGCCCGTCCCCTTGACCGAGGTCTGCAGCGGATTCTCGACCTGCGAGAACTCGTCGAAGATACGCCGGTGATTTTCCGGCGCGATGCCGATGCCGGTGTCTACGACCTCGAACAGGATCAGCTGTCCGTCTTGCGACAGCCGGCAGGACACGCGCACCGAGCCGCGCTGGGTGAACTTGAGCGCGTTGGACACGAGGTTGCGCAGGATTTGCGCGACCTTGCCTTGATCGGTGTACAGCTCGGGCAGGTCGGCCGGCTCATCGATGACGAGCGCGACGGCGTCGTTGACGAACAGCGGCTTGAACATGCCGCGCAGCGCCGCGAACAGGTCGGTGACTGTGAAGGTCTCTGCGCGCAGCTGGATCTTGCCGGCCTCGACCTTGCGCAGGTCGAGCAGGTCGTCGATCAGCGTGGCGAGCTGCTCCGCGGCCTGGACGATGTAGCGCACCTGACGTTCCTGCTCTGAAGTCAGCTCGCCGTCGAGCCGGTGCAGCAGGATCTTCGACAGCGCCAGGATCGAGTTCACGGGCGTGCGGAACTCATGGCTGACGCTCGACAGGAACCGCGTCTTGGTCTCGTCGGCGGCACGCAGGTGCGCGGCGCGCTCGTCCAGCTCCGAGTACAGCGCCATCACGCCGCGATTGGTGTCTTCGAGCTCGGCGTTCAGTCGAGTCAGGTCTTCCTGACGCAGCCGCAACTCTTCCAGGCTCTTCAGCAGGTCGCGATTCTGCTGCTGGATCTCCGCGCTCGCGTCGCTGGTGCGATTCGCGGCGACGGCACGGCCGAGCGCCTCGATGCGTGCTCGCGTGAAGGGCTCGGCACGGCGCGGCACATGCTTGCGCAGTGTGATCGAGGTGCCGCGCTTCGGTGCGGACTGGATCTCGAACTCGTCCATCAGGCGCCGTGCCGTGACCAGCCCCAGCTTCGGTTCGCCGGTGGCAGTCGTACCGCCGACAGCAATCTCGAAGTCGGGGATACCAGGACCTTGGTCGGCGACTGCGATCGACAACGCGGGGTTGCGTCCGCTTTCCTCTTCGAGCGCGAACTCGATGCGCCCGCCGCCACCGTGACGAACTGCATTGCGCGCCACCTCGGACACAGCAGTGGCAATACGAACCTGGTCCTGCGCATCGAAGTCGAGCAGGGCGCTGACCTGTCGCGCGCGCTGGCGGGCGGCGATCATGTCCCGATCGTTCGCCAGCTCCAGCTCCAGCAATGAATGTCTCATGAGATCGTCCGTCGCAGCGCGACCACCATGGAGTCGTCGCGCCCGCGCTTGCAGTCACGATACAGCACTCCGGCGATCGTGGCGCACGCGTGCTGCATCAGCCCCGGATAGCGTTCGGGCTGCCAGGCAGCAGTCAGGCCGTCTGAATGAAACACGACTGCCGCCGTCGGCGTGATCGCGTAGCTCAATTCGCGGATGCGCGGCGTGGCGTGCCCGACGATGCCGTTATAGGACGGGATTCGCTTCGCCGTGTTGCCTTCGACGATGGCGGCGACCAGGTTGCCGATCCCGGCGGCGAGCAGCTGGCGCCGATCCCAATCGATCTCCATCACGATGGCTGCCGCGCCGCGCGTCGTGCGCAGGTTTGCGTGGATACGTTCCAGAACCGCGGCCGGCGCGCGCGTCTTCTCGGTCATGAAGACATTACATGCCATGGCAGCCGCCTGCGACGCTCCAAGGCCATGGCCGAGGCCGTCGACTCCCATCACCAGCGCGCCGCCGGGACGCTCGACGTAGCACCACGTGTCCCCACACTCGACCTCTTGGGGCTTGGGCACGACGATGGCACCGATTTCGATCGGCAGGCCACGCGGGGCGCGGCCGTTGGGCCATAGCTGCGCGACGACGACCGTGCCATGGCCCGGTTGCGAATAGATGTCGAACAGCTGTGACAGGCGGCTGATCGCGCCGAGGCCGTTGCCCGGACTGCCGCCGGTCGAGTATCCGTCGCGCAGGCACTTGGCCATGTCGTCGATACCGGGTCCGCGGTCGAGCCCGATGAGCCCGACGCCGCGAGCGTCGCCGCGCTCCAGCGGTTGCGCGATCAACTCCCCGCCACCGGCGTGCTTGACGAGGTTGCTGCAGATTTCCATCGCGACCAGCGCCGCGCGTCCCGCGTCCTCTTCGTTGAGTCCCTGCCGCGCGGCCAGCGCTGCGACTGCGCGGCGTGCCTGCGCGATCTCGCTCGATTCGGTGACGATCAGGCTCTGCACGTCATTTCCAACGCGTAATCGTCACGCGCGTGCCTGCGCCGGGCTTCGACCAGATGTCGAACTGGTGCGAGAGTTTGCGCGCACCGTTGAGGCCGAGGCCGAGGCCGTTGCCGGTCGTGAAGCCGTCGCGCAGCGCAAGCTCGATGTCCGCGATGCCGGGGCCGTGGTCTTCGAACGTCAGGCGCAGGCCGGTGCGCTTGGGGCCTTCCTGCACACGTTCGACGCGCATGTCGCCGCCGCCGCCGTAAATCACAGTGTTACGCGCCAGCTCGCTGGCGGCCGTCACGATCTTGGTCTGCTCGACCAGGCTGAAGCCGCATTCCATCGCCCGGCTCCGGACGACCTGTCGTGCCCTGACTACGTCTTCTCCGCTGCGGACCGGGAAAGTTTCGATATCACTCGCCATCGGCCGGCTCGTCCGGACGCCCGAGCACTTTGCGCATCAGAACCAGGCCGGCGTCGACGTTCATTGCGGTGCGTATGCCGGGCAACGACAAGCCCAGCTCGACGAGCGTGATCGCGACCGCCGGGCGCATACCCACCACCACCGTGTGCGCATCCAGGATGCGTGACATCGAGGCGATGTTGCCGAGCATCCTGCCCATGAACGAGTCGACCATTTCCAGCGCCGAGATGTCGATCAGCACCGCCCGGGCGCGCGTCGCGACGATTCTCTGCGTGAGGTCGTCCTGCAGCGTCAGCGCCAGCTGGTCGTGCATGTCGACCTGGATCGACACCAGCAGCACATCTTCGAGCTTGAGAATCGGGATACGATCCACGGATCAGGCTCCCAGGGTGGCCGCCCGCCCGACTGTGAGGCCGCGGCGCCTGAGTGCCAGGCCGAAGGCATCCGCGAGGCTCGCTTTGGTGGCGACCGACGACAGATCGATGCCGAGATGCACGATCGTCTGTGCGATCTGCGGCCGAATGCCGCTGATGATGCAGTCGGCGCCCATCAGCTGTGCTGCCGCGACGGTCTTGAGCAGATGCTGCGCGACCAGCGTGTCGACGGTCGGCACGCCGGTGATGTCGATGACCGCGATGCTGGAGCCGGTGGCGACCAGCCGTTCCAGCAGGCTTTCCATCACGACCTGCGTACGGTCGCTGTCGAGCGTGCCGATCAGCGGCAGCGCGAGAATGCCGTCCCAAAGCTGCACGACCGGCGTCGACAGCTCGATCAACTCTTCCTGCTGACGGGCGATGAGCTGCTCGCGCGCCTGTTGAAAGACCTCGGTCGTGTACAAGCCGAGGGCATCGAGCACCGTCGTCGCATCCCACAGCGCCTCGGCCAGCGCCGCAGGCTCGGACTTCAGACTCTCCGTGATCCGCTTGAACATCGCCTGCTTCAGGGAAAAGACGAATGTCGCCACCTGCGACGGCGTGAAACCCTGCGTCGCGCGGCTGCGCGACAGTTCGGTGAGGAACTCGCGGATGTCCGCCCACTGCGGGCTACGGGTGTCGAATTCGATACTTTGCTGGATCGCCTTGCTCAACAGCGCCAGGAAGCGCTGCGATTCGTCCCGCAACTGAGCTTCCTGGATGCGCCCGGCGCGTGCCGCACCGCTGGCCGTCTGGTTGCTCAGCCAGTCGGCGAGAACTTCTTTTTGATGCTGCTCGACGATCGCCGGCAGGCGACTGGCGGGTCGGTTCACGGAAACGGCTCCTAAAGAGAGGGTCGATCTAGTTTTAAGTGGCGGGTCCGCCGTGACCCACGGCGACCGTACCGATACGCAGAGCTGCGTCGGTTGGTTCCCGCAAGCGGGAACTTTTTACTCGGTGCGTCGGCGGTACTGAACGAACGGTGTGAGCTCGGCCACCTGGCGGTACAGGTGCTGTGCGCGGTCGTTAGTATTTTCCGTATGCCAATAGACCCGATCGGCACCCTGGTCGTCGGCGGCACGGTACACGGCCTCGATCAGCGTGCGCCCGGCACCGAGCCCGCGGCAAACCGGGTCGACGAACAGGTCTTCCAGGTAGCAATAGCCGACCCGGGCCCAGGTCGAGGCATGGACGTGAAAGTGCACGATGCCGACGATGCGCCCGCGGTCGCTGGCCACCAGGCCCTGGAAGGGATGGGCAGGATCGAGCAGCCGCTGCCAGGTCAGCTCGGTGAGATCGGCCGGCAGCTCGTGTTTGTAGAACTCCAGGTAACCGCGCCACAGCTCGTGCCAGCGCTCGCGGTCGGCCGCTTGCAGCGTGCGAACCTCAACCTTTCCGCTTCTTCGGGTCATCCTTCTTGTTCTCCCCGTCAATTTCTTTTGGGTCGTCTTTGCGGCTCTCGCGAACGCTGCGCACCGAGATGCTGCCCTCGATCGAGCGCGCGAACGCACTGACGAAGCCGTTGTGTAGCACGCTGCCGATGGTGGCGAACAGGTCCGCATTCGGCTTTTCCAGGGTGCCACTCAGTGGAATGCGCGCCGCCACCTGATCTTCCTGGTGGTTCTCGACGATGTTCGCCGCGACATCGACCAGGCCTTCCCACAGGCGCTTGAGGGGATTCTTTTCCGGCTCCTTGCTGCTGTAGATGTTGACGTCGCGCATCACGGGCTTGGCATAGCCCTTGAACTTGCCGTCTGCGGCGGCGATCTCCATATACAGCTCGAACTCGCCCTGCTCGGCGTCCGCCTTGATGAAGCGCGTCAGCCACGGGTTTACTTGCGGCAGCTCCACGTTCTTCACGCCCAGGTTCAAATCGAACGTCGGTTTCACAGCGAGCGGATCGATGGTGCCGTCGAGCTTCGCTTTGCCGCCGTGGAGCACCTCGGCGGTGAAGCCGAAGCGCGCGAACGTCTCTTTGGTGCTGTCCGCGACGTTGGTGAGATTCGACAGCGTGCCGTCGATGTGACGTGCGACGAGCGCGTCCTGCGTTTGAATGCCGGGCGCGCGGAACGTCAGCGTGCCGTCGTGCACGCGCACGGTGTTGAAGCGAAATGGGAACAGCTCCTTGAACTGCTCGACCCAGTTCACTTCCTTGCCGAGCTGCGACTTCTGCTCGCTCTCCGCCTTCACCAGGTTCACCTGCGGGCGATACAAGTCGCCTTCCGCGACCAGCTTGCCGCGCAGCAGGCTGTGCCACTCGACAGTCGCTTCGATGCGATCGGCCTTGATGAACGGCACGGGCTGGCCTGCGCCGGTCTTCACGATCTCGACGCCCTTGAGGTCGTAGCCGCCACGCAGCAGCGCAAGATCAAGATCGTCGATGTGCCCGCCGTACGACGGCAGCGCGTCCAGCTTGTCGTTCGCGTAATCGAGCAGCACCGGCTCGAGCGCGAGACGAATGCCGACCAGCACCACGGCCACGATCGCGAGGGCAAGCAGCCATTTGTTTCTGCGTCGCATGACTCACCTCTTCGCGTCGCGCGCGCCGCCGAAGCACGCGGTGAACTCGGCGCCGAGCAGGAAGATCTGTGCGGAGTAGTACAGCCACAGCAGCATGGCCGCGAACGAGGCAGCCGCGCCGAACGCGGAAGGTTGCGTCGAACGCCCGAGATACCACGCAATGCCCCAGCGGCCGAGGTGAAACAACAGCGCGGTGACGAGCGCGCCCCACAGGATCGGCCGCCACTGCATGCGGCGCGCCGGCATGTAGCGATAGATCAGCGCGATGAGCCCGGTGACGAGGCCGATCGAAATGACGAAATCCAACATGCCCGCCAGCACCACGAATTCAGTGAAGCGCCGCCCGATCGCTGCGCGCAGCGCAGCCAGTGCGGTCGACAAGGATAACGAGACCAGCAGCAGGAATCCGACTGCAAGGATCAACCCGAACGAGAGCATCCGCGTGCGGACCCAGCCTCGCAGACCTTTCGGCACCAGCTCGCGCGCGCCCCAGATCTGTTCCAAAGCCGCTTCGAGCGCGTTGAAGACAGTCGTTGCGCCGAGCAACAGCGTGAATGCGCTGACGATCGTCGCGATCGTGCCGTCCGCAGTCTGCGAGCTGCGCACGGCCTGCAACAGAATCTCCGCAGTGGATTTGCCGAACAGCGCCGTGAGCTGCACGGCAAGATGTCCGTACGCGGCCTCCGCTCCGACGATCCAGCCGGCGGTGGTCAGAAGAATGACGAGGAGCGGCGCGATCGAGAACGCACAATAGAAGGCGAGGGCGGCGCCGATCGTCGCTGCCTGGTCGCTGCTCCAGTGCGCGATGGCACACTTGATCAGCGGCCACGGCGCCCAGGTCGAGTGGGGATGTCTGCGTGCCGGCGTGGAAACTGCTGCGCTCATCTCCCTTGTGGAACGCCCCCGCTGACGCCCCGGTTCGATGCGGCCGGTGAGCCATCGGGACTCGTGCGTAAGCCGATCTCGCACACGCACTGACGGTTCGCGGGAACTGGAACTATTTCATGGCGCAACGATTGGTTCTTCGCCCCACAAGGACGATCCAGCAAAATGTCCGAAGCGCATCGCGTACTCATAGTCGAAGACCAGTACTTCGTCGCAGTCGACTGCGAGTTGCAACTCCGCTCGGTCGGCATCGAGTGCGTCGGTCTTGCGACCACCGCCTCGGAAGCGCTCGACATCGCCGAGCGCGAGCACCCGGACTTCGTGTTGATGGACATCCGGCTCGCGAGCGTCGCCGACGGCGTCGAAGCTGCGATCGTCATCTACGAGCGACTCGGCATCCGCTGCATCTTTGCCAGCGCGCACGCTGATGCGGCAACACGCAAGCTCGCCGAGCGCGCGCATCCGCTCGGCTGGCTCGACAAGCCGTACACCGGCGGGCAGTTGGTCGCGACGGTGCGCGAATGCCTCGCGAACCTGCACCCGGCGCAACCCGAGCCGAGCGCGTCGCAACCCGACTCACGCGCGATTCATTGATACGTCGCCGCTGCCACCGGGCGCGGTTCGCGCCCGAGCAGCGAGCGCGTCGCTGCCGGATCGCCGCGCGTGCCCGCTTCCAGCATCGAGAGTGTTTCGCTATCGAGCGGTGACATCGCGCTCACGCCTGCGATGTGCGCGCCAACTCGCACGAGCGGCATGGGTATCGACAGGAAGCGCGCCGGAGTGAGATGCATCGCGGCTCGCAGGGATACGAGCAGCTCGCGCAAACTCAGCGATTGCGGGCCGACCAGCTCGATGCGCGCCCGGCTGGTCGTCGAATCGCCGAGGATCCGCACGACGGCTTCGGTGAGATCGTCGATGTGAATCGGCTGGATGCGCTGCTCGCCGCGCCCCGGCAAGGGCACCAGGGGCAGGTGGGCAAGCCTCTCGAACAAGCGCGCACTCGAGCCTCCCGGACCGAACACCATCGCCGGCCGCACGATCGTCCAATCCAGCGGCAATGTGGCGAGGTAATCGTCCGCAGCGCGCTTGCTCACGAAATAGCGAGTCGTGCCGAGATCGGCGCCGAGCGCGGAAATCTGCACGACGCGGCGCACACCGGCGGCGACGCACGCCGTGAACAGAGCCTGCGGCGCGCGCTTGTGAATTCGCTCGAAGGTTTGTCCGCCGTGCTCACGGAGGATGCCGACGGCGTTGATCACGGCATCCACACCCGCGAGCTTCGGCAGCCACTCGCGCGCTGACAAGTCACGCGTGAAGTCGGCGCGCACCGCCGCAGTGCCCGCGCCGATGTCGCGACGCGCTTCGATCACGACGTACTCCGCAGCGCGCAATGCGCGGGCGAGGTGACTGCCGATGAAGCCGCTTGCTCCCGTCAGAAGGACGTTCATGCAGCCTACGACTATGAAGTCGCGGGCGCGAATTGCCAGCAAGGGAATTACGCAGCTGAGTCGTCAGCAACCGAGACGCGGCAGGCAAAACCTCCAGGCGCCGTGTAACAACGGCGGCTGGCTTCACTCTTGAGCGCGGCGCTTTTGCCGTGACGCGTCGTCTTCGTCCACCTCTTTCTCGGCAGCGAGCCAGTCGTCGAGCTCCTGGCCGGCGCCGAAGCCGCGGCGCTCGGCGCGCCAGTAGGCTGCTTCTGCGATGCGCTGTTCGCGATTCTCCGAGAACGAGGGAATTTCGCGGCGCTCCAGCTGCGTCGCGGTGACTCCGATATCGGTCGATCGTGTGTCGCTGGAAGGTTCTTGTGCGGCAGGTGCAGGGGTCTTTTTCGTCCGGCTCGAGCCGGTTCGAGGTTGAGTGGGCATGGGATTCGTCTCCGTGGGGGCGATCCAGTAAGAGGCAAACGCGCGTAAATGTTCCAGGCGAGTCGCACTGCGGCGTGGCGCCGAAAGGTAGCGTGCATTGCTGCCGTTGCGGGGCTGTGAATGTGCCTAGCCGCCGGCAATGTACCTACGGCAAAGCGGATTGTGATGCAAGCGTGTCGTGAATTCGTGTCGGGAAGCCCGGCCTCATTCCGATTACTTGCACGGAGGGCCTGTGAGCACGATACGCACCGATGGTTATTCGCGGCGCACGTTCTTGCGTGTCGCGGGCGGCGCCCTTGGCGGCGCCTGGCTGACGCTCGATCTGACCAAGGTCGCGCAGGCGGCTCACGACGCGCACGTTGCGCAGCAATCTCCCGGCACGCCGACGACATCGTTCCTGAGCAAGGCTGAGCTTGCCGACGTCGATGCGATCTCGGCGCAGATCATCCCCACCGACGACACGCCGGGCGCGCGCGAGGCGGGCGTGGCGTTGTTCATCGATCGCGCGCTCGCGACGTTCTTCGGGCGCATGGCGCCGGACTTTCGCAGTCAGCTCGCGGCGTTTCGTCTGCGTTGCCAGTCGCAGTATCCCGCGGCGGGATCGTTTGCGGCGCTCACGCATGAGCAGCAGATCGAGTTTCTCAAGCAGGTGGAGCGTACGCCGTTCTTCGAGCGCGTGCGCTTGTTGACGCTGGTCGGCATGTTCGCGCTGCCCATGTATGGCGGCAATCGCGACGGCATCGGCTGGAAGCTGCTCGGCTTCCAGGACCAGCACATCTTTCAGCCGCCTTTCGGCTATTACGACCGGGACTATCCCGGCTTCAAGATCGAAGTCGTCCAGAGACCATGACGAAGACTTATCGCCTTGCCGAGCCCGTCGATTTCGCAATCGTGGGCTCCGGTGCCGCTGGCGGCGTGCTCGCGCGCGAGCTGTCGCAGGCCGGATTTTCCGTAGTCGTGCTGGAGCAGGGCCCGCGGTTCACGCTCGCCGACTTCAACCACGACGAGCTGAAGAACTGGTTCAGCGCCGGGATGATCAACGACGTTGTGAAGAACCCGCAGACGTTCCGCGACGATCACTCGAAGCGCGGCGAACGCAATCTGGTGCGGCCCAACCTTTACTACGCGCGCACCGTCGGCGGCAGCAGCACGCACTACACCGCGAATTACTGGCGCTTCCATGAAGTCGACTTCGACGAGTGCTCGCGCCTCGGGCCGATCTCCGGCACGGGCTTCGCCGACTGGCCGCTCGACTATGCCGAGCTGGAGCCCTACTACACGAAGGTGGAGTGGGAGGTCGGCGTCAGCGGCCTGGCGGGCGCTAGCCCGTTCGATCCGCCGCGGTCCAAGCCGTACCCGATGCCGCCGTTGCCGCCGAAATCATCGGGCGTGCTGCTCGAGCGCGGCGCGCGCAAGCTCGGTCTGCACCCGTTCCCGGCGCCGCTGGCGATCAACTCGCAGCCCTATCGCGGCCGACCTGCGTGCATTCACTGCGGCTTCTGCCACGGGCACGGCTGCGAAGTGGGCGCCAAAGCTTCGACCCTTACGACGATGATTCCCGAGGCCGAAGCGACTGGCCGCTGCGAAGTGCGTTCGGAGAGCTACGTGGTGCAGGTCACCACCGACAAGCGCGGACGCGCGACCGGCGTGCGCTACTTCGATCGCGACCAGCGCGAGCGATTTCAGAGGGCCAAGGCGGTCATCGTGGCGGCGAACGGCGCGGAAACGCCGCGCTTGTTGCTCATGTCGGCGAACGACAGGTTCCCCCAGGGGCTCGCGAACTCCAGCGGCCTGGTCGGCAAGTACCTGATGTGGAACTTCACGACCCGCACGCACGCGACGTTCGAGCACGAGCTCAACGAGTTCAAGAGCGTGCAGTGCTCGCGCATCGTCCACGACTTCTACGATACCGACCCGAAGCGCGGCTTCTACGGCGGCGGCGGCATCGACTCGCGCATCGGGCCGCAACCGATCATCTGGGCGGATCGCATCGCCGATGACGAGCACCTGTGGGGCAGCGCTTACAAGAAGCGTCTCGCCGACTTCCCACGCACGATGCAAGCGGCGGGGCACGGCACCTCGTTGCCTTTGGAGACCAACAGCGTCGAGCTGGACCCGGAGCTGAAGGACGCGTGGGGCATGCCCGCGATGCGCGTCACCTACAACGATCACCCGGACGATCTCGCGCTCATGCGGTTCCTGCAGGCACGCTGCGCGGAGATCATGGACGCGGCCGGCGCGATCAAGGTGACGAACTCACCGATCAAGCCGCAGACCAGCTCCGTGCACATGTTGGGCACGTGCCGCATGGGCAACGACCCGGCGAAGTCGGTGGTCGATCGCTATCACCGCTCGCACGACATTCCGAACCTGTTCGTATGCGACGGCAGCAGCCTGGTGACCTCGGGGCGCGGTCAGCCGACGCTGACGATCCAGGCGCTGGCGTTTCGCGCGGCCGAGCACATCGCGCGGTTCGCGCGGAGGAACGAGATCTAAGATAAATCTCTCGCAAAGATCGGAATTCTGTCCCTTGGCGATCTTTGCGTCTTTGCGAGAGCCTTTCCGGTGCCGGCTAGTGCCTAGCGCGGCTGCCTGAGCGCCGACTGCTCGACTTCGGGCGCGACGCAGCACGTCCCGCCGACCGCTTGCGCGGTTGCGGTGCTTCCTGTTCCTCGATGCCCAGCTGCTCCATCAGTGCGAACTTGCGCTCCGCGAGCCGGCCGCCGAGCTCCTTGAGGTCCAGCTCGGTTTTCTTCAGCTGCGGGAACAGCTCGCTTTCCTCTTCCTTGACGTGATGCTTGATGTACTCGCCGAGCACCGTGACGGTCGCCTTGAAGTGCTCGTCGCCGCTCGACATGCCTTCGATCTTCGCGATCAGCTCCTTCGCGGAGCCATGCTCGACCTCGGCCTCGTTCACCAGGTCCTCGTCCTCTTCCTCGCCCTCGAAGGCTTCCTTCGCGGCCGGATAGAGCAGCTCTTCCTCGATCTGCGCATGCACTGTCAGCAATTGGCAGACACGCTGCGCGATCGTGGCTTGCTCCTCCTCATCCGCCTTCTCGAATTCTTCGAACAGCGCGGACACGGTGCGGTGGTCCTGCTTGAGCAGCGCGATCGCGTCGCGCGGTGCGTCGGTGTTGCGGCCGGAAGTAGAAGTAGAAGTCGATCGTGCCATGACGCACTCCTTTGAATTCGAGAATGTCTGCGTGTCGAGTTGAAACGACGCAGTGAGTGCAAGGTTCCGCGAGCGCGCTGCTACCGCGTGCGCAGCCACGCGCGCAGGACTTCGGCGACGCTCCACGCCTGCGCGATGCAGCCGCCGGGCGAGTAGGGATCTTCCGCGTCGAAGATTTCGCTGATGCTGCCGACGCCGGCTTCGCAGAGATGTTCGGGGAAAGCGCGCAGCAGCTGGCGTGCGCCGAGGCGATCGGGATGCACTCGCAGGTAGGCGTCGACGTAGTGGCCGATCAGCCAGGGCCAGACCGTGCCCTGGTGATACGCCGCGTCGCGCGAGCGCAGATCGCCGCGATAGTGCGCCTTGTAGTCGGGGTGCTCGGCGCTGAGCGTGCGTAATCCATATGCCGTCACGAGCCGGTTGCGGACCGTTTCGATCACCGGTTGCCAGTGCCGCTCGTAGAGAATCGGATGAGGCAGCGAGATCGCAAACACCTGGTTCGGGCGGATGCTGGCATCGTTGCCGTCCGGCCCGTCGATCACGTCGTACAGGCAACCGGCGCGCGCATTCCAGAAACGCTCGTTGAATGTTTCGCGGGCCCGATTGGCATGCGCGGCATACGAGCGATGGTCGGCGCCCAGCTCCTCGGCCCACGCAGCCATCAGCTTGAGCGCGTTGTACCAGAGCGCCTGGATCTCCACCGGCTTGCCACGCCGCGGCGTGACGACCCAGCCGTCGACCTTCGCATCCATCCACGTCAGCTGATAACCCTCGGCGGCGGCCCCGAGCAGCCCATCGGCCGGATCGACGCGGATCGTGAAGCGCGTGCCCGCGATGTGCTGCTCGATGATCGACGCCAGCACCGGGAAGAGTTGCGCGACGATCGAGCGGTCGCCAGTGACCTGCACGTAGCGCGCGATCGCGTGGAAGTACCACAACGTCGCGTCGACCGTGTGATACAGCGCTTCGCGCTCGCCCTCGGGGAACAGGTTCGGCAACAGACCGTCGCGGACGTAGTGCGAGAACGTACGCAGGATGGCGCCGGCCTCGCGGTAACGACCGGTCGCGAGCGTCAGGCCTTCGAGGCTGATCATCGTGTCGCGGCCCCAGTCGCCGAACCAGTGATAGCCGGCGTAGATGCTGCGCAACTCGCCGCCTTCGGCCTGCGCCATGACGTTCTCTTCGATGCGGCTGCCCGGCAGCACGACGAACTGATCCGCAGCCATCGCCAGCTGCTCGGCGAACGGGTCGTCGGCGAACTGCGGCGCAAGTGCGAGCAGCCCATCCATGCGCCGGCGCTCCGCGTCGAACACGGTTGATGCGTCGAAATCCAGCCGGTCCCAGGTGTGCGTCGAGGCGACGAAGACGAGCGGCCGGTCGGCAGCGAGCTCCGCTGCGAGATATCCCGGACTGAACGCGCTGTCGAAGGCCGGATCGCCGCGGTCGCGCTCGACGCGATACACGAACTGATGCTCGTCGCGCTCGTCGGTCATGAACATCGTCGGCCCGGGCTCCAGCTTGACGCGCAGGATCAGCGGGCTGTTGGCGTGGCGGATCTCATGGCGCCCGCGCCGCACTTCGACGAAGAACGCATCGCCCGGCGTGCTCGTCGGCGCGTCGTCGTGCCGGCGAAACGCCACGAACGGGCGCACCTGCAGATCCAGGCGCTCGCCGCGCAGCAGGCGGTACTGCACGCACACCGTGTTCTGGTTGTGAACCATCACCACGGATTTCTCGAGCACGGCGTCGTCGAGCTCAAACGTCCACACCGCGATGCGATGATCGAGGCGGAATTCCTTGAGATAGAGATGCGACTCGCCGACGAAGCGCTCCTGCTCGAACTCGGCGCCGCCGAGATACAGCCGGCGCGTCGGCGTGACCACGGATTCGTCGCAGCGCGAAATCATGATGTGCCGGCCTTTCGGCGCCGCGAGGTTCGGCACGAACAAGCCGTGATATTTGCGCGTCGGGATGCCGGCGATCGTGCCCGAGGCGTAGCCGCCGAGGCCGTTCGTGACCAGCCATTCGCGGTGACGCAGCTCCAGCGGATCGCGATCGCGGTCCCAGCGCAGCACGATCTGCCGGTCCTGGATGATGTCTGGGATCATCCCTGCCCCTCGACCAGCAGCACTGCGCTTTGCGCTGGGAGGCGCCAGTCGCCGTGACCGCTATCGGCGACGGGCAGCGTGACGCCGTGGCCGCCATAGTGCGGATCTTCGCTCGACCACAACAGCTGCCACGTCGCGCCGAACGGCGGCGCCAGCAGCGGCTCCGAAGGCGGCACGAGCGGCAGCTCCTGATCGAGATTGATCACCAGCAGGCGATCACCGTGCTCGTCATCGAACCAACGCAGCACGAACGCATGCTCCGACAACGTCGCGGCGTCCAGTTTCGCGAGATCCTGATGCGAGATCACCGGGTCGCAGGCGCGCAGCTGGAGCAGGTCGCGGTGGAATGCCAGCGCCTCGGCGTGGTGCTGCACTTCGTCCCAATCGAGCTTCGAGCCCTCGAAGGTGGCTTCCTCATGCGGTGCCGGGACGAGCAGCTGGGTAGCTTCGTCCGCGTAGGCGCGAAACTGGCTGAGGAACTCGCGCCGGCCCTTGTGGACCAATGCCGCGAGCTCTTCGTGGTGATCGGCGAAGAACATGAAGCGCGCCGATGCCGCGAACTCCTGGCCCATGAACAGCATCGGCGTTTGCGGTCCGAGCAGCGTCAGCGCCATCAGCGCGCGATACCGTCCCGGCGCGGCATTGTCGTGCACGCGATCGCCCACGAACGTATTGCCGACCTGGTCGTGGTTCTGCAGAAAGACGACCAGCGACCACGGCGGCAGTCCCGGCGCCGGCTGGCCGCGCGCCTTCTTCTGCCACGGATAACACTGGCCCTGATATAGAAACCCACGGCGCACGCACGCCACGAATTCCTGCGCGCGCCCGGTGTAGTCGCTGAAGTAGCCGTCGCGCGTGCCGGTCAGCGCGACCTTCGCGGCGTGATGGAAGTCGTCGTTCCACATCGCGTCGAGACCGTATCCGCCGCGCTCCACCGGCAACAGCTGCTGCGCGTGCTGCGGCTCGTTTTCGGAGATGACGACGCATGAGCGTGGCTCGGCCGCGGCGCGCGCGGTCTGCGCAATCTCCTGCAGGATGTGCGGACGGCTGTCGTCGAAGATCGATTGCGTCGCATCGAGCCGCAGGCCGTCGAGATGGAACTCGCTGATCCAGTAACGCACGTTGCCGAGGACAAAATCGCGCGTGCCTTGCGCGAAGTCGGCGTCGAGGTTCAGCGCTTCGCCCCATTCGGTGTGGTGGCGCGTGCTGAAGTAGTGCGGGCTGAAGCACTTCAGGTAATTGCCGTCCGGCCCGAGGTGGTTGTAGACGACGTCGAGAATCACCGCGAGCCCGATAGCGTGGGCACGGTCGACGAAGCGCTTGAGCGCCTCGTGATCGCCGTACACGTGATACGGAGCGAACAGCTGCACGCCGTCGTAACCCCAGTTCCAGCGGCCGGGGCATTCCGCGACCGGCATCACCTCGATCAACGTGATGCCGAGCTCGCGCAAGTAGCGAAGCTTCTCGGCGGCGGCATCGAACGTGCCTTCAGGTGTGAACGTGCCGATGTGCAGTTCGTAGATGACCTGTCCGGGCAGTCGCACGCCGCGCCATTGCGAGTCGCTCCACTTGAACGCTGTCGGATCGGCGATCAGCGACGGGCCGTGCACGCCCTGCGGCTGAAAGCGCGAGCACGGATCGGGCCAGGGCCCGGTGCCGTCGACGCGATACTTATATAGAGAGACGCGAGCCGAGGTTGCGCCGGTAAAGTAGCCCTCGGGGTCGCGCTGCAGCTGCAGCGGCGATTCCTGCGACTCCTCGAACACGACTTCGACCGCACGCGCCTGCGGCGCCCAGACGCGAAACAGCGTTTCGCCGTGCGCACGAACGGCGCCGAGGAAGGAAGGGGCGGGCATCCGACCGCAAGGCTGCAGCGACCCCGAAAGTTCCAGGTCAGTTATCCGGCAGCTCTGCCAATCTTTCGAGCAACCGCGGATCCCCCGCCACGTGCACGCGTTCCGCCGGTCCCAGCCATGCAAGAACTTCATTCAGCGTGCGCGCATCCGCCAGCTTGCGCTCGGCCGTCAGCCGATGCGGGTCAGGGTGTCCGCGCGTTTCCTGCGGGCGCGGCATATTGCCGGAGACATGTGCGTAACGCGCCTGACGGTTGCGTGCGATGTAACGCAAGCCGTCGGTCGGCATCGATGCCGCATGCGCCAGCAACTCGTCGCGCCGGCGGATCACTGCCGGCACGTGCTTCTCTTCCGGCGTCCGCAGCACGCGGAACCAGCTGAGAAAGCGGCCGAGCTTGACGCTGCCGCTGACCTTCGACAGCGGCACCGCGAGGAACAGGCCGGCGAGCGTTGGCGTGAGCCAGGCGAGCAGCGTCGGCGAAATCAGGAACGCGATCAGCCCGATCACGATGCCCATCACCAGGTGCGGCCAATGGAAATTCCAGGCTTCGCGCCAGGTCGTCATGTGCGCGTGACGGCGCTGCGCATTCCAGCCCGAGTCGCGGCCGGTCAGGATCTCGATGATGTGCTGGGTCTGCACCAGCATCATGATCGGCGCATAGAGCGCCGACAGGATCGTCTCGACGACGGCGCCGATGCCGACCGCGATGACTCCGCCGCAGCCGCGCCGCGCGCGCGAGGAGAATATCGTGCGCACCAGGCCGAGGATCTTCGGCGTGAACAGCACGACCATCGTGTAGATGAACAGCGCCGTCATGCGCGGCGCGTCGAACTGCGGCCAATCGGGGAACAGCTGGAAGCTGCGGCTGAAATACTCGGGGCGGATCAACGTCGCCTGCAACGTCAGCGCGAAGCCCACGAGCAGCAGCATCATCCACAGCGGCGAAGACAAGTAGCTCATGATGCCGATGATGAAATGCGCGCGGCTCGTCGTCGCCAACCCCTTCGCATCGACGATCTTCGCGTGCTGCATGTTGCCTTGTGCCCAGCGACGATCGCGGATTGCGATGTCGACGAGCGAGGGCGGGCTTTCTTCCCACGAGCCGCCCAGGTCCGGCGCCATGCGCACTTTCCAGCCGGCGCGGCGGATGAGCGCGGCCTCGACGAAATCGTGCGACAGCACGTGGCCGCCGAACGGCCTGCGCCCCGGCAGCTGCGGCAGGCCGCAGGCCTGCGCGAACGCCGCGACGCGGATGATCGCGTTGTGACCCCAGAAGTTGCCTTCGTTGCCGCTCCACGCAGCGACGCCGCGCCCGATCAGGCTGCCGTACACGCGGCCTGCGAATTGCTGGATGCGCGAGAACAAGCTCCAGTGACCGATCAGCATCGGCACGGTCTGCAGGATGCCGAGCTGGGAGTCGGCCTGCATGCGTGCGACCAGCGCGACCAGTGTCTGCGGCGCCATGATGCTGTCGGCGTCGAGCACGATCATGTAGTCATAGCGCGCGCCCCAGCGCTTGACGAAGTCCTCGACGTTGCCGGCTTTGCGTCCAGTGTTGTGCCAGCGCCGCCGGTACCACACCGGCATGGTTTCGCGCAGGTCGCGGCGCAGTTGATCGACCGCGAGGGATTCGCTGATCCATGCGTCGGCGTTGGTCGAATCGGAGAGGATCGCGATCTCGAAATGCCGGGACGCGTCGATCTGCGCGAGCGCCTCGGCCATCGCGTACAGGGCGGCAGTCGTGCGCCCTGGATCTTCGTTGTAGATCGGCATCACGAGCGCCGTGCGCGAGCCGGCGATCGAAGGCGCGGCCGGCGTGCGCAACGGTGGAATCAGGAAGCCGGTGATTGCCGACGCCGCCGCAAAGCAGATCCACAGCAACGTGATCGCGAAGAACACGATCATTACGCCCTGCAACACCGTCATTTCCGTGAAGCTGACGATGCCGAGCATTTCGAAGACGCCGTAGCCCGCCAAGCCGAGTGTGCTGAGCATCGTGAGCATGCGAGCGAACACGACGCGCAGCGGGGTTGCGCCCAGCGACTGCGCGGGCGGCGCAGTCTTCAGATCCTGCACGGGCATGTCCGCCGGTCGCTCGAACGGCATGCCGCCGCGCACCACGTCGCGGCCCTCGAGCGGGGCGGGTTTCAGCTGGCTGTCCATCGGTAGAGCCAAGTTTCGCTGACTGTTTTGTCTGCGCGCATCAGGCGCAGCCGCAACTCGGCGACGTCGGCGCTGTTCGGGTCCAGCTCGAAGCTCGCGCGGACGCCTTTGGTGAGTGGGCTGGGTTGCAGCACCTGGTTGGTGAGCTTGCCGGCCGAAGTCCCGATATCCATGCGCAGCCCTTCGATGTCGCGGCCGGTGCCGGTGAACTCCACCACGAAAATGCGGCGCTTGCCGTCGAAGCTCGGGCCGCTGCGGGTCGAGGTCACTTTACCGAGCGCCGGCGTGAGCTTCGGCTGCTTGTTCCACCGCATGCGGTAGGACAGATGATAAGGCTTGCCTTCCGCAATCACGGTGGTCGGACGCCAGAACGCGACGATGTTGTCGTTGGTTTCATTGTTGGTCGGAATCTCGAACAGCTGCACTGCACCGGCGCCCCAGTCGCTGGTCGGCTCGATCCAGACGCTCGGCCGCTGCTCGTAGTGCGCTTCGAGGTCGTGGTAGTCGGACACGCGGCGCGAGCGCTGTATCAGGCCGAAGCCGCGCGGCGCCTGCGAGGTGAAGCTGGAAACCTGCAGCTGCGTAGGATTCTTCAGCGGCCGCCAGACGCGTTCGCCCGACGCCGTCACGATCGACAGGCCGTCCGAGTCGTGCACTTCGTCGCGGAAGTCGTCGATGCGGGCCCGGTCGGACTCATCGAACAGGAACATCGAGGTCAGCGGGGCAATGCCGATGTTGTCGAGTGCCACGCGCGCGAACAGGGTGACGTCGACGTCCATCGCCGTTTCCACGCCCGGAGTCACCGAGAAGCGGTAGGCGCCGGCGACCGAAGGACTGTCGAGCAGCGCATGGACGACGATCGATGCTGCATTCGCGGACGGCCGCTCGATCCAGAAGTGCGTGAAGGCGGGGAATTCCTCGCCGGTGGGATGCGCCGTGCGCACCGCCAGGCCCCGCGCCGACAAGCCGTAGAGCGTGTCGCGAGCGACCGCACGGAAGTACGACGCGCCCTGAAACACCATGAACTCGTCCCACACCGAGCGCGAGTTCAGCCGGGTCCGCACCCGAAACCCGGAGAGCGGCAACGTCTGGTTGGTCAGCTCCTTCGCCACGGATTTGCCGAGCAGGAACGTGGTGGGGTCCGGCACGATGTCGCGCGCCAGTCCGCCTTCGACGACCGAAACGGTGACCGGCGTCTGGAACAGGAAGCCCGCGGGGAACAGCTCGACGTGGAACGGCACCTGCTCGTTGTGCCAGATGCCCGCATCGGGATTGAAGCGGATGTCGCGGTACTGATCGTAGGTCAATTGTTGCAATGCCGGGTTCTCGAGGCGCTTCGGCACGAAGGCGCTGCCCGCAGTACGGCGTGCAAGATCGACCACGGTATTACCATCGAAGCGGTAACGAGGCGTACCCTTGGTATCCGTTGCCGGACGCGTCGCAGTGGCTGCAGCCACGCAGCTGAAAGCGATCGCGAGGACCCACAGCCAGTAGCCGCGTCCCGTCACGGGCTTGCCGCGCCCTTGTAAATGCTCACCGGTCGTCATCCGGAAACCGATCTCTCCGGCCGCAGGGCCAGGAAATGAAATAAGGAAACACTACGCAATGGATTCGAGTCGGCGCAGTTCCAGGGAACCCGTAGCGTTTGCCGGGTATTTACGGGGCGGCGCCAGCAGGCGACAACGATAACATCAGTTTCGAGACGGGAGGCGACCGTGCCCGAGGCGCGACATGTCTGGTCCCTGGTACTCGCAGGCGGCGACGGCAACCGGCTGCGCGCCTTGACTACCAAGCCCTGCGGCACCTCGGTCCCGAAGCAATATTGCTCGTTGTACGGTGGACATTCCCTGCTGGAAGATGCTATCGCGCGGGCCGAGCGCGTGGTCTCCCCGGACCGGGTGTGCACCATCGTCGCCCAGCAGCACCGCGAATGGTGGACCGAGTGCCCGCCGCTGCTCGCAGCCATGGAACGCGGCAACCTGATCGTGCAGCCGCGTAATCTCGGCACCGGCATCGGTATTCTTTACTCGCTGCTGCACATCCTGGCCAAGGATTGCAAGGCCCGGCTGGTCCTGCTTCCCGCCGATCACTACGTACGCGACGAGGACGTCCTCAATCGCTCCCTGCTGCAGGCACTCGAGCGCCTCGATCGCAATGACGAGCGTCCCGTACTGCTCGGCCTGCAGCCGGCCGAGCCCGACACGGATCTCGGATACATCCTGCCCGGTGACCCCGACCCGTACGGCGGCCGGTCCGTGGCGCGCTTCATCGAGAAACCCGGTTACTCCGTGGCCCGCGAGATCATCGACGCCGGCGGGCTTTGCAACACGTTCATCATGGTCGCGGCAGCGCGCACGCTGCTCGACCTTTACATGCCGCGGTTTGCGCCGCTGGTGATGGAGATGCAGGTCGGCCTGGCGAAAGGCCAGACCGCCGGCTCGCCCACGGGCAGCTGGCCCGCGCTCCTCAACCTCTACGAGCGCCTGCCCGAGCTCGACTTCTCACGCGATCTGCTCGAAGGCCGCGCCGCCGATCTGTGCGTGCTGCGCGTGCCCCCTTGCGGCTGGAGCGACCTGGGCACGCCCCACCGCGTTGGCGAAATCGTCAAGCTGCTGGCGAGCGACACCCTCGCCGACCGTGCCGGCAAGCTGAATCTCGCCGCTCAGCACGCTCACCTCATGAGCACGAATGCCCAGTCCGATCACCGCCGTCTGGCCCGGTAAACCTTTTCCGCAAGGCGCTACGTGGGACGGCGAAGGCGTCAACTTCGCGCTGTTCTCCGAAGCCGCGGAAGGAGTCGAGCTGTGCCTGTTCGACGACCGCGGGCGTCGCGAGCTGCAGCGCATCCCGCTGCGTGATCAGACAGACCAGGTCTGGCATTGCTACTTGCCCGAGGCGCGGCCGGGCCAGCTCTACGGCTATCGCGTTTACGGCCCTTATCAGCCGCAGCACGGGCATCGCTTCAATCCGCAGAAGCTGCTGCTCGATCCGTATGCGAAAGCGATCGTCGGGTCGCTGGCGTGGAGCGACGCGCATTTCGGCTATCGCATCGGCAGTCAGCGCGCGGACCTGTCGCAGGACCGGCGCAACAACGCGAGCGGCATGCCGAAGTGCCAGGTCATCGATCCCGCGTTCTCGTGGGGCGACGACCGCAATCCGCGCACGCCGTGGCATGACACCATCATCTACGAGGCGCACGTGCGCGGCTTCACCAAGCTGCACCCGCAGGTTCCGCCGCAATATCGTGGCACCTACGCCGGGCTCGGCACGACGCCGGTCATCGAGTATCTGAAGAACCTCGGCGTCACCGCCGTCGAGCTGATGCCGGTCCATTGGTTCATCAACGACCGGCACCTGATCGAGAAAGGTCTCAGCAACTACTGGGGCTACAACTCGATCGGCTACTTCGCGCCGCATCAGGACTACGCGTCCTCGCAGCAGGCTGACCGCGAGTTCAAGACGATGGTGAAGGCGCTGCACTCGGCGGGCATCGAGGTGATTCTCGACGTCGTCTACAACCACACGGCCGAAGGCAGCCACCTGGGTCCGACGCTGAGCTTCCGCGGCATCGACAACGCTGCGTACTACCGCCTCGTGCACGACGATCCGCGCTACTACATGGATTACACCGGCTGCGGCAACACGCTGAACATGCAGCATCCGCGCGTGCTGCAGATGATCATGGACAGCCTGCGGTACTGGATCACCGAGATGCACGTCGACGGCTTCCGCTTCGATCTCGCTGCGGCGCTGGCGCGCGAGCTGCACGAGGTCGACCGGCTCGGCGCGTTCTTCGACATCATCCACCAGGATCCGGTGATCTCGCAGGTGAAGCTGATCGCGGAGCCGTGGGATCTCGGCGAAGGCGGCTACCAGGTCGGGCGCTTCCCGGTCGGCTGGACCGAATGGAACGGCAAGTATCGCGACGTGATTCGCGACTACTGGAAAGGCGAGGGCGGGTTGATCGGCGACCTTGCTTATCGCGTGGCCGGATCGAGCGACCTGTACGAGCACAGCGGCCGCCGCCCGTATGCGAGCGTCAACTTCGTGACCGCGCACGACGGCTTCACGCTGCGCGACCTGGTGAGCTACAACGAGAAGCACAACGAGGCGAACAAGGACGACAACCGCGACGGCGAGAATCACAACCGCAGCTGGAATTGCGGCGCCGAGGGTCCGACCGACGACCCGGAGATCCGCGCGCTGCGGCTGCGCCAGAGCCGCAACTTGCTGGCGTCGCTGTTGTTGTCGCAAGGCGTGCCGATGCTGCTCGCCGGCGATGAAGTCGGCCGCACGCAGCAGGGCAACAACAACGCTTACTGCCAGGACAACGAGCTGACCTGGCAGCACTGGGAGATCGGCGCGGAAGACGGCCAGCTGCTCGAGTTCGTGCGCCGCCTGATCCGGCTGCGGCAGGAGCATCGCGTGTTCCGCCGCCGCAAGTTCTTTCAGAACCGCGCGATTCGCGGCGAGAACGTGCGCGACATCGTGTGGCTCGATCCCGCCGGCACGCAGATGTCGGACGAACAGTGGCGCGATGGCTTCGCGCGCAGCCTCGCCGTGTTTCTCTCCGGCCGCGGGCTGGACGAGCGCGACGAGCGCGGCCGCACGATCGTCGACACGGATTTTCTGGTGCTGGTGAACGCGCATTACGAGACGGTGGAGTTCAAGATGCCGGCGCAGCCCGAGGATGCGCGCTGGGAGCTGCGAATGGACACCACGAACCCGTCGTTCAACGGGGAAGAGCGAGTGTTCGCCCCGGGCGATACCTACGCACTGCAAGGACGCGCAATGGCGCTGTTCGAGTTTCCGCAACCGCGCGCCGCGTCATGAACTGTGAACATTCCGCGCGCTACCTATCGACTGCAGTTCAATCACGAATTCACGTTCGCTGACGCTGCGCGCGTCGTGCCTTACCTGGCGCGGCTCGGCATCAGTCACGTCTACGCCTCGCCGATCCTCAAGGCCCGGCCCGGCAGCATGCACGGCTACGACGTCACCGATCACACACGGCTCAATCCTGAGCTGGGTACGCCGGAAGACTTCGCAGCGCTGGTCGCCACGCTGCGCGAGCACAGCATGGGGCTCATCGTCGATATCGTGCCGAACCACCTCGGCGTGATGGGTGACGACAACGTCTGGTGGCTGGACGTGCTCGAGAATGGTCCCGCGGCGCGCGCGGCTCACCACTTCGACATCGACTGGCGTGCGACCCGTCCCTCGATGCGCGACCGCGTGCTCGTGCCGATTCTCGGCGATCCCTACGGCGCGGTGCTGGAGCGCGGTGAGTTGCAGCTGCACCTCGATCCCGCGGCCGGCAGCTTCGCGATTCGCTATCACGAGCATCTGCTGCCGATCGACCCCCGCGAGTATCCCCGCATCTTTGCGCAGTCGCCGATTCCGGCGACGCTGCTCGCGGCCGACGATGCGCATCGAGCCGATTTCGAAAGTCTGCTGAATGCCTTCGGCAACCTGCCGGCGCGCAGCGATACATCCGAAGACTCGATAGCAATCCGCTATCGCGACAAGGAGGCACACAAGCGCCGGCTGGTGCGCCTGCTGGAGCGCAGCCCGGAGATCCAGCAGCACATCGAAGCCACGGTGGCGCGGCTCAATGGCACAACCGGTGAGCCGCGCAGCTTCGACGCGCTCGATGCCTTGCTGGATGCACAGGCGTATCGACTGTCGTACTGGCGCGTGGCGGTCGATGAAATCAACTACCGGCGCTTCTTCGACGTCAACGACCTTGCAGCGCTGCGGATGGACGAGACCGCAGTGTTCGACAGCACGCACCGGCTCATCTTCGAGCTGATCGAGCGCGGCATGATCGACGGCCTGCGGATCGACCACGTCGACGGTCTGTACGATCCGCAGGCGTACCTCGAGCGCTTGCAGACCAAACCGCTGTATGTGGCGGTCGAGAAAATCCTCGCGGCCTACGAGCGCCTGCCGGAAACGTGGCCCATCCACGGCACGACCGGCTACGAGTTCGCGGCGCTGACGACCAGCTGGCTCGTCTGCAACGAGTACGAAACGCGGATGACACGGCGCTATCGCCAGTTCAGCGAGTCCGACGCGACGTTCGAGCAGATCGCCTACGAGAGCCGGCGGCTCGTGATGCGCTCCTCGCTCGCTGCCGAGGTCGAAGTGCTGGCGACGCAATTGGACCGCATCGCTCAACTGGATCGGCATACGGCCGACTTCACGCGCGCCGCAATTCGCGAAGCGGTTCGTGAGGTGATCGCGTGCTTCCCTGTCTACCGCACCTACGTTTCGCACCGCGGCGTCAGCGACGAGGACCGGCGCATCGTGAACTGGGCCGTGAACGTCGCCCGCAAGCGCAGCGCCGGCGTCGAGCTCAGCGTCTTCGATTTCCTGCGCGATGTCCTGCTCGGCGAGCGCAGCGAGGGCAAGGCCGAGTCCACGCGGCGGGCGATGCTGGAGTTCGCGATGAAGTTCCAGCAGGTCACTTCGCCGGTTGCCGCCAAGGGCGTCGAGGACACCGCGCTGTATCGCTACAACCGGTTGGTGTGCCTCAACGACGTCGGCAACGATCCGGGCCGGTTCGGCACGTCGTCGTCGGCGCTGCACCAGGCGAACGCGGAACGCGCGCGCGTCTGGCCGCATACGATGCTCGCGACTTCCACGCACGACACGAAGCGTAGCGAAGACGTGCGCGCGCGCATCGCTGTGCTCAGCGAGCTTCCCGACTTGTGGAAGCTGCATCTCGCGCGCTGGACGCGATTGAACCGCAGCAAGCGCCGGCACATCGGCGACGATCCCGCACCGGACCGCGACGACGAGTATTTGCTCTATCAGACACTGCTCGGTGTGTGGTCGCCTGCCGAGGATCTCGCCGTGCTCACGG
>Ga0134127_10000578_pt1 | contig 32958 bp, 33 predicted proteins | sample KB31753_FD_96459 | JGI IMG/M metagenome (GOLD analysis project Ga0134127, IMG submission 96459) | Terrestrial soil microbial communities with excess Nitrogen fertilizer from Kellogg Biological Station, Michigan, USA - KB3-175-3 | ecosystem: Environmental > Terrestrial > Soil > Unclassified ...
CGACAAACCGGAGTCGCTCGTCCATGACGTGACACTCCTTCCAAGGCATGCCCCCTCCCTGAAGGGGGCAAAGTGTCACCCATCCGCTCGGAATACGCTGTCACCTAACGCTCAGGAAGGACACAATGAGTTAGCTCGCTCCCGTTTTCCGGTTTGTGAACAATCGTGAACAATTCGCCGCTCACTTTTTCCGCGGCGGCACGCTTGGCCCCGTCAACCACCTGCGCGTAGACGTTCAAAGAGGTATCGACCTTGGCGTGTCCCATCAGATCCGCGAGGACCTTTCCGGGAACACCGTTCGCGTGCGCCCACGACGAATAGGTGCGCCGGAACGTCAGCCACGTCGCGTTCGGTAGCCCGAGCGTTGAACACGCCGGAAAGACCCACCGTCGCAACACGTTGTTCGGCGAGATAGGTTTGCCGGAGATGGTCGAGAAGACCAGGTCATCGGGTTCCGTCCGCTTGGTTCGTTGCTGCCACGCTCGGAGCAGATCGACCACGCCCTCTGCCAGTGGGACCGATCGCAGGCCCGCCTGGGTCTTCGGTGTGCCGAAGGCGCCCTCGTAGACCGCCTCCTGCACCATCAGCACGCCGGCATCCAGATCGATCGCCTTCCAGCGCAGCGCGAACAGCTCGCCACGCCGCAGCCCTGTCAGCAGCGCCACTCCGGTCATCGTTTGAGCGAGTGGAGCAGTGCCTTCAGCAAGGCCGCCGCTTGTGCGATCGTCAGCGCCCACTTTGGCTTTATCGTCGCCAGCGTGGGCAGGTCCGCGCCCCGCGCAGGGTTCTCCTTCAGGTGGCCCCACTTGACCGCCGTTCGGAGAATTGCGCTGAGCACATCGTGCAAGTGATCGATGGTCTTCGGCGCGTACCCCTGTTGCGTGAGGATTTGTTGTCATGAGTGACGCTGACCGCGTTGCGCGCGTCATGGCTTTGGGATTCACCGAACGTCAGGCGCGGTTCCTCGTGACGGTCATGCTGCACGGTGGCATCTGCATTCAGCGCCAGTACTGCGCGTCCGCGCGGCTCGTGCACGGCGACAAGACACGAGCGTTCTTTCGTGAGCTCGTGGCAAAGAGACTCGCCACTCCGTACCCGTGTGCCCGGAGCGGCGCCCGCGTGTATCACATGCATAACAAGGCCCTCTACGCCGCCATCGGCGAAGCCGACAATCGGAACCGGCGGCTGATGTCCGTGAGCCGGGCGATCGAGGGACTGATCGTGCTCGACGCGGTGCTCGGGGCGCCGAAGGTGAAGTGGCTCGCGACCTCCCAAGAGAAGCTCGCGTATTTCACGCAGACGACGCGGCTGCGACCCGAGGACATGCCGCAGTTGGTGTTTCAAAACGCCGGCGGTCGAACCGTACGGCACTTCCCGGACAAGCTTCCAATCGGCGTGCATCCGGATGGCGACACGCACGAGTTCGTCTACGTCGTCAATCGCCAGATTCCGGTGGACTTCCGGCCGTATCTGTACCGGCATGCGCGCCTTCTCAGCGTGCTGCCCGCTTGGGTCGTTCGACTGCTCGTGCCACGGCATCTCGAGGAGGCCGAATTCCCGTTCCGACGGGCCTGCGAAGAGGAGCTCGGCGCGCGGCTCGCTCCGTCAACAGTCGAGGAACTGCGGTGGTATTTCCGCGCCCGGCGAGCATTGAACGAGCCCGGAGCCAGCATTGATCGCGAACGGTTTCGGCGTGCGCGTCGCGCTTTCGGCGGCGCGCGGTATCAGGTGCTCTATCGACACTGGCTCGCCCACGGCGACGCCCTGATCAATGCGTTGGATTCGCCCGTACTGTCGGAGGCGCTCGCCCGCGGTTCCGGCCGGATTGAAAGCTATGTGGTGCATCGACGTTATCACCATCTCACCCCGCTGGTCGGTACGGCCTGACCGGGACACGGCTGAGGCCGCACATCGGGCCACAAGCCTGGGGCATACATGGCCCAGAGCCGTGTCGCCTCTCGTGTCGCGACGGACGGCAGGTCTTGAACGACGCGCAGGACAGAACGTCGATCTAACTCCTGCTGCGCTCGTACCTTACGGAACCGTCGACGCAGCGATGGATGACCAGCCGGGTGGCGTTCTGTGCCGCCCGGTCGATGGCGCACTCGATACACACGGCGCAAGCCGTGGCGTGAGCGACCCCCGGACTCCGCGAAGAAGTTGGTTCCGCGGCCTTTCGGCTGGGGTCGCTCACGCCACGGCTTCGACGGTGTGGTGTCACGTCCTGCGGCCTGCGCGCGGTCCGTCACACGACCACCGCGGCGCACCCGTGTACACGTCGGCGATCCGTCCGGGTGACCGGTAGCTATTTCAACGGCCACTGCGCTCTCTTCGTGTTGCAACGCGCAGCAAAGCCTTGAAACACAGTCTGATCAGTTGCGCCTTGAATGTTGTCTACTGTGACTCTGAATGCATTTGTCGGGCCTCGATTTGTAAAGCGCCAGCATGATCAGCCCGTCGTCGTGGTCTCATCCCGTCGATGCAGATAAGCAAACAGATCAACTGGCAGATCAAGCGCGTCCTCGCGTTCGCGGTGCAACTTCCATGATGCCGTGAACATCTGAACCACGAACCACGCACCGAAGCCCCACGGGTAAGGCCCGACCAGCGACACGCAGTCCTGGTCTCCAGTGGGCTGGCGTGATAGCGCCGCGCCACAGTTGCCCCGCGAATACCAGAAAGGGACTGGCCAAGATTCATTTACGCCGTTCTGCGGATGGAATGTACGCGTGGAAAGAATGGCACCCGACGGATGTCAGTGGCTGACTGAAGTGTTTCAGGGCGTCTTGGGAGCGTCATCGGATGGGCATTGTCGCATGCCGATTCAATATCAGCGGCGAATCGGTCGCGCTGGTGCCGCAAACGTGAGGCGTAACACGCAAGCGCCCGCCGCGTGCCTTTGCGCGGGCACAGGTGACGCTGTCGTTTGGGGGATGATGTAGAAAGAGATGACCACAGACATCGAAATGGGAGGGCGTGCAGGTACTCCGGGCACCTACGTGAAGGTCATTGCGACACCTGGACCTGCCGAGGAATGGAACAGCGACTCCTTCCTGGTGATGTATTTGCGACCGAACGGCACATTCTTGTTTCTTGGCTATTGGCCGGGCTTCGAGAGATCCTTTGCGGTTGGGGAGTGGTCCGCGATCAATGGCCAAGTCGACTTGGTCGGCTACGGACAGATTCGAGGCGACGCGCTTCCGAATGCGCCAGGAGGCTCATTTCGGCGAACTCTCAGGCCTAGCGTACGAGGGTTCACGCCGATTCTGATCGCTGAAACTGAATTGGCCGGATGGAGTCTCCTTAGTTGGGCCGGTGAATACGTGTATCTCGGTTTTGCGGCGATTCTCAACGTCGACGGGGTATGGCTGCCTCCATCGCTCGCGGCGGTTGACGAGTGGATCGAAAGCAATAGGCGAAACCGATGAGCGATGTGCTGCGTAAGCCACGACGGAGTCAGCGGCGAGCACCCCCGAGAATGCCGCGGCTCATCGCGAACGTTAGCTGCCGATAACCGCCATTGGGTTGTTGGCCGTGGCCGCCGATGCTGGGCCGACATGTCCAGAAACGCACTCCAGCCGGGAGGCCGATCCTCGTCACAAGGGAGTGCGTTCTGATGTGCCGCTCAACCGCGTACACCAGATGACTCGCCACAAGTGCTCCGTGCGTTTCGGCGGCGCGCCTGCGGGTGGTGGCCGTCCCAGGAGGCCCAGCAGACCCGGCCCCTCGACCCCTTTTACGATCTACGCATCCAACGACCTCTCCGGGTTGAGAATGCTATCCTCCAGCGGCTAGAAACGGACGGCGGCTCCGATGTATCCTCCCTTCATCCGCATATGCCCGATGTCTTCAAGTACTGACGATTCCTCACGGTCCTCGGTGATCGCGTAATCGGTTCTGAGGTACTGATAGCCGACCCGAAATCCAAGCCTGCTCATAATATCCGCCGTTACGAAAGCGTCGATGTCGCGAAATGTTTCATCTGTTCGCATTCGATCCAGTCTGGCGATTACCGCATCGACACCGATGGTCACCCTCCTCACGGGTCGGACCTCTCCGACAAGCCCAACCGATGGAACCGTTATTGATCGGTCATATGACAGTGTCTGCACTCCTCGAAATTCTGGGGACTGAGCATCGACGTGCGTGCCCACTCGTGAGACATCACTCGTGAGACTGAGATCAGCCCAACTAGACACGAGTGGAGTCCATTGATACCCTAGCCGCCACGCCGACCATCTCCGCGCGGATATGACGTGAATTCCGGTGCCTATTCCCTGCGCGCCCAGAACCAATGGCCTTACTGCCCTGGTGTCACCATCAACTTCGCTACCGAATCGCCGAAACCGAACCCTATGATGTTCTGCCAGCTTTAGCGCAGCACTCAAACGCCAGGATGTAGCGCGAGAGAGGTCCAACTCTCGCGCAACGTCAAGCGTGGTAGCACCAATCGTTGAACGTATCGCGGCGGGATTCGAGCACGATGTCGGAATAGTAACGCTACTCAGGAATGTGGTGCAACGCGTGATCGGAGTACTTAGAACAAGCTCTTGCGACGGCGTCCCGCCTACGACGACTACCTCCACGCGCGGATTTGCGGTAACACTTTGCGCGTCCAAACAGGTTGGAGGACCGAGCGCAGGCAAGAGCAGCGACAGTAGGTAGATACTGACGTTGGCGTGGCTACTCGCAGCCCGAGGCATCAGGGTCATAGCATCTCCGATGATCGGGTGACCACAGCCCTATGATAAAAGGACGAACGGCCCGGTGCACGTGTGCCAACATCGCCTACTGACATTGTTGCTTCACGTAAAGGACATCGCTCGTAATGTCGTAAATGACTACGTTCCCGTCTGGTTGCACAACCAAGTACGCCCCTGGGTGGCCGTGCGTATGTGTCTGGCACACCGCATTGTCAGGAGTATAGGGCGCATCTCTGTATATGACAAAGTTTCCATCGGCTTGCATGATCGCCCGCGCCTTCGGACCTGGGATATGCGGAGGAACAGCGAAGTTGAACGCAACTGATTCGTCGCTGGTGTTGATTAGCACGAGGTTGCCATCTGCAGATTGATATTGAAGACGATACGCGCCTCCGTTCGATAGAATGTACCCGCCAGCTGGAATGTATCGCTTTGGATAGACTTGGCCTGGATAGAGATTTTCGCCGTTTCCATAATGAACGAGGGCGCCTGGGTCGTCTGGTCGCGGCTTCGCCGGGGTTGGATCCCATTGGCCGCATCCTGGTGCCGCGGACCCGAAAAACCACATCGGTTCCCAGCCATCCTGAATCTGTGCGGTCCCGAAATAATGCGCCGTGTAAGGCCGAGAGATGGTCAAGCATGTAAACGCAAACGTCCCCTGATCTCCGGATAGGCGCATCATCGACGCATTCGACAACGCCATGCCTCTCCCGAAGACAACGATTGATTCACTCGGCAATCCGGGATGGAACCAGGATCTCACCGTGACGAGTGCTGTGAGGGTCCATCTTCTCGCGGGTGAGCATTTCGCTTTCGCGACACTCCGCTACTCGGACGAAAAGACTCCGCGACAAGTCTTCAAGCCTGCGGACTACACGAACATCGGCGACGTTCGCAGAAGCGACGACATGCTCTACGTGCTGCGCTCCATCACCCTCTTACGCATCGAAGATCGGCTCACGGGTTACGACCTTCGCAACCGTGTGGTTCTCGCTGATCGCCGTTTAGACCCGTCCGATCTGAACTGACTAATACCGTGCGCCAGTTCTGGCCCGAAGTCGGTTTCCGGGCCGGGGTGTGGAATGCACGCGGCTGACAGCAACCGCACATGGTGCGCGTCCCAGCTCATCGGCGCGTTCAGCGGACGAGAACCAGATCGTCCGGCGCGTCAGTTGGCTTCTGATTGATGGAGTCTTCGGTTCTCACCCGCAATGCGCGAACCCGCTCGCCATCAAGTTCGATCCACAAGACCCAATTGCGCGCGCCGATCTGCGTCGGAGTCTCAACGACCCATTGATCCGGCCGCACAATCCTTGCCCTCAATCCTTCGCTGACGGAACGTGGAAGCAGATCGCTCGCTTCGTCGCGGTTCCGTGCAGCCGCAATCGAGGCGCGAAGGTCGAGCAATGGTTTGCGGGCGCGAATCGCACGGACTTCGTCGAACGCAACGAGGCAGGCGAACGGCGCGGCGAGAATCGTCAGGTAGAGAACAGCTCGCGCCGTTCTACGACTTCTCAGCGGCCAAGCAGCCACAGCACCAAGTAGATCAACGCGCCGAGTATCGGCGGGCCGAACACCAGCAACATCTCCGCTCGGTGCTTCCGGTCCACGTTGATTCAGTCTATCGGTCGCTTCACGGCCAGCGCTGAGTTGACGCCAATATGCGGACCGGCTACTTTCTGAGCCGCAGATTGTTTAACCGCGCAGATCGGGCGATCCGCGTAAGTGGTTGATCTGATTAATGGTGAGCCAAACGTTCGCCAGTTGGAACCACACTGCCGAATTGCTCAGACGGGTTGACGGCTTCGGCAGCTGGCCTGAGCCGGCTCGCGTTAGTCGCGCAGGCGCAATGGTAAACGCTGCGGCGTTGAGCAGGACCTATCGGCTGAAACGCGAAGTGCAGCGTTCGGTGTAACGCGCCAATTGAGCCGCGCGCGGCGACGACATGATCGCTTGGACAGTGGGCGCGTCGGCTCCAATTGGATGTTAGCCCGCGTCACCGGAAACGGCCTCTGGATCAACAGGTCGGTTCAGACATTTCGTCATGAAGACGGATTCGCCGGCTGACCTTCTGGCGTCAGGGTTCGTCGCGACAGAAAACCCGCACTTTTCGTAGAAGCGGACGGCATCAGGAGCAACATGGGACGCCAGACGCCCACAGCCATTAGCAACAGCGAACTGTTGCGCCAGTGAGAGCAACGCCCGGCCGTGCCCGCGTCTCTGTGCGTCAGAACGGACGGCTACCCGTCGGAGGACTGCGTCTTCTCCCGAGATGTCGATACGGACGACGCCGACGGGATCCCCCCGATGGAGGAGAAGCTTTGGGTGATGTCCATCGACCTTTTCGTCCGGATGATTCTCGTTGTAGACGCCGAATCGTCCTCGTGCCTCGAACAGCACCTCGCGGCGGATGTCATGATAGCGGCGCCACGCACCTTCATCAGTCGGCGAGACAAGTTCGTACTCCGTAGCCATCTGGATCGAAGTCGGGGTAACGCTTGGCGTTCAGCCGCGGCCGCTCATGTTCGCACCAACGGCGGACGGCGGCAACGCCATGTTAGCTGCCTGATTTGAACGTTCCCGACACGGCGCAGAAGGCAGTCCCGAAGTGGTCGATGCGCAGCTTGACGTCGTGTTCTCGACGCCATCGCGCAATGTCGTTTCGATCACAGTACCGCTTGTAGATTTCAAAGGTCGTCCCGTCGTTCAACCGTCTCGTTTGACGCTCGACCTTCGCGTTCACCTTCGCTCGCTCGGCGCTCCACGCCGACTCGAGAATGACAAATCGTCCGAAGGAACCGAGCATGCTCCGAAGCGCATCGAACACGAGCGGTTCCTGCGCCTCGGTGAGATGGCTCAGGAAAAAGCCGACCAGTACCGTGTCATAGGCCTTCTCGTTGAACTCGTGCTCGAAGAAGTCCCCTTGCAGGAAGACACATCGATCCGCGATGCCAAGGCGATTCGCTTTGGCACGGGCTTCGGCGAGCATCCTGGCGGACTGGTCGAACAGAGTAATGCTGGAACAGTTCGGACCGTAGTCCGGCAGCCAATACGCCGTGCCGCACGCAAGATCCATCATCCGGCCATGCGCGATTTGGGCAACGACGCCGGCCAACACCCGAGCCTCCGCCTTGAACACTTTCGGGTTGCGTATCGAGGCGGTGCCCGTTCCCAGCGTATACGCCTCGTCGTACTCAGATGCTCGCTCGTCGTAGTAGCTGAGCATCCGTCGGCGAAGATCTGAGTCCATGTCCGGTGCTCGCCACATCAGTTGTTTCGATCCGTGCAGCTAACGCCGCGTTGAGCCGCGGCGCCGTCGTTCCTCGATAGAACTCCAAGAAGATGACTCGCGCGGCGTCGGCTCCACGCGGTGTTAGGCCGCTCAACCGAGGACGACGGCTATCACCGATCAGCGATCGGCGACAAAGCGAAGCGATGGCTCACCTCTATCCCAGACGCAGACCCAACCGGTCAGCGTGTCCGATCAGACCTTGCTTTTGTCCGCCAGAGCCGATATCCGACCACGATCCCACCAATTCCGATTGCGATGATAGGAAGCTCACGAGCGAGGTAGTAGGCGCTTTGGCTCGCGGGGATCTCGGCAACTGTCGAGTACCACCACACCAGGAACGCGACATTGGCGATTGCTCCCCCAAGTGCCATCGCGCGCCGACGTGAGCTCAGGCCGCCGATTATCCAGCCGATCAGCACGAAGGACGCGGCCTGTATGAGCATCCGAGGGACTTCATAAACACGTAATGCCAGCGGGCTCGCCAGCAGGAGCGGTGTCACAACACGGTCGAATCTTCTCCCAAGCTCCTCGGCGGGGGATCCGCACCATGTAGAAAATGGCAATGCCAAGTACTAGGTTGGTTCCGACTGAGGGTACTCCGTGCCAGAGATGGAGGCAGATACCCGCTATCCTGCGGAGCGTCAACTGCAACCGGTTGGAGGTTGGAGCGGCCAAGGCAATCGCGCGCTGAATTTGCATAGGCCTCACACCCCAAGCGAAAAAGGAATCTTGGATCGCATATTCCTCTCGCGCCCGCAATTTGAGCCATCCGGACAATGCAGCCCTGATCCGCTCAGGGTCAAAGAGCCGCCCGAATCTGGCGAGCGCGTCCACGAACGCTTCCGGCGCGGACATTCTCGGCGTCCTGACGCTGGGAAGAAAAGGGGACCGCGAAAGGCCGGTCGCGAGCATTCGCACCGCAAGTCTTGAGTCCCCCAGGGCGCGCCAACTTTTCCGAAGAAGTCGGCGACGTGGCAGTGCCAGCCTGTCCTGGGCCGTGGACAATCGTGAACAATGCGTCGCCGAGTGTGTCGACCGCAGCGCGCTGCGCGCCGTCGATCATCTGGGTATATGCCAGGCGATAATGTGCGGTCCAGGGCGCTGAGGTGTAGCATTCGCAAATGACAGTGCGACAACCACGCGGCCTCGTCATCCTGGTTGCACTCCTGCTTGCGCCGGCCTCGTACGCGCAGCCGACGTCCGCTCATTTTGATTCGAACGGTGTCGGGATTCATTACGTAGATTCAGGGCGTGGTGTACCTGTCGTGCTTCTGCACGGGTTTACCGGAACGTACGCCAGGCACATCGAAATGCCGGGCCTCAGCACCGCACTGCAGACCGCCGGATATCGCGTCATCGGCATCGATTGTCGCGGCCACGGCGACAGCGGTAAGCCGCACGACGCGGCCCAATACGGATTGGAGATGGTTCGCGATGTCGTCAGGCTTCTCGATCATCTTGGGATCGATCGCGCGCACGTCGTTGGCTATTCGATGGGCGGCGCCATTGCGTTGCAGCTTCTCGTTCGCTACCCCGAACGTCTCCGCACGGTGTCACTGATCGGTTCCGGGTGGGAGGGCGAGAACCCGCAGCAAATCCGATCCGAGGTGCTCGCGCTGTCGGAGGCGTTCTCCAAGAGAGACGCAACAGCGCTGATCCGCGGGGTTAGCGCCGGCGGGCAGACCGCGTTAAGCGATCAGCAGGTTGCCGCGGCAAACGCCGCGCTGTTCGCCCGAAACGATGGGGACGCGCTGGCGGCCGCCGCGAAGGGCCTTATTCCGCTGTTCGACGTGCCAACGCAGGCGTTGCGGTCGACGAAGATTCCGGTGATTGCGATTACCGGCGAACGGGACCTCCGCAACCTGCCAAGCGCGAAGCGGATGTCTGGTGTGGTGCCGTCGTTGGAGCTCGTTGAACTACCCGGCGCCACACACGCGACGAGCGTCAAGCCCTCAACCGAGCACGTCGTCGCGTTTCTGGCAAAACATGGCGGAGGCTGACCCGTCGACGCAGGCGGCAGTCGTCTGCGGTTTAAGCCGACCACGCCAACCGAACGGATTGTTCAAGTTGCTCTTGGCGTGCCTTCACCCATGGTGCGTAATGCTTCTCGGTAATCTTCAGAGAAGAGTGACCCAAGAGAACCGACACCTGCGATTGGCACGCCCTTCAGGAGCAACTCCACGGCGAACTATCTCGGAAACGATGATCGCAGTCTGAGTCAATCATCGGGCCAGTAGGTACAGGGGGCGCGTCGTGTTCCTGCAGCGACTTGCCATTGCGGCGTGCGTTCTGTCGGCGGCCGCGATTGCGTACTCGCAGAACCGGGTGGCACGTGCCGTACGAGCATCCGCAAGAATCGTGGTGGATGGCATCCTGGAGGACGCGGTGTGGGCGGTCGCGCCGGCCGCAACTGAATTCATCCAGCGAGATCCAGATGAAGGAAGGCCGGCGACAGAGCGGACGGATTTCAGAATTGCCTATGACGAAGCCAACATCTACTTTGGCGTACGCCTGTTCGATCGCCAGCCGTCGAGGATTGTTCAACGGCTCTCCCGCCGCGACGACGAGTCCAACGCGGACTCACTGACGATCCAGCTCAGTCCGTTTCACGACGGCCTGACCGGCGCCATGTTCGAGGTGAGCGCAGCCGGCGTTCAGCGCGACGCGATCGTCTCGAACGATACGAATACGGATTACTCGTGGGACGGCGTGTGGGAGTCGGCTGTGCGCATCACGGACGAAGGCTGGATTGCCGAGATACGGATTCCGCTGTCGCAGCTCCGCTTTCCCGCATCCGGTCCTCAGGTGTGGGGCATCAACGCGAGCCGCTATGTCCAACGGAAAAACGAGACCGTCTGGCTCCGATTGGTCCCCAAGAACGAAAGCGGGCTTGCCTCGAGGATGGATGACCTCGAGGGACTCAGCGGCGTCGAATTCCGGCGCCACCTCGATCTGATGCCGTACGTCGCGAACCGGAGCGAATTTGTCGAACCCGCGTCCGGGAGCGATCCCTTCAACGACGGCGCGCGACAATCCGGAGCGACCGGCATCGACATGAAGTATGGCGTCAGCAGCAACGTCACGCTGGACGCGACCGCCAACCCGGACTTCGGCCAGGTCGAAGTCGATCCGGCCGTCGTGAATCTCAGTGCGTTCGAAACGTTCTTTCCCGAGAAGCGGCCGTTCTTTCTCGAGGGCGCCAACATCTTCGGGAACTTCGGCGGCGGCGGCGCGAACAACTTCCTCGGGTTCAATCGGGCCGAGCCCAATGTCTTTTATACCCGTCGAATCGGGCGCGCGCCTCAAGGCGCTGCAGAGGGCGATTTCATCGATCGGCCGTCGGCGACAACGATTCTCGGCGCGGGCAAAATGACAGGCAAGAGCGCCAACGGCTGGACGTTTGGTTTCGTCGAGGCGGCCACAAGCCGCGAATACGCGACGACGATAAGTGGCGCGCGCCGTTCGAAAGTAGAGGTTGAACCGCTGACGAATTACGTCGTCGGACGCATGCAGCGCGAGAAAGGCCGCAGCGGCATTGGATTCTTGACGACCGGGTTGCAGCGCGACCTGGGTGGTCCGGCGCTGCGCGATTCCCTCAATCGGCAAGCCTACGTCGTTGGCGCGGACGGATATCTCTTCCTGGACTCCCGCCGCGACTGGGTCGTGACCGGCAAGCTATCCGGCAGCCATGTCAACGGCAGCGCTGCGGCCATCGACCTGCTTCAGCGGGCGCCGCAGCATTACTTCCAGCGTCCGGATGCGCCTCGCCTCGCACGGCTGCCTGGCGAAACGTCGATGCGCGGATGGACCGGGAGCATCAACCTGAACAAGAACCAGGGCGACATGGTGGCCAATGCCGCGCTCTGGGGTGTGAGTCCCGGTTTCGAATCCAACGATCTTGGTTTTCAGACCGGCGGTGATGTGGCCGGCGCGCACTTCGGGTGGATCTGGAAGAAGCCCACTCCCGATCGATTCACTCGGTCGCGCGACATCCTGGTCGCCAAATCGTGGACCTGGAATTACGGCCGACAGAAGCTGCACGACGGAGTGTTCGTCTTCGGGAATGCGACGCTGCTCAACTACTGGTCCCTGCACGCCAGCCTTGGTGTCTTTCGACACTCCTACGACGATCATCTGACCCGCGGCGGCCCCGTCGCCCTGAATCCTGCTGGCTACTTTTTCAATGTCAGCGTCAATTCAGACGCGCGCAGGAAGCTGTCGCTCAACATGGGCGCTTCACACAGCGCGAACAAAGCCGGTGGTTGGGACTATGGGGGGAATCTCGGTTTTACCGTCAAACCAGCGCCATCCATCTCTGTGTCAACGGGGCCTGACATCACCCGCTCGCGGAATGTGGCGCAATACGTGCGCACGGCGGTCGACGCCACGGCCACACCGACGTTCGGGAACCGGTATGTCTTCGCCGATCTGGATCAATTCCAGGTCTCGCTGGTAACGCGTGGCCACTGGATTCTGAGTCCGAAGATGTCGCTGCAGGTGTTTGCGCAGCCGTTGATCTCCGTCGGCCGCTATTGGGATTTCAAGGAATTCGCGCGCCCCGCCAGCTTCTCGTTCCTCCGGTACGGACACGACGCCGGCCGCATCGATCTCGATCCGGATCGTCAGTACATCGCAGATCCGGATGGGAACGGTCCGGCGTCCGCGTTTCGTTTTGAGAACCCTGACTTCAATTTCAAGTCGCTGCGCGTGAACGCGGTGTTCCGGTGGGAGTGGAGACTTGGATCAACGCTCTACCTGGTCTGGACCGAAACCCGCGAGGACTTGGCCAATCCCGGCGTTTTTTCTCCCGGGCGAGACACTCGACGGCTGTTTACCGCGGCGCCCAACGATATCTTCCTCGTCCGCTTTGCCTATTGGTTCAGCAGGTAGGCCGTAGTGACAACACATTGGGCTTTCATGCATAGGGCGCTCGCGCAACAACAGGACGGCACGGTCTAACGCAGGTCGCGAAAGCGCTGGAGCAGCGCGGCATTGGGTGTTTTTGGGGTTGATGAGGCAGCGGCATCACGGGCCGAGGCATAATCTCGGTGCGGTAGGAGGGTCAGATGAAGATTCGCGTCCTCATGCTCGCCGCCATTCTCACGGTTGTGCCGCTTGCGAGCTTCCGGTTTGCCTCAGCGCAAACGTCGCAGGATCCGCGGAGAAACTTCCAGCTGCAAATCAGCGCAGCGAACGGAACGTCTGTTCACGTTCGCGGAGCTGTCTGGATGGACGGCACGAACACCAACGTCACCATCGTGGATCAGCAGACGCCTTTCGACTTGCAGACACTCGGCACGGTCGTCAATGGCATCCTGAAAGTCGATGGGAACACTCCCATTCGCGTGCAAGTCACCGACGTAGGCAGCGGAACGCAGACGCTCTCAGCAGAGGGTCACGAGATCATCGTGGGGCAGGGTCTCGCGCCAAGCTCCGGGTGGGCGTTCATCAGGACGGAGAGGTAATGACCGTCGATGCGTGCAGCGCGTTCGTGTCCATCGGTCCCGTTGATGTCCAGTGAATTGACAGTGTTCTGCAGTTGAAATCGCCTGAGGTCGACTTTAGTCGCGTTTCCCTTGTCGGCTTTCGGGAGCAGGTCAGTTCACCCAAGTCGGAATTGGGACGCTGGGCACATGGCCGCCTTGCCGACGAGGTGAGGCCGAAGAAGCGGAACACTGAAGAAGTGATAGAAGTGCCAGTGGCTGACGCCTCGGCAGGTGCGTATGCGCTGGTCAGTTGTGACATGCAATCGGCGGGCACGAGACCCTGAATGACGGCGAAGCCTCGCTGCTCAAGAGCGAAGGTGGCGTCCATCGGGAGCGTATCCGCGGCAGTCGCCGTGCGCGAGCAGGCACGCGCATCAGCTCCGGTGGGTCTTTGACCACCGCGGCGATCGTTTCCGTGAAATCCTGGCCAGGGAATGCGCGCATCCCGGTCAACATCTCAAACAGCACGCACCCAAACGCCCAGATATCGGCACGCTTGTCCACGGTCTTGCCGCGCGCCTGCTCGGGCGCCATGTACGCCGCCGTCCCCAGGAGCGTGCCAACGCCGGTCATCATCGCCGGCGACGTGATGGTCGGCGACATCGACATGCTCGCCGACGTCGTAGCCGTCGGCTCCATCGCTTTCGCCAGGCCGAAGTCGAGCACCTTGACCACGCCATCAGGGCGCACTTTGATATTCGCTGGCTTCAGGTCGCGATGGATGATGCCCTGCTCGTGCGCGGCTTCGAGGGCTTCCGCGATCTGCCGCGCAATCGGCAGCGCTTCGTCAAGTGACATCGGGCCCGGCGCGATGCGCTCCGCGAGTGTCGGCCCCTCGACGAGCTCGAGCACCAGCGCCTGCACGCCCTCGGATTCTTCCAGTCCGTAAATGGCCGCGATGTGTGGATGATTGAGGGACGCCAGGATCTGGGCTTCACGCTGAAAGCGCGCCACGCGATCGGGATCGAGGGCGAACGCCTCCGGCAGCAGCTTCAGCGCGACGTCGCGCTGGAGCAGCGGGTCGCGTGCCCGATAGATGACGCCCATGCCGCCGGCGCCAATGACCGAGAGCAGTTCATACGCCCCCAGCCGACTGCTGCGCGGGAGCGCGACCGGCGTGGCCAGAAAACTCTCGCCTTGCCCGAGGAGCGACTCGACTTCGCGCCGCAATGCTTCGTCGGTGCCGCAGGCCTGCGACAGGTACGCGACCCGATCGGCGGCCGGCCGCAGGGCCGCCGCATGGTAGATGGCGGAGATCTGTCGCCACCGCTCCGGGGCTCTATTGATTGGCGTGGCCTGATGCTACGTCCAATCCGACTCCGTCTCGATCTCCGGTGCGGCCGCGACGGCGCACTGCAGATCGGCAGAAGCCACGGGCATCAGTCACCGGAGCGGCCGGATTCGGGACATGACCTCGAGCGCCTACGACTTCGAGCGTTGAGCACCCACAACGTGGTCTCCACACCAGGCCGCATAATCCTCTCGGCGAGGCGCCCAGGCAGAGACAGCATCAAGTGTCCGAGCTGCTGGTGGGCGAAGCTCCAGACGTCAACGTGATCGCGCTCAGCAATGCGCCCGACGAACTTGCCCGGATCGACGAGCGCAAGAGCCGCATCGTCGAACTCCGGCACTTTGGCGGACTGAACGTTGAGGAAACCGCTGAAGCGCTGGCCCCTCGCCCGAGACCGTGACTCGGGAATGGGGACTCGCTAAGGCATGGCTGCGGCGGAAAGTCGGCGCTTCGTAGTTCGACCGCAGTCCCTGTAAGGTTTCGATAGAAATGCGCGTTCTAGTAGATAGACGGACCGAGCCGTGATGGCGGAGGTGTGTATTGGCGGAGAGGGTGGGATTCGCACCACTGCCGGTTGTTGCAAACAAAGAACTTAACGGACTCTTGCTTCCTCACGATCCGCTTGATCCGCACGAAAGCCCCGGTAGAGACACGTATTGAGCACGTGGAGCCGTATACGTGACGTATATGGCATAATGGCGTCGGAGGCTTCTCGCCATGCCCCGCACCGCCAAGGTCTTCATGACGAATCGCAGCCAGGCTGTCCGACTGCCGTAGGAATACCAGTTCTCCACGGCTGAAGTGTTCATTCGCAAGGAGGGCGATGAGGTCATCCTCTCTCCGCGCCCTCGCGACTGGCGCTCCTACCTGGAATCGGCGCCCGTGGCCTCCGACGCGTTCATGGCCGATGTCGATGACCTGCCCGTGCAGGAGCGCGAGGGGTGATGCCGCGCTACATGCTCGACACCGACACCTGCTCCTACATCATGAAGCGCTCGCACCCGATCGTGCTCAAACGTCTGCAGGCGGTGCCGGTCAGCGACGTCTGCATGTCGGTCATCACCAAGGCCGAACTGCTGTACGGCGTGGAGGTCTCGCCTCGTCGCTCCCAGGACGCCGCGGCGCTCGCTGCCTTCCTCCCCTACGTCGAGGCGTTGGACTTCGCGGACGCCTCCGCACTCCACTACGCTGAGATCAGAGCTGATCTGAAGAGGCGGGGCGCCCTGATCGGCGCCAACGACCTGCTGATTGCAGCACACGCCCGCGCGCTCGACCTGAAGCTCGTCACGAACAACACCGCGGAATTCGAGCGCGTACGCGGGCTCGCCATCGAGAATTGGACGACTCCCCCGCGCCGCAAACGATGAAGGCCCGAGTCGCTCGCGACTCGACACTACGGCGTTACAGAGGAATGATCTCGTTCTCGCGGTCGTGCCTCGCTTGAATCACTCCTGTGGAGAAGGGCCTCGTCGATCGTGCGGCCCTCGATGCGCTCGTAAACACGTTCGAGAATTAAGGTGGCGACCGCGCAACGGTGCCCGCGTCGTGGAGAAAGCTTGGCTCGACCCTGCCTACAAGCGGCGATTGCTGGCGGACCCGGACAGCGCGATTGCAGAGTTGAGCTACGGCGGCCAGCAGGGTGAGCACATGGTCGTCGTGGAGAACACGCCTTTGGTGCACAACATGATCGTCTGCACGCTCTGTTCGTGTTACCCGTGGCCCGTGCTCGGTCCGCCGCGTGCCCGTTTTCCGAACGGTGTCGTCGTGCTAAAAATCAGGAACGATCACCGGAACAGACGCGAGCGGCTCGAACTCGTAAATCCCGCCATCTGCCATCAGCGCGAGAAAGAGATGTCCGTCCCTGACCACGTACGATCGGATGGAGCCCCACTGTTTCACCATCTGGTCGTGCAGGGAGGCTGGGCGGCACGCGGCGCGCGTCAGGGCGAGCGCACCAACCTGGAGTTGATTCGAGCCGCTCGACTTCCAGGTCCCGCGGCCCCGGTTGCAGTCAACCCGCGCAGTCAGCCGCCCATAGGCGCCAAACGCGATCGTGTACTTCGAACGGTCGTCGGGCGTCAGCGTCGTGCCACCGCTGCCCTGGAACTTCACGAGCCGCCATGACGTGCCTGCGAGGCTCGGCGAGTCGATCGCGGTCCTTTGTATCGATTGGGCCGCCGCGGCGCTGGCGACCAGCCAGAGGCACACTGGCAACACAACGTGTCGACGGGCGCCGCCGGTCGCATTCGATGACATTGAATCCTCCAAGTGCAAAAGCTCATACGATCTGCCGTTCCAACGCTTCATCTCAAAGCCTGGACGGCGCACGCACACCGTTGGACTCATCCGATTCTATCGCTTTATGCGTGTCGACATGACATTGATAACAGGCGACGAGCGTCTTGCGACGTCGTGTCCCCAATCATTGAAGACTCGCTTCGGCTGTTGCTTCTTCTTGTGAGACTTCGACTTTGGCATCGCCGACGGCCTTCTTCGTCGTCGCGGACAGGTTCGCCCCTTCGGCGTCAGTCAGGATCGATTCGCCTCCCCGCAGCGGGGCTGCGCCCGTATAATCACACCACATTTGGCCCTTGCAGTCGGCACTCGGCTCGGCGTCTACGAGGTCATTGCGCCGATCGGCGTAGGCGGTATGGGTCAGGTCCTTCGCGCCCGCGACACGAAGTTGGATCGCGATGTCGCGATCAAGATCCTCCCCGAAGTCTTCGCGCACGACGCCGATCGGCTCGCGCGCTTCCAGCGTGAAGCGAAGACGCTGGCCTCGCTGAATCATCCCAACATCGCCGCCATCTACGGCCTCGAGGAAAGCGGGGGCATGACCGCCCTCGTGATGGAACTCGTTGAAGGCGAAGACCTGTCGCAGCAGATCGCGCGCGGCGCGATTCCTCTCGACGAGGCATTACCAATCGCGAAGCAGATCGCGGAAGCGCTCGAAGCCGCGCACGAGCAAGGGATCATGCACCGCGATCTGAAGCCCGCGAACATCAAGGTGCGCCCAGACGGCACGGTGAAGGTGCTGGACTTCGGTCTGGCGAAGGCGATGGATCCGATCGGCAGCGCACCGAGTGTGTCGCAATCACCAACCATCACGACGCCGGCGATGACGCACGCGGGCATGATCTTGGGGACGGCGGCCTACATGAGTCCCGAGCAGGCAAAAGGGCGCGTCATCGACAAGCGCAGCGACGTCTGGGCGTTCGGCTGCGTGTTGTTCGAGATGCTGACGGGAAAGCGCGCGTTCGAGGGTGAGGACGTGTCCGACACGCTCGCGGCGGTTCTGCGCGGAGAGCCGGACTGGGAGGCGCTGCCGGCGACCACGCCGGCGCCCATCGGCAAGTTGCTGCGGGGCTGCCTGAAGAAGGATCGCAAGGAGCGCGTGCCCGACATTGCCGTAGCGCGCCTCGAGATCCAGGAAGCCCTGGCGATGCCCGCCGGCAGCGTCGCAGCCACGGCCGGCTCACGCTCCACTCTCCGTCCGCGCCCACTCTGGAAGCGCGCGATCCCCATCGCGGCCACCGCGCTTCTGGTGGCGGCGCTGACGAGCGTCGCCTGGTGGAGCTTCAAGCCGTCCGCGCCGCCGCCGATCGTCACACGTTTTTCTTTTTCCCTCCCGGGCCTCCCGCAGGGCCAGGCGTTTCTTGCCACGAACAGCCACATCGTCGGAATGTCGCCGGACGGCACGCGCATCGTCTACGCGACAAACACCCGTTTGTACCTACGGTCGGCCTGGGACCTCGAGCCGAAGGCCATTCCTGGCACGGACTCTCCAAGTTTCTTGAGGACACCCGTCTTTTCGCCTGACGGCCAATCCCTCGTTTTCTATTCTGCGGCCGATCAGGTGCTCAAGCGCATTTCAGTCAATGGCGGCGCTGCGGTAACGCTGTGTCCGGCGGATGTTCCTTTCGGCATCAGCTGGGGCGTAGACGGGATCATGTTCGGTCAAGGCAGCAAGGGCATCATGCGCGTGTCGCCAAACGGCGGCCAACCCGAACGGCTCGTCAGCGTCAAGGACGGTGAGGTCGCCCACGGCCCCCACGTGCTGCCCGGCGGACAAGCGATGCTCTTCACGCTCGCGACGGGTACCGGCGCCGATCGGTGGGACAAGGCGCAAGTCGTCGTGCAATCGTTGAAATCGGGAGAACGCAAGACGCTCGTGAACGGCGGAACCGATGCGCGCTACGTGCCCACCGGTCATATCGTGTACGCGGTCCGAGGCACCCTGTTCGCGCTTCCGTTCGACGCAAAGCGCCTCGAGGTGGCGGGGGGTCCGGTTCCGATCGTCGAAGGCGTGCAGCGATCAACAGGGGGCGGGAGCTCCGGCGCAGTGCAGTTCAGCTTTTCCGATACCGGTTCGCTGGTCTACATTCCAGGCCCCGCCGGCGCGTTTGGCGCTGGACGAGCGCTGGTGCTGGCTGATCGGAAAGGCAGCGCAGAAATCCTGAAACTTCCGCCCGGACCGTACGAGCACCTTCGCATTTCTCCAGACGGCAAACGGGTGGCGTTTGACACCGATGACGGCAAAGAGGCGATTGTCTGGATTTACGATCTCGCCGGCACCAGCTCGATGCGCCGGCTCACGTTCGGACAGAAGAATCGCTTTCCAATCTGGTCCGGCGATGGGCAGCGCATCGCGTTCCAATCGGATCGCGAAGGCGACCTCGGCATCTTCTGGCAGCGCGCCGACGGCACCGGGACGGCGGAGCGGCTCACCAGGCCGGAGCAAGGGACATCCCACGTTCCGGAATCCTGGTCTCCAGACGGCAAGCGATTCCTGTTCGCCGCGACCAAGGGCTCCAGTATCTCCCTGTGGGCATTTGTGCTCGAGGACAGGAAGGCAACGCCATTCGGCGACGTGCAGTCAAGGAACCCGATTAATGCCGTCTTCTCACCGGACGGTCGTTGGGTCGCGTACTACTCCAACGAGACGGGTAGGGATGCCATTTACGTCCAACCGTTCCCACTCACCGGAACCAAGTATCAAATTCCAAAAAACGATCCCGGCCAAAATGATCATCACCCCGTCTGGTCGTCGGACGGAAAGGAGCTGTTCTACATCCCTGCGCTTGGTGCACTCGCTGCGATCAGCGTGACGACGCGGCCGGATTTTTCATTCGGTAATCCTGTAGCAGTGCCGAGAAAATTTTCGACGGGAAATAGTGCCCCGGAGAGTATGCGGAACTACGACCTCACTCCGGACGGGAAGATCCTCGGGCTCGTGGACGCCTCCGAACAGACTCAGTCCGGAAACTCCAACGCTCCAGAATTTCGCGTCGTCCTCAATTGGTTCGAAGAGTTGAAGGCGAAAGTCCCAACAGGGAAATAGCGTTGCGAGACGTGGACGCCGAGAGCCGCTGCGTTGTAACGGCTCACCACTGAGCGTGTGCGCCAGATTGCTGCGACAATCGTACCGGCCTGGTGTTTGATATGGATCCCCTCCACCGGCAGGCGATTGTTCAAGGAGTGCTCGGGACTCCCCTCTTTGTCGCCCTCATCTTCTGGCCTGCTGGGACGTTCGACTACTGGCAAGGCTGGCTGTTCCTGGGGATCTTTGCCGCATCGACCGTCGGCTTCACTGTGTACCTGGCGATCTACGACAGACCGCTTTTCGAGCGTCGGTTGAAAGCCGGGCCGCAACATGAGCGAGAGTGGTCGCAAAAAATCATCGTGTCGTTGGTCTTCCTCGCGTTTTTTGCGTTGATCGTCCTGCCCGTGCTCGATTACCGATACGGGTGGTCGCCGGTTGCGCCGTGGGTATCGATTCTTGGCGATGTGGTGATCCTGCTGTCCTTCCTATTCATCTTCTGGGTGACCCGGGTCAACAGTTTCGCCGCGTCCAATATTCGCGTGGAGGAGGATCAAAAAGTCATCGACACCGGGCCGTACGCGCACGTGCGTCACCCGATGTACGCCGGCGCCGTTTGGCTCTTCGTCGGAATGCCGCTCGCGCTCGGTTCGTGGTGGTCGCTCGGCCTGATCGTGCCCTTCATGTCCGTGCTTTTGTGGCGCCTTCTCGACGAGGAGAAAATCCTGCAGAGAGATTTGCCCGGGTACACGGAATACATGCGCAGGGTACACTTTCGTCTGGTTCCGTTCGTGTGGTAGAGACGCGCCGCGCGCACCGTGACCTGAGGGCAAGCCACACGTTACGTGTTGCTCCCATCTCACGAACTCCGACCATAGACGCGACCTTGGCCACCGAGCCGCTTGCCGTACCTTTGCCCAGGCTCGCGTCCTCATCGCGGCGCCATCAGGCGCGCGAAGCCCCGCCCTGACAAACGCAGCGGAGTTTATTCATCCGGACTAGTCGCGAAGTGGCGAGCTCCGCGACGCGGCTGCAGTCCGTCGCCAGATCGGCGTCTATCGCGACCCATCACGCAGCCGGCGCGGTCGCGGACCAATCCGATGATCTTCCTCCGCTTCCAGGCGCGTCAACTCGCGAAGCGGCGGAAGTGCTTGGCTTCAAGTGGCCACGAAGAGCCGCGAGATCAGGAAAGACCGCCGCTGGCGTGATCACACGTTGGGCGAGATCCTGTGTTGGGGATCTCTAGCCTACGCTTAGGCTAGGCAGCGCGTGGATCGGTTTCCACAATGCGGTCGATCACGGAGCGCAGAGCCCTAGGGGCGTTACGCGCGCAGCGTTCAAGCTCGCGGGCCCCAACTCGCGGCAGGACGACGTGCGGTCATTCGAAGATCGCAGGCACGGGACACCCGGGCAGGCTGTTGCGGGGCAGTGTGCCCGGCGTACCGCGGCGGGGCACGATCTGCAAAGATGGACCGATGCTAATCGATACGAAGTTCCATCCCAGCCGGCCAGCACTGGTCGAACGTCACATCGAAGCGCGCATCGTTCTCCGGAAAGGCGTTGATGAAGAAATACTCGCGGCGAAGCCGTTCGAACAATCCGCGCTGATCCAGTAGATGCGCCGTGGCCTGGTCGAACCACTGCTGGGCGAGCTGAACTCCGGCGTCGAGGCCAGTCCGGGCGCGGTGTTTGCGCGCCACGCGGGACATCAACCGGTCGCGCCGGCGCGCGAGCGCCTCAGGCGTGCAGTGTTCCTCGAAGTGACTTCGGTTGACCGTCTTGAACGCATCCTCGACGGAGATCAGCCAGAACGTCTCCCGACTTGGGTCGATTGCATCGTTCATCGCCTTGACGGCCGTATCCCCGTCGAGCCGAGCAAAGAGGGTGCGGTAGAAGGCCATGAACGCCTTCGCCGAGTTCGCGGCACATTACCATGGCGAGCGGAATCATCAAGGGCTGGGCAACGAGCTGATCGATCGTCCGCTACGGCAGCGTGTCGCGGGTCCGGTTCGCCGGCGACAACGGATCGGTGGACTTCTCAGCTACTTCTACCGCGCCGCCGCGTAGCGCCCATGGCCCAGTTCTCGGACATTACGAGATTGACCACACCTCCAGAGAATTGTTGACCTCGACCGTGATGACTCTATAGAGTCCCTCCGGAAGCTCGCGTCCACTCCACGTGGACCGTCGCAACACCCGCCGGATAGGAGCGACCATGTCGAGGTTCGTATTCGTCGCAGCCGCGGTCGTCACGCTGATGTTGCCTGGGTTGGCCCAGGCAGCGGACGCATGGAGCTATCAATCACCACGCGACGTGAAACACATCGCGTTGACGCCTCTCGGTCATCTCCTCGTAGGCACGAGCGAGGCGATCATGCTCCTGGACGGAACGACCGGGAAGGTCTTGTGGACGTTGGATGCTGTCCGCGATTGTTCCTTCAACGTAGAGCTCGGCGAGACGATGTGCCGTGCCGGACACGATGGCGGCGCCGTGCTGCGTGTGTCCGACGACGCGCCTTACGCGTGGGTCAGTCTGAAAAGTGGAGTCGTTGTCGTCGATCTGCAGGAAGGCAAGGTTACGCTCGATTCGCGGAGTCTTCCATTCAAGAAGTACAAGAACGCTCAGCTGGTGTTCGAGCAGGACCGGGTCCTGGTCTATGCCGAAGAGGCAGAAGGCCGTCATGTCTTCGCTGGGTTTCAGGCATCCACCGGTGCGAAGGCGTGGCAGACAGAGACGGCCATCGTCTCGGACTACACGCCGCTCGGCCTACGCAATGGCCGGTTGTTCGGATACGGGAAGGACCGGCATGGCAAGCGGGTATTGGCATCCATCGACCCTGTCGGCGGCGGGCTCTGGGCACGAGACGATGTGCTGACACGAGACCTGAGCAATTACCGCCTTCCTTTGCCAGACACGGACGCGACCGTCGTCGTGCATCTGGGCAAGGATGGACCGATTCGTCTAGACAGCCAGGGGCAGGTGTTGTGGCGGGCTCGACGCTTCGAGGGTAAGGATCCTCTGAACAAGGTAACGGACCCTGACGTATGGGTGCGTGACGGCAGCGTGATCTATCTGCCCAATCAGAAGAGCGTCTACGCCATCAACACGGGTGACGGAACGGTTCTCTGGGAGCACAAATCGAGCTCCGAGCCGACACGGTTGTGGACGCTATCGACGAGCCTACTGGTGTCAGCGGATGGGAAACTAAGCCTCGTGGACAAGAAGTCGGGAGCGCGCATCTGGCGCGACGAGGTCGTGGTGCCCGGCGCCGGATGGTTTCGCGTGGACGAAGCGCGGAATCGTGTGTTTGCCCTTGGCGACAAGAAGTTGTCTTCGATCGACCTCGCAAGTGGAAACGTAACGGCGCTCGGGACCTACACTATCGATCACGATAACCTCGATCTGACGCCGGAGGGAGAGCTCGTGGCGACGTCGCGCCGGCACGTCACACGGTTCGATGCCTCTGGAAAACAACGCTTCCACCGTGAGTACGAATCACCGATTGGGGATGGCTTTTGGTCGAACTTCGGCCGGCTCGCGTTGGCGAGCGCGCTCAGCAGCATCGGCCCGTCGATCGGCAGCGCCGCGGGTGTGTACGTCCCGGGCCCAACGCTGGCGACGACCATGAAATTCGTCGCAAACCGGCGCGCGCAGATGGCTGAAGCGACCGCGCAGTATCACTTCGTGCTGTTCAAGCAGGAAGTGATTGGGGCGGAGCCCACGTACGGCGTCGCCCGGGTGAGTCTCGTCAATGGCGACGAGCGCGGGACGGTGTCGCTCAAGGAAAAAGATCCTTGGATTGTGCTCGACGCCGCTACACAGACCCTGTTCTACGTGGACGAGAAGCGATCCATCCGCGCCATGCGTTTCGAGTAGCGGAAGGCAAAATGGCGCACGCATGCCGCTTCTGCCTGGGACTCCGCATTGGCTGTCCCTATTGAAAACTCGTTCTCGCGTCCATTGATGGTGCGGCTCTCGACGTTGGCCCTAATCTTTCGACAAGACTGCATCGCATCGATGTTCACCAAGCTCGGCGGCTTCATCATGGTTGCCTGTGTGAGCCTGGGCGGTGTCGTTCTCGATGCAGCTGATCGCGGTGCCGCATTTCGCGCTGCCGCCCGGAACGGCAAGCTCGAGCAAGTGCGGGCACTCCTCGCTGCCGGCGCTCCCATCGACGGCACGGACGGCAACGGCAAGACAGCCCTCATGGAAGCCACGTCTCATCAGAAAGGGCCCGTCGTCCTTCTCCTCATTGCGTCCGGAGCCAACTTCGAGATGCGCGATCGGACCGGGAAGACGGCGGTCGATTATCTCCAGAGGTTCTGTCTCACTGCACAAGCCCGGAGCTACGCGCAGACGAGGGGGGAGATCCCCGACGCGTTCTGCGACGGCCTCGCCGCGATAATGGTGGAAGCCGTGCGTCGCGAGCGCCTCGACTACCTTCTGGAGCTGAGCAAGCTTCCCGTCTGGTCGGTCCTTGCGTCCTCGAAGCTGATCGCGGTCGCGAAAGCGGAGAAGCGTCTGAATGCCCTTCGGTTCCTGCTCGATCTCGATCAGGCCAACCGACGCGGGCCTCGATTTCTGCCGGACTTGCTCGACTACGCCATCAAGTCGGACTGGCCGGAGTTGGCCGTCGAGGTGGTGCATCGGGATCCCAGGACTATCAAGGCCTTCGTCGCCGGGCTCAAAGGCTCCGACGGCAGGGTCAAGGAGACGGCGACGGACGCGTTGAAGCGAATGGGCGACCAGGCGCTCGAACCGGTTCTCGCTGCGCTGAAGGAATCCGACGGCATCGTCCGCCGTGACGCCGTCGATGTGCTCGGCGCCTTCGACGAGTCTCGCACCATCATTCCTCTGATTACGATGCTCAAGGACTCGAACATCGACGTCAGGAAGTCGGCGATCGCCGCCTTGAAAAACATGGGGCCGTCGGTCGTCGAGCCGCTGATGGCTGCCCTGAAGGATTCCAACGTCCTCGCAAGACGGCATGCGGCCGAGATCTTGGGATCGACCAAGGATGCTCGCACCGTTGAGCCGCTCATCGTCGCTCTGAAGGACACCGACGACAACGTGCGAAAGAGCGCCGCCGCTGCACTGAAAGAAGTGGGCGATTCGGCGGTCGAGCCCCTGATTGCCGCATTCACGGGCGGCGACAGCCAGCTGAAAGCCGCGATGGCTCCGGCGTTGGGAGCCCTCAAAGATCCCCGGACCCTCGAGCCGCTCGTCGCCGCGCTCACGGACCAGGAACCGCGCGTTCGCCAGCAGTCGGCGCTGGCGTTGGGAGCCACACATGATCCGCGCGCCGTCGAGCCGTTGATCGCCGCTCTCAGAGACCCTGATCGGATCGCCCAGTTGTATGCAATGCGCGCACTCGTCGCGATCCAGGGCGCCGAGTCGCTTCAGCCGCTCATCGCGACCATCAAGCAGTCGGATCGGGAAGTCCAGGTGAATGCGCTCGCACTGTTGGGATCAGTCCGCGGGCCGGCGATGGTCGGCCCACTGATTGCCGCGTTGAAGGACGCCGACAGCGGCATCCGCTGGAATGCCTCCAAATCGCTGATAAACACAGGCGAGCCCTCGGTCGAATCGCTGATTGCCGCGCTTCTGGAGGCAGGCGAAAGGTCATCGTGGTACGCGGCGTCGGCGCTTGTCGCCATTCGTGGTGGTCACGCTGCCGACTCCTTTGTCGATGCCGTCAACAAGTCCAAGAACGACGTTCGCGCCGTTAGAGCGCTCCAGGCGGTCAGGGAAGCCCAAACGATTGAACCGCTGATCAAGGCATTGAACGATCCGAAGTACAACGTCCGCGAAGATGCAGAGGCAGCTCTGGTGAAGATGCGCGACCCGGCCATTGAGCCTTTGATCGCCAACCTGAACAGCACCGACAAGAATGTCCACCAAGCTGCTGCCTCGGCTCTTGGGAAGATCGGGAAATCGGCCGTCGATCGGCTCATCCTCGTCCTCAAGGATTCCAACGCCAGCGCGCGAGAGGGCGCCGCCCAGGCCTTAGAGGCCATTCACGACGCGCGCGCGACGGAGCCATTCATGGCTGCCCTACATGACTCGTCGAGCGACGTGCGGCGCTACGCCGCCCTCGCATTGACTCCCGTCAGGGACGCCCGAATCACCAGTGCCTTCCTGCGCGGCTTGAGGGAAAACGATCTTCCCATCGTCGCGGGCGCGCATACTTTCTTCATTCAAAGGGGCGATCGAGCAGCGGAAGACGCGCTCATGCGATCGCTGGACAAGAACGGCTTCGTGAGCATGGCGGAGGCGCTCCTGAACTGCGGAAATGAGAAACTGGCGCAAGCTGCGAGGGACTGGGCCAGGAGCCACGGCTACAACGTCGTGTACGGCGGGAAGCGAGGGCCGCGCTGGGGCAGAACCCCCTGAGCGGGAATCCTCTCCCTCGCCAGTATCGCACCCGATGACGCGACGCGGCTTAACGATAGTCGAGGTAGACCAGGCCTAGAAGTCTGTCTTTCACAACGCCCATCACTTCACGAACACGCGCAGAATCGTGGGATGAGCATTGATCCGCGGTCTACCAACTAATAGTCTGATTCCGCTCAGAAACCGCTCACTTTAAGTAGTCCAGCGGAGCCGTTGAAGAGCGCGGTTCAATCCCGCGATTCCGCTCTCATCTCGTCCAGTACAGACGTGTTGATAAATGACCTGCAATATTGCGGGGAGGCTCTTGGGATGTTTGTTCTTCTTGCTTTGCTTGCCTTCGGTGGTTTTATCCTCGGGTTCGTCTCACTGGTAAAGCCATTGCCCAAGTTGTGGATTGCCACACATCGCCGCGGAGGGCAACTCATAGTTGGCAGTTTGCTAGCCATTGGCGTGGCGGGCGCGGGGATGCCGTCAGCGCCAGCCCCGGCTCAATCTGCTGCAGCCGCACAGCAGGCCGCAAAAGCGGCGTGCGACGCAAACCCGCGTGTGTAGCGGCACGCGCGGAATCAGAACGTATTGCGAAGGAACAATCAACAGCAGCGGCTCAGCAGGTCAAAGAGGAAGCAGTTGCGCGACAGAAGGCCGAGGTTGCTCGACAGGCTACAGCGCAAAGGGAGGCAGCCACGCTTCGCGCCACGGTCGCGAACTTGGCGTCGGCCGGATTTATTACTCGGATTGATGGTGGTGCTCGGAATGTTCCGGGGCACCGCCGCATTTTTGTGAACGGCTTCCAATGGAGTCTTTTACACGTCGACGACAAAGAAAACTTCGTCCAGGCCATGTCGAACAATCGCAAAGCGACTGAGAAACTCCCGCAAGTGACGATTCATGATCGTCGCAGTGGGCAGGAACTCGCGAGCTACGGTGCTTTTTCAGGAATCGACATCAAGTAGGGAAACAGGATCGATTGGGAGGACAGCGCCGTAATGTTCCACCACTCGGCCGACGTCTGCCAGAGCTGCCGATGATATAGGCTCGACCCCCTGATCGACTCCGCGGCGCTGCAGATGGTGCTCGTGCAAGCTCAATCGTCTCAAGGGATACCGAGATTCTGGTAGCCACAGGTGTCGAAGCGCGAGAATCTCGAGGTGCAGCACGCCGCGGGAGCGAACCAGCGAACAAACGGCTGCGAGCACGGATACAACGATCGGCATCACTGAACCGAAGGCTATGCGACAGCCACGAGAACCTCAAGGAATCGCCACGTAGGGGCCTTCTGGTAGGGACAGCTGCGCCGCCGCCGTCTTGGGGATCCTGTCGGTGCACCTCGGCGAGGCGTGTCGATCGCATCCTTCCGTATGCCTCTCACGAGCGCAGCACGCACCGTGGCGTCATGCCAGATCGCGTCGTCGACCCACTCCTCGTCCACGACTCTGCCAGACGCGGACACCAGTCGTCATTCGATGCCCATAGAGGGAGCGCCCGAGTAGCGGTTTAGTGCAGAGCATCTTTCGCCGACCGGCGCGTCGGCTCGCGTATGATCCTCGTGTGAACAACTGCGCTCCGCGCCACTCGCCCAAAGATGCTCTCCATTGGGTGGAACGACGGAAGGCCAAATCCAAGTAGCTCATCGCGTTTGCCAATGCCGCTCGGCGGGCGAACGATTCGTTCTCGTTGTATCGTTCTGCCGTTCGAAAAAGCACCTGTCCGTCACAACGTCTAAGCACAGTCTCGTGTCCCGGCAGGCGCTAGAGACTTTGCTAGACCTGCGAGCGTAGGGTGCAGGCGCGGTTAGTTGACCACACCTTTCATTCCTCTACATGACCGACGATCGACACGATTCGCTCGACACCGGTGAGCTTTGCTAACGTTGTCCGGAGATCGTCCACCACGACTTCTTGTTGGAGGTGAGAAATACAGAACCGAGCGACCTTCTTGTCGGTCCCCGTGCAACTGAGTTCGATTTCATCTCCTTCGGGCCACTCGACCGCTGTCCTTTCGTATTCCTGAAGCACGGCATCGCCGGCCGGATAACGATCCCATCGTTGCAACTCGTCACATACGATAGCTAAGTAGAGCAGCGGGTGATTCTCAAGCGTGATCTGCGTCAGCACATCGACCGCACCGGGTACTGACGGCTGAAAGTTGTGATACGCCACCGCTCGGCACGCCGGAACGGTACAGCTGCGAAGCTGTTCGACGGTGTAATTGAAGCCGCCAGATATGTCCTCATACGCAGTTGTGTTCGGCCGTAACTCGTTCATCAGCCAGTACCAATACGATACGTATTGGAACAGCAGTAGTCCCGACCCCACTGCGTGGTCGACGCACTGTCCTTTGTCATTTTTGTAGCCCTCGTTGGCAACGTGCATGGCGTAGGTTCTCAACGTATCGCTTGCGTCGAGGTCGAGAATGTCGAAGATGTCCTTGTCTTTCCAGTCGGAATGCAGATCACCCAGCCACGGCGCCGACGCGAGTCTGTCGAGCACCTGAACGTAGGTCCCTGGAGCGTACTTCGCTGTGGGAGCGGGCATTTCTTTTCCGTACTTCTTGATCCACTGATCGTGAACGTCTCGTAGCAGTTTCAGATTCTCCGGTTTGACCTCCCGACCAAGGACGGTTCCGTTTTCTCCCCGGCCCGGACCAAGCAACGCGACCAGCCATGTCCATGAATAGATTCCGTCGATACGTTCGCGATCGACTCTTGTCCCCTCGGACAGGTCATAAAACGCATATCCGATGTCGTGCAACAAACTCGCGTGCATCCACTGGAAGAGGAACCATTCGCAAACTTCTTCTTCCGTTGTGGCTCCACTTGCCTTGACTATCGCCTCATGCACGTCGGTGATGTGATCGAAGAACCAGATCCCGAGCAGGTACAGATAAGTCGTGTGCGCAGTATGGTCTTTTTGCTTTGCGTAGTTGATGAGGCGGCGGAGTTCCTGCTGCGCCACGATGTTTCGCAACTCCATCATGTCGGCAAAATCGTTGACTTGCAGGATCTTTTGTGAGGCCCGTTGCGCCCGTTCCAGACGTCTGACGTCGGTGCGTGCGTCAAAGAGATCTGAGACGGCATTCGATAGGTCCTTCTGGGCGTTGCTGCGCAGCAGAAAGGCGGCGCCACCACCGGTGGCAAGGTGGCGTGCCAGGGTTCTGTTGATATCAAAAAAAGTCATACTCCCTAACTCCAGGAATGGTCTCTGAGCGCGTCGATGGCTGCCCAGATAGTGTGAAAGCCTCCGTAGCCGTCGACGCGGTCACCCCATCCGCCATCGGCACGCTGCGTGGCGAGGAGAAACGCTCGCCCGACCTCGATCAGAGGATCTGTGTCCGGCACACTGAGCGCGAGTAGGCTCTCGACGATCTCCGCGACTGTGTCAGGCTCCTGTCGTTCCAACGCCGGACCCAGGCTGGCCTTGAGAAAGGCGCGCACGCGCCGAAAGGTGCCGGACGAGAGCCGCCTTTCGCCGTAGTCGTTGTGCACGTACACTATGTGTGTCACGGCGTATACCGCTTGGTAGTGGTGGGGAGTTCCGGCCGGCGGATAGGGCAGTAGGCCAGGTAAGAGCTTGAGCAAGTCGCCAGGGCTGACCGGCAGCGGCATTGCCTGGCGCGCGCAGAAATAGGCGTTCGTTAGCGCGTAGTACCAGGCCTCGAATGGCTCTACTGCCAGGTCCGTAGGGACGTGCTGACGCTTCGGGTCGAAATAGAGGAGGGACTTTGTGGAGTACCTCTTGACAGTGGCGCGCAGGTCATGCTGAATGCGACGTGTATTAAGACCGAGCCTGTTGGTGGCGTCGCTCGCGATCACCTGCTCCAGAACGGAATCGGCGTCCAGCCGGGGGCAGATAACAGGCCACCGCTCCATCCAGTAACACGCACGTTCGCGCCCCATTGCACGTGCCTTGACCTGGAGCGCGCGGCTGCGCGACGTGCTCGCGGTGAGTGCGAACGCCATCAGCATGTGGCCGTCGTAAGTGCGAAAAACGGAACCGCGCTTCGCGATGACGTAAAGGCGGTCGAGGGCCCGATGGACGGCGCGCTCACGGCCGATTGCGAAGTTCGCGAGTCTTAGAGTGCCGGGGGTAAGCGTTGCGCTCGATGACCTCCGACGAGCTGCCGCGGCAGTCACAGTGTATGGTCCTGACGCAAGTAGAGCCTCCGGTCCGACACCGCGCGCAAGCGCCTAAAAGTGTCGCCATCGAGTAGGGCGTTCCTCCGAAGATCGAAGGATGTCAACGATCGATTGAAGCGCGCACGCGCCGAGATTCGTACGGTCGATCAACGAAGAATGTCTCGATCGCATTATTCCAATCGGTGAGGGGCACTTCCGGCACGTCATCACGGAGTTCGTCGCGCACTATCATCGCGAGCGGAATCATCAGGGTCTCGACAATCGACCCATCGTCGGTACGCCGGTGACCGACGGGACGCGCCGCGTGCGGTGCCGCCGGAGGCTTGGCGAGCTGCTCAACTTCTATGAGCGGGCGGCGTGATCGTGGGGTCGGCCGAGAACTGGAACATTACGGGCTTCTTCCTCGACGGCAGGTCGACGCCTCGGTCGTCGGGCTCCTCGATGATGCCCACTTGAATACGCCGTCGGTGTCAATCTTCGACATGGCGCTGGCGATCGATATGCAAGTCAATTACTTGCGTGTCAAGGCACCCTGGTCACAGCCCGACGCTACTTCTCGATACCAGTGGCGGCGTGTATGGCGTCGATGATCTCTTGCTGGTTATCTTTGTGGAGACGAAGCAGGAACCCGCTAGGGGACCCATCGGCAAGTGCGTACGTGATCTCAAGGTAGTGGTCGGTCGACTTCGCCGAGGACCCCGCAAGTGCGCCAAGAAGTCCTCCTGCGACGAACCCGGTTCCTGCGGCACCATCGTTCACGTGCCGGTGCCCTGTGTAGTCCAGACGTCGGACTGTGTCCGTCTGGATCTCGAAACTAATCTTCTTGCCGGTGAACGTGATTTTCTCTCTCGAGATCGTCAGCTTGTTGTCCCAGTCGAGTGACTTGCCACGAACGCCGGCCACTCCCCCCAAATACATGACGTTGGACCACGTCTTACTGGAGGACTGCGCAGTCTGCGAGGCACCTGCGCCGATCGAGATCAGCGTGACGACTGCCGCGGCGGCGATGAGCCGTCCATCAGTTCTCACGTCGCGCCTCGAACGTTACGTACGTCATCTTCTGGACCAGCTTCTGTGCTTCATCAGCGTCGAGTTCGGAGATTCCCTTCGCGACGGTCCCGCGAATGTAGTACGTCTCGTCGGGCCTGGTGGTCAGGAGCAGGAAATTGTCATCACGCTTACCGCTTCTCACGGCCCAGCACAATTTCTGCAGACCTGGATCCACTTCGAAAAAGCTGTACTGGGATTCGTTCATCACAGCACGCCATTCTCCGTTCACGGCGAGCTTCTGCTGGTAGCTCTTGTAGAAAGATCCGCCGACAACGATGACGATCATCGACCGTCCGGCTGCGGGTCTGGGGAGCGGCCGCTCGCCCTTGTGCTTGATAACCTCGTGCTTGTCCCCCTTGGGTCCACAATCGACGGGCTCCTGGGCACTGACGACGACTGGTGCAGCAACAGAAATGATTGCCGCGAGCAGCAACGCTGGTCTCATGGCGGACTCCTACGTGCGCCCAAATTTTCAAGTCCGGGGGGTCGATGTTGGCGCGAAACAGGGGCAATATACTACACCCGCGCTGAGCGTATTTCCTCGTCCTGGAGGGTGCAGAACCCGGTCATGCCGCCTTGACGTACTCGTGAATCACATCACTGACGAACAGATCGCACAACAGCGCGGGAGTACGCCCCAAAAAATCAGTGGCGCCCGTTCTCGATTCGCGCGCGAACCATTGCGGGTCGCATGACGTCCCGCTGCACGCTGCCCGACATCCGGAAAGGCCAGGCATGTCTTGGCCCGCTTGCTAACGTTTCGTATGCGATAAGGTGAGGACGCGGGAGACTACAGAGTGCGTCTTGATCCGCTCGCCCTTGCCCAAAGAATCGCTGATCGACTAGCCAAGATTTCTTGCCTTGAGAGCGATGTAGATCAAGCCGAGGCGTTCCTGCGCAGGCGGCGAGATCTGCGTCTCAAGCCTCGAGGCAAGAAAAGCCATGAGTACGTCGCCGAGCTGTTGCTGCAGACCGACCGTTGAGGCATTGCGCGGCAGCAATTGAGAATTCCAAGGGGCGACATGCATCATCATGTGTATTCCTCGCACTTTCACACAACCGACTCATGAAGCCGAGCGTTGCCCTTTTGTTGCCCTTTCGGTGCACCAAAATGCAGCAAACGGCGGCAAGCGGCGGCATAACGCGAAGGTCGAAAATCGGCGGATTCTACGAGTGATGGCGCACGATCCAGCAACGGCCAACACACCGCCGCAAAGGGCGGCTAACGCTTCTTTTTCCGCCTGTTAACCGGAGGGTTGCTGGTTCGAATCCAGCCTGAGGAGCCAA
>Ga0134127_10000579_pt1 | contig 32888 bp, 50 predicted proteins | sample KB31753_FD_96459 | JGI IMG/M metagenome (GOLD analysis project Ga0134127, IMG submission 96459) | Terrestrial soil microbial communities with excess Nitrogen fertilizer from Kellogg Biological Station, Michigan, USA - KB3-175-3 | ecosystem: Environmental > Terrestrial > Soil > Unclassified ...
CGCGGCTCTACGGCCTCATCACCGGCGGGCCCGTGGTCGACCGCGCGCGCTGCTTCGCCCTCCTTGAGCGCGGTCGCGCACGCGGGCTGCAGCCGAAGCCCCCGAAGGCCTACGAGGCCCTGCGATGACGGTCAAGAACCCCGACCACATCGGGGTGTCCTTCGCCGAACTGGATCGCGTCGCCGAGGACTACGGCGCCGACGACCGGGGCGTCGAGCAGGCGATGCGCCGTCTCTCGGACGCGGTGGAGGCGCTGCGCCGAGCCGACGTGCATCCCGCAGCGGCCGAGTATGCGCTCGGCGCGAACCTCGCGTTCCTGCTGGCGTGTTCACCGCCGCAGCATCGCCACGTGTATGCCGAGCGATTCTTCGACGCGCTCCGGAAGGACTTTCACGCGCAGTGCCTCGCCGTCGACAAACTCGGCGATCAGTGGCTGGCCTGATCGTGATGAAAGGAGCGGACGCGATGGAGGACCTGACGACGATCCCGGACGAGGAGCTCGAGTTCGCCATGGCGCTCCTCGACACCCTCGAAGGCCTCGAGCAGCGCGGCCTGCTGACGATCGAGGTCAACGACCTGGACGAGATCCGCATCGCGCCTACCGCCGCAGGCGTCGCCCTGGTGCGGCAGGACGAGGAGGAGGCGCGGCGTGCCGATCGATAAGCTCTCAGCCGCGCTGCTGCGACGCTTCACCGAGGGCGTCGAATCCGGCGAGTGGCAGGTAATCGCGTTGAGCAGCGGCTCGTCGTTCGTCACGATGCAATCGGCGGCCGCCTCGAACGCGGCGAAGCGCGCCATCAGCGAGTACTTCGGCGTCGACCCGAAGCGCCTCGTGATGCTGGCGGCGATCGCCTCGAAGGACCTGCCGTGACGCGTCGGTTCTGTGACCGGTGCGACGCCGAGATCGAAGACGCCGGCGTGCCCCACGTCGATCTCATCGCCGCCAGCGACGAGGACGGCTGCGGCACCATCACCGCCGATTGGGATCTCTGCCCGGCGTGCGCGAACGCCTTCGACGTGTTTATGAGGCAGCGGCCGACGTCGCCGCCGGCGCCGCCCCTCGGGAATGGCGATGAAGCCTGACACGACGTCGCCTCGGTTCGTCATCTGGTCGATCGAGCATCAGGCGTGGTGGCGCGCGGACTGGCTCGGCTACACGGACACGCTGATGCAGGCCGGCCTCTACGACGAGACGGACACCCGCGCGGTGCTCGAGCGCGCGAACCATGTCGCCGTCAACGAGTGCGCGATCCCCGTGCAGACGCTCGGCCTGCGCTACTTGCTACAGCCGCGCGTGAGCACTATCGCGGGGTCGATCACGTGCCTGACCTGCTACAAGACGAGCTACCACCCCGGCGACGTCGCCAACAAGTACTGCGGCTACTGTCACACCTTTCACGAGGACTAACCGTGGCTGATCGAACCAGCGACGCGGCGGCCGACGCCGCGTTCAACGACCTGGCGGAAGCGCTCCGGTGCTACCTGGAGGCCAAGGACTGGAAGGCGCTCGTCGTCGGCCGGCCGCGCATCCAGCAGCAACCCGGCGCGCGCGAGTTCGACTACGAGTTCGTCGTCGAGTTCACGGGCGGCAAGCGGCGAGGAGCGCCCGGCGATGGCGGCGCCAGCGGCGGCCAGCGCAACGATCGGGTCGTGCGCACACCGGACGATGACGAGGGGGGATCGCAGCGATGACGCCCGACGCGCATACGCCGTGTCCGGCGTGTCCCGCCACCGTGCGCGCCCTCTACGCGGCCGCACGGCGCGTCCTGGCCGGGACGAATTCGCACTTCCTCAAGCACGAACGACTCGCGCCGCCGGAGTACGACGAGCTGTATCACGCGTGCGAGGACCTGCGCCCGTTCGTCGAGGCACACCACGCGAACCAGGAACACAGCCTGAGCCCGGAGCTCGAGGCGGCGCGCCATCCTACCGTCACGGAGGCACCGGCTGAGGAGCCGACATGACGGACCTGCACGACGACTTCGAGCGCGCCTTCCGTCGCGTGGCGAATCCGGAGCCCGTCCTCGAGGAGCTCGCGCGCCAGGTTTGTGACCGCCTCGAGCAGTGGAAGGCCGACGGTCTGGTTGTGCGGCTGTCGACGGCGATCGCGCTGGCGCGGGAGTTCGGCGTACCGCTCGACTATGTGTTCGCGGAGCGCGAGCGCCGGGTACGGGAGCGTCAGTGAACGCGCACGTCCTCCTCGGATTCGAAGTCGGCACGGGCGCCCGCGTCGAAGTCCCGATCGCGCACACGTTCGTGACCGGACAGACGCAGCTCTCCGGCAAGACGACCACGTTGCGCGCGGTGGTCGAGCGGTCGCAGCGCCGCGCCTTGGCGTTCGTCACCAAACGCGGCGAGTCGTTCCCCGGCCGGCGGATTCCGCCGTACCTCCCGCGTGAGGGTGAGCAGCCGATTCACTGGCGCCTGGTCGAAACGATCCTGGCCTCCGCGCTCGGGCAGCGAAACATGAAGTGGGAGCGCATCTGGCTGGTGAACGCGGTGAAGCGGCCCGCCGTCGCGACGTCGCTGGCGACCGTGCGCTCGAACGTCGCGGCGCTGCTCGGCAAGGCGAAGGGCGATCGTAGCGTCGAGGCCTACACGCTCATCGGCGAGTACCTCGACCTGGTGCTGCCGGATATGCGGAAGCTCGCGGCCGCCGACGTCCTCGAGCTGCAGCCGGGCCTCAACGTGATGGATCTCGCCGGCGTCAGCCAGCAGCTGCAGGCGCTCGTGATTCGCGCGTCGCTCGAGCACATCAACCAGCACGAGCGCGATGTGCTCACGGTGTTCCCGGAGGCGTGGGAGTTTGCGCCTCGGCAGACGAACACGCCGGCGAAGGACGCCGCGATCGCCATGGCGCGCAAGGGCGCGGTCCTCGGCAACTTCCTGCTCTGCGACAGCCAGGACATCGCCGGCGTCGACACCGTCGTGCGCCAGGCGGCCTCGGTCTGGATCCTCGGGGTGCAGCGCGAGCTCAACGAGCTCAAGCGCACGATTCAAACGATTCCGGCGGGCATCACCCGGCCGAAGCCGGAGCAGGTAGCGCAGCTCGAGGTCGGCGAGTTCTTCGCGTGTTGGGGCCGGCACGCGGTGAAGACGTACGTGCTGCCGCCGGGTGTCTCGGAGATCGAGGGGCGCGCTGTGGCGCTGGGACAAAAGCCACGACCACGACTGGCGGCGCCGGTGACGTCGGCCGTAACGACGGTTCGTGCGCCGAATGTCGCCGCGACCGACCCGCTCATGGAGTTCGCCGCGCGCGGCCTGCGCGCGCAACAGGCCGTCGACCAGGCGATCGACGAGCACCGAAACGATGCTCGCGAGCAACAAACGGTTGCTCGCACGAAGGGGGGCGAGGACGCGATGAATCCGCAGCAGGAGAGGAAGCTCGACGCGTTGGTCGACGCCGTGAAAGGGCAGGCGCCAGCGCTCTCGGCGATCGTGGGCAAGCTGGCGTTGCTCATCGATCGGGTGTCGCTGCCCGGGCCCGCCACGACGACGCCGGCGAAAGACGGGCCGGTGCCGCGGCGCGAGTACGCGGCGGAGGAGACGATGGACAACGAATCGCTCTACCAGTCGTTCAAGTCGCGGCTGATCGCGGAGCTCGAATCCGATCCGCGCGTCATGGACATCGTCGTCTCTCGACCGGAGCTGCGCGTGAAAGTGCAGCGGCACGTCGTCGAGGTCGACGGCGACACACTGGAAGGCCGGCTCGCGCTGCTGATTCACGAAGGGTTTTTCGACCAGGCGAAGACGAGCGGCAACGCGTTCGCCGAAGTGACGACGCGCGGGTTCAAGACCGCGCATCCGAACGTCTCGCGCGAGCTCGACAACCTGGCGCGCAAAGGCTTCGTCCGACGCTCGAACAAGTGGTACACCGCGGTGCCGGACATGAAGCGGAGCATCGTCGAGGCGGACGCGTAGGCCGCCATGACGACACTGGACACGCAGGCGATCGCGGAACAGATCTACGGCGAGCTCGAGTCCGCCGCTCGCGCCGACGGCATCACGTTCGACGACGAGCAGCGCGAGTACATCAAGCAGGCTCTCAGCGATGCGGTCCTCGAAGCCGTTGCCCGCGTGGAGAAGGCGTCGCCCGCCGCCGCTGTTTCCCGTGGAACCTCCGACGACAAGGGTCCGACAGTCGGACCTGTCGGGGCGTAACCATGGACGACGACGGCTGGCTGACGAAGGCGGAAGCGGCGGCCCAGCTCGGCGTCGCCGAGCGCACGGTCGAGCGCCTGGCGGCGCGAGGCGCCCTGACGGCGCGTATGCGTCCCGGGTTCCCGACCATGTACAACCCCGCCGACGTCTCCAGGGAGGCGGCAGCGGCCCGTACCGTTCACCGGGCGGCCATTTCTCTGGTCGACCGGAACGGCAACGGGCACGACCCACGCACCGCGCTCGAGCGGGCAGCCTACGCGCCGCCCGGCGACGAGCTGCTCGGGCCAGCGCTTCGGTTCCTCGAGCGGCTCACGGCGTTGCTGCCAGAGGGTCCGACAGGTCCGACAGGTCCGACAGCGCCGCTGTTCCTGACGGTCGAGGAGGCGGCACTCGAGTCGCATTTGCCGGCGCGCGAGCTGCGTCGGTTCATTCGCGAAGGGAAGCTCGTGCCGGTATGCGGCCGCAGCGTGCGGACCTGGCGGATCCGCCGGCGCGACCTGGAGGCGCTGTAACGGCGTGGAGCTCGTGGCGATCGCCGGCGTCGGCGCGCTCGTCGGCGTGGCGGTCGTCATCGTCATCATGCTGCTCAATCGCCCGCGCGGGGAGCGGTCGGACTTCAAGGCCGAAAGCCTGCAGCGCATCATCGAGCGCCACGAGCGCGACCAGCACGATTGACCCCGCCTGTCCGCAACCTAGGTTCGGATAGGTTGCGTGGAGCAGTGGGCCGCGATCGCCGAGTCGCCTGCGTACGAGGTCAGTTCGTGGGGCCGCGTCCGCCGCGGTGAATTCGAGGTCGCGTCCTGGCCCAACGCCAAGGGCTATCACCTGGTCAATCTGGAAATCGACGGGCGGCCGCGTCTGCGGTACGTGCACCGGCTCGTCTTGACGGCGTTCCGCGGCCGCGACGTGCGCCGTCCACTCGCCAACCACGACGACGGCCAGAAGGGCCGCAACGTGCTCGAGAACCTGGCTTGGACGACGCCCTCCGCCAACGTGCTGCATGGGCGTCGAGTGCGGCTCGAGCGTGAGTACGGACAAGGGTCACTTTTCGCACTCTGAGCGCAGCAGTTGCCGCGCACCGACGTCCTCGGATGCAAAGTGCCACGTGTTTTGGCACGCTCGTATACGGCTCGGCCCGATGGCCCGTACCGTGCAGTTGCCCCATGCATGGACGTCGAACACAACAAGGGGAGTACGGCTCAGCGCGCGCTGTATAAAGGTCCCGACCGCCGGTGCAGGCGCGACCCCGGCCGCCGTGCGTCCGACGCCCTGCCGAAGGTGCCCTGCCCACATTGCGGCTGCAGCGTCAGCACGGTGAAGAACTCGAGGCCGGTCCTCTCGAGGAACGGCGTTCGCCGGCGCCGCGTGTGCGACGACTGCGGCGCGCGCTTCACGACCATCGAGATGATCGACTCCGGTCCGCGCCTCCCGTAACCTCCCGCACCTACCACATCTAGCACTACCACCACTGGTAGCAGGGCAGTCGTCGCTCTCTGCCACGCTGTTCCTCGCTCGCGGTTCCACCAACACCTGACTAGGTATGCCCACGGCTCCGTTGCGGCCTTGTGCCGAGCGCGGCTGCGGCGCGCGTGTCTCCTCCGGCAGATGTCCCGAACATCAACGCGCCCGAGACCGCGAGCGTGATCGATTCATCGACGCCCATCGTCCGAGCGCCCACCGGCGCGGATACGACCGTCGATGGCAGAAGGCGAGTCGGCTGTTCCTGCAGCGCAATCCGCTCTGCGTGGACTGCACAGCCGACGGGCGAATCGGGGCGGCAACCGTGGTCGACCACGACGTGCCCCACAAGGGCGATGAGGGGCTGTTTTGGAACGAAGCCAACTGGCGATCACGCTGCAAGACACATCACGATCGGAAGACAGCGACGCAGGACGGCGGCTTCGGCCGGCCGCACGGTCGTTGACGTCGCGCCCCTATCGTCGTCGCGCCAGCGGCGCGAACACCGACGACCTCGCCCCGAAGGTGCCCTGCCCGCACTGCGGCGGCAGCACCAGCCTCGTCACCAATTCGCGTCCCGTCATCTCGCGCAACGGCGTGCGGCGACGACGTGAATGCAGTGAGTGCCACGGCCGCTACACCACCATCGAGATCCTCTACGACACCGCAGCTCCGACGAATCGCGAGCTCACCGCGGCGATGTCCGCACCCGTGTAAACGCACCATGGAACAGCAGTTCACATTCGCAGACTTCATCCGGCAGGTGATGCAGGCGCTCGGCAGCGTCGTCTCCATCCTCGACGGAACAAGGGACTAGATGGAACCGACGCTCGGCATGCCCGTGCACTTCTTCCAGGGCGGTCGCTGTTACGCAGCGATCGTCGTCCGGGTCTGGACGAAGGAATGCGTGAACCTCTACGTGTTGCCGACGGGCAGCGACGAGCCGGTGCCTGGCGCTCTCTCGCACCAGCGCGTGGCGATGTCGGTGCCGTTCAACAACAGCGCGCACGTGCGCGATTGGTCCTGGCACTTCGCCGAGTAACGCAGCGAGATGCCACGCGCGCAGTCACGGCGCCGCCGATCGGCGCCACCACCATCACCACCGACACCGCGTCCCGATCGCTGGGTGGTCACCGGTGATCCAGGTGCAGGCAAAAGCACGTGGGTCGCGCAGCAACGGAGGCCAGGCGACATCGTGTGGGACGTCGACGCCATCGCGCACGCCATCGCCCACGAGCCGCACTATCCGCGTTCGTCCGCGACGCTCTCGCTGCTGTCCGCGCTGCTCGAGTCGATGGTGCGCTGGCTCGAGGTGATGACGAACGTGCGCGTCTTCCTCATCGTCGGTAACGCCGACGCAGCCATCGCGATCGCCGCGCGCATTCGCGCGAACGTTCTTCAGTTGCCGTCGACGTACGCCGTCGATCGGCGTTCACCTTCATCGAAATCGTAACGGGTAAGGGGGATCACATCTTGGAACCGATCCGCGTGCAGACCGTCCCCGTCTCTCGATTTCCCGCCTTGTCAAAATGGAGAAATTCGCGGGTGAGCCAGCCGGCCAGGAGCGTCCGCTGATGGCGCCCGTGCCCCCGACGCCATCGGCCCTCGCCGCCGACTCCCCCGGCACCGCCGCCGCGATCAGCGAGACGCACGGCGGCGTCATCGACGGCGAGGACCTGGTGGACTCCGCGACGGTAGCACACGCGCACCGCCGGCTACAGCTGTACCGGCGCCGCCGCGCCCGTCGCACCGCGATTGCCCGGGCGAGCCGCGCGAGGAACCGGCGATGAAGATCTCGCGCCGCCAGCTCCTCGAGGCCGTCAACAGCATGGTCGTCGCCGGCGGCGCCGCGGCGATCGCCGGCCAGGCCGACGCCGAGCCCATCCAGGACATCAAGGAACTCGACATCAAGCCTGGCGACACGCTCGTGCTGGAGACACACACGCACCTGTCACGCGACCAGGTCGCCGCGATCGCGAAGGCCTTCGACGCGTTCCTCCCGGGCGTCCGCATCCTCGTCCTTGACGTCGGCCTCCGCGCGGCCGCGGTCATCAAGGGCTCGCACACGTGATGACGCTCGAGAAGTACTTCCGCGAGGCGCTCGAGCGCGGCCAGGTGGAGCACCACGTGCGCGTCCAGATGGGCGCCGACGGGCAGCCGCGGTTCTACATCCATCCGTCCTGGCGGTCCGGGCGCACGGCGGACTTCACCGTCGTCGAGAACGGCCTCACCTGTCTCCACGCCAGCGAGCTGCCGCCGCTCGACGGGTCGACCGTGCGCGTCGACGTCGTCTGCCTCGACGTGCAGGGTCACGAAATCACCGGTCCGTAGAAGGAGAACACGAGACACATGGAGCTCACCCACACGATTCAGGCCGCGACGCGCGTGTGCGCCACGCTGGCCGAAGACGGCGCTGGCCCTCAAGGTCTTCGCCGAAACGGACTACGCGCCGGGGCGCGGCACGACCGCGGAGGTACATCAGCACGAGCTGCCGCCGGCGGTGCAGGCCGCGATCAAGGCCGCGCTGCAGGCCGCGCTCAGCCACGCCACCGAGCAGCTCGGCGCGCGACTAGCGAAGGCGGTGCACGTCAGCGCCGACGTCGCGGCGCGCAACGGCGAGCTGAGTTAAGGGAGACACCATGCGATCCAACAACGTCGTTCGCACGTTTGCGCCGCGCGGCAGTGTCGCGGCGGTGAAGATTCCGGCGCCACACGGGCCGGTGACCGGCGCCGTGCCGGCGGCGCCCGCCTGGCAGGTGCCCGCGAACCTGGGCTGGCGCGCGTGGCTGCGCTCGGTCGCCAAGGAAGCGGCGCTGCATGTGCGCGTCGCGGTCAAGGGCTTCACGCGCGGCCTGCTCGCGGGGCAGGGCGTGCTCGGCGTCGGGCGGCTCGAGGCGACGGTCCTCCGCGCCGACGGCCGTCTCGAGCGGCTGGGCCTCATCTGCACGAAGGTCATCACCGACGCTGGCGTGACGTATCTGCGCGACGACTTCAACAACAACGCGCAGGACATCACGAACATGAACAACCACGGCTGCGGCACCGGCACCAACGCCGAAGCCGCGGGCGACACGGCGCTGCAGACCGAGTCGACGACGGCGCTCAATCCTGACAACACGCGCGCGAGCGGCACGCGATCGACGCCGGCCAGCAACCAGTTCCGCAGCGTCGGCACGCTCACCTTCGACGCATCGGCGGCGATCACCGAGCACGGCATCTTCAGCCAGTCGGCGACCGGCGACGGCACGCTCTGGGACCGGTCGGTGTTCTCGGCCATCAACGTCGCCTCGGGCGATTCGATCCAGTTCACCTACACGCTGACGCTGTCGAGCGGCGGCTAGTCACGCGCGATGACGCACGTCTACGTAGACACGGCGAGCGCGGTTGGCGGCGATGGAACGACGTCGGCGACGACGGGCGCCAATCGCGCGTTCAATAGTCTGCTGGACGCGGTCAACTCGCTGCCCGCGACGCTGACCGACGCCACGACGATTCACCTGGCGGCGTCGACAGGCGTGGCCGACACGCAGACCGTCGCGAGCACGCCGTGGGACATGACGACGTCGGCGACCAACTACCTCCTCATTCAGGGCAACAACCGGACGGGGAAGTATCAAACGGCCGCTCCGTATTACCGGATGGAAGTCACCAACCCGGTGACCGGGACCATCTACAACAACATCCCGTGCCACTGGCGCATCGACGGCGTCCAGATCAAGGTGACGTGCACGGGCGGCGGCTCCTACATCGGGTTCAAGTCCACCAACGCGAACCAGACGGCGACCGACATCGACTGCCGCATCTCGAACTGCATCTGCTGGGGCGTGGTGACGTCGGGATCGCTCATCGGCTTCGAGACGCGCTGGCCGGCGACGGGCGCCAACGGGCGCAACCGCGTCTGGAACTGCCTCGCCATCGACTGCACGACCGGGTTCAACAACGACTTCGGTCCGACCAACGTCGCCTCGGTCACGAGCCCCGGCGAGTTCTACAACTGCACGGCGGACGGCTGTTCCTTCAGCTACGTCGAGGACGCCGACATGAAGGTCATCAACTGCCTCTCGGCCGCGGCGACGAGCATCGGCTTCGTGGGCACGTTCGTGACCGGGTCGGACTACAACGCCGAGGACGACGGCAACGGCGCGCCGGGCGCGCACTCGCGCACGTTGCAGACGTTCACCTTCGTCAACGCGGCCGCGGACGACTTCCACCTCGCGGCGACCGACGCCGGCGCGCGGGACTTCGGCACGGCCGACCCGTCCGGCGGCATCTTCCTCGACGACGTCGACGGCCAGACGCGCGTCGCGCCGTGGGACATCGGGTTCGATGAATACGTCGCGGCGGTTCGCGCGTCGTCGGGCGGCCTGCTGCTGGGGGTCTATTGATGGCGACTGACTCGTTCGTTCGCGTCGCCGTCGACGGCGCCGGCAAGCGCATCCGCAACCTCGCCATCTGGCTGCCGATCGATCTGGCGGACGGCGCTGGGCCGAGCCTTGTCCGCACCGAGCAACAGGTCGTCAGCCTCGCGGGCGACGACGGGAAGCTGCTCGACCTCGACATCAAGTCGGTCCTCGAGGCGATGCTCCTCGTCCAGCAGGAGACGCTCGAGGCGGTCGGCGGCGGCGCGTGGGGCGAAGCGAAGGCCGGCCGCGTGTGGGGCGGCGCCGCGGCACCGGAGCCGGGGCAGGCCGGCGCGCTGATCAAGGCGTTCGGGGATCGATCCGGACGTCAGGTCGTCCTGCCGTGGGGCACGCGCGAGATGTTCGGCTCGAACGCGACCGGGGCGATCACCGGCACCGCGGCGACGACGCTCGTGCCCGCGCAGCCAGGGTTTTACGCGGACCTGGTCGCGCTGTTCATCTCCAACACGTCGGCGTCCACCAACGCGCGCGCCGACGTCAGCGACGGGACCAAGACCTACGCCTTCCAAACGATCGGCGGCGGCGGCCCTGTCGGATTCGCAGGCGGCGGCTACATCCTCCCGGCGTCCAAGCCGGGCACGGAGTGGACGATCACGATGGCGGGCGCGGTGACCGACATCAGGGCAACGGCGATCTTCATCAAACACAAGTAGGGAGCAAGAGGACCAATGAGCAGCATCAACGTCATCGAAGCGGGCAACGCGCCCTTCTGCCAGCCGGGCATCGAGGCGGCCGTCGACCGGCTGCGCGGCGCGCAGCGCACGAGCATCAGCCCCGTGGACTACGCGGCTGCCGACGGCAGCGGCGTCTTCGGCTACTACGGCGTGGCGCAAGCGTCGGGCGCGACTGTCTCGCTCGCCGCGGGCGCGCACCTGGCGTCGCTGCGCTGGTCGGACCTGACGCGCGTCCTCGTGCTGCTCGGTATCCGCGCCGGGTGGACGATCACCGGCGCCGTCACCGCGGCCACGCCGATGGACCTCCGGGCGATCATCGCGCGCGGGTTTACCGTCGACTTCACCACGGCCTCGACGCCGGCGAACCTCGCGGCGGTGGCGAACACCGGCAAGTTCCGGTCGACGATGGGCGCGTCGCTGCTCGGCACGAACGGCCCGCGCATCGCCACGACCGGCGCTATGTCGGGCCAGACGCTGACGGCAGACGCCGACGCGTTCGCGATGACGTCGTTCGCCAACCAGCCGTCCGGTAACGCGACGGTGACGCAGGCGGTCGGCGTCGGGCACCCGATGGTCGACCTCTACAAGTGGGACCCGACCAAGCACCCGATCGTCCTGCAGGCGAACGAGGGCGTTCTCGTGCAGCCGGTGACCGCCGGGCCGACGACGGGTAGCGTGAAGTACTACATCGAGTGGCATTGGGCGGAGCTGGCGGGCTTCTGATCGCTGAGCCGTGCTGCTTGACCTGCGGTCGCTCGAAGAAGCGTCAGGGACGCAGTATGCGCAGTCTCTGGGTGGTGTGCTCGGTAGCTCCGGCGGACTCGCGAAGGGTCCGTCGAAGCTGCTGGCCGGCACGCTGACGTCCGCCGGTGCACTGGCCGCGATCAAAATCGCGCTCGTCACGGTGGCGGGCACGCTGACGTCGAGCGGGACGCTCATCAAGCAGACCGGGAAGGTCCTGTCCGGGACGCTGACGTCGGCCGGCGCGCTCGTTCGCCAGGGGCAGAAGACGCTGGCCGGGACGCTGTCGCCGGCGGGCGCGCTCCTGAGGCAGACGAACAAGCTGCTCGCCGGCACGCTGACGACCAACGGGGCGCTGGCGGCCGCGAAGGTCGCCCTCAAGTCGGTCGCCGGCACCCTGACCTCGAGCGCCGCGCTCGCGCGACAGACCGGCAAGGTGGTCGCCGGGAGCCTCGCCTCGAGCGGCGCGCTCGTCAGGCAGACCGCGCACCTGCTGACCGCGACCCTCACGAGCAGCGGCGCCGTCACCAAGCAGACGCGGAAGGCGTTCGCGGGCACCGTGACGGCGATCGCCGCCGTCGCCAAGCAGACGTCGCGGTTGGTCGCCGGCACGCTGACGATGGCCGGCGCCGCCGTCGGCAACATCCTGGCGTTCCTCCTCATCTCGTTTGAGCTGACGACGTTCAACGCGCAGGTGAAGCGCGCGGTGCGCTGGGCCGCGGTGACCAGTCAGACCGTCGCGAAGTCCGTCGGGCTCACGCGGCAGAAACCCTTCGACTTGGAGCGGTAATGCGGGCACCCATCAATCTCGGCGACTTCCGACTCGGCCAGACCATCGACTTCAAGTTCACGTCCGAGAGCGGCGGCGTGCCCGCGGCGCTGGCCGGCTCGCCGTCGGTCACCGTCTACAACGGCAACAGCACGACGCAATCGGCCGCGGGCGTCACGCTGACCGTCAACTTCGACGGCGTGACGGGCCTGAACCACGTGCGGATCGTGGCCACCTCCGGCAACGGCTTCGCCAACGCCACCGAATACCAGGTGGTCGTCGACGCCGGCACGGTCGGCGGCAGCTCGGTCGTCGGCATGGTCGTCGGCAGCTTCTCCATCGGCAACCGGTCGCTGCTCGACGAGCTGATGAGCGGACATACGGCGACCGACTCGGTCGGGCAACACCTGGGCAACATCGAGTCCTTCGCGTCGCAGGCTGGCGAGCTGTATCCGCTGCTGAAGGCGCTCCTGCTCGTGTCGGGCACCGTCGACGCCGGCAGCGACGCGTCGCACCTCGTGGTCCTGCCGAGCCTGACCTACGGCGACGGCGAGTTCAACGGCCACCTGATCGTGGTGCAGGACGTCAGCACGCTCGAGTATCACGCGCGCTGGATCACCAACTACCTCGCGTCGACGTTCACGTTCACGCTCTCGGGCGCGCTGCCGTTCACGCCGGAGTCCTTCGACCAGTTCTGGGTCTTCGCCATCCGGCAATACGTGGATACGACCGCGACCTCAGAGGCCCTCGCCGTGGCCAGCGCGATCACCGGTGAGGTGCACGTCGGCGACGTCGGCACCGTGTTCGAAGCAACGGTCTACGACAGCGACGGCACGGTCGTCGACATCTCGCTCGCCTCGACGCTGCAGATGCTGTTCCGCAAGCCGAACGGCACCGTGGTCCCGAAGACGGCGACGCGCAGCGGGTCCGGCGTCGACGGCAAGATGCGCTACGTCACCACGCTGGCGAGCGATCTCGACGTCGCCGGCGGCTGGAGCGTCCAGGGCGTGGTCGCCATCGGGTCGGGCAGCTGGAAGACCAGCATCGTCGAGTTCACGGTCAAGGCGAATCTGCAGTAGCCGATGCCACGCCCCCGGAAACCGACCGCGCAGCACGAGCTCGACGGCACCTTTCGCGCCGATCGGCACGCCGGCGAACCCGAATACCCCGACGGCGCGCCGCCGCGGCCCGCAAGCGTCGACCTGTACCCGGCCGCGCGCGAGGCGTGGGACTTCTACGTCGCCGAGATGACGAAGTCCGGGGTGCTGACCGTCGTCGACGGGCCGGTGCTCGCGCATCTCTGCCTGCTGCGCGCGATCGAAGAGGACCTCGTGCAGCAGCTGCACAACGCGGGCTCGATGGTCGTCGTGAAGGAGCTCGCCGGCGACGGCGAGGAGCCCTCGGGCGGCCAGGCCTCGATGCAGCGGGCGATCACCGTCTCGGTGCACCCGCTCGCGAAAGAACTGCGGTCGCTGACGGCCGCCATCCGCGGATGCGCCGCGGACCTTGGATTGACTCCCGTGAGCCGTGGCCGCGCGGGAACCAGTGGACACGGGAACGGGACCAGTGGCGAAGCCAAACCCACGAGCAAAGTCGCGCAGCTCCAAGCCGCCGGCCGACAGCTCCGCGCCGTCTAGCGCGACGGTGACGACGTGGGATGCGTTCACGCATCGCACCGACCTCTACGCCCGACGTGTGCTCGGCGACGCCGCCGCCGGCGAGCCGATCGTGGCCGGTCCGTACGTGCGCCTCGCCTGTCAGCGGCATCTCCGCGATCGCGAGCTCGCGGCGGCGGCCGCGGCGTGTGGTCACCCCAAAGGATTCTGGTTCAACGAGGTCGCCGCCGACCACATCATCAATTTCTTCGAGCAGGTCCTCCGGCTGCCCGATACGCGTGACGACGCCGGCCAGGCGCTGCCGTTCCTCCTCGCCCCCGCGCAGGACTTCATCCTCGGCTGCTGCTTCGGCTGGACCAAGATCGACGGCTATCGTCGTTTCGTAACGGCGTACATCGAGATGGGCAAGGGGAACGGGAAGACCCCGCTCATCGCCGGTATCGGGCTCTATGGCTTGGTGATGGACAACGAGTACGCCGCGCAAATCTTCTGCGCGGCGACGTCCGAGGACCAGGCGCTCCTGCTGTGGAACGACGCGAAGAACATCGTCGAGGCCTCGCCCGAGCTCGCGTCAATCCTCAAAGTGCGGGAAGCGAAGGGGGCTCACAACATCAGCTACCCGGAGCTGAAGTCGTTCTTCCGGCCGTTCACCAAGGAACAGGCGAAGAAGTCCGGCACGCGGCCGCATATGGGCCTCATCGACGAGCTCCACGAAGATGCCAGCGGCGACGCACCGAAGAAGGTCCGCGCGGGCACGAAGGGACGCAAGCAGCCGCTGATCTTCGAGATTACGAACTCGGGATTCGATCGCACGACCATCTGTTGGCAGCACCGGGAGCATTCCCGCAGGCTCCTCGAGCGTGCCGTCGACGACGACGCGTGGTTCGCCTACGTCTGCGCGCTGGACGGTACCTACGGCGAGGAGGGCGCTGACGATCCGCTGACCGACAAGACGTGCTGGGTCAAGGCGAATCCACTCCTCGGCGTGTCCATCCGCGAGGACTACCTGCAGCGCCAGGTCGAAACGGCGATCAATATCCCTGCGGAGACGAACACCGTCCTTCGCTTGAACTTCTGCGTGTGGACGCAGGCCATCTCGAGATTCTTCGACCTCCTGAAGTGGGCCGGCTGCAGCGCCTACGTCAGCGACCAGGACCTCAAGACACCCGGCGTGGTGTGCTACGCCGCGCTCGATGCGGGCCAGACCGACGACTTCACGTCGCTGGTAGGCCTGTTCCTCCTTCCCGACGGCCGCAAAGCGGTCCGCTGCAAATTCTGGTTGCCTCAGGCGGCGCTCGAGAAATACCCGGAACGTCCCTACGACCAGTGGAAGAAGGCCGAGCTCCTCACGATTACCGAAGGCGACGTCATCGACTACGACGTCGTCGAGGAAGACGTGTACCAAGCCTGCCGGACGTGGGGCGCGAAGGAACTCGCGTATGACAAGCGGTTCGTCGAGCAACTCGCGCAGCACCTGGTCGGCAAGGGGATCGATTGCACGGACCAGCCACAAGGTTTCTACCTCAACGAAGGCCTGGGCTTTGTTCGTGATGCCGTGCAGTCCGCGCAGCTCTGTCACGGCGACCACGCGGTCCTGACGTGGATGGCGAGCAACATGGTCGTGCGGCACGGGCCCAACAAGATGATCCGGCCGGACAAGGATGCCGCGAAAGACAAGATCGACGGCATCGTCGCCCTCGTCATGGCCGCGCAGCGCGCGTCCGTCGCGCCGAAGCCGGCACAGACGGTCTATGCGACCCGAGGCGCGTATGTCATCGGCCGCGCCGGCAGCCTGACGCGGCAACCGGTCGACCGCGCCGCGGCCGAATCACCAAAGGAGTAACGCCAGTCATGTCTATTCGCCGTGTTGTCTCGAGGTCGGCCGCGCGCGTGCGTGCCGTCGCCGGCGCCGTCGCCGAGCGCATCGAACCCTCGATCGTGACGTTCATCGCGGGGCTGCTGCTCGTCGGCGCCGGTCTCTATCAGCTCGCGCCGCCGGCGGCCTACATCGTCGACGGCGCGATTCTCATTTGGATCGCGCTGCCGCCGGCGGCCGCGGCGCCGCCTGCCCGGAGGGACGCATGAGCGGGTTCTTTCCACGTCTGCGCGCGGAGGGCACGTCCCCGCGCACGCGTCGAGGTCCACTCGACGACTACTGGTACACGCCGCTCTTCGGAAATCTCGGCGACTCCGGGATCCGTCTCACGCCCGACCTGGCGATGACCATTTCGGCGTTCTGGGCGGGCGTCAACTTCCTCGCGCGCAATCTCGCGTCGCTGCCGCTCATCACCTACCGGGGCCTCGCCGCCGGCGGGAAGGAGCGCGCCCGCGATCTGCCGCTGTACCGCGTGCTGCGGTGGCAGCCCAACGGCTGGCAGACGTCGCTCGAATACAACGAGATGCTCGTCGGGCACCTGTGCACGCGCGGCAATTTCTACGCGCAGATCCTCGAGGGCCCGCGCGGCCTCGAGCAGCTCGTCCCCCGACACCCGGATCGCATGCAGGTGGAGCTCGCGCCGAGCGGCCGCAAGGTCTTCACCTGGCTGCAGCCGAACGGCGACACGAAGAAGTTCACGCAGGACGAGATGCACCACGTCGCCGGCTTCAGCAGCGACGGCATCACCGGCGTCTCGGTCATCCGCTACGGCGCGCAGTCGCTCGGCTCGGCCGCGGCCGCGGACAGTTTCGCCGCCCGGTTCTTCAGCCAGGGCGGCGCGCCGGCGTTCGCCGCGATCCACCCGAAGGTGCTCGGCGAGGAGGGCCGGAAAAATCTGTCGGACTCGATCAACGCCTACACGACGGGCCTGGCGAACGCCCACGGCGTGCTCGTCCTCGAGGAGGACATGAAGGTCTCGCAGCTGGGCATCAAGCCGCAGGACGCGCAGCTGCTGGCGACGCGCGAACACTCGACCCGCGAGGTGGCGCGGTGGCTGGGTCTGCCGACGATTGTCCTGGCGGACAACGGCCAGGCGCCCACGCAGGCCAGCGCCGAGGAGTTCGGCCTGCAGCTGGTGACGTACTCGTTCCGGCCGCTCGCCACGCGCATCGAGATGGCGATCGGCCGCGATCTGATCGTCGATCCCGAGCAGGTCTATTCCGAGTTCCTGATGGATGCGCTGATGCGCGGGGACTCCGCCGCACGGGCGCAGTTCTACGGCCTCGGGATCCAGTGGGGGTGGTTCACCCGCGCGGAGGCACGCGAGAAGGAGAACTTGAACCCGATCGACGGGCTCGAGAAGCCGCTGCAGCCGCTGAACATGACGACCGACGTCGCGTCGACGACGTCGCCGGCGCCGCGCCAGGCCGATCGCCGCACGCGCGCCACGGCGATCGTCGAGGAGGCGGCCGCGCGGCTCGTGCGCAAGGAGCTGCTCGCGACGGCGAAGGGTGCGGAGCGCCACGCCGCCAGCCCCGAGGGCTGGAAGACGTTCCTGCGCGAGTTCTACGAGAAGCAGGCACACGACATCGCGCGCGATTTGAAGATGTCGCTCGACGTCGCGCGCGACTACGCCGCCCGCCACGGGCTGCTGCTCGAGCAGCGCGGCATTGGCGCCGCGGCCGATTGGGAATGGCTCGCCGTCGCCGAGCTCACCGAGCTCGCGCTCGAGGAGCCGGTCCAGGGATGACCCCGAACAGAGGAGACCTTCAGATGTCCGAACGACGACTCGATCGCGTGCTGGCGTACGTCCAGGCGCACCCGTGGGCAATCCTGCCCGAGAAGCTGGCGGAGATCCGCGCCATCCTGGAGCTGCACGTCGCCGGCAACCGGCTGACGGAGGAGGAGCTGCAGGCGCGCCTCAACGGCGCGGCGCCGGCGCCGCGTGCCGCGTCCCGCACCGGCGCGATCGCCGTCGTGCCGGTGTTCGGCGTCCTCTCCTACCGCATCAACATGCTGAGCGAGATGAGCGGCGGCACCTCGAGCGAGCGCCTGGCGCAGACGATTCGCAAGTACGCGGCGGATCCCGAGGTCGGCACCATCGTGCTCGACGTCGATTCGCCGGGCGGCTGCGTCGCCGGCATCCAGGAGCTGTGGGACGAAATCATGGCGGCCCGGGAGACCACGAAGGTGGTCGCCGTGGCGAATGCGCTGATGGCCAGCGCCGCGTACTACCTGGCGTCGGCCGCGGACGAGATTGTCGCGACGCCGTCGGCGTTCGTGGGCGCGATCGGCGTCTACGACATCCACGTCGACCGGTCCAAGGCCGAGGAGATGGCGGGCGTGAAGACGACGCTGATCGCCGCGGGCAAGTACAAGGTCGAGGGCAATCCGTTCGAAGCGCTCAGCGACGAGGCGCGTGCCGCGAAACAGGCGCAGGTCGACGAGGCCTACGACATGTTCATCAAAGCGGTGGCGAAGGGCCGCGGCGTGACCGCCGGCGACGTCCGCAGCGGGTTCGGCGAGGGGCGCGTGCTCAGCGCGAAGGCCGCGAAGGCCGAGGGCATGGTCGATCGCGTCGACACGCTCGAGGCGACGCTCACCCGGCTCGCCGGCCGGCGCGGCGCCGCCGTGACGGGCGCCGTCGGCACGGGCGCGCAGGACCTCCGCGCGTCGGCCGACGACATCTGTGAGCCGGATGAGGACGGCGAGTGCCCCGACGGCTACACGCTCGGCGAGGACGGGATGTGCCATCTGTCGCCGGCCGCGGCCGCGACGACGACGGCCGACCTGGAGGCGCTCGACCTGCGCCGGCGGCAGCTCCGGCTGCGGAGGCACGCATGATCGCGCTCCTGCAACGCGTCCGCGCGGCGTGGGACCTCTACCGGCGGACGCAGCGCGTGCGGCGCCGGTTCCGGCGGCTCGGACCGCTCGGCCAGGCGCAGCTGGTCATCACCGCGATCGAGCGCGATCCGGAACTCCGTCAGCGCTTCCGTCAGGCCATCGGCATCAACATGGCCGGGCGGCCGCGGCGAGGAAAAGTCACGGTCCCGTAGGACTTTTTCTCCGCTACCAGATGCGGTACAGCGCGGTCCTCATGGTCGCCGTACCGTAGAACACGTATTCAACGGCGCGCCGGCGCGGTGCTCTCTCGAGTGGCCGTCCGACGCGCGACGCAACACGCGGGTTTCTGTCGAAGCGCGCGGTTGTTGGTCGACTGCACCGGCGCACTCCGGCCAGTCGACCTGCAGCCGCGCGCTTTGTCTTTGTACGCCGTATCGCAGGGAGAACGAAATGGACCTGGTCAAGCACCTGAAGGGCCTCAAGCAGAAGAGGACCGACGCGCTTCTCGAGCAGGAGAGGCAGCTCGCCACCGCCGCGCAGCGCGGCAACGGGCTCACCGACGACGAGAAGCGGCGCGACGACGAGCTGAGCGCCTCGGTCGAGGAGCTCGACGCGGAGATCGCGCGCTATCAGCGCGTCATCGGCCGCGACCGTGAAGCGACGCAGCCGCCCGCGCGTGACGACCGGTCCGCCGCGTTCAACGGCGATCGCCGCTGGGGCTACACCGACATCGCGCAGTTCGCGCGCGACGTTCGCGTGGCGTGCCAGCCCGGCGGCCGCATCCCGGAGCGCCTGGCCGCGATGCAGGCGGCGCTGCAGGCGGCGCCGTCGAACTACATCCAGGAGGCCAGCGGCGCCGACGGCAGCGGCTACGAAGTGCCGCCGCAGTTCAAGGCCGACATCTTCGAGCTCGTGTTCACCGACGCGGGCCTGCTCGAGGAAGTCGACAGCGAGCCGACCAATTCCAGCTCGGTCGAGATGGATGCGGACGAGACCACGCCGTGGGGCGCGAGCGGCGTCCAGGCGAAGTGGCGCTCGGAAGTCGGCCAGATGACGCCGTCGAAGCCGGACACCGACACGCGCCTGGTCAAGGTGCACGACATGTACGCGTTCGTGCTGGCCAGCGAGAACCTGATGAACGACGCGCCTCGCCTGGCCTCGCGCATTACCAAGAAGGCGGCGGATGCGATTCGCTACAAGGCGAACGACGCCATCGTCAACGGCACCGGCGCGGGCCAGCCCCTCGGGTTCATGAACGGGCCCAGCCTCGTCACGCAGACCAAAGAGGGCGGCCAGGCGGCCGCCACGTTCAACGCGAACAACGCCGCCAAGATGTTCGCGCGACTGCTGCCCGCAGGCCTCGGCCGCTCGGCGTGGTACGTCAACTCGGACGTTCTGCCGCAGCTCTTCACGATGACACTCGGGCAGAACTCCGTGTTCGTGCCGCCGGCCAGCGGCTTCATCGGAGCGCCGGGCGGTTTCCTGCTCGGACGGCCGGTGCGCCCCGTCGAGCACTGCCAGACGCTCGGCACCAAGGGCGACGTCGCGCTCATCGACCCGAAGGGCTACTACGCCCCGCTCAACGGCGGGCTGCAGTACGCCGAATCGATTCACCTCTATTTCGATTACGGCCTGAAGGCGTTCCGCTGGACCTTCCGCATGGGCGGACAGCCGTACCTCTCGGCCGCGGTGAGCCCCGCGAAGGGCAGCACCACGAAGAGCCATTTCGTGGTCATCGAGAACCGGTAATCCCGGTTCTCGCACCAGCGTGAGTCAGCGAGTTTCGTAACAGGAGAGACAGGGAGACGACGATGGGCAATCCGAACATTCGACCCAGCGACATCGCGACGGTGCTCGCGCGCATCGATCCGGACGCGCAGGCGGCCAGCACGGTCGATTCGATCTGGGTCGCGGTCAAGGACTACGCGCAGTTCCTCGCCATCATCCAGGCGGGTGACCTGGGCGCCAGCGCGACGCTCGACGCGTCCGTGCGGCAGGCGCAGGATGCGTCCGGGACCGGCGCGAAGGCGATCACCGGCAAGGCGATCACGCAGCTGACGCAGGCGGGCAGCGGCTCGGACAAGATGGCGCTCATCAACGTCCGTCCCGAGGAGCTCGATCTCGACAACAGCTTCACGCACATTTCGGTGCGCGTGACGGTCGGGACCGCCACGTCGGAAGTCGGCGCGCTGCTGCTCGGATTCAATCCGCGCTTCGGCCCGGGCTCGCACGTCGCGGCCGTCGCCGAGGTCCTCAACTAACCGGGGGGTACGACGGGAGCGGCGGGCTCTGCGGGCATACCGCACCCCGCCCGCTCGCGTAGGCCAACGCGTATGCGGTGGTTGAACCTCGTCACGCCCCCGGCCGAGGCCGTCGAGCCGGTGACGCTGACGGAGGCCAAGGCCCATCTCCGGATCGACGCCGACATCACGACCTACGACCAGCTGGTGACCGATCTCATCGTCGCCGCGCGCGACCGCGCGGAGCTCGAGACGAATCGGCAGTTGCTCACCGCGGGCTACCAGCTCGTGATGGACGCGTTTCCGTGCGGGCCGATCGAGCTGCCGCGGCCGCCGCTGCAGTCGGTAACCGCCGTCACATACGTCGATGCCGGCGGCCTCACGCAGACCTGGTCGTCCTCGCTCTACCAGCAGCTCGCACCACGGGGACCCTTCGCGGGCCGCGGCCTGCTGATGCCGGTCTACGGCGAGATCTATCCGGTCACGCGGCCGGAGACGCTCGCGGCGGTGACCGTGGCGTTCACGGCGGGCTACGGCCTCGCGGCGACCACCGTGCCGCGGTCGATTCGCCAGGCCTGCCTGCTGATGATCGGCGACTGGTTCCGGATGCCCGAGCAGATGGTGATTGGCGAGAACGCGTTCGCGTTCCCGCTGCCCGTCGGGGCCGCAGCGCTGCTGCGGCCATTCAAGAGCGAGCCCCTGCAGTGGTAAGCGGCAATCTCCGCGAGCGCGTGACGTTCGAGTCGAAGACGCCGGCGAGCGATACGCAGGGCGGTCGCGCGCAAACGTGGACGACGGCGATCACCAACGTCGCGGCGTGCGTCGACGTTGAGGATGCCGACAACGAAACGGTCCAGGCCGGGCAGCTGACGACGACGGCGAACTACCGCGTCACCGTCCGCTATCGCTCGAGCATCACCGCGAAGATGCGCGTCGCCTGGCGCGGCCGGACGCTGCAGATCACGGCGCTGCATGTGCCCGATGCCCGGCGCGAGTGGTTGACGCTGCGTTGCACATCCGAGGGGTAAGGGCACCGATGCCACGAAAGAGCTCGAGCACACACGCCATCCGGCTGTCTGGCCTGAAAGAGGCCCTCGCGGCGGTGGCCGCGCTGCCCGAGATGACCCGCGTGCGTGTGCTCGATGCGACGCGGCAGGCGGCATACCGCACCGCGCAGCGCGCCCGTCCGCTGGTGCCCGTCCGCTACGGGTTCCTGCGCGACGCGCTCGTGTGGAAGGTCAGCCGCGGCGGCATCGGCGTCGTCGGCATCGCGCGCCGACGGCATGCGCTGCCGGGACGCGGAGGCAGTGCGCTCGTATCGAAGGGCGCGCGCCTGGCCACCACGACGCAGTACGCGCACCTCGCGCACTTCGGCACACGGCGGTCGCGGGGCGTGCCGTTCATGACGATCGCCGCGAATGCGGAGCGGCAGGACTTTCAGAAGGACGTGAAGGCGGCGATGAGCGGCATCGGCGCTGACGTGGCGCAGATCGGGATGCCCAACCTGTGACGCCGGCGAAGGACGCCAGCGGACCCGTCGCCGTCGCTGTCTACGCGGCGCTCAACGTCGCCAGCCTGACGGCGCTGGCCACGGGCGGCGTGTTCGACATGGACGACGTGCCGCAGTCGAGCACCACGCCGTACGTCGGCATCGAAGTCGTCGACGAGCAGTCCGGCGAGATGGACACGATGGGGAAGCACGGCGCCGAGGTGCTCGTGCACGTCCACGCGTTCAGCAGGTACGAAGGCGGGAAAGAGGCGCAGGCGATCGTCGGCAAGGCGAAGGAGCTTCTGGATTACCAGGCGCTGACCGTGGCGGGCTGGACATTCGAGGCGTGTCAGTGGCGGCGGTCGTTCCGCGTCGATGACGAGATCATCGCTGGCCTCCGGACGCAGCACCGTGTCGCCGAATTCAACGTGAGGGTGTTCGAAGCATGACCCAGCCGAAGCCGGAGCACATCGTCGAGTCGTACGCAAACGAAGCGTACCGCTGGTATCTCGCCGTCGGCGTGCTCATACAGATCGCCGAGGAACTGCGCGGCATCCGCGCGCACCTCGACGCAGCGGCCGCGGCGCCGGCGGAGGTCGATCCGGCGGCCTGCCCGAAGTGCGGGGCTGACGACGAGCAGCAACGCGACGCGCGGTGCGGCGGCGAGCCGTATCGCTACAGCTGCAGCGTCTGCGACCACGAATACGACCGGCAGCCTGAGGGAGCGTCGTGATTCTCCGTGACCCGAAAATCTGGCTCGGTGAGTACGAGATCGCGTCGTCGCTCGTGAGCGTCGGCATGCCCTGGAAGCGGCGCGCGGTGGGCGGCACCACGTTCGGCGCCGCGACCGAGGTGAACAACGCCGGCCTCAGCTCGAACGCCTTTGCGCTGGGCGGCATCGTGGAGCTCGGGACCGGCTCGATCGAGGAGATCCTCGACCAGAAGAAGTTCGTCGACCTGGCGGTCTCCGTCGCGCCGGGCCCGAGCGTCGCCGAAGGCGACTTCGGTCAGTTCGTGCAGGGGATGGCGCTGGAGATCAGCCCTGCCGGGAAGATCGGCGACAACTACGGCGTCATCGCGAACGGTCAGGGCACCGGCGGCTACAACTCCGCGCGCGGCCGCGTGATGGGCATTGGTGCGAAGACCGCCACCGGGACGAGCGCCGCCTACCAGGACGGCGCCATCGCGTCGTACCAGCGGTTAATCGCCGCGCTGCACGTGACGGCAGTCTCGGGCGGGACGCCCAACCTCGTCGTGACGATTGAGAGCGACGACAACGCCGGGTTCTCCTCGCCCACGACACAACTCACCTTCACCGCCGCGACCGCCAAGACCTCCGAAGTCAAGGTCGCGAGCGGACCCATCACCGACACGTACTGGCGCGCGAAGTGGACGATCTCCGGCTCGACGCCGAGTTTCACCATCGGCCTGCTCGTCGGCAAGGCCTTCAAAGGATAACGACATGGTTCTGCGTGACTGTTTCCTCTCGATCAACTCCGTCGACCTGTCCAACAAGGTCCGCCAGGTCTCGCTTCCGGAGCAGGTGATGCGCCAGGAGAACACCACGATGGGCGCCACGAGCGAAGACGGCGAGAAGGGCCTGCTGAAGTGGAAGCTGCAGGTGACGTTCAAGCAGGACTTCTCCGTCGGCAGCGTCGATGACACGCTGAACACGATCAAGGCCAGCGCCACCGGGAAGGCGCCGATCGAGATCCGTCCCACGACCGCGGCCGTGGGCACGACGAATCCGAAGCGCACGGGCACCGCGCTCCTGGTCGAGTACGACCCGTTCGGCGGCACGCAGGTCGGTAACGAGCTGTTCGTCACCGCGACGTTCGAATGCTCGGGTGACCTGACGCGGGCGACGGCGTAGCCGCATGGCGACCGTGACGATCGGCGGGCAGTCGCGCGCGCTGCGGTTCGACGTGTCCGCACTCAGCGAGCTCGAGCTGCGCTCCGACAAACATCTCGGGTGGTTCCTCGAGGAGCTACATCAGCGCCGGTGCGGGCCGGCGGTCACGCTGTGGCTGCTGTGGGCCGGTCTGCAGTACGAGGCCGCGCCGCCGTCCGTCCAGGACGTGAAAGCGCTGATGGCCGCGCACGTCGCCGGCGGGGGCCGGATGTTCGATTTCTATGCGCCGTTCGTCACGGCGCTCGGCGAGTCCGAGCTGCTGCGGCCGCCGAAGGGCGGTGAGGCAAACCCTCCGACGCCGGAAGCCGCATCCCCATCGGCGACTTCCGGTTCCGTGACTGGCTGAACGCGCGCAAGCCGGTCCTCTACGGCTTCCACCGGCTGCGGCCATGGGAGGTCGCGCGGCTGCGACCCGGGGACGTGTACGACCTGGTCGAGGCCTTCGAGTGGGAAACCGAACGCCCGGGCTCGCTCGCCTGGGCGGTCGCGACGTGGCTGCAATCGACCGGCAGCGCGTTGCCGTGGTCCGCGCGGCTCGTGCTCGGACGGGATCCGCTGGTGTAACGCATGGCTGACACAATTGCTGCCCTCATCGTCAAGCTGATCGCGGACACCACGGACATGGTGACTGGCACCAAGGCCGCGGAGACGCAGCTGACGGCGGTCGCCGCGGCCGCCGAGAGTACGTCGGGGCGCTTCAGCAGCCTCGCCACAGGTCTTGGGAACGCGGACAAAACGCTCGCCCTCTTCGGCGTCCATCTCACTCCGCAAATTCACGCGCTGCAGGAGATGTCCGAGGCGGTCGGCAAGACGACGTCCGATCTCGGGCTGTTCGGAACCGCGTCAGTCGCCGCGGGCGCCGCGCTGGGCGGCTGGTCGCTGGGTCGCTGGATCGCGGACCTCACCGGCGCAGACCAGAAGATCGGCGACCTCACCGCGAAGCTCCTCGGTCTGGGCGACGTCGCCGCCGAGACGGCCGCGGCAAAGATGGACGTCCTCAGGAACGCGACGCAGCTCGCGGGCCGCGAGATCGCCAACTACGACGAAGCGGTACGGATTGTCACTGAACACGCGCAGCAGCTCGCCGCCGCGCTCAATACGCCAGAAGCCCGCCTGAAGGCGCTCACCACGGAACTGGCGACGGCCGAGCGCCAATTCCGATCGCTGTCGGACGCGCAGGAGAAAGACATCCTGATGTTCGTCCAGCATCACGTGTCGATCGACGATCTCGCCAAGGCGTACGGCGTGCTCCCCGACGCGATTCAGCTCGTGATCGACCGGGAGAAGCTGCGGCAGGACCAGCAAAAAATCGCGGTCCAACTCCAGAAGCAGGAAACCGACGCGCTCATCCAGGCTACCGAGGGCTGGAAGAAGTTCGCCGACCAGACCGCGCAGATCAGCAAGCTGCTCACGCAGTCGATCAAGGCCGATAGCCAGGCGCGCATGTTCGCGATGGACCAGGAAATCCTGAAGGTCGCGCAGCTGAAGGCGTCGCTCGAAGCGTCGTTCGCCTCCATGACCGGCCAGGCGAGCGCCGGCGGCGGCGATTCGTTCACGGCGCGGCAGGACGCGATCAACGGGAAGTACAACGCGATGCTGCAGCAGGCGCAGGCCGCGCCGGCAAGTCCGCTCCGCGACCAGACGATTGGGCAGCTCGAGCAGAACCGCGCCTTCGAGTTGTCGCAGCTGGCGATCACCGGCGGCCGCGTGCCCGGCTTCGCCAACGGTGGCATCGGCGATTTCGGTCGGGGCACCCTCGCCGTGCTGCACGGACGTGAAGCCATCATCCCGCTCGACAAGGTCGGCGGAGGCCTCGGCGGACAGACGGTGCACGTCCACATGAACGGGCTGCTCGTGAGCAACAGTCCCGCGGCGCGCGCGGAGCTCGCCGACTTCATCAAAGAGGCCGTGTTCTCGGCGGCGCGCGGCTCTCGCAAGTTCTAAGTGAGGCGCTAGATGGCAGACGACATTCAAATCACAGCGGGCTCGGGCACCACGGTCGCGACCGACGACGTCGGCGCCGGCCGCCAGGTGCAGCTCGTCAAACCGGTGTTCGGTGGCGACGGCGTCGCCACGATGCCGGACGCGACGAATCGCTTTCCCACGGAGGCCACGTTTGCGCGGCCGACGGCGGCGGGCCTCTCGAGCGCGCAGATCAACGAGAGCACGTCGGGTGACCGCACCATCCTCGCGGGCACCGCGTCGCAGACGGTACGCGTCTTCAAGTTCTTTCTCGAGAACGCCGGCACGGCGCCCGTCAGCATCAAGTTCAAGGACGGCGCGGGGGCCGACTTCCATCCCGCCATCGTGCTGCAGCCGGGTGGGTCGTTCGCCTTGCCCTTCGACGGCGAACCGTGGTTTGTCACCGCGAGCGGGAATGGTCTCGTGCTGAATCTCTCGGCGGCCGTCCAGGTCTCGGGCCGGTTCTACTACACGAAGTCGTAACGCGCGATGTCGCTGCTGCTGCTCCTCGGCGGTCGGGCGGGATTTCTCGGCGCCGGCGCCGCGGTCCTGTCGCTCTCGGCGCCGACCGCGGGCGTGGTCGCGGGTCCGGTCGTCCTGCAGGCGACGCCGGCGGTGCTCACGCTGTCGGCGCCGACGGCGACGCTGCAGCAGACGCTCGCCGCCGGTTCCAACGCGGCGACGTTGACGGCGCCCACCGCGACGCTGGTGTCCTCCGGGACCATCACGCTCGCCGCCGGGACCAACGTGCTGTCGATGTCGGCGGGCGCCGCGGCGCTGTCGATCGACCTGACGGTCCCGATCGTCCAGATCGGCGGCGTCGACCGCACCGGCGACGTGCGGTGGGACAGCCTGGTCATCAACGACGCGCTCAGCATCGAGCAGCCGAACACCTGCAGCTTCCAGATCGCCGGCGCCGCGCCGACCGAATGGCAGGAAGTCGTCATCGCGCTAGGCGCCGTCAACAACAAGCAGTTCGGGGGCCACATCCGGCGCGTCAGCCAGGTGCACGAGGACCTGCCGGCCAACGTGCTCTACACGGTCGAGTGCGTCGACTACACCCGGCTGCTGAACCGCCGGAAGGTGCTCAAGCACTACCCGTCGCAGTCGGCGAGTCTGACGATCGCCGACCTCATCACCACGTTCACGTCGGGGTTCACGACGGCGAACGTGGCACCTGGGCTGCCGACCATTGACGCGATCGACTTCGACAACGAGGACGTCTCACGCGCGATCGCGCAGGTGCTGAAGCTCGCCGGCGCGAAGGGCTACGTCGATTACGACCGCGACGTCCACGCCTTCATCACCGAGACCGTCGATATGCCGACGGACATCACGGCGCTGAACATGCCCTTCAACAGCCCTGCGCTGACGAAGGCGGGTGACATCGCGCAGGTGCGCACGCGCGTCATCGTCGAGGCCGAGGCCAGCCAGGCCAGCGTCGAGGTCGCGCCAGGCGCGACGACGCTGCCAGTCGACGACGCCACACCGTACGCCTCGGCCGGCGGCACGGTGAAGACGGGCGTGCAGAAGGTGACGTACACCGGCAAGGTGGCGGGCGGCACCGGCAGCACCGTCCGCAGCATCGACGGACCGGCGAGCGCGCCGACGCCCGCGATCGGCAGCGGCGCCGGCGGCGTGCTCGGGCCGGTGCGCTACAAGGCTAGCTTCAAGAACAGCGCGGGGGAGACTGTGCCGGGTCCAGCGTCGGGCCTGGTGACCGGCGTCGCGTTCCAGAAGCCGACACTCGGCCTCACGGTTGCGGCGGCGGCCGGCCTCGGGCGCCTGGTCGGCGGGTTCAATTACAAGACGACGTTCGTCACCGCGCTCGGCGAGACGGACCTCGGATCGGTGGCGACCAGCTTCAGCGCCACGGCCGTCGCCGCGCCGACGGCGCCATCACTCGATTACGTGCCCGATGGGTCGAAGCATGCGTACGGGCACCTGGTCGGCGCGTACGGCTACAAGGTCACCTACGTCACGCAGTACGGCGAGACCACGCCGAGCAGCGCAGGCACACGCACGGCCGCCGCGGTGGCGCCGACCGGCACGATCGCGCGCAGCAACCCCTCGACGATCATCGGGGCCCTGGCCGTCGGCGCGAGCGGGTACCACTACCAGTGCACCTGGATCGACGGGGAGGGGCGCGAGACCGTCGGCGGCGCCGATACCGCCATGGCCACGGTCAACGCGTCGACGCTGACGCCGGCGACGCCGTCGGGCGTGTTTGTCGCCGGCGGCGCGCTCGATGCCTCGGCAAGCTATGGCTGGAAGGTGTCCTTCATCGATCGTCACGGCCGCGAGTCGGCGCTCTCCGCCGCGACCACAGGTTCGACCACCGGCACGAACAAAGCGCTCTCGCTCACGACTCCCGTCAGCAGCGCGACCGGTATCGTCGGCCGACGCATCTATCGCACGCTCGGCGGCGGGTCCACGTACTACCTCGTCGCGGAGATCGCCGACAACACGACGACCGCCTTCCTCGACCAGGCGCCCGACGAGAACCTTGGACTGCTGGCGCCGAGCGTGGTGACGCTGTCCGACTCGTATCGATTGAGCCTGCCGTCGGGCCCGACCGGCACCACGGCGCGGCGCCTGTATCGGACGAAGAGCACTGGCGGTGCCTATTACTTCGTCGGCCAGGTCAACGACAACGGCGCGACGACGATCGACGACCTGCTTGGCGACGAGGACCTGGTGGACGGGATCCCGCTGGCCTCGACGGTCGGCGAACAGCACACCGTCACGATCCCGACGGGCCCGACCGGCACGCTGGCGCGACGCATCTACCGGACCGCCGCCGGCGGCGCCGATTACAAGCTGCTCGCGGAGGTCCAGGACAACACGACGACGACGGCCGTCGACAACATCCCCGACAGCGGCCTGGCGTCGCAGGGGCCGCCGCTGTTGAACACGGCGGGCGGCCAGAACGCCGCGCTGTCGTCGATCCCGATCGGGCCGACCGGGACGACGGCCAGGCGCGTGTACCGCACGAAAGCCGGCGGGACTGAGTACTTCCTGTGCGGGCAGATCTCGGACAACACGACGACGATCTTCACCGACTCGAAGAAGGACGAGGAACTCGGGGCCTCGTCGCCGCTGGTCAATGACGCCGGCGCCTCGACCGTGAGCCTGACGAGCATTCCGCTCGGCGGCACGGGCATCACCGCGAGGCGTCTGTACCGCACGGAGAACGGCGGCTCGACATATCGCTTCCTGGTCGAGATCAAGGACAACACGACGACGACCTACACCGATTCGAAGAGCGACAACGATCTCGGCGACGTCGCGCCCGATGTCGGCACCATCGGTGCGCTCGCCGGCGACACGTCCCTGCGGGTGGAATCGACCAGTAACTTCCTCGCGGCCGGCGGCTGGGCGCAGCTCGACTCCCAGACGCTTCGGTACACCGGCCTGAGCGGCGGAAACACGCTGACGGGGATTCCGTCCTCCGGCGCCGGTGCAATTCAGACGACCGTGAAGGCCGGCGTCGCCGTTATTGGCGCGCCGCATCTGACGGGCGTCCCCTCCGGCGGCGCCGGGGCGGTCGTCAACACCATCCCGAAGGGTGAGGCGGTCGACCTGTACGTCCAGCGCGACAACACGAGCCAGCAGGCGGCGATCGCCGCGCTCGAGGGCGGAGACGGCGTGCACGAACATGTCATCCCCGCCGGACGCATGACGGCCGCATCGGCCCAGAACCTGGCCGACGCCGACCTCGCGCTCTTCTCCGACAAGGAGAGCGTTGTCACCTTCGTCAGCCGGGACACGAAGCTGCGCAGCGGCAAGTCCATCACCGTGACGCTCGGCGCGCCGACGAACATCTCCGGCACCTTCACGATTCAGCGCGTGACCCACACCGGCTACGGCGTGCCGCACCAGTACCCGCGCCGCAGCGTCGTGGCGTCGAGCTATCTGCTGACGGTGGACGACATCTTCCGCCGCCTTGAGCTCGCGGCCGCGTAGCTACCAGATGCGGTACAGCCGATCGCGTGGTCCGGGCGTACCGTAGAGACTCCTGACCAACAGGCGGCGTCGGGCGCCGGCGCTCTCTCGAGCGCGGGTCCGACGAGCGCGCAACCAGCGGCCTTCTATCGAAGCGCGCGGTTGTCCGTCCTCGGGCGTGTGTGAACCACGTGAACGCCGAGGCGCACAGCTGCGCGCTTTTTTGTCGTTACCCGGGCGATGTGAGCCATGAACCTGATTTACAACGAGGCGAAGAAGCAGATCCTCAACGGCTCCATCGACCTCGACACGAGCACGTTGAAGGTGATGCTCGTCAAGAGCACCTACACCGCCGACGCTGACCACGCCGCGATCGACGACGGCACCGGCGGCGACCCGCAGAGCCACGAAATCAGCGTCAGCGGCTACGCCCGGCAGGCGCTGGCCAGCCGCGTCGTCGACAAGGACAACACGGGCGACTTTGGCTACCTGGACGCCGACGACACGGTCTTTGCGTCGCTCGCGACCGGCGAGACGATTGGCGGCGCCATCATCTTCAAAGACACCGGCGTCGATTCCACCAGCATCCCGATTGCCTTCTACGACCTGACGGACACACCGACCAACGGCAGCACCATCACGGTCCAGTGGGCGGCCGTCGCCAGCGGCGGCGTCATCAAGGCGGCGTAAACCACCGTGCTCGGGATCAGCAATCCGGTCGTCCCGACGACGTTCCTGTCGAAGACGGGGTCGTTCACCGTGGCCGTCACGGACGGCGTCGATGTCACGTACTTTGTCGACGCCTCGGGCGGGGCGGTGACCGTCACGCTGCCGACGGCGGTCGGCAACCTGCAGCGGCTCACCGTCATCAAGGTCGATTCGAGCGCCAACGCCGTGACCATCGATCCGAACAGCACCGAGACGATCGGCGGCGAGACGACGCTGAAGTGCTACCGGCAGCGCGACTTTATTGCGTTCGTCCCGGACGGCACCAACTGGCAGGTCGTCGCCGAGAAGGTGACAATCTACGCCCGCGTATACCGCAACACCTCGGCGCAGGTGGTGGCGACCGGAACGGTCACCAAGGTGCAGTGCAACGGCGAGACGGAAGACTCGGCCGCCGCGTTCGACAGCGCCACGAACTACAACTTCACCTGCCCCCGCGCGGGGCGGTATAGCGCGACGGGGGCTGGCAACATCAGCGGCGCGAACAGCCTCTCCATTGGCTACGTCTACAAGAACGGCGCCGAAGTCGCCCGCGGCGGCGACGCCCAGACGAGCGGCGATGCTTTCCCGCGGGCGTCTGACGAGATCCGATGCGCGGTGAACGACACCCTTGACTTCCGCGTGCGGCATGATCGCGGGTCCGATGCCAACCTAAATGAAGGATCGACCCTAACCTACTTCACGGTCAGGTACGTGGGGAACTGATCATGCTCCACGGGAAGATTCTCAAGATCCTCAGCGACCGCGGCATCACCGCATTCTCGACGTCGTTCGAGTTGCGCGATGACGGCGCCGGGCCCTACATCGCCTTCTGGCGCACCGCCGATCTCGGGCCGGTTCCCACGGCCGCCGAACTGGCCGCGGTCACCGATCAACAGGCGCTCGATATGGAACGAGCGACGCTCGCGAACAGCGTCGACGGCAACTTGCTCATGCAAGCCGTCGCGCAACTCGACTACGAGGAGCGGCAAAAGCTGCAGGTGAAGGCCGGGCAGACGCTGCTGACGCCGGCGGAGTGCAAGGCGCGCATCAAAGCGATCTATCGAGGTCTGCTGTGACGCGCTTCTGGACCGTCTGGGGCGGCCTGCTCATGTGGCTGGTCGGCGGACTCGTGAGCATCGCGATGGTCGCGCTGTACGCCTACCACGACTTCGATAAGCGACTCACCGTCGTCGAGGTCGTGATGTCGCGCATCGAACGCAAGCTCGACACCGCGGCAGGCGTGTCGCCGGCCGCGCAGGTGACGTCGACGTCGGGGACCCGGTGATCGCGCGGGCGATGGACGCGGCGGTCCCGGGCAGCTTCCTGGCGCCGCTGCGCCACGAGCACGAGGGCGGGCGTCGGTGGATGGTCGTCGAGGAGTTCACGTACCTCACGCGCGCCGGCGAGCTAATCGTCGTCCCCGCGGGTTTTGTCACGGACGGGGCGTCGGTGCCGCGGCTTTTGTGGTGGTTGTTTCCGCCGTTCGGTGGGAACTATGACGAGGCCGCGGTCATCCACGATCACCTCTACAGTGAGGCCGAGCTCTACGCCGGCGATGATGACGGTCACGTGAGCCGGGCGCACGCCGACACGTTGATGCTCGAAGCGATGGGTGTCAAGGGCGTCGACATTGTCGATGCCAGGCTCATCTATCGGGGTGTGCGCCTGGGGGGCTGGTGGGCGTGGCGTCGCCATCGGGCCGCCGCGCGCCGCCGTCGACCATGATGAACGACACGGATCAAAGCGAGCCGAAGTGCCGTCGCTGCCGCGCCGCCATTCCCCGGCCCGAGCCGCGCGTCGTCGACCACGACGGCGTCGTCTGCCTGGTGTGCCTCGCCTTCGACAACCGACTGACGGACCACGACCGTCGGTTCCTGCGCGCGTTGCGCATCGCGGTCAGCGATTAGCTGCTGCGCGCAGGCGACAAATCCTTCATACTCGCGCGATGGCACACTCCACACCTCGTACCGGCATCAAGCGCACGTCGTCGTCGACCGCGAAGCCGAGGAAGCCCGCGCGGGCAGGCGCGGCGAAGCCCGCGAAGCGCGGCGCGCGCTGATCGAGCGGCCAGC
>Ga0134127_10000580_pt1 | contig 32885 bp, 27 predicted proteins | sample KB31753_FD_96459 | JGI IMG/M metagenome (GOLD analysis project Ga0134127, IMG submission 96459) | Terrestrial soil microbial communities with excess Nitrogen fertilizer from Kellogg Biological Station, Michigan, USA - KB3-175-3 | ecosystem: Environmental > Terrestrial > Soil > Unclassified ...
CCCTATCACGACGATTCAATCATTGACGAAATCGCTCACTCCTCGCACACCGCGCCGATTAGTTAAACGGCGTATCAGGAGCGGGCGCGCCCGCAAGAAGTAGGATGCCCGCCGTTCCCGACATCCGCATTCACAGCGACAGCCAAGCGGCGGCGGCAGCAGCTGAATTCGTCCTGGAAGTGGGTCAAGAAGCCGTTCGCACGAAAGGCCGATTTCTCATCGCCCTCTCAGGCGGTACGACACCGGAAAACCTCTACAGAGCACTATCTTCTCCTTCCTTTGCCGATCGCTTCGATTGGTCCCGAGCTATATTTTTTTTTAGCGATGAACGGTGCGTTCCCCCCAATGACCCTCGAAGCAACTACGCCTTGGCCGACAAGACCCTGTTCGTCCCTCTCAACATTACGCCCTCGCAGGTCTATCGTATGGCAGGAGAATCCAGCGACCCACAGGCGGCGGCTTCTGAGTACGAACGGCAGTTGCGGCTTATGACGAAGACCGTACCATCGGCCCAGCCCTCCCTCGACCTCATCCTGTTAGGGCTGGGTGAAGATGGGCATACGGCGTCACTATTTCCCGGAGCATCAATCCTCCGGGATCAGCGACATATGATCGCGGCGGCGCAATCTCCAAAAGATCCACCCAACAGACTGACCATGACTCTAGCTGCGATCAACCGCGCGAGTGTGATACTGTTCCTGGCTACGGGAACGAGCAAAGCAGGAATCGTGAGAGCCATTCTCGATCCGAAGACCGAGGCAGAACGACAACTCCCGGCCGCGCTGGTCAGGCCAGAGGAAGGCCGACTCATCTGGTTCCTCGACCGAGCGGCAGCAGCGGAGCTTCCGATACAGTAACAGCGGGCGAGCACATGAGGGAGCGATGATCGTTGCCGGAGATATCGGGGGCACGAAAACTCACTTGGCCCTGTTTGACTGGAAGAAGGACCGCGTCGATCCTATCCGGTTAGAGTCATTCCACAGCGCCGATTATACCTCGCTCGAGGACATGCTCACGGAATTTCTCGTCCCTCCGGAGCCCCCAACGTCCATAGATGAATCCACGACTGAGAAAAGAGACGCTGCTGAGCCGGAACCTGCGCGCCCGGCGGGGAAGCCACCGAAGATCGACGCGGCCTGTTTCGGCATTGCCGGCCCTGTCATTCAGAACCGCTGCCAAACGACCAACCTCCCGTGGATAGTCGATGGCGCAACACTGTCGAAGCAGTTCGACATACCGCAAGTGAAACTGCTCAACGATCTCGAAGCCATGGCCTATGGGATTCTCTTGCTCCGGCTGGACGAAGTTGAAATCCTCAACGCCGGAACCCCACCGGCATATAACCAGGCCCTCGCCCTGATTGCGGCGGGAACCGGACTGGGAGAATCCATCCTCTTCTGGGACGGTTCGCGCTATCAGCCAATGCAGTCGGAAGGAGGGCATACGGATTTTGCCCCGAACAATGACAACGAAATCGAACTCCTGCGCCATCTGCGCGGTCATTACTTGCACGTGAGCTACGAACGTGTCCTGTCAGGTCCCGGCCTGTACGCGATCTACGACTATATCCGCGACAGTAAGAAGAATGAGCCGACGTGGCTCTCCGAGCAAATCAAAGCCGGCGACCCTGCTGCGGTGATTGCAGAAGCCGGCCTCAAGGGGCAGGCAGACATTGCCAAGCAGGCGCTGGACCTGTTCGCCTCCATCTATGGAGCCGAAGCCGGCAATCTTGCCCTGAAGGGCATGACACTTAACGGCGTGTATCTGGGCGGCGGCATCGCGCCGAAGCTGCTGGCCAAATTGAAAGACGGAACATTCATGAAGTCGTTCACGAACAAGGGCCGCTACAAACGCTTGATGAGTTCGATTCCGGTGAAAGTCGTCATGAATCAGAAGACGGCCTTGCTTGGCGCCGCATCCGTTGCCGCGTCTCTTTCCCATACCTCCTTGTCGTCATGAGCAGCCAGGATCTCGACAGTCTGAAGAAAGCCGCAGCCCTGAAAGCCGTCGAGTTCGTCCGCGATGGGATGGTCGTGGGTCTCGGGACCGGCTCGACCGCCAAGCACATGGTCGTCGCGCTGGGGGAAAAAGTCCGCGCAGGCATGAAACTTCGCGGAGTGCCTACCTCAAAGGAAACAGCCGTGCTGGCCCGGCAACAAGGGATCGTCCTCATCGATACCGATAATGTCTGGGTCATCGATATTGCAATCGATGGGGCAGATCAGGTCGATCCAAGCTTCAATCTCATCAAGGGCGGCGGTGGTGCGCTCCTGAAGGAAAAGATTGTCGCAGCCTCAGCCAAGCAGTTCATCGTCCTGGTCGACCATACCAAACAAGTCCCTGTCTTGGGGGGATCATTCCCGCTCCCCATCGAGGTGATCCCCTTCGGCTGGGGAAGTACGGCGCGAGAAATAGAGGCTCTCACGCAGAGCCGCGCGGTGCTCAGGGAACGGAATGGATCGCCGTTTCACACGGAAACAGGCCATGTGATTCTGGATGTCCATCTCCCACGGATCGACAACCCGCAAGAACTCGAGATCGCCTTGCACCTGATTCCCGGAGTCGTCGAGACCGGCCTCTTCGTCGGACGAACAGACCTGCTCATTGTAGGCACCGCCAACGGAGTTGAGTCATACCCTGCGACGAGGACATGATTGAGCCGATCAGCAGGCGGCAGACCCTGCAGGCCGTCAGCCGGCATGTCCGATTTCTGCTCACCATTCCGCTCATATCGTTCCTCGGCACGCGCCTCAACAGTCCCATTGTGCACGCAGCCATCACAAGACCGAAAGGCGAAGATATGAACCAAGACGCTACTCCAAACTCAGTCGATCCATACAGGCTTCCAAGACATGTGGTCCCGATTCGCTACGATCTGCGATTGGAGCCAGACCTGACTGCCGCACGTTTTGCCGGACAGGAAACCGTCACCCTTACGATCCATCAATCAACCTCTCACGTTGTCCTCAACGCCATTGAACTCGACATCGCTTCGGCGCAGATCGCAGGAGCCGCCGGTCCGGCGAGACAGGCGACGATCAGGCTGGATGAGGCGACCCAGCGTTGCCATCTCTCGTTTGCCGAGCCGCTCTTGCCCGGCACGTGGAATCTGACGATGGCTTTTTCTGGCGCGCTGAACGACAAGCTCAGAGGTTTCTACCGGAGTACCTACAAAGACCAACGTGGCGCGATTCACAACATGGCTGCGACACAGTTCGAAGCCACCGATGCCCGCCGGGCCTTTCCCTGCTGGGATGAACCGGACTTCAAAGCCGTCTTCGCCACGACGCTGGTCATTGACCCGGCGCTCACCGCGGTTTCCAACACCATGATCTCATCCGAAATGCGTGAAGGCGGGAAGAAGGTGGTGCGCTTCGCCGATACGATCAAGATGTCCACCTATCTGGTCGCGTTCATTGTAGGCCGTATCGAATCAACCGAACCAGTGATGATCGGCCAGACGCCGATTCGCCTGTGGACCATCCCCGGGAAAAAACATCTGACAAAGTTCGGCCATGACATCGCGGCGGCGTCACTGTCATTTTTTGAGAGTTACTATGGAATCCCCTACCCAGGCGACAAGCTGGACCTGCTTGCCATTCCCGACTTTGCCTCCGGGGCTATGGAAAATCTCGGGGCCATTACCTACCGTGAAACCGCCTTGCTGGTCGATCGGCAGAGCGCCACGCACGGCGAACTGGAGCGCGTGGCCGATGTGGTTGCGCATGAGAACGCCCACATGTGGTTCGGCGACTTGGTGACCATGTCTTGGTGGAACGGATTGTGGCTGAACGAAGCCTTCGCCACCTTCATGGAGATGCTGGCCGTCGATGCTTGGAAACCGGAATGGAAACGATGGGACAGTTTCGGTGTGGCGCGCGCGGCCGCCTTTTCTGTCGACGGACTGCACAGCACCAGACCGATCGAATATCCGGTGCAGGCTCCCAAGGACGCCGAGGCGATGTTCGACGTCCTGACTTATGAAAAGGGCGCGTCGGTGCTCCGGATGTTAGAGCAGCACATCGGTCCGACCGTCTTCCGCGACGGGGTCCGCGAGTACTTGCGGGCGCATGCCTACGGGAACGCAGACACGAAGGATCTCTGGGTCTCGCTGGGAGCGATCGCCAAACAGCCGGTGCCTGAACTCATGGACAGCTGGATCTTCCAACCGGGCTACCCCCTCATTACGGCTGAGATCAATCAGTCTGGCCAACTCGTCCTGTCACAACAGCGATTCACCTATTTGCCCAACCCGGCACCCCTTACCCCCTATCCCGTGCCTCAAGCATGGCAGATCCCGCTCCAGATGCGAATCACCGCGGGAAGCAAGGCCGGCACTGCGCGCATGTTGCTGACGGACAAGCACACGACAGTTCCCCTCCCCCGCGATTGGGAGTCAGTGCTGATTAACGAGGACGGTCATGGCTTCTACAGAGTGCGCTATGCGCCGGACCTGCTCGATCGGATACTGAGCATCGGCATCGATCGACTCGCCGCCACCGAGCGGTTCAACCTCATCAACGATGCCTGGGCCACTACCGTCGCCGGCCTCATGCCTCTTACGGATTATCTTGACCTGACGGCTCGCTTTACCGCGGAGCGAGATAAGAATGTCTGGGCCGTCTTACTCGACTCGTTCTCCTTCCTGAACCGGGTTATTACAGGAGAAGATCGACCGGCCCTGGAAGCGTTCGTGCGAAGCCGAATCAGTCCAGCCATTGCGGATTTGGGTTGGGCGCCCCGGAGCGGCGAGAGCGAGCTGACGAAACAACTGAGGGGTGAACTGATCGGCGCACAGGGTAAACTCGGCAACGATCCAGCCATTCAACACCACGCAGCCGAACTGTACCTGACGTACCGTCGCGACGCGACAGCGGTTGACCCCAATGTTGTTCCCTCACTCGTCGCGATCCTCGCGTATACCGGTGACGCCGCCAGGTACGAAGAATTTGACGAACGGTTCCGCGCTGCCGCCACACCGCAAGAAGAACGGCGCTATCTCTTTTCGCTCGCGTCGTTTCAACCCAAGGCATTGCTCGAACGCACCCTCGCCCGCACCATCGGCGGAGACATCCGCACGCAAGATGCGCCGTTTCTTGTCAGCGCCATCCTGGGCAATGTCTATGGCCGAGAATTAGCCTGGACATTTCTGAAAACGAACTGGGAGAAAATGGACCAATTGTTCCCCAAACAAGGCCTGCGCCGCATGTGCGGCGGGATCGTCGGTCTTGCCACGCCTGAACTCGAACGAGACGTGCGGAGCTTTTTTGCCACGCGGAAGATCGACCTTGGCGGGAAAACGCTCGACCAACACCTCGAACAATTACGGATCGCTGTGACGGTTCGGGAGCGGGACAGCCGCGCCTTGCGCGGGTATCTGGAAAGATATAGACCCTAATCGACCTATCCACGCACAGGGGCGACTTGAGGCGACTCAGGTCTCTATAGCTACGTTGAGGATGCTTTCGAGGTGAGAACGACGCTGGCGGGCTTTTTCAGCATCCTGCTAAGAGCATCGTTTACTCGTGCCGGAGGACGGCCAATGGCCGTTGGCCGAGAATCCGGTAGGTGCTCGCAAAACCTACGATCAGCGTCAGCAGCATTGTGAGGAAAAGGCCGACGCCAAGTACTTGCGGGTGTATGCCCCAGGGAAGTTCGAATACAAATCGCACCAGGGCCCAAGCCAATACACTTCCGAGGGTCAGCCCGATCAGCCCGGCGACGGCGCCCAGCAGGACATACTCCATGGCAAAGGCGCGCGCAATCAGGCTGCGGGTCGCGCCGAGCGCCTTCAGAATAACCGATTCGTAGAGGCGCCGGTAGCGTGTTGCCGCCAGCGCCGCCGCCATGACCAGCCCGCCGGCCGCAACACAAAAAAGCGCCACTGCTCTGATGGCCAGTGAGAGACGGTCGAGCACTCGCGCGAACCCATCGAGCACGTCGCCGATATGGATCGCGCTGACGTTCGGGAATGACGCGACGACCGCCTGCTGCAACGGTACCTCTTGCTCCTGCGAGACCCGCACCGTCGCCACATAGGTAAATGGAGCCCCGGCAATCGCGCCAGGGGACAAGATCATGTAGAAGTTCGTCGAAAAATTTCCCCATTCGACTTTGCGAATACTGCGCACCTCCGCCGACACCGTGGACCCCTGAACATCGAATTCCACGGTCGAGCCGATCGTGAGGCCTAAATGCATGGCCGCGTCCTCTTCCACTGAGACTTGAGGCGTCGAGAAGACCTGCCCAGGCTTCCACCATTCCCCTTTGACCAGCGTATTGTCTTTCGGAAGCTGGTCGAGGAACGTCAGGACATACTCACGGGTGAAATACCACTGTTTCCCCCGCGCCTCTTTCCCCTCCGCGCGCTTGTCGTCCTTCTCTCCTTCTTCTTCTACCTTGACGACATGTCCATCGATTGCGTGGAGCCGCGAACGCACCAGCGGCGTCAGTTCCGGGCGCGCGTGGCCTGTCTGTCGATCGATGAGCGACACGAACTCCTGCGCTTGATCGGGCTGGATGTCGATAAAGAAAAATGTCGGAGCATCCGCCGGTCGATTGTCCTGTATTTGGCGGAGCAATGACTGTTCCACCAGCGACACCGTGACAATCGCCATGACGCCGATGCCGATCGCGACCATGATCCCGGTTGCCTGACTCCCCGGACGCACGACATTGCCCAAGGCATAGCGAAGGCTCAAGACACGAGGCAACGGCATCCAGGCCAGCCCCCGCACAAACACCTGCGCGCAGACAAAGAGAACCGTGATGGCGAGAGATATCGCCCCGATAAACAGAAACCCGATCGACCAGGAGCCGGCTTGCCACACCGAGAGCGCGCAAAGTCCGAGAATGATCACTCCGGCCGTGCCGGCATTCCATCGATCGGTGAGCCCCCATCGTATCCACCATCGTGACGGAGCGGTCTCACGCCCGACCGTCGCCTGTTCTGCATCGCGTCGGAAAATCGCACCGGGGTGAATGTCTCGAATCTTCAACAGAGGCCAGAGAGTAAAGAGCAACGTCGACAACAGTCCCAGCAAGGCTCCTTTCAGCAAAGGCCAGATCGAGGACTGCGACAATTCAGAGGAGACGCCTAATTGATCGAGAATGTCTGAGGCAAAGAGAGCCGCTGCGAGGGGAGGCAGTCCTCGTTCGAGTGCGATCCCCAGCAAGATCCCGGCGAAGCTTCCAACAGATCCCAGGAAGATCGCCTGCACTACATAGGTTGAGACGACCGTGGCCGAATCCGCCCCGACCGCCTTCAAGGTTGCAATGGTCCGCAACTTGTCCCGCAAGAACGCATGAATCGAGGTTCCGACCCCCAGCCCGCCGATGAATAGCGCGGTGAGACCGATCAGACCGAGATAGCGGGAGAGCTGTTCGAGAAATTGTTTCAACTGCGACTGGGCCGTGCGATAGCTGGATACGCGCGCAGACTCCGCCGCCAAACGATCCCGCAGCTCGGAGAGGAGCGGCTCCAGCTGCATATCGGGAGATGTCTTCACCAGATACCGTTCTCGCACCCGGCTTCCAGGTTTGATCAGCTCTGCCGCGAACAATCCCTCCTGCGCAATCATCACCCGCGGGCCCAAGGTAAAGGCATTGGCCATGCGGTCCGGCTCGGTCCGCACGATGCCGGTGATCAGAAACAGGGCTTGACCGATCTTCAATCGATCCCCGACCGAGAGACCCATCCGAATCAGCAACGACTCCTGAACCACCGCGCCGAAACAGGGATGCCCCCCGCAGCGGCTCTTATCCGGGTGGAGCAGGACATCGAGGGATTGCGTCGAGTCGAGTTTGATCGCTCCGTATAGAGGATAGGCCGGCTCCACCGCTTTGAGTTCGACGATCTGGGTCGATTGAGTCATCAGGGGCCCGGGAGTCGCGCGCGCAGCCATCGCGACAAGCTCGCTCACATGGGTGAAGGTCATGTGCCGCTCATCCAGCGAAGCCAGCACCGCCTGGCCTGCGAGACTCAGGGGGCGAGTCAGACGAATCTCGAGATCGCCGCCTAGCAATCCCCGCGCCTCTTTCGTGACGGCGCGTTCCATATTCGACCCAAAGAGCGACACCCCGACCAAGGCTCCCACGCCGATCGCGATGCAAGCGAAGAAATAGAGAAAGTGCCGCCAGGCTCCCCTGGTTTCTCGCCAGGCCATCTTGAAGATGAACCGATTCACAGGGATGGCTCTGCGGTTTGATGGTCTGAGTCGGTGAGGCGGTCGGACTCGATGCGGCCGTCGCGCAACGAAATCACACGCTCCATTGAGGAAGCAATGGAATGATCGTGCGTGACCAGGACCAAGGTGGTACCGTAATCGCGATGGAGCGAGTGGAGCAGTTGCATCATGTGCTCGCCCGTGGCCGAATCCAGGTTGCCGGTCGGTTCGTCGGCCAGCAGAATCGGCGGACGGCAGGCGAACGCTCTGGCCACCGCGACCCGCTGTTGTTCGCCTCCCGACAGTTGGACAGGATAATGATGCAGCCGTTCTCCCAATCCGACGGTCTGTAAGAGTTCCGTCGCGCGCTCCTGAGCCTCGTTCATCCCTGCCAACTCCAGCGGCACCAGCACGTTTTCCAGGGCGGTGAGGGTGGGAATAAGATGAAAGGATTGAAAAATGTAGCCGATGTGATCACGCCGAAACCGCGCCAGGACACTCTCGCGCATTGTCGAGATCTCCACGCCGTTCAACATGATGGAGCCTGTGGTCGGGCGATCCAGCCCCGCGATGAGGCCCAGCAAAGTGGACTTTCCGCTTCCGGAAGGGCCGACGATGGCCACGCGCTGCTTATCGGGAATCTCGAGCGTGATGTCGTCGAGGATCGTGATTTGATGGCCGCCGCCGGCCAAACGCATCGTCAGGTGTGAGAGGGAAATCATAGTATCGTGCCGGCTCCCAGAGTATCGTCCGCGTCGGGCCTATATTATACTGGATGAGCATGCGCCGCCCATGGATTCTTGCAAAACTATTTTTCTGTCTCTCCCTGCTTCTTCTCTGCGGGTATGGCCAAAGCATCGCGCTCGCCGCGCAATCCCTGCCCTTGGCCCCGCCGTACCAGGGCGTGGGACCACAGCTGGGAAATAAAATGACGGAGAAACCGGACAGATCGAAGACGCCTGTCCCCGGCGAACGTCCCAACATTGTGGCCTTCGGCGATAGTCTGACGGCGGGCTTAGGGGTGCCACAGGATCAATCGTATCCCGCACAGCTACAACGGAAACTGGACGCAGCAGGCTATGCCTATCGGGTCGTGAACTCGGGCGTCAGCGGTGAGACGACAGCCGGCGGCGTCAGGAGGGTCTCCTGGGTCTTGAAGAACAAGCCGACAATTGTCATTCTGGAACTCGGCGGCAACGACGGGCTCCGCGGTCTCAGTCTTCAGGAAACGAAAGCCAACCTCGAACGGATCATTCAACAGCTCCAACAGGCCTCGGTCACCGTCGTGCTAGCGGGAATGAAGCTCCCGCCGAATTATGGACAAGACTATATCGAAGGGTTTGAGGCACTCTATCAGGCCTTAGCCAAGCAATATCGCCTGACGCTGATCCCATTTTTTCTTGATGGAGTAGCAGCCTCCTCCTCACTTAATCAGGCCGATGGTATCCATCCGACCGGAGAAGGCTATCGCATCATTGTCGAAAAGCTTCTCCCAACGCTTGAGCCGCTGCTGGAGCGGAAGCGATAAAGGCGGCTCACTAACGCTACAGAACGCAGCGGGCCACGTTGTAGGTGTGTGTAGATGGGTTCAGTTCATGATTCATGCTGGGCCTTGTATAGCGCGAGGAGTTCGCTGACACGCCGTCTGAGTACGTTGTTCATGACCACGCAAGGAATGGCGACCAGCAGTCCCGCTGCTGTGGCCTTGAGCGCGAGGCTCAGGCCGATCATAATCGACGTCACAGCCAATGCGCCGGATGTGCCCATCGTGTGGAATGTGAGCATAATCCCGAGGACTGTCCCGATCAACCCACTATAAGGAGCATTCGCCGCAACCGTCCCGATCACGACCAACCTCCTGGTCAACGTGACTTCGCACAGATCCAGCGTGGGAAATTGCTTCACGTCAACCCGCCGATAGAACAGCCAGCGCTCTATCGCTACCCCGATGGCCCAGAAACTCAGTCCCAGCAAGAGCCCGATGACGCCGTATTCGATGAGTTTTTTTAGTCCTTCCATGAACACCTATTCTCCATTCGACAATGGTCACTTAATTGATGCATGTCGAATCAATGGATGACGGAGGAGGCTACAAGAACGCCCTCCTCTTCGCTTGAAACAGCCTTGCCTATCCTGACAAGCTAAAACAATCCCAACGTCACGCCACCATAGAAGGCTCGGCCGTAGCCGGCGAAAAATGCCTGTTGGCCCGCGGCAGCGCCGGCCGTTTCTCCCCCGATCACTGCGCCGGAGGCGGCGTACTTCTTATCCGCGATGTTATCCACCTCAAAAAATAATTTGGCGAATCGGAACCAGGAGTTGTTCAGCTCAAAATTCTTGTGGATGTTCACATTGGCGATCACATAAGAGGGGATACCGAACGTGTTGCTGTTGTTCAGGAAGTAGCTATTGTGATAACTGCCTTCGACCCAGGCGCCCCATCCGGTCGGCCAATGATCGTATGAAACTTTGGAGTTAAAGACGTCGGTCGGCACATTCGCCACATTTTTTCCATCTCGAACCAAGGGTCCGGCCGCCGCACTTAACTGATCCGAGAAATTGATGTACTTGGCGTTGGTGTGGGTGTAGGCCCCTGAGATCCGCAGGCCTGTCATCGGCCGCCAATCGTAGAAGGCCTCGACTCCACGATATTGAGACGAGTCGGCATTTACCGTTGCCGTGTTGCCCGGCGTGATGGTTTGCGAGATCAGCTCATCTTTAAAGAACGTCCAGAACCCGACGAGTTGCACCGTCAGGGTTTCGTGCAATTTGGATTCGGTTCCGATCTCAAAATTGGCATTCTTCTGCGGTTTCAGATTGAAATTCGTGCCTGGGAGTCCTGTGACGGGATCTCTCAGGACGTTGCCGAAACCAGGAATCCCGTACCCAGTGGAGGCTCGAACCCAATGACGATAGGCCTCCGTTGGCTTCCAACTCAGCGACATTTCCGGCGCCCAGTTGGTGAAGGTTCGATCTGCGCTACTGGGAGATGGAGGTCCGCCCCCCGCGGGTCCATAGTTAATCGCTTGCACACTTAACATCGATTGCTCAAAGCCTAATCCAGCGGCGAGGATCACGTTCGGCACAATTTCCAGTTCCTCCCGGAATCGGCCACCGACGTTCCTGATGGTTCCACGCGAATTCTGAATGAGATTACCCCTGGTGCCTTTGCCGTCAGCCAGGTTCTGGAAGGTCTGGGCCTCCTGCTCCATATTATTGAGAAAAAAGCCGACATAACTCCGCAGCGGCATATCGAACAGGCTCCCATCATGCCGCAGGTCGGTGTAATGTTTGAAATTGGGATTGATGTTATCGCTGATCTGAGCGAACGTCTGATTGATGTCTTTCACGTCGTAGTCTGCTTCAAGCGTGAGGACCGTATTGGCATTGATTTGCCGCTCGTAGATACCTCCGACAATGGTGCGCCGATCGAGCCGACGTTGCGCGAGTTGTGGGGCGTTGCCGGCTTGCCGATGATTGAACGTGAACTGCGCCTGGGTCAAACGGGTGGGCACGAGGGTGTCCAGCCAATTGGTGATGGCCTTAAAGTAAAAATTCTGCTTGTCGTCGATCCTGAATCGAAGATTCAGGTTGATCGTTTGCGTACTGTAGTTGCTGTGTCGGATAAATCCGTCTTCCCCAACGTTGCTGACGAAGAGGGAGGCATCGAGGTGTTCATATTGTTGGCCTACGGCGAGGGCCTCCTTATGGTACCCGAATGACCCGCCACTTCCGAACACCTCGGCTCCATTGATATCGCTGCCGCGCCGCGTTCTGAAATGCACCATGCCGCCCAGGGCATAATTATCGTACAGTGACGACGACGCCCCTCGAATCACTTCGGTACTTCTCATAAACCAGGGGTCATGCATGTCGAGTCGGGATAATCCGTCGGATTGCGTCTGAACGAATCCGTCCTCGTAGATCTTAATGTCCCGAACCGCAAAGGTCGTCTTGGCGCCTTGTCCACGAATCATCATGCTGAAATCGCGCGGCCCGTTCGCCTGGCGCAAGACCACGCCGGGAAGCGATTCCATCGATTCCTTCATCGTTCTGGTCGGTTGAGAATCCGTTTCTGAGGGAAGAGTAGACGACAACGAGAGCCCCTCAGGCCGTTTCTGAAAGCGCGTACTCACGATGCTCGTATCGCTCAATTCATATTCCGGCATCGCTCCGGTGACCTGCGATTGCTCAGGCGACACCTTCTCGGTCACCGTCTTGGGCTGCTCGGATGGAGGCACCGCGCTCTCACGACCCTGCTTGAGTTCCTCCAGCTCTTGCAAGATGCCTTTGAGCTGTTCACGCAGTTGTTGCTCCCGAGGACTTTGCCGCACGGCTTCTGCCGGAGCCGATTCTTGTGCAAGCGCGACGTGATCCAGCGCGGCAATGCCTCCGAGCACCGCGGCAATGATGAGTCCGACATTTTTGAACGACAACATAACCGGTACTCCTTCTCAATAATGAAAACGACACACCGCTCTCCAAGCTCGTTACAGGGCGTAACGTTCATGCTCTGCCCGAACAGGGAGATGATTGATGAATCTTGAGAGAGACCGACGTTACGAACGAGGAGGCGCGCGGGACTGAACCGACTGTTGGGAGAGAAATGACGAGACGGAAGAGTCGACCAACGGCAGCATCGACACGAGTTGAAACGGCTTCGTCTGCGGCGTGGTTGCAGGAAGGTCAACAGTGGGATTGGCGTGGCAGGCCCAAGTGCAAAGGGAAGACGGCGTTGCTCCGTCTGTGTGATGATGGGCTGAGCCTGGCCGGCTCTCGTGCCCAAAGAGACAGGCCACGGCACTGACCGATAGCGTCAGATACAGCGTCGCAATGACCAGAGCGAGGGAGGCAAAACCCTTCTTCATTTCCCACTCTCCATGACTTGCCGCATCGCTGCCAGAGCCTCTGGACTATCCCAGGCGCGAGGCCCGACTGCTCGTCCAACGAGCGTGCCATCCCGCGCGATCACGATCGTGGTCGGGAGGCCGCGCACCATGAAGGATCGTGACACTTCCTGATCTTCGTCGAAAAGTACCGGCAGGCTGACTCTCAACTGAGAGAGAAAGTGGGTGATGCCCTGGCGCTGCAGATCCGTCGTCACCGTCAGAAGGGTAAATTGTGCGGGGTCTAACTGCTTCTGCAACCGCGCGAGTGAAGGCATCTCTTCTTTGCAGGGTCCGCACCAGGTGGCCCAAAAGTTGAGGAGCACCACCTTTCCTGTCAACTCACTCGACTTGACAACCGTGCCATCCAGCGTCGTGAGTTCAAAGGGCGCCGCCATACTCCCGGTTGGAAGCCGGCTCATCTTGAGCGAGGCAAAGGGGTCGCCGGCAAGTGTGAGGTCGGCCGAGACAACATTCAGTAGAAAGAGCATCGCGGCAATCAACACTCGTTCTAATGAGAAAGGCACGTTACGGCTCCTGCCTCGCAAGAACTTTCAAGGACGGTAGCTGGATGGTTTGGACGACCATGCGATGCGCAGGCATCGCGTGCTCCATCCACGCCAGGGCAGCGAGCCCTTTCGAATTCATCGAGAGGGTCGGCGTCTGGCCTTTCTTGTCATTCAATTTCTGCGGCGCGCTGAATGTCTGTCCACGATCGAGGGATACGCTCATCACGACTTCACGCCGGACGGGCGATTGTTCTTCCCAGGCGATAACGATACGCCCCTCGGGATCAACCGCCATCTGCGGGTGATCGGGGAAGGTTCCCTTGGAAACGTTCAGTTTTTGTTTGGGCGAGAAGGTCGCTCCGCGGTCGTCCGAGTAGGCGAGGAACACCGCCGGAGTCTCATCGACACCCTCGGTGTACCAGACCACATAGAGCCGCCCGAGTCGATCCGTTCCGATTGAGGCTGGTCGATGCGGACAGCCGGGAAACACCCACTTGTCGTGACCGACAATCACCGGTGAGGAAAACGTACTTCCGCCGTCTGTGGAGCGCGCCACCACCGTTTCGCGGATCTCGCCTGGGAGGACCTTGCGCCAGGCCAAATAGAGGGTCCCATCAAGCCCGGCCGTGAGAGACGTCCGGCAACAGACACAAGTGTCCTCGTCCACTTTGAAATTCTTCGCGACGGTGCGACCGTGATCGGTTGAGCGTGTTACGAAGGTGCCGGGCTCTTTCTTGCCTTCCCGTCCATCGATCCAGGCCATGTGCAGCACGCCGTCAGGGGCGACGTGGATCGAATCGAAACTGTGGCCGATAGCCTGCTCGTCGTCGTTTACCAGAATCGACGGCAAGAATGTTTTGCCGCCGTCCCCGGACCGGCTCAGCCGCAATTCGTTCGAGAATGGCTTGTCGGGTGTCAGTTTCGGATGAGTCAAGGCCCACGTCAGGAACACTTCGTCTCCGACCACCGTCAACGCAGGCGCTTCCTGTCGCATGTAGGGCGCCTCAGTCGGCTGGTTCACTTTGACCGGAGTCCCAATCGATTCTCTCGACTTCTCAGTTCTCGCATAGAGCACCGTGCGTAAGTCCTTGTCCTCTTCCATCCAGGCAAGCGAGATGCGGCCCTCGTCGTCGATCCTGACGGAGGGACCTACCACCGCTCGTACCTTGTGATCGGTGGTCAGTTTCGGACCGAACTGCAATGTCTGATCTGAGTCAGCCAGCGCCATCGTCGCCAGCGAAACCACGCTGAGAACAATTCCGACCATCCACGCCATTTTTTTCACTCTGAAAGTCCGTTCGATCATCGCACACCTCAGTTCGATCCACGAATAGAGAAGGGCACATCCCGCCCATTTATCCCTTGCCGGGCGCTCACTCCTGGCATCGATTCCAGGGCCTCTTTCATACTTCTCGTCGGTTGATCCGAGAATTCAGACCGTGGAACAGTGGACCACGCCGTCCCCTCCGGTTGCGATCGGAGCTGGCGCAACTCATTCCCGATTTTTCCTCGTTCCCCCTGCAGTTCTTGAATCCGTGCCGTCCGCTCTTTTTCGCGCATCATGTCCTGCTTTTCTTCAGCCCAAACCGGCATAGCCATTATGCCCAGAAAGCCGAACACGATTGCGGCTTGCATCATCTTCAATTCTTGATTTGACATCAGGGGCATAGGCCAGAGCATCCCGCGATTAACTCGCAAGGCTATAGACCATCGGTACATACACCGCTACTTCGGACGTGCCGAGTGGTTGATGCATATGCAGCGGACAGACCAGCCTGATCGCTTCTATGGCCGCATTGTCCAGCGCATCATAGCCGGAACTTCTATGCACCTTTACCTCCGACAGATGGCCATCAGCTCGAATCACTGCGCGCAGGACAACCTTCCCTTCCCAGCCATTGAGGCGGGCGGTGCTCGGATAACGTTTAAGTTCTGCCAGTCTCCGCCTCAGTGATTCGGCCAACCAGCCATGATCGACTTTGACCGAAGAAGTCGGACGGGTTGCCATCGCCATTTGTGGAGCAGGCTCTTGTGTGACAGATTCAGCCGGTTTCGCGTCGTTCGCAGCAGCCATCGCCGTCGCTGCCGTGATCGCAGGGTCAGCGGGCACTGCTTCATGTTGAGCGACAGGGGCAATCGACTCGACGTCGGACTGGGTGGTCTGCTGAGTCTCTGCTGGTTCCTGCTCCCTGACCGGCGTGGTCTCCTCGGTTCTCGTTTGCGCCGCTACTGTCTGTTGAGTCGGCTGGCTCGTTTCAACCGCCTGATGAAGCTTACGCTGCACAATCGGCGTGATCTCGCGGGGCTGCACTTCCTGCGTAATCACCTGGGGCCTGCTGGGGATAGGAGCTACCGGATGGAGAGTCGGCTTCGCAGGCTCCTGGCTTGGGTTGGCTTCGGCCTGACGTGATTCTTGAACCTGTTGTGGTTCGACCAATGCGACGTCCCACGTGAAAATCTCTTTTGGCATGACCGGTTTGACCTGTGCCATGAGTCCGAAGGCCACGGTCAGCGCAAGACTGTGAAAGAGCGCAGATACCACCCACCCTTGCATGCGGTACTGTCCGTCTGTATTGAGCTTCATCTGATCACCACGGCTGTGGATGTGTTTTCGATTTTGGGCTCGGGCCTTGTCTTCCTCGCCAACTGACCCAAAGAGGAGAATGTCATGAACGACGGCCATTCCCGTCGAGCGGTAGACTGATTTTGTCTCATCGATTCATTTCTCCCCAGTCTGATTCAATTTCACAGATACGATTTTGATTACGTTGGGTTCCCTCTCCCGGGCCTGGTTGATCAGCGATCGCAACCTCCCTCAGGGGAAGGAGTCGCGACTGCTTGTCACCACATGCTCGGAAGATGAAGAAAAAAGAGGAGCTATGCGAAGGGCGGTGCGCGTGAAGGTGGTCGAAAACTGGGGCCAGCACTGATCTGTGGTCTGAGGAACGCCTGCTCTAGGAGAGCGACTTGAGCAACAGGGGTGAAGGAGACTGAGGTTCCCTCGACCGCATCGGCCGCGATGCAGAGCCATGAACAGAGTGCGGTGGCGTGAGTCGCGGCCTTGTGATGCTCATGTTGCCCCATGTGGGCGGTGATTTGCGGGTACACAATCCCGCTGAGCGCCACAAGCCAGAGGGTGAACCCTACGATTACAAATTGTCGAATTCTTTGACTCATAGAGTGTTATCGAAGAGCCGCTGCCTTCATCGGCTCATTTTTCTGAATCCGGGCAACAGTTTCTTCGATCTTCTGTTCGGTCAGCAGGCCACCCTTGATATATTCCTGCACGCGCCCCTCTTGGTCGATGAACACGCTCACTGGTAATCCGAACACGCCGAACTGGTTGGCAACCTTGTTATCGCGATCCATCAAGACCGGGAATGTGTGGCCGTACTGCTTGATGTGCTCGCGAACCTTGGCGTCGTCTTCCAATTCGTTGACAGCGATGACCACGAAACCCTTATCGCGCAGCTTGTCGAAGCTGGCTTGCATCGCCGGCATTTCGGTCGTGCAGGGCTTGCACCAGGTGGCCCAGAAGTTCAAGAGCACGATTTTGCCGCGATATTGGCTGAGACTCTGTTCCTTGCCTGCCAGATCGGTCAAACGGAAATCTTCTGCCTGCATACCGACCGTCGGGACCCGGGAGCCCATACTCCAGCCGTCGAAGGCCGGCAGCGCCGTCAACGCAGTGAGCAGCACAACCCCTACTAGGATTGAGCTGATTTTTGATGGTTCCATGTCAACCTCCTTCGCTTCAACCCACTCAGTTACGAGGGATTTGCTACTTGGAACGAACGTGTAAGCCCAAAGATGTAACTGGTTCCCTGAGCCAAATTGTTGTTGGAGTCCCGCTCAAATGGGATCTGCGCATAGAAGTAAAACGATGTCATGTTCGTCCAGCTAGATTCAACGAGTTGCCCTAAGCCGACTTGGAACCCTGGTGAAAAGGCATAGTAGGTCGATCCAGTATTCGGCACCGCGCGGCTCTTGATAGTGGGGTCAAGCTCTATCGGCTCACCAGGAAACAGGCCGACATCGGCAAGTGTTGCAGAGCGATGGAGGGACGAACTGAAATTATCGTGTACCAGATAGCGGTAGTTCACCTGGCCGGTCAGAATCAACCAGGGAGTCGCCACCAGATTCAGTCCCGCATTGAGCATATATTCGTCGCCAAACCGATAGCCATCGTTGTTCCGGAATGTGTGGCGGTAACTGGCCGATGCAAATTGGTTGAGTCGATGAGGGATCAATTCATAGGTCTGATAAATCGTCGGATTCAACCCGACTTGTCCCCTGCCGAGTTGTGCGGGCGACTCCATCACCTTTTCAGCGCTGTCATGAGCATGGGTATTGCCTGTCGGGAGATAGACGCCAAACCCCAGCACCACCATACTGCTCAGAGTGGGTAACACATTGTATTTGAGGCCCGCCCGGATGTCCCCGATCCCATTGGCGGAGAAATTAGCGGCTTCGCCTGCGCCGCCGTTATCCTCTCCTAAACCATCAATGTGTTTGTGTGTGCGCCACATGTAGGGGAGCGTGAGTTGGAGTCCGAACCGATCGGTGAGACCATAATTGAGGTCCATCGTCGTCTGCTGCGTGATGGTCCGGGTTTCCTTATGATGATCCAAAATCAACGCCCGATCTGCCTGATCCACCGCTGCGATGACCCCATTGGTCCCATCCAGTACTCGCATCGGCGTGTAGTTGTAAATCGCATTGACCGTAAGAAGGCCCGCCACCGGCACTTGCTGCTGAGATCCGATGACGACGAAACAGGTCACGGCGCCACAGGAGGCTTCTGCTTGCTTGGCGACGGCCCCCAAGAACATAACGAGTGCAAAACCGAGTGTAACTATGAGTACGAATCGTTTCCCTGCCATGCTGTTGCTGGTCCTTTCACTCCATGAAAAATCGTTCCTAATTCATTCCGCCACCCTACAACTCATCAGTGAATCGTATGGTAGACAGATGCGGCTTTACTGCGAGCCGATGAGCAACGAAAATTACAGAGAGAAAGACGGAGGGGCGCGGCTGGGAGAGGTTCGGCAAGTTTCGAGCGAAGGTTGCGCAGAATAGGAGGGTATGACGAGTGCAATAGGACTGAGTTCGGCCTGAAACGTGACCACCGCCGTATCGAGAACCGCCCCGGCGGCGCACATCCAAGAACAGAGCAGGGTGCCATGCGTGGCAGCCTGATGCTGGGCATGGTGCCCGGCATGCTCGACCGACTGAGCTTGAGCCAATCCACCGATAGAAATGACACAGAGTATGAGGAGGATCGAGAGGAACTTGAGAGCAGTACGATTCATCGGCAACAACCCAGCATGATTCAATCGAATGCTACTGGATACCCACAAGATCTGTCAAGTTGCCTGCTTGCACCGGAGCGGCTGCTTATTATTAGGAGTCATCTTATAGGATTCATGGAAAAGATGCTGTATACTGCGTCGAACATTTTCTGAAACATCGGCGTTCGCTTTGAACGACAGTATCATGGTCACACAATTACTCAACCAAATATTCGGCAGCAAAAACGATCGTGAAATCAAGGCGATCCTCCCGATTGTGGAACGGATCAATAGCCTGGAATCGAGCTTGACCCCGCTCTCCGATCACGCCCTTGCGGACAAGACCCAGGAGTTCAAGAAGCGCCTGGGGGCCGGCGAGACCCTGGATGACATTCTGCCGGAAGCCTACGCGGTCTGTCGCGAGATGTCTCGCCGCAAGTTGAATATGCGCCATTTCGACGTGCAGTTGATCGGCGGTGTCATTCTTCACAGGGGCCGTATCGCTGAAATGAAGACCGGCGAGGGGAAAACCCTGGTAGGCACCCTGCCGGTGTATTTGAATGCGCTCGAAGGGAAAGGCGCACATCTCGTCACGGTGAACGACTACCTCGCCAAGCGCGATGCGCAGTGGATGAGCGTGCTCTACCACGCGCTGGGACTTTCGGTGGGCATCATTCAACACGATGCCTCCTTTATCTTCGATCCGACCTATGAGGCTTCCGACAAGCGGCTTCAGTCTCTTCGCCCCTGCACGAGACCTGAAGCCTATCGCGCCGACATCACCTACGGGACGAACAACGAATATGGTTTTGACTATCTCCGCGACAACCTGGTCGTCACCGATTTGGCCCAGTGCGTGCAGCGCGAGTTGAACTTCGCCATCGTGGACGAAGTCGATAGTATTCTCATCGACGAGGCCCGCACGCCCTTGATCATCTCCGGTCCGACGGACGAGACGACCGATCTCTACTACCGCATCAATGCGATCATTCCACAGCTGAAGCCGGAGCAGGACTACACGGTCGAAGAAAAAACGAAGACCGCGTCGTTGACCGAAGACGGGAACGTCCGAGTCGAAAAATTGCTCGGCGTGGACAATCTCTACGATCCCAACCATATGGATCTCGTCCATCACGTCGTCAAGGGGCTCCAGGCCTATAGCCTCTACAAACGGGATGTGGATTATGTCGTAAAAGATGGCGAAGTCATCATCGTGGACGAATTCACCGGGAGACTCATGCCGGGCCGCCGCTGGAGCGACGGGCTGCATCAAGCGGTGGAGGCCAAAGAAGGCGTAAAGATCGCCAACGAGAATCAGACACTGGCTTCGGTCACCTTCCAGAACTATTTCCGGATGTACAAGAAGCTCAGCGGCATGACCGGCACGGCGGACACAGAAGCGGCGGAGTTCGCCAAGATCTACAATCTCGACGTCAACGTGGTTCCGACCAATCGAAAAATGGTCCGGCTGGATTACGCCGATGTCGTCTACCGAACCGAGAAAGAAAAGTTCACCGCCATCGTCGAAGATATCAAGGAATGCCACGGGCGCGGCCAGCCCGTTTTAGTCGGCACGATTTCCATCGAAAAGTCGGAACGGCTCGCCGGCTATTTGAGCCGGAACGGTGTCAAACACAACGTCCTCAACGCCAAGCAGCATGAGCGAGAAGCCGAGATCATCGCCCAAGCCGGGCGCAAGGGCGCCGTCACCATCGCGACGAACATGGCGGGCCGCGGCACCGACATTCTCCTGGGCGGCAATCCTGACTTCATGTTCAAACAGATTCTGTACCGGGAAGAGAACCTGACGGAGGCGCGCAAACTGGAGATCTTCGAACAGATTCGAACCGACTGCGAGAAGGATAAACAAGAGGTCATCGAGGCAGGCGGACTCCACATTCTCGGGACCGAGCGCCACGAAAGCCGCCGGATCGACAACCAGCTCCGAGGCCGGGCCGGCCGCCAGGGCGATCCTGGTTCGTCACGCTTCTACCTGTCGTTGGAAGACGACCTGATGCGCATCTTCGCCTCCGAGCGGGTTTCCCAGTTGATGCTCAAGCTCGGCATGGAAGAAGGTGTTCCGATCGAGCATGGCATGGTCACCCGGGCTATCGCCAACGCCCAGAAGAAGGTCGAGGCCCATCACTTCGAGATCCGGAAACAGTTGCTGGAGTATGACGATGTCATGAACAAGCAGCGCGAAGTGATTTACCAACATCGACGCGCCGTCTTGGGTGGATCGAATCTGAAAGACGATCTTCGCAACATGATCGACAGCCTGGTGGAATCCGCGCTGAACATCTATTGCCCGGCTGAACAATACTCAGAAGAATGGGATATCAAAGGGCTTGCCGAACTCATGCATGGCCAGTTCAACCTCGATATCGCTCAGGGCAAGAACGACGGCGGTGAGTCGCTCCGCGCCATTGGACGCGACGCATTGCTCGAAGACCTCCGCGCGCAGGCGCGCGAGTCCTACGAGCGGAGAGAACAGGATCTGAGCCCGGAATTGATGCGCTTCCTGGAAAAGACCTTCATGCTCCAGGTCATCGACCACCATTGGAAAGATCACTTATTGGGGATGGATCACCTGCGCGACGGGATCGGGTTGCGCGGCTACGGGCAGAAAGATCCGCTCATTGAATACAAGCGCGAAGGATTCGATCTCTTTGCCGGCATGATGGAGCGGGTCAAGTCCGATACACTCGATCGGCTCTTTCATGTACAGGCGGTTCGGCACGAAGAGCAACCAGCCGCCACGACAGCGCCCCCTCCGCCTCCCGTCATCTCACGCCCTCAACCAGCGCTCATCCTCAATCGCGGAGAAGAACCGGTCGCCCCTCAGACGGTTCAGCGAAGCGATGAGAAAGTGGGTCGCAACGATCCCTGCCCCTGCGGCAGCGGGAAAAAATACAAGAAGTGCCACGGAACGTGAAGAGGCTCGGCTGACGAAGGGCGCGGACATTCGGCGTCGCCATGATGCGACGGGCTTCCGATGCTACTGACCTCGTCATACCGCACCACGCACGACTATAAAACTGCGCCGAAGCGTCGCAATGTCGTCGTGCGTGGCCGTCATCACCTACTGAAGTATGGCAGACACCATGTCGAACGCCTCAGTCCACATCCCTTCCAGCCGAAATGGAGAGAGAAAAAAAGGGAAAAGCGAAAGGGGGAGCAGCTGTTTGCTGAGTGCGTGCTCTGACTTCCCCCCAAGCTGCGACAAGAGTCGTAAAACCTCGGTCAGTTCCGGCTTTCCTTCTCAGGAGAATCTCGGTGGGTTCCCGCTTCTCCGGCAAAGTACGCGAGGAGCCTCAGTGTCGTGAGAGGAAGTGGAGGGAGAAACTGTGCGGCCAAGGCTTCAGCGGTTTGTCTACCCGGAACCAAGTGAGATGGCTGATAATGCGGTAGGGGGAGAAGAAGGCTTCACGAGCGAGATGGCTCGGCGTAGTAGAAGCACCAGATGGGATCGCTGGGGTCTCGTTGGGAAACATCGGAATTTCGACATCCAAGCTCGCTCGTTATTTCCTCAGGGATGGGGGCTGATTGATCTTCTACTGCGCGCGTCCAACGAGGGCCTTCTGAGGCCGCGCGTTGCGCGAGCACGGAAGATCATCAGGTTCCACCCCTTCTCCCTCGAATCGGGAGATTCGCCTGAGTTTCCAGTATCTTCGCCTTGACTTATCCACACCCCAAGGACTAATCTACAGCATTTTTAGCCCCTCTTTTGGCCCTTCAAGGGGGAGGGGTGGGGTGTCTCCTCGGCTTTTGCTGTCACTTTTCTTGTGTTGTCGATGGGATAAGAGGAGTTGCTTGTGACAACCGGGCATCCTGAACTCATCGCTGCTATTTCTTCCGAGATCATCAAAGCCGGGCCAATCCCCTTCGTCCGCTTCATGGAACTGGCGCTCTATCATCCTCAATACGGCTATTACATGCGCCAACCGAATGGTGCAGACCATGAGCGTATCGGCTGGTCCGGCGACTTCTACACGAGCGCTGATGTGCATCCGATCCTCGGCCGCGCAATCGCCGCACAAGCCAGACAGATGGACGAAATATTGGGCTTTCCCACTCCCTTCACGATTGTCGAAATGGGCGCCGGTAAAGGGCTGTTCGCGCGCGATTGCTTAACGGCAATCTATGCAGAGCAAGATGACTTCGCATCGCGTGTCCGGTATGTGCTGATCGAGAGAAGCCCTGCTATGAGGGAGTTGCAGCGCCAGAACCTGGCTCCCTGGCTCAACAAGCCGGGCCTCGTTACGTGGGTGGAAGGCCTCGATGGGCTGGCCCCGCAAAGTGTAATCGGTCTGTTCTTCAGCAATGAGCTGATCGACGCCTTTCCGGTGCACCGAGTTCAAGTCAAGACCGGACGGACCGAAGAGCTCTATGTAGACTATCGAGAGGGACACTTTGTTGATTGTCTCAGGCCCCTGTCATCAGCCGCGCTCATTCATTATCTGCAGCACCTGAATGCGACATGGCCGGAGGGCTACCGAACCGAGGTCAATCTCCTCGCAATGGATTGGATGGAGCAGGTCGCTCGGCGGATGGATCGTGGATTTGTGATGACGATCGATTATGGCCATACGGCGCAGGATCTTTATAGGCCTGAGCGGAGAGACGGCACGTTCCTCTGCTATTTCCAGCAACAGACGAACGAGGACCCATTCCTTCGCGTCGGCGAGCAGGATATGACCGCCCACGTAGACTTTTCGAGTTTGGCTTCTGTCGGCGAGGCGCAGGGACTCCATGTGACGGGGTTCACGAACCAAATGAGTTTTCTGATGGGGCTCGGTGTTGAAGAGATGATCGGGACATTAGAATTGGAGAGCCCGGAATTTCGCGCCGCGATTCATCTCCTGAAGCCGGATGGCATGGGTAGTACGTTCAAAGTGCTCGTTCAACACAAGGGGGTCAGTTGTCCGGAGCTGGACGGCTTGAAATTCAAACCATTCTTCGGTACGGCGCTGGCGCGAACTGAGTCGAAGGTCTTGACGTACTAAAATCATCAGGTCTCTCGACTTGAAGACATGTGGACTTTGTAAATTTTTCGACTGGTCGAAACATGTATAGCGGAAGCATCGCCGAGAACTATATACCGATTCTCTTATTTATCGTCGTTGGCCTGATCTTCGGCGCCTTCGCGCTGCTCGGCGGCAGGCTCATTCGGCCCAATCGCCCCTATCGAGCCAAACTGACTCCCTATGAGAGCGGAAGCCCGTTATTCTCCGACGCGCGCATCCAGTTTCCGATGCGCTACTACATCATCGCGATGCTGTTCGTCATTTTCGATATCGAGATCATTTTTATGATCCCCTGGGCCATCCGGTTTCAGTCGCTCGGCCTGTTGGGCCTCATCGAGATGATGGTATTTATCGTCATTCTGCTGGCCGGGTTCTGGTACGCCTGGAAGAAGGGGGCGTTAGAATGGGATTGAGCAGGGGACAGTCAGGACGCCCTTCGTGCTCGCGGAACGCGCGGCCTCAGAAGGCCCTCGTTCGACGCGCGCAATGAAGGGTATCCCGACAATCCCCTTCTGCAATGGTGGAGTAGAACGGATGAGCTTTCTGGAGAGACAGTTTGAGGCGAATATTCTGACGACCAATCTGGATGCAGTCGTGAATTGGTCTCGGAAGTCGGCCTTGTGGCCGATGACGTTCGGCCTCGCATGCTGCGCGATTGAAATGATTGCGACGGTCTCGTCGCGGTACGACCTGGATCGATTCGGCGCCGGCGTCTTTCGAGCCTCGCCACGGCAGGCCGATCTGATGATCATCGCCGGCACGGTGACGCGCAAGATGGCGCCGGTGATCCGCCGCATCTACGACCAGATGCCGGAACCGCGCTATGTCATTTCCATGGGCTCCTGCGCCACCTCGGGCAATCACTACAATAGTTATGCGGTGGTTCAGGGAGTTGACCAGATTATTCCGGTCGATGTCTATGTGCCGGGCTGTCCGCCCCGTCCGGAAGCGTTACTCGATGGATTGCTGAAGCTGCAGGAAAAGATTCAGCGGGAGAAGGTGTTCGTGAGATAAACCGCGAGACGAGCGAGAGTGGCGGGACAAGCGAGTCCCGCTTCTCTCGCAAGTCGCGCCTCTCCCGCGAACGGGAATTATGCAAGCACTGCTCAACAGTTTGAAAACGAAGTTCCCGGACGCGATTCTCGCGACTCGCGTCGATGCCGCACGTGCCGAAACGACGCTCTCTGTGGCTTCCGAGCGATTGCTGGAGATCGCGCGTTATTTGCGCGATGAGCCGGAGGCGGCCTTCGACCATCTTACCGATATCTGCTCGGTCGACTACCCTGAAGATCAGCTGCGGTTTGAAGTCGTCTACCACCTGCACTCGCTTCCTCTTCGGCAGCGTCTACGTCTCAAGGCACGCCTTACGGAAGACGACCCGACGATTGCGTCGGTCACTGGAATCTGGAAGGGGGCTGAGTTCCTGGAACGTGAAGTATACGACATGATGGGCATTCGCTTCTCCGGCCACCCCGATCTCCGGCGTATTTTGATGCCGGAGGATTATGACGAGGGATATCCGTTGAGAAAAGACTTTCCGACCGAAGGGCGGGGCTGGCGCAGTCGATTCGAGTTCATTCCGAGACTTGACGAAGCCTCGATCGATGTCATCGAGAGCGAATTCTCCGAAGAGCAGAAGAGCGTCTTTCGCGCTGAACCCGACGTGCCCAGTTCCCAACGGAAAGAGGAATTGCTGCTGAACATGGGGCCGCAACATCCGAGCACCCATGGTGTGTTGCGTGTTGTGCTCATGCTGGACGGCGAACGGGTTGTGAAGGCGACACCGGACCTGGGCTACCTGCATCGCGGTGTCGAAAAATTGTGCGAGGGTCTGACCTATATGCAAATCATCCCGCACACGGACCGGCTCGACTATGTCTGTGCCATGGCCAACAACTACGCCTACGTGCGTGCCGTGGAGAAACTCCTTGAGATTGAGGCGCCGATCCGAGCCGAATATATCCGGACCATCGTGGCGGAGATGCAACGCATCATCGGGCATCTCTTTTGGCTCGGCACGCAGGCGCTCGATATCGGGGCCATGACCGTATTTTTTTGGACCTTCCGGGAACGAGAAACACTCTTGGACATGTTCGAGAAGCTCTGCGGAGCCCGCTTGACGCTGAATTACTATCGCATCGGCGGTGTCGATAGTGATTTCACCTCCGAGTTGGTCCAACGGATGAAGGCGTTCCTCGATAGTTTTCCCGAGAAGGTCAAGGAGTACGATTCGCTCATTGCATCGAACCGGATCTGGCTCGGCCGCACGAAGAATATCGCTCTCCTCTCGGCCGAGGACGCGATCAGCTTCGGCTGCACCGGACCGGTCTTGCGAGGATCGGGCGTGGCCTACGATGTCCGCAAGGCCGAGCCCTACGGGGTGTACGACAAAGTCGATTGGGAAGTGCCGATCGGCAAGAACGGGGACACCTACGACCGCTATTGGATCCGTATGGAGGAAATGCGACAGAGCGCCAGAATCATCGCGCAATGTCTCGATCAGCTGCCGGCTGGGCCGATCATGGCCGAATCGGCGCAGTATATCCCGCCGCCCAAGGAGCTGGTCATGCGGGATATGGAAAGCTTGATCCATCATTTCATCATTTACACCCAGGGCATCAAGCCACCGAAGACCGAGACCTACTGTGCGACCGAGGCCCCGAAGGGCGAGTTAGGGTTTTTTATCGTCAGCGACGGCAGCCCTCGCCCTTACCGGATGAAGATTCGCGCGCCGTCGTTCGTACACATGGGCGCCTTCGATCACATGGCGCGGGGCTACTTGATTTCCGACATCATCACGATCTTCGGGACCTACGACGTCGTGATGGGAGAATGCGATAGGTGACCGTGACTTGAGAGGCCTCCCTGCTCGCAGAACGCGCACGATAAGAATGTGCTCGTTCGATGCGCGCAATAGAGGCTCCCTCAAGCCACGATCACAGGGAGAGTGTAATGTTGAAAGAAAAGTATCAAGAAGAAATTGACGACATCATCTCGCGGTATCCGGTGAGGCGCTCGGCGTTGATTCCTTTACTGTATCTGGCGCAGCGGGACGAGGGCTTTATTTCCGAGGTGGCGATGAAGGAGATCGCGGGGCTCTTACGGCTCACCCCGCCTCAAGTCTATGAGACGGCCACGTTTTATACGATGCTCAATCTCAAGCCTGTGGGGAAATTTCATCTCCAAGTCTGTAAATCCTTGATGTGCGCCCTGGCTGGATCGGACACGGTCATTGGGTGGGTCAAGACGAAACTCGGAATCGGACCAGGCGAGATGACGACCGACAGACTTTTTTCTCTCAGCGTGGTCGAATGCCTCGCCGCTTGTGGGACCGCGCCAATGATGCAGGTCAACGAGGATTATTACGAACGGCTCACTGAGGAAACATTCGACCGGATCCTGGCCGATCTCAAACAACACGGGACCTGTCAACTCAAGACCGGTCCATTTATGTGGCCGGAACCGGTAGCCGTGAAAGGTGAGAGGTAAAACGTGAAACATATCGGATTACGCCACGCGTGCAACCTTTTCACCGTTCGCGTTTCACGCTGAAATTATGCCCAAGCACGAACTAATATTGCTCAAGAACATGATGCAGCCCGGCTATACCGGCAGCCTTCAAGACTACGAGCGAGCGGGCGGCTATCAGGCGCTCCGTAAGGTGCTGGGGAAGGTGCCGCCTGCCGAGGTCACCGGCATGGTGATGAAATCGGGGCTCAGAGGCCGCGGCGGCGCAGGTTTTCCGACAGGTGTGAAATGGGGATTCCTGCCCAAGGGCTATCAGGGTCCGCGCTACCTCTGTTGCAACGCGGACGAGAGCGAGCCGGGCACCTTCAAGGACCGCCAGCTCATTGAGCGAGACCCCCATCAGATCCTGGAAGGCATCGTACTCGCGTGCTACGCGATCGGAGCAGAAACCGCCTACATCTACATAAGGGGCGAGTTCGTCCTCGGGGCCAGGATTTTGGAGCAAGCGATTGCTGAAGCGCGGACCGCCGGCTATATCGGTACAAACATTCTGGGCGCGGGAATCACCGCCAATGTGTGGGTGCACCGGGGCGCCGGCGCCTATATCTGCGGGGAAGAAACGGCTTTGCTGGAGTCGCTTGAAGGCAAGCGTGGTCTGCCGCGCGTCAAGCCTCCCTTCCCGGCGACACATGGTCTCTACAACAAGCCGACCGTGGTGAACAACATCGAGACCCTGGCGAACCTGCCGTACATCGTCGGCCGGGGCCCCGAATGGTTCGCGTCGATCGGTTCCCCGCCGAAGAGCACCGGCACCAGAGTGTTCTGCGTCAGCGGCCATGTGAAGCAGCCGGGGAACTACGAAGTGCCGATGGGGATCACGTTTCGCGAATTGATCTATGAGCATGCCGGAGGCATGCGCTCCGACAAACCGCTCAAGGCGTTCATTCCAGGAGGGGCGTCGGCGCCGTTCCTCACACCGAGCCACCTCGATGTCAAACTCGACTTCGAGTCCGTTGCCGCAGCCGGCTCGATGCTCGGCTCCGGTGGGGTGACCGTGATGGAGGAGGGTACGGACATGGTCTGGGCCGCGCTTCGCCTCATGGAGTTTTTCTATCATGAGTCCTGCGGCAAGTGCAGTCCCTGCCGCGAGGGAAGCTCCTGGCTGGTGCAAACCATGCGCCGAATCGTCGCGAAGCGTGGGCAGATGCAGGACCTTGAAACCTTGGTCGATCTATGCAAGAACATCGAAGGTCGAACGGTCTGCGCGTTCGGCGATGCGGCCGTGGCGCCGATTCTGAGCACGCTCAAACATTGGCGGGCTGAATACGTCGCCCTGATTCAGGCAGCGGAGTCTGCGAACCTGATTAAGCTGGAGCCGGCAGGGAGACATTGAGTCGACAGCACCATGACTAACGCTACGACAGAGACCATTCGCTTGACCATCGACGGTATTCCCATCTCGGTGCCGAAAGGCACCCTGGTGATCGAAGCCGCTCGCCGAGTCGGCGTGATGATTCCGCACTTCTGCTACCATCCGAAACTCAAGCCGGACGCGAACTGCCGCATGTGCCTGGTCGAAGTCGAAAAAATGCCGAAGCTCCAAACTTCGTGCAGCACCGTGGCGACCGAAGGCATGACCGTTCGAACCGCCACAACGGTTGTTCACAACGCCCACAAGTCGGTGCTCGAATTCATTTTGGCCAATCATCCGTTGGATTGTCCGGTCTGTGACCAGGGAGGGAAATGCGACCTCCAGGACTTTTCCCATCAATACACAGCGACCAGCCGGTTTGCGGAGACCAAGCGCATCTTCCAGAAAGAGTATTTCAGCCCCCTGATCGAAACGCAGATGAACCGGTGCGTGCAATGTTTGCGCTGTGTCCGCTATTGCGACGAGGTTATGGACGTCAAGGCCCTCGCCCCGGTCGGACGAGGCACAATGACCGAGATCAAGTCTTTCGGCGCCCACCCCCTGGACTGCGAATTTTGCGGCGGCTGCGTGCAGATTTGTCCGGTGGGCGCTATCGTCAGCCGGCTCTCGATGTATGAATATCGCCCCTGGATGCTCAAGCGAGCCGACACGATCTGCACGTTCTGCGGGGACGGCTGTCAGATCACGGTGCAAACCAAGGACCAGGAGTTGATCGAGGTGAACAGCGCCCATGGCGCCGGTCGGAACAGCGGGGACCTCTGCGTGCGGGGATTTTTTGGATTTCGCGCGGCGACCCATCCAAGCCGACTGACGCATCCGTTGATCAGGCGGGACGGCGCGCTCGTGGAAGCCACTTGGGAAGAGGCGCTGGAGTTCGTAGCCGAACAAACCAAGCGGCTCAAGTTGGCGCATGGCCCGCAGGTCTTCGGCGGACTGATTTCCGGCCGCTGTACCAACGAAGAGCTCTATCTGTTCCAAAAGTTCATGCGCCTCACGATCGGGACGAATAATCTCGACAGCAGCGCGCGGTACGGCCATATCAATGGAGTGCAGGCCATGCGCTTGGTGCAAGGCACGCATCGCTGGACCGTCACGTTCGAGGACATCGTGCAAGCGGACGTGCTCCTCTTGATCGGCACCAATATCACCGAAGCCAATCCGATTACCGGGCTTAAAGTAAAAGAAGCCGTCAAGAAACACGAGGCGACATTGTTGACGATCGAGGCGATCCAGCCCGCGATCGGCACGATCAGCAACATTTCCAACCTGTCGCAGCAACATGTCTGTGTCGCGCCGTCCCAGTTCGGCGCAGCTGTTCTAGGCCTGTTGAAGGCCGTGGTCGAGGGCAACCACATCGATAGTACGCTCCGGCAACGTGCGCCGGACTATGTTTCGTCCGTCTCTCAAGCAATCCAGCTGCTGACCTGGGATGATCTGGCTCTGAGCGCCGGAGTGCCGCGCGAATCGTTCGTTCAGATGGCCGCTTCCCTGGCCGGAGGGCGTCGTGTCGTCGCGCTTGCAGGCCAGACGCTGCTGCGCAGCCAAGGCGCGTACGGGGTCTGCCTCAATCTTCTGGATCTGCTCCTCTTGACCGGGAAGTTGACCGCACGAGGCTGCGGCTTTGCTCCCTTGGCGGAAGAGAATAACGATCAAGGGGCGGTTGAAATGGGTGCGGTCGCGGAACTGCTGCCCGGGGCGCTCGACCTCGCCGATCAAGACGCGAGAACGCACATCGCTCGCGCGTGGAAAGAGGATCTCCCCTTGGCGGCAGGGGCGACACTCATTGAGATGATCGACCGCGCGCAAGCCGGGACCATCAAGAGCCTCTTCGTCGTCGGAGAGAATCCTGTCGGGAGTCTTCCGCCTCAGACCGGAGTCAAAGAGGCGCTGGGCAAACTCGATCTCCTTGTGTGCCAAGAATTGTTTCTCACGGAAACGGCCGCGCTCGCCCATGTGGTGCTCCCCGCCGCTTCCGCCATGGAGAAAGCGGGAACCTTCACCAACACCGAAGGCCATGTCCAGGCCGTTCGGCCCGCGATCGATCCGGTGGGGGATAGCCGCCCAGATTGGGAAATTCTATCGGCCTTCTCGGTCTTCCTCGGCGTGCCGTTGGAATATGGCGAGGCCAAGGAAATCCTCAAAGAAATTCGGGCAGCGATTTCCGGTTACGGATCGCTCGGCCCCTCGCCGATTCCTCCCGCAGCGGATCCTGCCACCGTCGACCGATATGTGAATGAGGGATATCGCCGGGATCTCGCCGCTCGGTATACTCTGCCCGCGCGGGCCGTACAGCAGGCAGGAACGGTTCAGCTGGGGCTGGTCCAAAGCTTGTTCCACTCAGGGAAGCTGTCGACCTATTCGAACGGACTGCTGCAGATCGAACCGAGCGGATCGTTGCAGATGAATCCCCTGGACGCCGCCCGATGCGCCATCGTTACGGGGGATCGAGTCCATCTCTCGAACAGCCGTGGTGAATGCACGACCACGGCGAAAGTCTTGGATCGCGTGCCCGAGGGATTGGCGTGGCTCCCGGATCATTTCGCGCAGGACGCCCTGAAACTTTTTGACTGTGTCGTCGACCCGGACACGAAAGTCCCGTCCTATAGGACTGCATCCGTGTCGGTGGTGAAAACGACGTGAGCGGACGAGAATCTAAGGAATATTTCACTTGTCATCCAGGAGTGCTGTCGTGACGGAGTTGAGCTTGCGGCTTGCGGTTTCATTTGCCCAGATACTGGCAGAGATGAGTATCGTGATGGTCACAGTTGCGACCATGACCTATTTCGAGCGGAAGGTGCTCGGCTGGATGCAGGATCGCATGGGCCCGATGGAAGTCGGTCCCTACGGACTCCTTCAACCGGTCGCCGACGGCATCAAATTGTTCTTCAAAGAGGATATCGTGCCGGCCGGCGCGAACAAGGCGATGTTCGCCTTGGCGCCGATGCTGACCATGGTCGTGTCCATGATCGGGTTCGCCGTCATCCCCTTTGGTCCGAACATGACCTTGGACGTCTTTGGGATGACGATCAAGCCCTTCGTTGTGGCCGACATCAATATCGGAGTCTTGTACATCCTGGCGATTGCTTCGATCGGCGCCTACGGCATTATCCTGGGAGGCTGGGCATCCAACAGCAAATACTCACTGCTCGGAGGCCTGCGCGCTGCGGCCCAGGTCATCAGCTATGAATTGAATGTTGGGTTGGCTCTCGTCGGCGTGCTGCTGCTGGCGGGAACCTTGAGCCTCGTGGAAATCACAGAAGCTCAGGCCGGCGGCTTCTGGCATTGGTTTATCTGGGGAGGACGGCCCGATGGGTTCTTTCCGATCCATACTCAAATCTTTGCGTTCGTCGTCTTCATCATTTCTGCCGTGGCCGAGACCAATCGCATCCCGTTCGATCTGCCGGAGGCGGAGAGCGAACTCGTGGCCGGATTTTTTACGGAGTATAGCGGCATGCGGTTCGCCTTTTTCGTCAGCGCGGAATATGCCAACATGACACTCGTGTCCTGTGTCGCTGCCGCGCTGTTCTTGGGTGGCTGGAATGCCCCCTATCCCGGCACGATCTTCGAGTATGTCGGCCTCGAACAGCTGGCCTGGATAGAACACATCGTCTGGTTTGCGGCGAAAGTCTATTTCTTCCTTTTCGTGTTCATCTGGCTACGCGCGACGCTGCCCCGGCTGCGCTACGATCAATTGATGCGGTTCGGCTGGAAGGTCATGTTGCCGATCGCGCTGGCCAACATCATCGTCACGTCGATCACTCTGTATTTTTTTCCGCGGTGAAGCAACGTAGCTGTCAGCTTGGATTCGAATCTCGATGAAACTGACTGCTGAAAGCTGATCGCTGAAGGCTTGGTAAAAATGACGTTCAAGGCTTGGCTCAAGACCATCACGTTCTACGACATCCTCGTTGGGATGAAAGTGACGATGTCGCATATGTTGCATTACAAGCCGGTCACCATGCAGTACCCGCATGAAAAGCGGACACTGCCGGACAATTACCGCGGGATGCTGGCCCTGTTGCGGTACGACGATGGAACGGAAAAGTGTGTCGGCTGCGATTTGTGCGAAGCGGCCTGCCCCTCACGGGTGATTCGCGTGGTCAGCGC
>Ga0134127_10000582_pt1 | contig 32768 bp, 30 predicted proteins | sample KB31753_FD_96459 | JGI IMG/M metagenome (GOLD analysis project Ga0134127, IMG submission 96459) | Terrestrial soil microbial communities with excess Nitrogen fertilizer from Kellogg Biological Station, Michigan, USA - KB3-175-3 | ecosystem: Environmental > Terrestrial > Soil > Unclassified ...
CGGCACGGGCGCGATCGCGGTCCTGGCGGCGGCGGCGACCTGCAACAACACCGCGTCGCAGTCCACGTATCACGCGACGGCGACGCCGGCGACGCCCGGCCAGACCGGCACGCGCGCGTTCGGGACCAACAACAGCGGCACCATCTACCAGAACTTCACGGGCGTCGTCATTCCGGCGACGATGGCCGGCGCGGCGATTCTCCAGTAGGAATTGTGGCGAGTGGACACATGGAGAGGGCCGTATGTGCCCCTCTTTGTGTCCATCTTCAACGAGCAAGGTGATGGACGTGTCCGTGAACAAGAAGCCGGGAAACGAGGGATTCACCCTCATCGAGCTGCTGATCGTCGTGGGGATCATCGGGATCATCGCGGCGATCGCCGTGCCCGGCCTCATTCGCGCGCGCATGTCGGGCAACGAGGCGTCGGCCATCGGCTCGATGCGCGCCATCCACAACTCGGAAGTCACGTATGCCCAGGCCTGCGGCGGCGGCGGCTATGCCACGACGCTGGATGACCTGGCGACGCCTCCCACGTCGGGGGGGTCTAGCTTCATCACCCCCGATCTCGCCACCAATGGCGTGGTGAAGGCCGGTTACACGATTGAGATTGCTCCCGGGATCGCCGCGTTCAACGTCCTCGCGGGGGGGAGCACCTGCAACGGAACCACCTCGCAGTCGACGTATCACGCGACGGCAACCCCGGCGACGCTGGGTCAGACCGGCACCCGCGCGTTTGCGACCAACAACAGCGGCACGGTCTTCCAGAACTTCACCGGCGCCCAGATACCGACCAGCCTCGCGGGGACAACGGTTCTCCAGTAACGCCCCGGATCACGCCTCCTTTGTAATTCCCGCGTCTCTTCCTGTAGGATGCCCTCAATTCCGGAAGAGGCTGCAGACATGAACAAGTACGCTCGCCCGCTGATTCTGGCGCTCGCGCTGCTCGCCCTGGGCGCGTCGATCGCCGCGCTGTACGTCCACTACCGGATCATCGCGGATCCGACCTACTCGAGCTTCTGCGACATCAACGAGACGGTGAGCTGTGAAGCCGTGCTGCAGAGCGCCTACGCGACCGTGCGCGGCGTACCCGTCGCGGCGGGTGGTGTCATCTGGTCGGTGCTGGTGCTGCTCATCGCGGCGCTCGGCATGCGGCGCGACAAGCCCGACGCCTACGCCGCGGCATCCGGCTATATCTTCGTCCTCGCGACGATCGCACTGTCCGCCGTCCTCTACCTGGGCTACGCGTCGTTCTTCGTCATCGGCAAGGCCTGCCCGCTCTGCATGACGATGTACGTGTCGGTCGTCGGGATCTTCCTGGTGTCGGGCGGCACATCGATGGCGCTCAGCACGCTGCCGTCCCGCCTCGCGGGCGATCTGCGCTCCGTCGCGACGAGCCGCACGCCCGCCGTGATCGCCATCCTCTTCATCGTCGGGTCGGTCGCCCTCGTCGCGTTCTTCCCGCATGCCGAGGAACAGACCGTCACGCAGGCCGGCGAGGTCTACACGCCGCCGACCGAGACGATCGATCCCGATCAGCTGGCCGAGTTCAACAAGTGGATCGACTCGCAGCCGCGGGTCAACGTGCCGGTGCCCGCCAACGGCGCGCAGGTCGTGATCGTCAAGTTCAACGACTACCAGTGCCCGTCGTGCCGCCAGGCCTACATGGAGTACCGGGGGATTGTCGCCAAGTACGCCAGCGACCCGAAGGTGCGCTTCGTGACGATGGACTTCCCGCTCGACTCCGAGTGCAACACGGCCGGCATCCATCCGGCGGCCTGCGAGGCGGCGGCCGCGATGCGGATGGCGAAGGCCAAGGGCAAGGGACCCGAGATGGAGGAGTACCTCTTCTCCAATCAGGAGAAGATGACGCCGGACTGGGTGAAGGACAGCGCCCGCAAGGTCGCGCAGGTCACCGACTTCGACGCGCAGTACTCGAAGGTGCTCGACCAGGTGCGGGCCGATGCGGCGCTGGGCCGTCAGCTCGACGTGCAGGGGACGCCCACCTTCTTCGTCAACGGGATCAAGGTGAACGCCTTGCGTCCCGTGTTCTTCGAAGCGCTCATCGAGCACGAGCTCAAGAAGGCGAGCGCCTCCTGATGTGATGGATGCGATTCGGACCGAGGCGCTGACCAAGCACTACACGGTTGGTTTCTGGCGCCCTCGCCCGTACCTGGCGCTCGACGGCCTGACGCTGCAGGTCGGGCAGGGCGAAGTCTTCGGCTTCCTCGGCCCGAACGGCGCGGGCAAGACCACGACGCTCAAGCTGCTGATGCAGCTGATCTACCCGACGTCGGGGCGCGCGGAAATCCTCGGCAAGCCGGTTGGCGACGTCGGCGTCAAGCGCCGCATCGGCTACCTTCCGGAACAACCCTACTTCTACGACTACCTCACCGCCGAGGAGCTGCTCGAATACTTCGCCGCGCTCTTCGGCTTCGCCGCCGGCGAGCGGCGCCGCCGCACGGCTGCGCTGCTCGACGAGGTCGGCATCGGCGCGGAGCGGCGTCTCCCGCTGCGGAAGTTCTCGAAAGGGATGCTGCAGCGCGTCGGCATCGCGCAGGCGCTCATCAACGAGCCGGAGCTGGTGTTCCTCGACGAGCCGATGTCGGGGCTCGATCCGCTCGGGCGCCGCGAGATCCGCCAGCTGATTCTGCGGCTCCGCGACCGCGGCTGCACCGTGTTCTTCAGCTCGCACGTGCTCGCGGATGCGGAGACGCTGTGCAGCCGCGTCGCGATCCTCGCCAAGGGACGGCTCGCCGCCGAGGGACGCCTCTCCGACATGATCGCGTTCGAGATTCGCGGCTGGGAGCTCGTGGTCAGCGGCCTGACGGAGTCGGCGTTGAAGGAGATGCAGGAGCACGGCCTCGTCCGCGGCGCCACGCGCCTCGCGGAAGGGCGCTACGCGCTCGAGCTGCCGCTGACACCGCGGCCGGAAGAGACGACCGCGGCACTCGTCGCGCGCGGGGCGGCGCTCGTCTCGCTCACGCCGGTGCGCGACACGCTCGAGGACTTCTTCGTCCGCCAGGTGAGCGGCTCGACGGGCTCGCGCTTCCGGGAGACGGCGTGAGCGTCATCGGCCACGTCGCGGTCAACGTCTTCAAGGAGTCGGTCCGCGACAAGATTCTCTACAACCTCGTCGTCTTCGCCGTGCTGCTCATCTCGGCGTCCTATCTGATCGGCGAGCTGACCGCCGGCCAGGACGTCAAGATCATCAAGGACCTCGGGCTGGCGTCGATCTCGATCTTCGGCCTGCTGATCGCCATCTTCATCGGCATCGGGCTGGTGTGGAAAGAGGTCGAGAAGCGCAGCATCTACACGCTGCTGGCCAAGCCGATACGCCGGCAGGAATTCCTGCTCGGCAAGTACTTCGGGCTCGTGCTCACGCTCGTCATCAACGTGGCCGTGATGACGGCGGCGTTCTACCTCGTGCTCGCCTACATGCAGGCCGAGACGCCGCCGAACATCCGCGCGGCGTGGCCGGCGCCCGCCACCGACCCGGCGATGTTGAAGGCGGTGGCGCTGATCATGCTCGAGCTGCTGCTCGTCACCGCCATCGCGCTCTTCTTCTCGACCTTCTCCAGCCCGTTCCTGTCGGCCATGATGACGATGGCCGTCTGGGTCATCGGGCATTTCAACCAGGACCTGCGCGACTACGGCGCGACGATTTCATCTCCGGTCGCGGCAGCGCTCGCCAAGGGCGTCTACTACGTCGTTCCGAACTTCGCCGCCTTCGACGTGAAGCTGCAGGTCGTGCACGCGCAGGCGATTCCGCTGCGCTACCTGCTGCTGACGTCGCTCTACGGCGCGACCTACGTCGCGTTGGTGCTGCTGGCGGCGGCGATCATCTTCTCGCGGCGGGACTTCAAGTGAAGGTCCACCCGGCGGCGTGGGCGGCGCTCGCGGCGCTGTTTGCCGCCGTCATCGGCCTGCAGCTGCTGCAGACGCGCGAGCAGCCGCTCGGCCTTCCGGCCGGCGTGAGCACGAACCTGCTCTACGTCCGCTCGCCGGATTTCGCCCGCCGCGCCGCGCTCTCGTTTCACGCGCTGCTCGCCGACATCTACTGGATCAGGACCGTGCAGCATTACGGCGGCACGAAGCTCTCGACGGGCGCCAACAAGCAGTACGACATCCTCTATCCGCTGCTCGACCTGACCACCTCGCTCGACCCGTACTTCGACGTCGCCTACAAGTTCGGCTCGGTCTTCCTCGCCGAGGAGTACCCGTCGGGCGCGGGACGTCCCGACCAGGCGATCGCGATCCTGAAAAAGGGCCTGCAGGCGCAACCGCAGAAGTGGGAGATCGCCCAGGAGCTCGGCTTCGTCTACTACTGGTGGCTCGCCGACTACGACAACGCGGCGATGTGGTTCAACCGGGCGGCGGACATGACGAAGGCGCCCGACTGGCTGCGGCCGCTGGCGGCGGTCACGCTCGCGCAAGGCGGCAACCGCACCTCGTCGCGCACGCTGTGGACCGAGATCGAGCGCACCGCCGACGCAGACTGGCTGCGCGACCAGGCGACGTTCCGGTTGAAGCAGCTCGACGCGATGGACGGGATCGATTTCGTCGAGCGGATCGTCCAGCAGTATCGCGCGCGGACCGGCATGTTCCCCACGTCGTGGGCCGACCTGATCCGCGCCGGGCTCCTGCGCGGCGTGCCGCCCGATCCGACGGGCACGCCGTTCCGGCTCGACCCGGCCACCGGGAGCGTCTCGCTCGATCCCGCATCGTCGCTCAACCCGTTGCCGAACCGCGAGCATCCGCTCTGATGGACGCCGTCATCGCGGGGGCGCTGTTCGCCCTCGGACTCGCCGTCGGCAGCTTCCTCAACGTCGTCATCTACCGGCTGCCGCGCGAGGAATCGATCGCCTGGCCCGCGTCGCACTGCACCACGTGCAATCGGCCGCTCAGCTGGTACGAGAACATCCCGCTCCTCAGCTGGGCGGCACTGCGCGGGCGATGCCGCACGTGCCGCTCGCCGATCTCGATCCGGTATCCGATCGTGGAGCTGATCACCGGCGCGCTCTTCCTTGGCGCGTACGTCGCCTTCGGCCTGACGCCGCTGCTGCCGGTGCGGATCGTCTTTGCCTGCGCGATGATCGTGCTGTTCGCCATCGATCTCGAACATCAGATCCTGCCGAACGAGATCACGCTGCCCGGCATCGTCATCGGGTTCGTCTGCGCACTGTTCCTGCCGCCCGGGTGGAAGAGCTCCCTCATCGGGCTCCTCGCCGGCGGCCTCTTTCCGTTTCTCGTCGCCGAGGCGTATCTCCGCATCAGGAAGCGCGAAGGCATGGGGATGGGCGACTTCAAGATGCTGGCGATGGTCGGCGCGTTTCTCGGCTGGCCGCTCGTCTGGCTGACGCTGATCCTCGCCTGCGTGCTCGGCATCGTCATCGGCGGCGGCGCGCTGCTGGTGTCGCGCCGCGGCATGGCGACGCGCATCGCGTTCGGCACCTTCATCGCGGTCGCCGCGCTCGTCTGCGCGTACTTCGAAGGGCCGGCCACGCGGCTGTACGACGGCGCCGTGCAGGCGTACCTGTCGTGGGCCGGGCTCCAGGCATGACGCAGGCCGGCTACGCGCTGCTCGGCATCACCGCGATGACCGCGATGCTGGTCGGCATCCTGACCTTCGCACTCCTGCGCATCATCGCGGGCGCGCGCGACACGAAGCGACACCTCGGCTCGAACACCGCCGACGCGCTGATACTGTCGGCGGCCCTGCAGGAAGCCGTCACCAAGCTGAAGGCGCAGGAGCAGGCGATGAGCGAGCGCGCCGCCGCCTCCGACAGCCTGCGCGGCCAGATTGCCGACAGCCTCACGGCCGGCCTGCTCGTCGTCAACGCCGGCGGCCTGGTGGAAGTCCTGAATCCCGCGGGACGCCGCCTCCTCGAGGTGCCGCTCGAACCGCTCGGCGCGCCGTATCAACAGGTCCTCGGGGCGGAATCGCCGCTGGTCGCCGTCATCGCCGAGTGCCTGCAGACCGGCGAGCCGATCGTCCGCCGCTCCGTCGCGCTGCCCGCCGGCCTGGCGACGACCCATCTGGGCGTGACGGTCTCGCCGGCTGCGGGCCCGGGCGACGCGCGAGGGGCGATCTGCCTCTTCTCCGACCTCACCGCCGTCGTCGAGCTCGAGGAGCAGCTTCGGTTGAAGGAGACGCTGGCGAGGCTCGGCGAGCTAACCGCCGGTATCGCGCACGAGTTCCGGAACGGCCTGGCGACGATTCACGGTTACAGCCGGCTGCTCGATCCCGAGGCGCTGCCCACGCAATATCGTCCGTACGTCCAGGGGATCCGGCAGGAGGCCGAAGCGCTGGGGCAGGTCGTGACCAATTTCCTCAACTTCGCCCGGCCGCAGCAGGTCCTGCTCGCGCCGGTCGACCCGGGCCGCATCGCCCGGCGCGCGGCCGACGACCTGCAGCACGAGCTGCCGGCGGGGACGACCATCGAGCTGACCGGCGAGTTCGCGGAGATCAACGGCGACGAGGTCCTGCTCCGGCAGGTGTTCGGCAACCTGCTGCGCAATGCGGCCGAGGCCTGCGAGGCGGTCGGCCGGACGCCGACGATCGTCGTCGACGGGAGCGTGGACCGGACGCACCGGACCTGCCGGGTCTCGGTCGAGGACAACGGCCCTGGTATCCCGCCCGGGCAGCGGGAAACGGTCTTTCGTCCGTTCTTTACCTCCCGTTCCCGCGGGACCGGCCTCGGACTCGCCATCGTCCAGAAGATCGTCCTGACCCACCAGGGGCGCGTGGCCATCGGCACGGGGCGAGCGGGCGGTGCGGCCGTCGAGCTCACGTTCCGGCTCGCGGCCTGATCCTCGATTTCACATCCGTTATTTCGCGTTCCAAAGCGGGACACGCCATGTTTCGGGGGGTGTTCGACCGAACACCCGACATCAGCCTGCAACATCTAGCGAATACAAGGACTTGCGCCGATATTACGGACGTCGAAACGCTCGTGGCAGACCCGTTGCCCGAACCCGGGCACCGGCCGCGACGGCTCGACGCGGACCGAAAAAAAAGCAGATGACCAAGTTACAGATTCACGATCGCGGTGGCTTCTCGCTCGTCGACATCATGGTGTCGGTGTCGGTCATGTCGATCATCGCGGCGGGCGCCGTGCCCGCGCTGATGAACGTCTCCGACAGCATGAAGCTCGGTCAGGGGCAGCGAGACATCTACCAGGAGATGCAGAGCGCGCGGCTGGTGGCGGTGGCGTCCAACCGGCCGATGCGCATCCGCTTCAATTGCCCGGCGGCCGGTCAGTTCCGGCTCACGGAGGTGATTGGAACGCCCTCGAAGCCGGACACCAACGACACGGCTTCCGATCGGTGCAGCGACACCAAGTGGAAGTACCCCGCGAACGACAACGACCCGACCAGCCGCCCGAACCATGACGGACCCATTCGGCAGCTTCCGAACAAGGTCACCTTCGGCGGCACGGCGACGCTGGAATTCTGGCCTGACGGCACGGTGCACAAGCAGGTGACGAGCGAGCTGCCGTGGACGCAGCTGCCGGTGTCGGGGACGCTGCAGGAAATCGCGGTCGTGAAGGGCACATCGACCAAGAAGATTACGGTGAACGGCCTTGGCAAAATCCAACTTATCCAGTAACGCCGGCTTCTCGCTGCTCGAGGTGCTCGTGGCGACGGCGCTGCTCGCCTCGGCGCTGGTCTCGCTCGCGCAGCTGTTCGCGATGGCGACCAAGAGCAACATCGGCTCGCGCAACACGACGTATGCCGCGGTGCTCGCGCAGCAGAAGCTCGAGGAGCTGCGGTCGCTGGCGTGGGGGTTCGACCAGGTCGGCCTGCCGATCAGCGACATCACCACCGACACGACCAAGACGCCCGAGGATCCGATCGGCGGCACCGGCCTGAGCCCGTCGCCGCAGACGTCGCTCGGCGAGAACACGACGGGCTGGGTGGACTACATCGATTCGTTCGGCAACAAGCAGGGGACCGGCTCCGCGCCGCCGCAGAACGCCATCTACACGCGGCGATGGATGGTGTCGCCGCTGCCGACCAACCCGAACAACACGCTGGTGATCCAGGTGCTGGTGTTCCGCAACAAGGATCGCGGCGCCGCCGACCAGGGCGCCGTGAAGCGCCTGCCCGAAGAGGCGCGGATGATTACCGTCAAGACAAGGAAGGCGCGCTGATGACTCCGCGTCGCACATCGCAGGCGGGCTTCACGCTCATCGAAATGATGATCGCCACCATGATCATGGTGGCCGTCACCGCGGCCGTGTTCACGATGATGAACCCGGCGCAGGGCACCTATCAGACGCAGCCGGAAGTGGCCGACATGCAGCAGCGCATGCGCGTCGCCGTGGACGTGATGACGAAGGACATCGTCATGGCGGGCGCGGGCGTCTACATGGGCGCGTCGAGCGGTTCGCTGTCCGGCTACTTCGCCTCGCTGATGCCGTACCGCGTCGGCGACGTGCAGGACGACCCGGCGGCGGGCGTGTTCTACCGTGCCGACACGATCAGCATGATGTACGTGCCGCCGACGGCCGCGCAGACCGGCGTCAACAAGGCGATGGGCAACGGCAACAGCCAGGAAATCGACGTCGACGCGCAGAAGAACTGCGGCGCGAACGTCCACTCGCAGCTGTGCGGCTTCAAGGAGCAGATGCGCGTCCTCATCATGGACACCGACGGCACGTGGGACTACGTGACCATCACCAACGTCCAGAACGAGGCGCTGCACCTCCAGCACAGCGACAAGCTGACGGGCAGCTACAACTCGGGCGCGGCGGTCATCACCGAGGTCGCGGCGCACACCTACTACCTGAAGAGCGACATCGCCAACAACACGTTTCAGCTGATGCACTACGACGGCGCCGCGACGGACACGCCGATCGTGGACAACGTCGTCAAGCTGCAGTTCTCGTATTACGGCGACCCGCAGCCGCCGACGCTGCTGCCTGGCGCCGTGCTCACGAACACGGTCGGTCCGTGGGTCACCTACGGCCCGAAGCCGCCGGCGCTCGGCGTCAACAACTCCGCGGACACCTGGGGCGCCGGTGAAAACTGCACGTTCATGGTGAGCAACGGCCAGACCGTGTCGCGCCTGCCGGTGCTCGCGGCCAACGAAGGCGAGGTCCTGCTGACGCAGGCCCAGCTGACCGACGGGCCCTGGTGCCCGGATGACGCGCGCGCCGATCGGTTCGACGCCGACCTGCTCCGCATCCGCAAGGTGCGCGTGAACCTGCGCGTGCAGGCGGCGCTGGCGTCGCTGCGCGGCCCGACGGGTGTGCTGTTCACGCGCGGCGGTACGTCCACCAGCTCCAACCGCTACGTGCCGGACCAGGAAGTCCGGTTCGACGTCACGCCGCGCAACCTGAATCTGGGCCGGTAAAGACCTATGCATCCGAATGCTTCGACGCGCCCGCTCCGCGACCGCCTGCACGACGAAGACGGCATCGCGCTCATCGTCTCGCTGATGGCGATGATGCTGCTGATGGCGCTCGGCGTCGCGCTGGTCATGACGACGACGACGGAGACGCGCATTGCCGCCAACTACACCGAAGGCACCGAGGCGCTGTATGCGGCCGACGCCGCGGTCGAACGCGTCATGGACGACATCCTGACGGTCCCCGACTGGAACGACATCCTGACCGGCGTGCGGCAGTCGGCGTTCATCGACGGGTCGGCCGGCGGCACGCGCGATCTGCCCGACGGGACCAAGCTCGATCTCGACGCCGCGACCAACATGCTGAACTGCGCGAAGCTGACCACGTGCAGCAGCACGGATCTGAACGCCCTCTCGGACGAACGTCCGTGGGGCAACAACAACCCGCGGTGGAAGCTCTACGCCTACGGCCGCATGGACGACATGCTGCCGACGCAGTTGATCAACTCGCGCGACTACGTCGTCGTCTGGATTGCCGACGACCCGTCCGAGACCGACGAGAACCCGCTCAAGGACGGCGACACGTCCACCGACGGCGCCTACCCGCAGAACCCGGGCAAGGGCGTGCTGGCGATGCACGCGGAGGCCTACGGCCCGTTCGGCGTGAAGCGCGTCATCGAGGTCACGGTCGCCAAGACCGACACGACCGAGATCGAGCGCGGTTACACCGGCCAGCGAGGCCAGGACGAACAGAACCGCCGCGCGCGCAAGGCGGCGGTGCAGACGCCGGGCAAGGCATTGACCAGGTCCGAGATGTCGCTGACGACCGGCGGGCTGCAGTAATGAGAGCGATCATGAAAACCAGAACCCTGTTATTGGCACTTGTCGCGTCAGCGGTCGCGCCGCAGTACGCCTCGGCGCAGCTCGACCCACTGCTGTTCCTGAAGCGCGGGCACCTGCCGGGCGCCAACACCAACGGCCAGCCGAACGTCATCGTCATGGTCGACACGGCGAACCGCATGCAGCGCGACCAGAACAACGACTACCGCGACAACAACGCCTATCCGCGCTCGGGCGCGCTCTCCGAGGCGACCCTCGGCGTCAGCGCGGCGAACACCACGGCGAAATACCGGCGCAAGTACATCAACCTGGTGAATACCGACAACGGCGGGGGCAGCGACAAGTTCACCGCCGACCGGGTCACGGTCGTGCGCGACCAGGACGCCGAGTACGCGAACGTCCCGACGGTGATCAAGGATCCCGCAACCGGCCTCTTTCAGATATCCGCGTTCGACGCGCGGACGAAGATCAACGTGGCGAAGATCTCGATCGCCGAAGCGATCCTCCGCAACACGTCCGTCGCGCGGTTCGGCCTGATGAAGATGCGCCAGTCCAACCCCGCCGTCAGCCAGAACGCGGCAGCGGGCAACATCGAGCCCGTCGTCGTCTCCGACGCCGGACAGCAGTTGAACACGGATACGGGCAGCGTCGGCAAATGGAAGATTACGCGCCCGACGACTGGCGGCTCGAACGGATCGGTCGCCGCCCCGTCGCCGATCGGCCCCGCTGCCAACAACGCGATGCTCGTGGCCGCAGACGTCGCGAACGCCAACGCATCGATTCTGACGACGCTCGGGAGGGCGACAGGTGCCGCGGGTTCGCTGATCCCCGCCGGCGCCGATTCGAAGACCGTCGTCGACGCGCCCGTCGACAACATGCTCGACGACGCGAAGGCGGAAGCGGCGCGGTTGATCAACGCCGATACGCAGTGCCGCAACACCATCGTCGTGCTCGTCGTCGCCGGCGCTGAAGGGCAGTCGACGAACGAAGATCCCACCGCGAAGGCGTCGCAGTTCCTCAATGTCGCGCTGAACCATCGCGTGCCGGTCTACGTCATTGCCCTCGTCCCGACAGCGGCCGACCGCGCGCAGCTGCAGGCGATTGCGGCCAACAGCGGCGGCCGCTACACCGAGATCACGAAGGCCATGATCGACGCGACGACGGCCGGCCAGCCCGTGCCGGAGTTCGTCAAGGCAATCAACACGGCGGTGCAGCACGGCTACGCGGCGCAGGCGGATTTCGACACCGCCCCGACGGCACTGCTTCCCTACGGCCCGACCACCGAGTTCCAGGTGACGAGCCCGATTGTCGGCACCGTCGACCTGACCAGCGGGAAGGACATCGACGGCGTCGCGCTGCCGCTCACGAACATCTCGAACCCGGCCACCAACGTGCACATACCGCAGCGTTCGAACCTGCTCGTGACGACCGCGTTCACGCTGCCGGGATTCGACGGCTCGCTGCGCGCGTTCCGCACGTATAAGCCGGTCGTCGACACCACGAAATCGGTCGGCTACAAGTTCGTCCAGGACGGGACGCGCCTCTGGGTGGCGTGCGCGCCGGGGACGACAACGACCGGGCAGTGCGCGTCGCTGGCCGCAGGCCAGAGAAACATCTACACGGTGCTGCCGAACGGGCAGACGGTGTCGTTCGACGCGGCCAATGCGGCCACGCTGCAGCCCTACCTGAACACGACCGACGCCGCGTCGCTCATCAACGCCGTCCGCGCGCTGCCGCTCGGCGCCATGGTCGATTCGACGCCGGCCATCATGGACCCGCCGTCGCTCGATCCGCCGCCCGACGCCGACTATCCCGGCTTCGCGGACACCAACGCCGACCGCCGCAGCATCGTCTGGGTGGGCGCCAACGACGGGATGTTCCACGCCATCGACGCGCGGCTCGGCATCGAGGTGTGGGCGTACATTCCGTTCAACCTGCTGCCGAAGCTCTACACGCTGCAGAGCGGCCAGCCGGTTGGCGACTTCCGGTTCTTCGTCGACGGTTCGCCGAAGATCGCGGACGTCAAGATCAACGGCAACTGGCGGACCTACCTCGTGCTCGGCGAGGGGCCGGGCGGCACGTTCTACCAGACGTTCGACGTCACGATGGACGACATGGTGAACACGGTGGCGTCGGCCAGCGACGACATCACGCAGGTGCTGACGTATTTCCAGAATCCGTCCCGCATCGTCTTCAAGTGGGCGTTCCCGAGCTACTCGAGCTTCGACCAGTCGCTCACGCTGGCGCGGCAGGGCCTGGCGGACTGCACCACGGCTGGCTCGGCCGACATCACCGGTCCGGGGTGCAAGCCGTGGGGCGATCTCGCGGCGGGCGCCTCCGCCGTCGAGAAGACCGTCGGCGAAACGTGGTCCGACCCGGCCGTCGGCGAGATTGCCAACAACCTTGGCGGCTACGCGGTGCTGACCGGCTCCGGGTTCCTCAAGTACAACATCCAGCAGCAGGCCAATCGCAACGGCGCGGTCGCCGGCACGACCTTCTACCTGCTCGACGTGAAGACGGGAGCGGTGTTCGACAGCAAGAGCGTCGGCAGCGACGGCCTCGCCGAGAACGTCGACAGCTGCGCGGCGGCGAACAACTGCGAGCGCATGAAGAACGCGCTCCAGGCCGACGTCGTCGCCACCGGTCCGCCCGACTCGCGCTACATCACCAAGGCGTATGTCGGCGACCTCGACGGACGCATCTGGCGCTTCGACATCACGCTCAACGCCGGTTCTCCCAAGATCGTGGTGACGTCGCCCATCAAGCTCTATGACGCGGGCGCCGGGCAGCCGATGTTCGGGTCGATGGCGTCGGTGACCGTCGGTTCCACGCAGCAGTACCTGTTCCAGGGCACGGGCAGCGACCTGTTGCCGTCAAACGGTGTGTCGGAGGCCTACGCCCTTCTCGTGGTGCTCGACAACGGCGCCAGCGGCTCGTTGACCGGGTCCATCACGCTCGGCAAGGTGGACGGCGCCAACGACGACGAGAAGGTCACGGCGTTCCCGGCCGTCGCCGGTGATATCGTGTTCTTCACCACGACGTCGTTCTTCCCGGCGACGTTCTGCGGCAACACCATGACGGCGAATCTCTACGCGTTCACCTACATCGGCGGCGCGGCGTACGACACCAACGGCAGCGGCAGCATCACGAACACCGACAGCACGAAGGTGAGCTCCACCGCGGGGGCGCGCGCGACCGCGCCGTTCGTCGTCGACCAGCATCTCGGGATCTCGGTGGGCGGCCAGGTGCAGATGTTCGGCGACCCGAACGACTACAACAACGGTGTCGGACAGGTCGGTGTCCGCATCCTCTCGTGGCGAGAGGTTCGGTAGGTGAAGAAAGCAGCCATTATCTGCGCCGCATGCGGCGCGAAAGTTCGCGGCGATCGGGTCAAGTGCCTGCGATGCGGCGAGAAGCTCGTCGCGCGCCAGGAGGCGGCGCCGCCGCGTCCCATCCCATGGACCTCGGTCGCGATCGTCGCCGGCTGCGTGCTGCTTGGCGGCTTCGGCATCATGCTGACCGGCGGCTCGCCGGCGGAGACGACCCAGCCGATGGCGGCAGGCGTCCTCGCGGGATCCGGCACGCCTGCAGCCGCTGCACCGACGCAGGCGCGTGCGGCGGGCTTCGCGGCCTCGACGGCACCGAATCCGGCAGCGGTGGCCGTCTCGAGCCTGATTGCGGGGCAGACGGCGTACGCGTCGGGAAACATCGACGCGGCCGCGCAGCGCCTGCAGTCGGCGGTAGACGCCAATCCGAACGATCCCCGGGCGCTGAACGATCTCGCCCAGGTGCTCGTCCGCAGCGGCCATGCCCAGGAAGCGACGCAGTATCTCGACAAGGCCGTTCAGCTCGCGCCCGACTCGTGGACGTATCAGTTCAACCGCGCCCGCGCGTACGGGCAGCTGCAGAAGTGGGACGAGGCCATTCAGGGGTATCGGGCGGCCGCTCAGCTGTTCCCCGACGATTACGCCACGCAGTACAACCTCGCGAAGGCGCTGCAGGCGTCGGGCAGCCTCAACGACGCGATCGCCGGCTACGAAAAGGCCATCCAGCTCGCGCCGGGGCAGTCGGATTTCCAGCTGTCGTACGGCCTTGCGCTCGAGGCCGCCAAGCGGCCGCAGGATGCGGCGGCAGCCTACAAGCGGTATCTTGAACTAGAGCCCGACTCCTCCGAGGCCGAAAAAGTGAAAGCGCACCTGGCCGAGCTCCAGCCGGGGGCGCCATCGAAAGGGACCGAGTAATGTCCACGACACGGGTTGCCATCGCGGCCGTCGGGCTGGTGATGTTCGCGTCGCTCGCGTCCGCCCAGGCGCTGGGCGACGTCGCGAAGAAGGAAGAGTCGCGGCGCAAGGACGTCAAGACGCCGGCCAAGGTTTACACGAACTCTGATCTGCGCTCGGACACGTCAGCGGCGCCGGCTCCCGCTCCCGCGCCGCAGCCGGGCGCAACCGGCACGCAGCAGGTTCCGTCGTCGCCGTCGGGCGTGCAGCCGCCGCAGGCGGGCGACAAGCCGGCGACCGACGAGCCGAAGAAGGACGAAGCGTTCTGGAAGGCCCGCATCGCGAAGGCGCGCGACGATCTCGGACGCGCGCAGACGTTCGCCGACGCGCTGCAGAGCCGCATCAACGCGCTGACCACCGACTTTGCGGCGCGCTCCGACCCGGCACAGCGCGCGGTCATCAGCACCGACCGCCAGAAGGCGCTGGCCGAGCTCGATCGCGTGAAGAAGGAGATCGAGGCGAACACGAAGGCGATCGCCGACATCCAGGACGAAGCGCGCAAGTCGAACGTCCCCGCCGGCTGGGTGCGGTAGCTTCAGGCCGGGATCCGGGATCCGGGATCCGATGTAGGTTCCGCGTCGAGGCAGGTGCCGCGAGGCGCGACGTAGGCCGGGTTCCGCGTCGAGGCCGGTGCCGCGAGGCGCGGACCCGGCGCAATTTCTGATCGATTCATCGAGTCGTGGCGTGGCAGGAATTGCTGCCCGCCACGGCTCGTTTTCTTTTTTCCCGCGGAAACCCGCGATGGCCAGCCGGGCAGGCCGCTTGCGATCGGCGGCGGCATGTCCCTCCTCGAAGCGCTCATCGCCTCCGCGATTCTCGCGACCGGCCTGCTCTCGCTCGCGCAGCTGCTCGGCCTCGCCACCAGCGCTACTGCCGCGTCCGGACGAATGACGCATGCGGCGCTGTTCGCCTCTCAGAAGGTCGAGGAACTGCGCGCATCTCCGGTGCCGCCCATCGAACAGCGCGCCGACGTTCCCGCTCCCGGCTACGCGCGCGAGTGGTCCGTCGTTCCGTTGTCGTCTGATCCCGATCACGTGGCGCTCGTCGAAGTGGTCGTGCACGTGCGGGGAACCGAGACGCGACTGGTGGCGCTCGCGCCGAGGCCATCGAGATGAAACGTCGTGCCGGTTTCACGATGGTCGAGACGCTCATCGCGACGATGATCAGCGTGAGCGTGGTCAGTGCGATCCTCGCGGTCGTCGGCCCGGCGCAGGCGGTCGTTCGCGCGCAGGGAGAGGCCGCGGACCTGCATCAGCGTCTCCGCGCCGCCGCCGACGTCATCGCCGGCGACCTGCGCGCGGCAGGCGCGGTGCGTCCGTACCGCGTTGGCACGCTGCGGGACGATGCACTCGCCGGCGTCTACTACCGGCCCGACACGATCACCACGCTCGGCGAGACGAGCCGCACGTACTACCTGAAGCCCGAGACCTCAGAGTTGATGCAATACGATGGCGCCGTCAGCGATTTTCCGACGGTCGAGCACGTCGTCGCGCTCGCGTTCGAGTACTTCGGCGCGGACGGCGCCGGGCGCGCACTCGTCAGGATCGATCCCGGCATCCTGATCGACGGACCATGGTCCGAGGACGCGTCCCATCGCCTCGTGGATGCCGACGCGGAGCGCATCCGGGAGGTGCGCATCTCCATACGTCTGGAGGCCACCGCGCCCTCGCTTCGGCGCCTGGTGCCAGACGAGGAGGCGACGTTCGACGTCGCGCTGCGCAACCGCGCGCCCGCTGACCCCGAGGCGGAGCCGCGCTAGCGATGGCGCTCGTGACCGCGCTCATGGCGATGCTGATGATGCTTGCGCTCGGCGCCGGCGTGGCGATGACGACGCTGACGGAGAGCACTATCGCGGCGAATCATCGCGACGGCCTGCAGGCGCTCTATGCGGCAGAGGCGGGCATCGATCTCGCGGTCAGCCGCCTCCGTTCGAGCACCGACTGGCAGGCTCTTGTCACGGGCGGGACGGTCACGCTCATCGACGGCCCCCTGGCCGCCCTGCTGCAGGGCGCAACCGTCGATTCACGCGTGATGGTCACCGTGACCGTCTCGCCGGATCCGAATGGCGACGACGACGTCCTCGCGTTGCAATCGAGTGCAATCGTGGCCGGTGGACTTCGCCGTACCGTGCAGGTGAGCATCAGGAAACGTCCGGCAACGAGCGAAATCGAGACTTTGTCATGGCGTTGAAGCACCGTTCGACCGAAACTAGGACTGGAACGTGGCCTCTCCTCCTGTTCTCCTCGTAGAAGACAAAGACTCGCTGCGGACGATGCTTCGCCATGCGCTCGAGGCGCAGGGGCATACCGTCGTCGAAGCCATTGACGAGCCGTCGGCGGTGGCACAGCTCCGCCAGGAGCGCCCCGTCGTCGTCCTCACCGACTTGAAGCTCCCCGAGGGTAACGGCTTCGGCGTGCTGCGGGCCGCCAAGGAGCTGGACGCGGAGCTGCCCGTGGTCGTCATGACCGCGTACGGCAGCATCCAGGACGCGGTGACGGCGATGCGGGAAGGGGCGATGGATTTCCTCGCCAAGCCCGTCGATCCCGATCACCTGTTGCTCATGGTGGCGCGCGCCATCGCGCAGCAGCGGATGGCGACCGAGAACTTCCTGCTCAAGCAGGAGCTGGCCGAGCGCCGCGGCGCCCCGCGCATCATCGGTGAGGATCCGAAGCTGCGCCAGGTCTCCCAGCAGCTGCATCGCGCGGCGGGGACGGACACGACCGTACTGCTGGAAGGGGAGAGCGGCACCGGCAAGGAGCTTTTCGCCCGCGCGCTCCACGCCCTCAGCAGCCGCGCCGACGGCCCCATGGTCGCGATCAACTGCGCGGCGATTCCCGAGACGCTGCTCGAGACCGAGCTCTTCGGCCACGAGAAGGGCGCGTTCACCGGCGCGGCCGCGCGCAAGCCCGGACGGTTCGAGCTCGCGCATCGGGGGACGCTGTTCCTCGACGAGATCGGCGACCTCCCGCTCGGCCTGCAGGCGAAGATTCTGCGCGCCCTCGAGGAGAAGCGGTTCGAGCGCGTGGGGGGCACGCAGTCGCTGCACGTCGACGTGCGCGTCGTCGCCGCGACCAACCGCGGTCTCAAGGCGGCGGTTGCCGCCAAGCAGTTCCGCGAGGATCTCTACTTCCGCCTGTCGGTGTTTCCGATTTCAATCCCGCCGCTGCGCGAGCGGCCGGGGGACATCGCCACGCTGGCGCGGCACTTCGTCGAGAAGTTCTCGCGCGACATGAACAAGCAGGTGCACTTCGCGCCGGCGGCGCTCGAGGAGCTGCAGAACTATCCGTGGCCGGGCAACGTGCGCGAGCTGCAGAACTGCATCGAGCGGGCGGTGATTCTCTGCGACGGCGACGCCATCCATCCGCGCCACCTGAGCCTGTCGTTCCGCCCCGGCGCCGTGGCGCCGCCGGTGAGCCCGTGGGACCAGATCGACCTGTCGGGCACGATGCTCGAGGCGACCCGCCGCGTGACCGCCGAGGTCGAACGGCGGAAGGTCGAGCAGGCGATGAAAGACAACGCCGGCAACAAGCAGCGCGCGGCCGAGCAGCTGCAGATCTCCTTCAAGTCGCTGACGAGCAAGCTCAGAGAATTCGGGCTCTCGGAGTTATAGGGAACAACCTTCACCGGCGACGGGCCACAGAGGCACAGAGACACAGAGATCCAAAAGTACTTTTGATTCTCCGTGCCTCCGTGGCGCGTCGGCCAGTGAAAGCTGCAACATAGCAGTTAGATCTTCGGTTCGGACATCATCGCCAGAACGTTTCCCTCCGAGTCGAGGAAGTCTGTCAGCCAGACTTCTCGATCGGGCAGCTTCGCCACCATGTGCGGCGCGGTGCGGAAGGTGACGCCGGCGGCGGCGAGCGCCGCGTGCGCGGCCTTGATGTCGTCGACGGCGAAATAGAGCACCGAGCCCTGATGGTCGAATTCCGGCTCCGCCGGCGACAGCATCAGGCGGACGCCGCCGCAGTCGAAGAACGCCAGCTGCGGCGGCGCCTGGAAGAGCAGCTTCAGGCCCAGCGTGTCGCGGTAGAAGCGGACGGCCCGCTCGATGTCGGAGATGCGGATCGAGACCTGGTGAATGCGCTGCAGCGCCGGCGCCACGACCATCTGACCCTCCAGTCCGATTTAGTTAGCCTTGCTAAATAAGTCATACTACGAGGATGGCCCGCCGCACAAGCGCAAATGCTCCGGATGCCGTCGCCGACGCCATTCATTCCGCCGCCATTCACCTGTTGCGCAGGATCCGGCGCGAGGACGACCGCACGGGCATCACCCCGGGCCGCCTGTCGGCGCTCTCGGTGCTCGTCTTCGGCGGTCCCATGCGCCTGACCGACCTCGCGCGCGCCGAGCACGTCAAGCCGCCGACGATGACGCGCATCGTGGCGGCGCTCGAGGCCGGACGGCTGGCCAGGAGAACCTCGCACGAGACGGACGGCCGGTCGATGCGCATCGAAGCGACCCGCCGCGGCGTGCGCCTGATGCAGGAGGGGCGCCGGCGCCGCGTCGTCCGTCTCGGCGATGCGCTGAAAGGGTTGAGCGAGCGAGAGCTCGCGCTGCTGGCCCGGGCCGCCAGCATCCTCGAGACCGTGGCGAAGACAATCTGACGGCGCTCGTCCGCTATGATCGGATCGTGAGCCTGCGTGACGTCAGCGAGCGGCACGAGAGCATCCTGCGGGAGCTCAACGAAGAGCGGGTTGCGGCATTGACCCGCATCAGCCGGACGCTCGAGGCGCTCATCGGTCAGTTGGAGACGCTCCGCGTTCGCATCGAGGGCGCGGCCGGCGGCACCTCGTCAAGGGACGTTGACGAATACGAACGCGTGCGGGCGCGCGCGAAACAGTACCGCTGGTTCCTCGAGGTCCAGCGCGAGGCACTCGGCATGCGCCACCACGGCTTTCTGGACCGCTTCTACGCCGTGCCGGGACCCTTACCCCTCACCACTCACCCCTAACTACCAACCACCAACCATCCACCCGCCCTCAGCGCGTCAGGCCGAGCCGCTTCAGGACCGCGCGCAGCTCCTCCTCCGTTACGTCGTCCACGGTCATCGTCGCGCCGATTTCAATCGCGAGCACGAAATGCAGCCGCCCGTGCACGACCTTCTTGTCGCGGCGAATGGCTTCGAGGATTTCGTCGGCCGTCAGGTCCGAGACGGTTGGCAGCGGCCCGAGCTGTGCGATGAGCTGCGCCAGCGCCTGGCGTTCCCGCTCCGCGAGCGCGCCGCGCGCGACCCCGAGGTCGGCCGCCGCCAGCATGCCGAGCGCAATCGCTTCGCCGTGGCGGTAGCGCCGGTACTTGGTGACCGCTTCGAGCGCGTGGCCGACCGTGTGCCCGAAGTTCAGGATGCGCCGCGGGCCGCTTTCGCGCTCGTCCGCGGACACGACGCGTGCCTTGATGCGGCACGATTCGATGATCGCCGGCATCAGCACGTCGGGATCCCTGGCGAAGATCTCCTTCGTGTGCCGCGCGACGCGGTCGAACAGCTCGCGGCTGGCGATCATCCCGTACTTGACGACCTCGTAGAGCCCGGAGCGGAACTCGCGGCGCGGCAGCGTCTTCAGCAGCAGCGGGTCGATGGCGACGACGGCCGGCTGATGGAACGCGCCGATCATGTTCTTGCCGAGCGCGTGGTTCACGCCCACCTTGCCGCCGACCGAGCTGTCCACCTGCGCCAGCAGCGTCGTCGGCACGTGCGCGAGCGCGATGCCGCGAAGATATGTGGCCGCGGCGAACCCAGCCGTGTCGCCGATGACGCCACCGCCGACGGCAACGATCGCGCTGCCGCGATCGGCGCCCGCGCGGATGAGCGATTCGTAGATGCGCGCGACCGACTGGAGGTTCTTGTAGCGCTCGCCGTCGGGAATCAGGATCGGCTCGGTGCCGGGCGCGACATGCTGCAGCTGCGTGCCGTGCAGCCGCCAGATCACGGGACTCGAGACGATGAAGCGCCGCTTGCCGATGCCGTGCTCATCCAGCAGCGCGGGGAGTTGCTCGGCGATGCCGTCGCCGATCCAGATTGCGGAGGCGCGGGCGCCGGTGTCGACGTCGATACGGACCGCTGCGCGGGTGTCTGGGCTCAAGGGTCGATGCAGCATTGGTAGCATAACCCAGTGGATGTACGCGGAGACTTCCTCGTCATCGGCAGCGGCATCGCGGGCCTGCGTGCCGCGTTGACGCTCGCCGAGTCCGGCGACGTCGTCGTGCTCACGAAGGCGGACCCCGGCGAGAGCAACACCGGCTACGCGCAGGGCGGCATCGCGGCGGCGCTCGGTCCCGACGACTCGCCGGCGCTGCACGCGCGCGACACGATCGCCGCCGGCGACGGGCTGTGCGATCCCGAGGCGGTGGACGTGCTCGTGAGCGAGGGCCCGAAATACGTCGTCGAGCTGCTCTCGTGGGGCGTGCAGTTCGATCGCGAGACCGATGGCGCGCCGGCGCTGGCGCGCGAGGCGGCGCACAGCGTCAGGCGTGTGTTACACGCCCACGACGCGACCGGGCGTGAGATCGCCCGCCTGCTCTGGTCGCGCGTCAGCGTGAACCCGCGCATCCGCGTGCTGCAGGACACCGCAGCGACCGGCCTGGTGGTGGCCAACGGAAGCTGCGCCGGAGCCCGCTGCCTGAGGGGCGGACTCGAGGCCGGCACGATCGCCGCGGCCCGTACCCTGGTGGCGACCGGCGGCGCCGGGCAGGTGTTTCGCGAGACGACCAATCCGTCCGTTGCCACCGGTGACGGCATCACGATGGCGGCCGATGCCGGCGCACGCGTCGCGGACCTCGAGTTCATCCAGTTTCACCCGACCGTCATGAGCGTCCCGGGCCAGCCGCGCTTTCTGCTGTCGGAAGCGCTGCGCGGGGAAGGCGCGCGCCTGGTGAACGACGCCGGGGAGCGGTTCATGGAGCGCTACGAGCCGGCGGGCGATCTCGCGTCGCGCGACCTGGTCTCGCGCGCGATCGTGCGCGAGATGGAACGGACGCACGCGCCCGTCTCCCTGACGCTGGCGCACCTGGATCCCGTGTTCGTCCACCAACGGTTTCCCACCATCGCGCAGGCGTGCGCGCGCGCAGGGCTCGACCTCGCCGCCGACCGCATTCCGGTGAGCCCCGCCGCGCACTACGTCATGGGGGGCGTCGAGACCGACCTGGAGGGGCGTACGTCGATTCACGGCCTCTTTGCGGCAGGCGAAGTGGCCTGCACCGGCGTGCACGGCGCCAATCGCCTCGCCAGCAATTCGCTGCTCGAAGGGCTCGTGTTCGGCGCACGCGCCGCCGATGCCATGACGGCACCCGTGCGCGCGGCCCGCCTTCGCGAATCCGACGTCGTCGTCCGCGCGACGGATGCGCGCCGCCCGCCCAGCATCGATCTGCCCGCCGCGGACGACGTGCGGGCGCTGATGTGGAGGAACTGCGGCCTGCTGCGGGAGCACCACGGGATGCAGGCGGCGCTCACGCGCCTCGAGGCCTGGCGCGCGCTCGTCGCCGCCGCGCCGGCGTCACGCCTCGCCGACGCCGAGTTCCGCCGCGTGCGCAGCATCGTCAGCGTCGGCGTGCTCGTCGCGCGCGCCGCGCTCCGCCGGGAGGAGAGCCGCGGCGGGCACTTTCGCTCGGACTTTCCCAATCGCGACGACATAAAATGGCGAAAGCACATCGCAGACCGGCTCACGACTTAGGGCTCAAGGCTCGCCGATATGTCTCCACAGACCGACATCCCCGACCTTCCAACCGAGATCACCAAGCAATCGGACGACTTCGGACGCTGGTACATCGACGTCGTGCGCCGCGCCGAGCTGGCCGATTACTCGCCCGTCAAGGGGTGCATGGTCATCCGCCCGTACGGCTACGCCATCTGGGAGCTGATGCAGCAGGCGCTCGACCGCCGCTTCAAGGCGACGGGCCACGTGAACGCGTACTTCCCGCTGTTCATCCCCGAGAGCCTGCTCATGAAGGAGAGCGAGCACGTCGAGGGGTTCGCGCCGCAGGTCGCGTGGGTCACGCAGGGCGGCAACGAGGTGCTCGAGGAGCGTCTTGTCGTGCGCCCGACTTCGGAAACCATCATCGGCACGATGTACGCGAAATGGGTGCAGTCCTGGCGCGACCTGCCCATCTTGATCAACCAGTGGGCCAACGTTGTCCGCTGGGAGAAGGTGACGCGCCTGTTCCTGCGCACGACGGAATTTCTCTGGCAGGAGGGGCACACCGCGCACGAGACGGCCGAAGAGGCGCAGGAGGAGACGCTGCGGATGCTCGGCGTCTACAAGGATTTCGCCGAGACCGAGCTCGCGATGCCCGTGGTCGACGGCCAGAAGACCGAAAGCGAGAAGTTCGCCGGTGCGGACCGGACCTATTCCATCGAGGCGCTGATGCGCGACGGGCGCGCGCTGCAGGCCGGGACGTCGCACAACCTCGGGCAGAACTTCGCGAAGGTGTTCGACATCACCTTCCAGGCGCGTGACAAGTCCGTCCAGCACGTCCATGGCACGTCGTGGGGTGTCTCGACGCGCATGATTGGCGGCGTGATCATGACGCACGGCGACGACGGCGGGCTGATCCTGCCGCCGCGCATCGCGCCCTATCAGGTCGTCATCATCCCGATCCCGCGCGGCAACTGGAAAGAAACCATCCTGCCGAAGGCGCGCGAGATCCGCGATCAATTCGTGGCACGCGGCATCCGCGTGATGCTCGACGACCGCGATTCGCAGACGCCCGGCTGGAAGTACAACGAGTGGGAGATGCGCGGGGTCCCGCTGCGGATGGAGATCGGGCCGAAGGACCTGGAGAAGTCGCAGGTCGTCATCGCGCGCCGCGACACGCGCGAGAAGTCGTTCGTGCCGATGGACGGCCTGGCCGCCAAGGTGGAGGAGATGTTGCTGACGGTCCAGCAGGCGCTGTTCGACCGCGCGGTGCAGTTCCGCACCGAGCATACGACGGAGACCGACAGCTACGACGAGTTCAAGCAGATCATGGACGGCCGTCCCGGCTTCGTCATCTCGCCATGGTGCGGCTCGGAGAAGTGCGAAGCGGATATCAAGGCCGAGACGCAGGCGACGATTCGCAACATTCCGTTTACGTCGAAGCCGGCGACCGGCAAGAAATGCCTGAAGTGCGACGCGCCGGCGACCACGCACGCGTGGTTCGCGAAATCGTACTGACCTGCACCCCACACCGGTCTCACGAGCCACGGAGACACAGAGACACGGAGTTTTCTTGTACTGCAGGCCCGGCGCATGCTGCAGCGTCAGATCCGTCTCAACGGGGTGAAACAGTCAGGTCAGGAAGCGGGTCGTGGTTGCCTTCCCGAAGGTCGTGCACCTCGACGTCCAGTGGCAGTGGCAAGCGCGCCGCTTCATTCGGCAGTCAAGTAGCCGCCGTCCGACAACATGCTGAGCATGAGGTCATACCCGGCAGCAATCTTCTGCGCCCGGATGTCCGCCGCTGTTGGCGCCGATCGCTGGGCGTCCGCGATTGTGGGCCACAGGAGGCAGAGTGCGGAGACAGCAATGAGGGGCTTCGGTGTCATGAAGCTTAGACACCGAACACCAGGAAACGTCTGGAGTCTCCGTGCCTCCGTGTCTCCGTGGCCCGTCGTCGGTGAAGACGGTCCCCGAAGTTACTGTCGCTCGAATAATTCGACGTTGACGACCGCGCGTCCTTTGTCGTCGGTCGTCTTCTGCTCGATCGTCATCGTCCTGCCGTCGGCCGACACGGTGCGCGTGTTGGTCGAGTTCACCTTGCCGCTCGAGTCGCGCTGCGTGTATTTCAGCGTCAGCTTGTCCACCGGCTGATAGGTGATGAGCGTCACGGTCGGCGCGAAGCGGCCGATCTGCGGATAGGCCTTGCCGTCGAACTTCGCGGCGAAGCGGACGCCGGTGCGGCGGCCGTCGGGCTGAATCGTTTCGGTGGTGACGATCAGCCACCCTTCGTCGTTCACCTCGTAGCTGCGCGTATCGCCCTTGATCGCCGGCCCCGGCGTGAACGTCGACTTGGCGACGTTCAGCTTCCAGCTGCCGATCGACGGATCGTCCTTCGACTGGGCGGATGCGGTGCCGGCAAGGACGGCGAGTCCGAGGATGGCGACCGCGGCGAGCCGGAAGCGCGTCATCAGTTCGTCCTCCGGGCGGCTGGTGCCGGCTCCACTCGCCGATCGTTCGACGTGCGGCGAGCGCTACCCGGCCTACTTGCTGGCACTTCGTTCTTGAAGACCTTCCCGCCCTTCATGACGAACGTCACGCGGCGCACGGCGGTGATGTCCTGCAGAGGGTTGCCGTCGGTCGCGATGATGTCGGCTTCCATGCCGGGCGCGATGGTCCCGATCTGGTTGCCGAGACGCAGCGAGTCGGCCGACCGCGACGTCGCCGTGACGATGGCGTCCATCGGCGCCTGGCCGCCGTCCTTCACGCGATAGATCAACTCTTCGGCGTTGCGCCCGTGCGCACCGGCGGTCGCGTCGGTCCCGAACACCATCTTCACCTTCGCGGCGAGCGCGCGCTTGAACGAGTCGTTTCCCGACACGAGCCCGCGCTCCATGTACGCATAGCCCTCCTCGGTGTAGTTGCCGATGCCGAGGAAGTGCGCCTTGTTCTCCATGTAGTTGTGGATCATCAGGTGATTGTTCGAGTCGAACCAGGTGCCGTGCTGCACCATCAGCGCGATGTCCTCGTCGCTGAGCCGGTTGCCGTGCTCGATGGCGGTGCAGCCCGCGAGAATCGCCGACTTCGCGCTGTCGGGCCCCTGCGCGTGCGCGATGGACCGCTTGCCGAGCCGGGTCGCTTCGCCGCACGCCGCCTCGATCTGCGCGTCGGTCATCGTCTTGAGGCCGCCCTCGCGGATGCTGCCGCTGGCGAAGATCTTGACGAAGTCGGCCCCTTCCTCGTTGATCCATTTGTCCACGAGCATCCGGATCTGATCGGGCGTGCCGGTGTTGTCGAAGATCTGGTGGATCGACGTCAGGACGCGCGGCCCCGCCAGCCGGCCGTCGTTGATCCAGTCGCGGATGTCCTTGTCCACCGGGTTGCCGGGGCTCTGAATCGTCGTGAAGCCCGCCATCAGCGTCTTGTACGCGTTCTCGTACGCGTAGAGCGTGGTCTGCTCGGGCGTCTCGGGATCGGCAGCGGTGCGCAGCCGTCCGTTCGAGCGGTTGAAGTGATCGACGATGTGCGTGTGGGTGTCGATCAGGCCGGGCATCACCGTCTGCGTCGTCAGGTCGTAGGTGACGCCGGCGGCGACAGGGTCGATGCGCACGATCTTGGAGCCCTGGATCACGATGGCGACGTTGTTCAGCGTGCCGCCCTTGCCGTCGATGACGGTGCGCGCCCTGATGACGACGGGCGCTTGCGCCGCAACCGGCGCGGCTGCTGCGAAAAGAGCGACCATCGCGAGAGCGGAGAACGCTTTCAGCTGCCTTGAACTCATGCAATACTCCGGGTTCGCGGAGGTCCTAATGTATCCGAAATCACTCGTTGCGGCGGCGCTGCTGCTCTCGATGTCCGCCCCGGCCGTCGCGCAGGAATACGTCGAATACGTCAGCAAGGACGATCGCTTCACCATCACGTTTCCCGCGCAGCCGAAGGTCACCCAGTCCACCTTCATGTCGCAGTACGGCTACGCGCTGCCGTCGCGCGTCTACAGCGCCGACTCCGGCAAGAGCCGTTTCGTCGTGACGGTGGTGGACTACAACGGCGTCCAGGCGCTCGGTGAAGCGAGAGCCAAGGCATGTCCGCCGGGCGCCGAGCCGTGCTTCGGCAACCCGTCACCGGTGAGCTCGACGGGCGCGGGGTACTGGAAGGCCGAGATCTCCGGTGCGACGACCTATGCGACCTACCTGTTCCTGCAGCGCGACGCGAAGCTGACGTTCCTCGGGTGGGCGACGATGGACCTGGTCGAAGGGACGATTGTCTCGCTGACCAACAACGCGGACAAGTCGCGCACCTCCGCCGGCATCTACATGCACGAGAACAAGCTGTACCTGTTCGAGGCGACGGTGCCGGCCGGCTATCCGCCGCCCGATTTCTTCCAGCAGTCGGTCGGGTGGATCGACGAGAACGGCAATCCGATCCGGTATCTCGCCGTCTATCACAACGGGTTCTCGAAGCCGCCGGTGTCGCGGCGCGGAGGCGCGGCGCAATAGAGGCGGGCCTTACGGCCTGCCCCTACGCAAATTCTTCGTCGGTCTCCTTCTTCGCCTTCTTGCCGAACATCCACGCGAGCCCGATGCTGAACAGGTAGAGGAAGAACAGCGGCACCGACATCGCGACCAGCGAGACGCCGCCGCCGTCGGGCGTCACGACCGCCGAGACGATCACGATGATGAGCAGCGCGTACTTCGTGTGCTTCCACAGGAAGCCCGCCGTCACCACCCCCATGCGCGCGAGGAACAGCACGATCGTCGGCATCTGGAAGACGAGCCCGAACGCCAGCACCATCTTGATGTAGAGCGCGAAGGCCGGCTCGATGCGCGGCATGAACGTCAGGTAGTCGCTCGTGAAGCTGACGAAGAACTTCCACGTCAGCGGAAACACGACGTAGTGCGAGAACGCCGCGCCGAGGATGAAGAAGATGCTCGACAGGACGACGAACGGGATCGCCATCTTCTTCTCGTGCGCGTAGAGGCCCGGCGCAATGAACAGCCACACCTGCGTCATCACGAGCGGCAGGGCGAGCACGGCGCCCGTAATGCCGGCAATCGTCAGGTAGAGGACGAACGCCTCGGTCGGCTCCGTGTAGACCAGGTGCTGGCCGGCGGGCAGCCCCGCCTGCAGCGGCTTCATCACGAAGTCGAACAGCTGCTGGATGAAGATGAAGGCGATCAGGAAGCCGACGAAGATCGAGATGGCCGAATAGATGATGCGCTTCCGGAGCTCGTCGAGGTGCTCCAGGAACGACATCTTCGCTTCGCCATCGTCCTGCTCGTCGTCGTCACGGTCGCCGTCGGCGCCCGGATCGCGGCGGAGGATGCGATTTCCTTCCGTGCTGAAATCCGGGTCCGGATCGAGATCGTGAGGTGAAGTCTTCCCGGAGCCTCCGGGGCCCGGAAACGGCACCAGGGCCATGGGGTGCCCTACGCCGAGTGAGTGCCCGTGCCCGGCTCCGCGCCCGTCGTCGTGGTGCGGCTCACGGTCGCATCAACGGGTGGCGGCGTGGCGGCGGGGGGCGTGGCCGACGCGGCGGCCGTCGCCCGCTCGCGCTGTTCGTCGACCCGGATTTCCTCCTCGAGCGTGCTGCGCAACTCGTTGGAGGCCTTCTTGAACTCGTTGATGCTCCGGCCCAGCGACCGGCCGAGCTCCGGGAGCTTGCGCGGGCCGAAAATAATGAGCGCAATCACCAGGATGATGATCAACTCCGGCATGCCGATTGAGCCAAACATAGGAAATCTCCGCTAAATGGTTGATCGGATTATAGAAATCGGTCTGGACGGGGTCAAGGAGACGGTTTAAAATTCAGTTCTATATGCGTCGCTACCGCTCCGTCTCTATGGCCGTTTTTGCCATTGTTTTCTGCGCACTGGTAGGCGGCTTCTACGGCCGCAGCGCGCTGGCGGTCGAAGACCAGGTTCCCGACCAGTATAAGGTCTTTACGGCTGCGCTCACCGCCATCGACGCCACCTACATCGGGACCGTCGAGTCCGACCGGCTGGTGTACGGGGCGATCACCGGGATGCTCCAGACGCTCGATCCGCATTCGAGCTTCATGGATCCGCGCACGTACGCACAGATGCGCGAGCGGCAGGAAGGCCGTTACTACGGCCTCGGCATCACCATCGCCGTCGTCGATGGCGAGATCACGGTGGTGTCGCTCTTCGAGGGCTCGCCCGCGTATCAGAAGGGGCTCCGCCGCGGCGACATCATCGCCAAGATCGAGGGCGAAGAGACCAAGGGCTGGACGAGCGACGACGCGGTGAGAAAGCTGCGCGGGCCGAAGGGCACGCCGGTCAGGATCTCGCTGAAACGGAGCAGCTACGACCAGCTGATCGACCTCGCCGTCATCCGCGACGAAATCCACATCCCGACGGTGCCCGCCTCGTTCATGCTCGACGCGCAGACCGGTTACGTGCGTCTCTCCGAGTTCGGCGAGAATACGGACCAGGAGCTCGGGCAGGCGCTGCGCGCGCTCAACCGCCAGGGGATGAAGCGGCTCGTGTTCGACCTGCGCGGCAACCCGGGCGGCGCGCTCGATCAGGCCATCAAGGTGGCCAACCGGTTCCTGCCGCGCGGCGACATGGTCGTCTACACGCGCGGCCGCGTGCCGAACAGCGACCAGGATTACCGCGCCACCGAATCGAGCGATTACCTGAACATCCCGATGGTCACGCTGACCAGCCGCAGCAGCGCCAGCGCGTCGGAAATCGTGTCGGGCGCGCTGCAGGACCACGACCGCTCGCTCATCGTCGGCGAGACGACGTTCGGCAAGGCGCTCGTGCAGTCGGTCTACCGCGTCAGCGAAGGCGCCGGCGTGGCGGTGACGACCGCGCACTACTACACGCCGAGCGGCCGGCTGATTCAGCGGCCGTGGGACGACAGTTTCGACGAGTACCTGACCTACACGATGCGCGATCAGGATCCGAACAAGGCGCACAGCCCCGAGGATCTCAAGCTGACCGACGCCGGCCGCAAGGTGTACAGCGGCGGCGGCATCGAGCCGGATCGGCGCTTCGACGGCCAGTTCGAAGGGTTCAACCCGACGCGCTTCGGACGCACGCTCTACGCGCGCAACATCTTCGACGTCTACGCGCAGCGCTTCGCGCGCAAGGGCGACACGCGCATCACCATGGCGCCGACGGCCGCCCTGCGCGAGCTGTCGCCCGGCTTCGAGGTGACCGACGCGATGGTGGCCGAGTTCCGCGAGCTGGTCGAGAAGTCGAAGCTGAAGATCGACGAGGCCGACTGGCAGAAGGATCTCACCTTCATCAAGGCGATGATCCGCTACGAGATCGATCTCGACCTGTTCGGCGTCGAGGCGGCGCGGAAGGATCTCGTGAAGACCGATCCGCAGCTGCAGTTCGCGTTGACGCTCTTCCCCGACGCGCAGCGGCTGCTCGAGATGGGCAAGATCACGTCGACGCAGCGCGCCGCGAGATAGCCGGCTGCCGGCGGCCGGCAGCAGGCAGTAAGGGCACGAACAAGACAGCGCACTGTCTTTCGTGTGTTTTTACTGCCAGCTGCCCGCTGCGGGCTGCCAGCTGATCACCACAATCCCACCTTGGGTCCCCAACCCAAAATATTGTGGTGTCGGTACGTGCTTGCCACTACGGCTAGCACTTGTTAGTCTCTACGAAAATTATGCGCCTCGAACGTCTCGAGATTGCCGGGTTCAAGTCGTTCTCCGATCGGTCGGAGCTGGCGTTTGACGAGGGCGTCACCGCCATTGTCGGCCCCAACGGGTGCGGCAAGAGCAACGTCGCCGACGCGATCACGTGGGTGCTGGGCGAGCAGAGCGCCAAGAGCCTGCGCGGCGACAAGATGGAGGACGTGATCTTCAGCGGCAGCGACGGGCGCAAGCCTGGCGCGGCCGCCGAAGTGCGTCTTCGCCTGACCGGCCTGGCGCTTCCCCCGAGCGCCACGGGCCCGGTCGATGGGCTGCCGCCGGCGAACGGCAACGGCCATGGCAACGGCAACGGCCATAGCGATGGCAACGGCAATGGCAACGGCCATCATCCCTCGCCTTCGCCCGGGACCGGTGCGAGCTTCCAGGAGATCGTCGAGGCCTTCACGCGCGACGTCGAGGTCACGCGCCGGCTCTATCGCTCGGGCGAGAGCGAATACCTGATCGACGGCGAAGTCTGCCGGCTGCGCGACGTCCACGAGCTGCTCATGGACACGGGCCTCGGCGCCAAGGCCTACGCCATCATCGAGCAGGGGAAGATCGGCATGATTCTCAGCTCGCGGCCGACCGATCGCCGCCAGCTGATCGAGGAAGCGGCGGGCATCACCAAGTACAAGTCGCGCCGCCGCGCCGCGGAGCTGAAGCTCGAGGCCGCGCAGCAGAACCTCACGCGCGTGGACGACATCGTGTTCGAGGTGGAGAAGCAGCGCGGCACGCTGAAGCGCCAGGCGGCGAAGGCGCGGCGCTACAAGCGGCTGCGCGACGAGCTGCGGCGGTGGGAGAAGGTGCTGTTCGCGCGGCGCTACCGCGAGCTCGCGCACGCCATCGAGACGGCGCGGGCGAGCCTGGCCGCGGCGCGCGAGCGCGAAACCGCCGCCGCCGCGCGGGTCGCGGGGTGGAGGCGGACCTGGCGCGGCTCCGCATCGAGCAGGCCGAGGCGGACCGTCACGCGGCGTCCGTCCGCGAGCGCGCGCATGCGGCGGAGCTCGACATCAACCGACGGCAGCAGCAGGTGGACTTCGACCGTCAGCAGGCGGCGTCGCTCGCGACGCGGACGACGGAGATCGCCGACGAGATCCGCGACCTCGAGGCACGCCGCGAGCCGGCGCGCCTGGCGATCGAGGCCCGCGAACAGGCCTGCGCCGAGGCGGAACGCGCGCGCGACGAGGCGGCCGCGGTGCTCGCGGATGCGAGCGAATCGCTGGCGCGCGCGCAGCAGCGGATCGACGTGTCCGAAACTGCCGTCGACGCCGCGAGGACACAGGTCTACGTCATCCTGAATTCGCTCACGACGCTGCGGCACGCGATGGAGCACGCCGCGGCGCAGCGGGGCCGCGTCGGCGAGACGCTCGCCAAGCTCGACGTCGAGGAAGCCGACGTGTTCGTCGAGGTGCAGAAAGTCGAGGCGGACCGCATCGCCGCGAGCGACGCGCTGCGCCGCGCGCACGAGGCGCTGGACGCGGTCAGGGTGCGGCACGCCGAGCAGGAGGCAGCGCTCGCCGCGGCTCGCGGCGAATACGACGCCGGCACGCGCCGGGTGCGTTCGGGCGAGCAGGACCTCGCCGGACTCGAGGCCCGGCTCGCCTCGCTCGAAGAGCTGGTCGCCACGCGCGGCGAGTTCGGCGACGCGGCGCGCATGGTGCTCGTGCAGGCCAACGGCCACGTCGGGCAGCAGGGCGCCGTCGCCGACTACCTCGACGTCGACAGGCGCTACGAGCGCGCGGTGGAGGCGTGCCTCGGCGAGCTGCTCCAGCACGTCATCGTCGAGCGGCACGAGCAGGCCGCCGCCGGCCTGGCGCTGGTGCGCGAGCACGACGCGGGGCGGTGCGGATTCGTCGTCATCGATCCGGGGTCGAACGGCCACCATGCGCGCGAGGCGCTGCGCATGCCGGGCGTCGTCCCCGTCAGCGACGTCCTTCGCATTGCCGGCCCGCACGCGGCCACCATTCAGCACGTGATTCCGGAAGCGTACGTCGCCGAGACGTTCGAACAGGCCGTGGCGGTGTCGCGCGAAACGACGGCGCCGGTGGCGACCATTGGCGGCGACGTTTTCCGCGGCCCGCATCTCGTCTCGGGCGGGGCGAGGGCGGAATCGCGCGGCATCCTCGCGACCAAGCGCGAAATCAAGGAGCTGCGCCAGCGGATCGCCGCCGACCGCGCCGCGTTGACGACGGTCGCGGAGCGAGTGTCGGCCCTCGAGATCGCGATGGCGGAAGCCGCGAGCGCCATCGTGTCGCTCACCGCGGAGCAGCACCGGCAGGAAAAAGTCATCGTCGGCCACGACGCGCAGCTCGGCAGGGTCGCGGAGGACACGATGCGGCTGGCGCGCAAGGCGGAAGTCATCGGCCTCGAACGGCGCCAGGCGGAGGAGGAGCGCCTCGCGCTCGACGCGCGGACCGCCGAGGGCCAGCAGGCGATCGCGGGGCTCGAGGACGCGCAGCGCGCGGCCGACGGAAGTCTCTCGGACGCGCAGCGCGGCCTGGCGGCGGCGAAGGAAGCGGCCGGCGAGCTGAACGACAGGGCCGGGGCGGCGCGCGCCGCGCACGCGGGACTGCTCGAGCGCGCCGCGGGGCTGGCCGGCGAGACCGCACGCCTGCGCGAAGCCGCGCGCGAGCTCGAGGAGCGGATCGCCGCGCGTTCGGTCGAGCGCGCGCAGATGCAGGGACGCCGCGAGGAGCTGCTGCAGTCGATCGGCATCGCCGAGCGGACGCTCGACGACGAGATCCACGCGCTCGAGGCGATGCGCGAGCAGTTGCGCCTGGCGGACGAGGCCGCCGGCGCTCTCCGCGCGGCCGTGGACGCGCAGGATGCGGCCATCCGGCAAGCCCGCCAGCTGCTCGAGGCGATTCGCGCCGAGGTCGGCGGCCTCGACATCGCGCGTGTGACCGCGGAATCCGACCTCGCCCACCTCGCGCAGTCGTGCGTCGACACCGTGCAGGTGCCACTCGACGCCGTCCTCGCCGACGTCGAAGCGATGGAGCGCGC
>Ga0134127_10000583_pt1 | contig 32749 bp, 29 predicted proteins | sample KB31753_FD_96459 | JGI IMG/M metagenome (GOLD analysis project Ga0134127, IMG submission 96459) | Terrestrial soil microbial communities with excess Nitrogen fertilizer from Kellogg Biological Station, Michigan, USA - KB3-175-3 | ecosystem: Environmental > Terrestrial > Soil > Unclassified ...
CAAAATGCAAACCCTGCGCGGCTTCGACGCAAAGGGGTGAAGGTTCTCGCGCCTTTCACTCCACTGCATCGAACCACTTGGTGTTCGCATTCTGCATTTTGAATTTTGAATTACCTGAAGCCACCAAGCGCCCTTAGCTCAGCTGGATAGAGCGTCGGCCTCCGGAGCCGAAGGCCACAGGTTCGAATCCTGTAGGGCGCGCCAACCTTCCCTCCGCGATTCCGGCGAAGGTTGTCCCCCGTAGCTCGCGACGCGAGCAAAGCGGGACCGGTCGCCGCGACCCGGAGCTTCGGTTGGCAGGCCGCACCCGCTACTGAACGATCGCCTCCCACAGGCGCGCTTCCGCCCACACGATGTTCTCCGCCCAGACGATGTTCTGGCCCCAGGCGATCCCTTCCGCCCAGACGATGTTCTCGGCCCAGACGATGTTCTCCGCCCAGACGATGTTCCCGCCCCACACGACGCTGTTCGCCGGGCCGACGTGCTCCGCCCACACGATGTTGTCGCCCCAGACGACGCCTTCGGCCCAGACGATGTTGTTGGCCGTGATGATCCCTTCGCCCCAGACGATGCTGTTCCCCCAGACGACGTTCTGCGCCCAGGCGAAGACCTTGCCGCCGTAGAAGCTGTACGGCGCGACGCCCTCGACGATCCACGGCGAGCCCTGTGGAGCGCTCGTGTCGATCGATCGCGCCAGCGCCACGGCGCCCTGGCCGTTGACGCGTCCCACGCCCTGCGACATCCGGTCGTAGGCCGCGCCCGCCGCGTCGCGCATCGGCAGCGCGGTGTACTCCACGAACGCCTTGATTGCATTCGGCGGCGGATAGGCGGGCGGGTGGCCGAGCGACACGGTTCGCGCGCGGCTCGCGTCGAGCATCACAGCGACCAGCCCGCTCTCCACCCCCGCGGCCATGCTCGTGCCGCTCAGCGTCAGGTAGTTGCGTCCGCCGTGCCCGTCGTCCACGAGCAGTTCGGGGTGGGTAATGCCAAGCGTGCTGCCCGGCGCGTACGGCGCCACCAGGCTCTGGCCCGGCGCGGCGACGTCGGGCTTGGCGAGCCGCTCGTACCACGTCGGTCCGCGCGAGCTGTAATTCTCAATCGTGTCGTCCGTGGGATCGACGGTGCCCATCGTTTTCGCGGCGGCGACCGTCAGCGCCGACGGCGCGTTCGCGGGCGAGAGGATGCCGCCGTAGCCGACGCGATGCGTGAAGGTGCTGACGCCGACGTTGCCCGCCGCGACGACGACGACAATGCCGGCGCGCGTGGCGGCTTCGACGGCCTGCACCAGCGGATCGGATGCCGCCGGCGCGTACGGCGGATGGCCGAGCGAGAGGTTGATCACGTCGATGCCGAGCGCCTCGCGATTGGCGGTCGCGAACTCGAGCGCGGCGATGACGTCGCTCGTGGAGCCCATGCCGTGGTCGTCGAGCACGCGCAGGCCGATGAGGTGCGCGGCCGGCGCGACGCCCCGGAACCTGCCGCCGGAGAGCGCGCCGTTGCCGGCGACCAGCCCCGCGATGTGCGTGCCATGCCCGAAACCATCGACGGGTACGGCCGGCACGCCAGGCTGGCCGTTGGTGAAGTCGTAGAAGTCGGTGATGCGATCGGCGACGTCGGGAACCGGCGCGATGCCGGAATCGATCACGGCGACGCCGACGCCGTCGCCGCCGGGGTCGGCGTTCGACAGGCCGAGCAGCTCGCGCAGACCCGCGCCGCCCGAGCCCGTCCCTGACGAAGACGAGGGTCCGCCACTCGCGCTCACGTCCGCCGCCGCGGTGACGTCCGCGTCGACGCTCACGTCCACGACGTCCGGAAGTGTCTCGAGCCACGCGAGGTCACGGGCGGAAACATCGACCGCCCAGATCCCGACACCGGTGTGATAGCGCCGCAGCCGGATGCCGCGGCGCGTCATGGACCGCAGCGTGGATGCGGATTCGGACCGGAGCTCGACGAGAACCCGAACGCGGTTCGACGTGGTGCCGGCGAGCTCGATCTGCTCGATCCGGGTATCGTGCCGCGCTCGATGCGTGCGTCCGGATTCGCCATGAGCGAACAAACCCGGCACCTGCAGCAGAACGAGGGCGGCAACAGGAAGGGCCCGTCGTGAGAAACCAGTGTCTATGGCCATCGCGGTACCCCCGGCGCGACTGCTGGGTGCACTGCACTGAATTGCGCGGGAGGACCGGATTCTATGCTCAGCTACCGCCGGTCAGCGAAGAAAAGATGGCCGGGGCGAGTGCCGCCCCGATTTTCCCCGGCCGTTCGCAGGGGTTCTCCTATCGAACGGGGGTTTATTTCGTTCCCTTGACCGGCGCGTCGGCGGCGCAGACGAAGTTCTGCGCCTCGTCGGCGCTGCCGCTCCCGTTCCACTTCGCGACCTTCGGGAACACGCACAGCGGCCGCGTGCGATCGACCTTGCCGTCGGTGCGGTGTGACGCGACGATGCGATCGGGCGCCTTGCCGGTCGTCACCCACGCATCGAGCACCGCGGCCTTGTCGAACGTATCGGTGCCCGGCCCGCCCTGGCAGTGATACATGCCCGGGATCATGAAGAGCTCGATCGACCTGCCCTCGACGTGCTTGCCGACCTTGTCGAGCACGGCCTGGTGATAGCGGATGGCGTTGTCGGAGGTGACTTGCGGATCGGCGAATCCCTGGTACATCAGCAGCTTGCCCCCGTGATCGAAGAACGCCTTGATGTTGGGATTGTCCGACTTGAGGATCCCGTCCGGGTCGGCCTTCTGCGCCTTCTCGACGTCGGTGGCCGCGTTGAACGTCGCCGGATCCCAGGCGGCGTCCTTCATGGCGATGTACTTCATCGCCTCGATGGCGTTGCCATAGCCCTGCGGGCTGTAAAGCGTGCCCCACTGCAGCTCGGTGCCGGGCATCAGGCCGCCGGTGAGCACCTTGCCGGTCTTCGGATCGCGGGCCGGGGCGTAGATCGCTTTCGCGCTCTGCACCTGCGCCGGCGTCAGGCACGACACGGTGTCCTCGCCGGCCTTGCACTGCAGCACCTTCGGGTCGAAGCGGCACGCGAGCGGGTTCTCGAGGATCCCGTCCTTCACGCCGTCGAGGCCGTCGCACGCCTGCAGCACGGCCTCGTGCAGGGCGGGATATTTCTCCGGCGGGATGTAGGCGCCTGACGTCTTCAGCATCGCCGCCTGGTTCATGATGACGCCGACGTAGCGGTCCATGCCGCCCCATGCGACCGCGCCGGCGACGATGCCGTCGTAGTCGGCCGGGTAGCGCTGCGCCTCGGTGATGCCCTGGCGTCCGCCGAGCGAGCAGCCGTTGAAGTACGAGTACTTCGGCGCGCTGTTGTAGTAGCCGTTGACGATCGCCTTCGCCTGCACCGTCATCTCGTGCACGGCGCGATAGCCGATGTCGATCACCTTCTCCGGGTGTCCGAGCGCGAACGACGCCGTGTTGCCGACGTGCCCCGTGTCGGTACTGGTTGTCGCGTAGCCGGCTTCGAGCGCGGTCGCCATCGCGGCGTAGCCGATCGTGCCGGCCCAGCCACCGTTGCCGACCGCCTGGAACTTGCCGTTCCACGTCGAGCTGTCGGGGAGCCAGACCTCGATCCTGATGTCGGAGTCGCTCGACGGGGTGAGCGTCACCGCGACGCGGCAGAAGGCGGGCAGCATCGCGTACGGATTCGGCTGGTTGCCGCGTCCGCCGCCGCGCGCGCCGCCTCGCCCTGCGGCCCCTTCACGCCCCGCGGTAGCCGCGCGTCCCGCCGCTCCCTCGCGGCCAGGCACCACAGGCGGCGGTGGCGGCGTGAATGCGCCGGCCGCGACCAGCTGGGCCGAGGTCACGTGCGCGTTCTGCAGGGGCAGAACGCCGAGACTGTCGCAGGTGGCCGCTCCCGCAGGCGAGGCGTGCAGGACCGCAGCGGAAACAACGAGCGGGAACAGGATGCGTCGAGTCATTGACTCCTCCGGCCAACGGATGGGTGTGAGTATACGCCGGGGCTCGTGTGACGCTTTCTACTCAGCGCAGGCGCAAGGCGGAAGGTCAGCCGACGCCTCGAGCGCGTTTTTCCCAGTAAATTTCCGTCAATCCGGGCGGCGCGAGCTCGGCGCGGGCTGGCAACCATCTTGAAATTTGAGCAGGTCGAGGGAGCAATGGGGACGCGGGACAGGGACGACAACACGCGCGGGATCGAACACGAGCTGACGCTCCACCTTGCGCGCGCCAGCGACCTCTCGGAGCGCGCCAAGCGGGCCAACGACGCGGCGCAGCACGAGATCGAACGTGCCTTGAAGATTGCCGACGAACTGCGGGGGGTGTCGACCGAAGCCGAGTGGCGCGCGGGTGCCTTGCGGCGTTCGCGACGAGGTCGGTAAGATAGGCAGTCCTCCTGCCTCACACGAGCGGTCACGTCTCGTGGGGCGTCCGCCGGCGCGCGCTGGCGGACCGCACAAGGAGTGGGCCGCTAGCTCAATTGGCAGAGCAGCAGACTCTTAATCTGCGGGTTCTCGGTTCGATTCCGAGGCGGCTCACCATCCTTTCATCAGCACTCTCGGACGGCGCCAAGTAGTTGAAAAGTGGTGCCGTTGCGGCGGTTCGATTGAATCGACTTCCGTCGTACGCGATTCCTTCCGGGAAGAACAGCGCCTGCAATCGCTGCTTGTAGTCGAGCGACGCCTGGACCCACAGGTCTGATGCGCGCGGCAGGATGCGTTCTGCGAACGCCAGGATGCCCTGTACGTCGAGTTCGTCGACTGCTTCGGTGTGCCGGTGGATCTGCGCGAGCGTCAATTCTTCGCGCAGCTTGTCACGTTGCCGGCTGTAGCTGGTGAGGTCGATCGATTTGGAATACAGGAATGCTTCGTCGAGCCGGTCGAGCTTCTGCTGGATCGCCTTGACCCGGCGTTCGTGCTCCGTCGTCCATTGGTTCGCCTCCGCGCGCCGCTGCTCCCACACGTGGAGGACGCGATCTTCCACCAGGCGCATGTAGCCGCGCGTCGGCTGCAGCAGCGCAAGCTCGTCGACGAAAGCACCTTCGAGCGTCGCCTTGCTCACGTTTACCGCTCGACACTGGCGCTGGCAGTGGTAGTACGCGTAATGACCGTTGCGGCCCTTTGACCAGCTGCCGGTCAGTGGACGGCCGCAGACGTCGCAGCGCACGAAACCACGCAACGGAAAGTCGGGATGATTGCGCCGTCGCGGACCGGAGACAGCGACGCGGCCATCTCGTACGGCCTGCGCACGGTAGAACGTCGCCTCATCCACGATCGGCGCGAAATCGCCTTGTGTCGAGACGCCGTAGTCCGGGCTCTCAATATTGCCGATGTAGATCGAGTTGCGCATCATCTGCCCGAAGCTCTGTGGCGACAACGTCAGACCCTTCCGGCTTCGCAATCCCGCCGCGGTCGCCCGGGCGATGACTTCCTGCTTCGTGTACCGTCCGGTCGCGAGATCTTCGAACGCGCGCTTCACAAGCTGGGCACGTTCCGGATCGTGAACGAGGCTCTTGCCGGACCACTTCGGAGCGTTCAAATACCCGAGAGGCGCCGGGAACGTCCACCGCCCGAGCTCCAGCGCCGCGCGCATGCCGGCGCGCGTCCGATCCGAACGCACGTCGTTGTCGAACTGCGCGAACGCAGCCAGCACGCCTTCCATCAGCTTGCCGGTGGACGTATCGTCGATCGGTTCCGTAGCCGATCGGAGCGAGATACCGAGGGAGTTAAGATGCGCGCGAAGCGCGAAGTGGTCGTACTTCTCGCGCGCGAACCGCGTCAGGTTGTACACGACCACGAAATGAATCTTGCCCTTATTCGCGCGGCAGTACTTGAGCAGCTTCTGGAGCTCCGTGCGATCGGTCGTCTTGGCGCTCTCTCATTCCTCTTTGAACCGCTCGAAAATCTCAAAGCCCTCGCGGCGGCAGTACTCTTCGCAGGCGCGGAGCTGCGTCGGCAGACTGAGATTCTCGGTCTGCTCCTTCGTGCTGACGCGAACGTAGATGACAGCGCCGATCATCGGCCGCAGCTTAGACTCAATCCTCGAGTGCGGCAAGGTGATCGGTAGGCGGCTCATTCGATCCTCTCCTGCGCGTCGTGTTGTTGCAGAAACAATTCGACGATGACGTGCGCCATCGTATCTGCGTGTCGACAGACACGATCGACGTCCTGATCCGACAGGCTCTCCGCTTCGTCGCCAAGCAACTCGCGCCACCGTGCGACTGACGTCAGATCGAGAATCTCAACATCGCTCGAGGGATGATCCATACACGGCGCTCCACATCGAACCCCGCAGAACGGACAGCTATTTCGTTGGGTTGTGCGCGCTCCAACGCGCCGGCGGATCAGGCCGGCGCGCAGTATTTCGTCGCGCGGATGCGGGCGCTGGGCCGACATCGATTACCGGCACGTGGCGGCACCGGTGCGATGGCTGAGGGCAATCGCCGTTGCCATCGACGACGAGAGAAAACCCGAACGTGTCAGCGACGAAGCCGCGGACGGTTCAGGATTGCATGCGCGCCATCAACGTGGGTCAGTGAAAACGCGCGAGTGTCGCTACACGATGGCGTCCACTCGCGATGTTGGACCTAGGTCGAACATCGGCGAGCCGCGTTAGCTGTAGATGGAGTCTGCGTGGCGATCGGATCCTGGGATGCCGCCGCCGCGTGCTCCGCATTGGCCAATGCGGAGGGGTGTCTGCCGACACCAACGAGATGTCCGCAGAATACGTGAACCCAAAATTTGGCGTCAACGTCAGCCATTTATGCGCGGCCATCACGTAAGTGGCAAGAACGTGCGCTGCGCGGAGGCGCGGTCAATGCCCGAAGCCGCGTCACGTGTGCCGCGCGGTCGGTGCGCCGCACCGAGGCATTGACCGCGACGAGCACAGCGCGACAATCCAGTGCGTGATGGCCGGCGAAACATCGAATGTGATCGCAAACATGTCACGCGACTTTCCGCCGGATTGTGTCCTGCACTTGGAGGTGAATTCTTGTCGTTCGGCGCAACGAAGTGGCGCGCACATTCGAGCGCAGATAGAACTCACGCAGCCGGGACGTGAGCGACCCCCGGGACGAGCCTGGGGCCGTCCCCCCGGTTGAAAAGGTGGGGTCGCTCACGTCCCGGCTGCTCTTCTGTCATCGCCGCTGGGCGCGACGAAGAACGCCGCGCGACGAGAGGAGCATGTGTTCGTGTCGGTTCGCAAGTCCAGGCAGCAATTGGATTACCGAGCGACGCAATCTCCGGCCGCTGCGTCAGGATTGGTCAGAGCGCGCGGCGTCGAATTGAAGCGGAGGGGGAAGAGTGCGCCTTGGGTTCTCTTCCCCTTTCTCTTCCCCATACAGCGCAGCAATATGGTTCTGCAGAGGGACATGCGGACCATGCTGACGAAATGGAATTTCGCGCTGCGTCCACCTATCGCCAAGGGAACATCGGCGTTGACAGCCCCTCGCACTCGCCCTACGCTGCCTCCATGGAACTGCATGTTCCGCCGGAGCTCGCGGCCAAGTTGAATCGCCTCGCGGAAGGGACCGGAGGCGCGGAGCAGCTCGCGTGAGAGCTGCTGGCGACGTCCGTTGAACACGACGAGTGGTTCCGCGCGGAGTGTGAAAAAGGCCGCGCCGCTGCCGGTGAAGGCCGGCTCCTCGAGCACGATGACGTTGCTGCGCGGATGGATCGCCGATATCGCAACTGATGCGCGTCCGTTCGACCACGGACGCGGCCGACGATCTCGAACGGATCTGCGACTATATCGCCCAGGACCGCATCGCCCAGGACCGCCCTGACTCCGCGCGACGCGTGGCGCAGTCCGTGATCGAGCGCATAGGGACGTTGGAGACGTTTCCGAACATCGGGGCGCGCTGATCGCGTTCAAGGCACGCCCGAGATCGCGTTTCCCTCTCTCCCGTTCGTCGCCATCTACGAAGTTCGCGAGGGACAGATCTTCGTCTTGCGAATACTCCACGGAGCGCAGCGCTGGCCGAGCGTGCGTCAGGCATCATCATGCTTCGGCATATCACAATCACCCGCACGTGGTCGGACACCCTCGCTGACCTGCTTTGTCATAGGGCCTCGCTAGATTCGATTCATGGTCCAACTCCGTTCACGGTAGACGTTGACAGCGACGAGCCTACAGCTTAATGTATGCACGCAATACGGGGACACCATATCTCGTGGGGGTCTTGCCGGGTTTGGCCGACTGCAGCTTGGATTTACCGAGCTCTGCTTGGCTGGAAATCAGCGATGGGCCGCGCGAGTCGAACAATTTCCTCCGAGGGTCGGAGTCGGATCATGCGGGCGATTCGGGGCAAGAACACTGGCCCGGAGTTGCTCCTTCGTCAGCAGCTTCGGCTCGCTGGAATTACTGGCTACCGCATCCACCACCCGAAGCTGCCTGGCTCGCCGGACATCGCCATCGGCTGTGTACGACTGGCGGTGTTCGTCGATGGTGTGTTCTGGCACGGCCACTCGAGCAAGTTCAAGAAGATTCGGACGGAGTACTGGAGGCAGCGAATCCGCAAGAACATGTCGCGCGACCGCCGCATTGACCGCGAGCTGAAAGCCCGAGGGTGGACCGTTATGAGGGTGTGGGACCTCGACGTGCTGTCGGATTCCGCCGGAATCGCAAAGCGAATTGCCGCTCAAGTCCGATCTGCGTCCCTGAACCGGCTCGACGCCTGACCATGGCGTGCTGCAGCCGACACATCGAGGCGGCGGATAACCTCACCGCATTGGCGTCTGTTCCAGACGAGTCAGCGACGCTTGCTTACGTAGATCCCCCGTTCAACTCGGGGCGTTCGTACGAAGCCATATTCTTCAAGGACCGCTTGAAAGGATCGCATGGGGAGTCCGCCTTCCACGACAAATGGACGTGGGGCGCCCAGGCCGAACTCAATCTTCGAAGCCTCCCAAAAGTGCTAACGATCGAGCGCGCAGACTCCGTTGCGAATTTCGTGAGGAGCTTGAGCCACCAGCAGGTCGCTGCGTACTTGGCGATGATGGCGCCCCGCTTGGCGCACCTTCATCGCATTCTGAACGAAACGGGCTCGCTTTACATCCACTGTGATGCGAGCGCGAGTCACTACCTGAGAGTACTGCTTGATCAGATCTTTGGGCCTGAGAATTTTCGCAACGAGATCGTATGGCGGCGCACTCATGCGCACAGCAGCTCGCGACGGTACGGCCCGATTCACGACAGCCTCTTGTTCTACTCAAAGACAGCCAAGTACCGTTGGAATACGATTCACACGGAATACAACCCGACGTACTTAGAAAACCACTTCACTCATGAAGACGAACACGGTAAGTACCAGCTGATCACGTGCACAGCGCCTGGGGATCGTCAGGGCACCAAGGCGCATTACGAGTGGGCCGGCAAGCTTCCACCTCCAGGACGACACTGGGCGTGGAAGCGTGAACAAATGGAGAAGTTTGAGAAGGACGGTCGCCTCGTCCACTCGGTCAACGGAATTCCCCGTCTGAAGCGCTACATCAATGACGGCAAGGGGGTTCCCCTCCAAGACGTCTGGCTCGACATCCAGAGGCTTGATGCTCATTCCGACGAACGGACGGGGTACGAGACACAGAAGCCTTTAAAACTTCTCGAGCGAATTATCGCGGCAAGTTCTGGCCCCGATGACTTGGTCATTGATCCCTTCTGTGGATCGGGAAGTTTGTTGGTGGCCGCTGAAACTCTTGGACGTCGCTGGCTTGGTATCGACAGTTCGCTTATGGCGTGTTCGCTCGCGCTAGGGCGGGTTCGTCGACGAGTGGGTGGAAAGCGGATCGAGTTGCGCGGTTTTCCCGATTCGGCCACCAGAGCGCGCAAGTTGAGGGCGGATGACCCGGTCACGTTTGGCATTTGGGCGACCGGGATGGTTGGCAGCGTTCCGGATCGAGATCTGAGCACACCGACGCTGATCGCGGGCCAGGGATGGGTCCAACGATCGAACCGAACCATCAGTATTCGAAGTTGGGTACCGCTGGCGGCGGACTCGCGCGTAAGTCGCACTCGAGTCGGAAGTCTTGAGCGCAACACGGTGGGCGTAATTGTTCGATCGGACAAGAGCTGCTCGACGTTGCGAAAAAGCATCGAAGACGGTTTCGGGATACGCGTCGAGGAAATCGATATCGACTTGTTGGCGAGTTCCGAATCTTTACGAAACGGATTTGTCGCATCGATAACGCAGCTCAGCGCAGGATGATCTACGACCACTATGCGGCTCCGCTGAGCGGACTGGACCAAGAAATGGTCCGAGCGGTCCCTGCCGGAGGGAATTGGCGCGATATTCCGACGCATCTACCATCTAAACGCCTGTCACAGATTCGGGAGAGCGCCGCATCAGGCGAAGGAAGCCGCAGCACGTACTACGGCAGGCTGCTCTGGGAGCGCCCTGCGTACACGATTTCCACCTATTTCAATCGTCCAGGGAACGGGTGTTACATCCATCCCTCCGCTGATCGACTAATCAGCATCCGGGAAGCTGCACGACTCCAATCGTTTCCCGATTCATACACATTTCGAGGTTCTCTGCGTGGGCGTTGCAGTCTTGTTGGGAACGCAGTTCCTCCCCTACTCGCATTCCAGATCGCCTCTGTGCTCCCCAGAGGGCCGTTCGTGGACATTTTCGCCGGCGGCGGCGGGTTATCGCTCGGGTTCGAGTGGGCAGGCCACGACCCTGTAGCGGCGATCGATCACGACAACGACGCGGTTGCTACCCTCGCGGTAAATCGCCCAGGCTTTGCCGGCGCACTGCAAGCAGACCTGGCGTCCGACGATGGCAGCGCAGCGGCGCTTGCCAACACCCGCGACTTGCTTGGTCCGCGAGAACTCGTTGGCCTAATTGGCGGACCTCCATGCCAGGGCTTCTCGACGGCTGGCAGCTGCCTGGCAGACGACCCACGCAATCGGCTGGTTTCAGTCATGCTGCATTGGGCCGCGGCATTGAAGCCTTCGTTTGTACTGGTCGAGAATGTTCCAGCACTTATGTGGCGAAGACACAAAGGTGTGCTCGCTGCAATTCACGCCGAATTCGTCAAGATCGGCTACACCACCGCCAGCGTCATCATGCACGCTGAAGGCTATGGTGTACCTCAGTTACGACGACGTCTTTTCATTCTCGCCCTTCGCGACCGCCATTTGGCTGCTGCCTGGCCAGCTCCACTATTCAGCGTTTTGGAGCCCTCGTTTCGGCGCTTCCAGCCTGGACATGCGGCCGCTACGACGGATCGGCAACCGATCAGCGTGCGAGACGCCATTGGTGATTTGCCGTCGCACGCGTCCGCGAGCCTCGACGCACCGAGCGACTATCTCTTGAGTGCAGAAACGCCATACCAGCGATGGGCCCGTGGACTAGTTGCGATCCGTGAATGGCTTCCAGCACCGAATGCCGTTGGTCTTGAGCCGGTTGGCTCACCTACACTTCCGCTGAACTAATGATTCCGCCAGGGAATCAACGCGTCTTTGAATCCGGACTGGCAGTCCTCCAAGATTTCGGTGAACGTGCAGGGACTCGGGGCCGGTTTGTCGCTTTGTACCTCGGACTTCGCCGAATGCGTAGGCTCCATAGAATCTCTGAACTTGGCTCTGGAGCTCCGACACCTGCAGGGGAGCTTGAAGGCTTCTTAGACGATCTCTTCACCAAGGTTCATCGACCGGATCCATTTGTCGTACTGACAGCCCCATTCGGCAGAAGCGTGTCTCCTAACGCCCCATGGAGCACCCGCACCGGCGCGATCGCGCCCGGCCATCGATATCCGACGAACACATGGCGAAACAACTTCGGCGTTCAAAAAGGGATCGGCTGTCCCGCCGAACCGAACGTCATCACGGATCTTCTCGGCCAGGCGCAGCTCCGATTGGCCTGTCCTCACCTTCGCGTGGACAGTGAGGGCCGCCAGCTCTGTGGTGTCACCGGCACCAACTACCGTGGCGATGAGCACAGCATTTGGTTGCGCACTGTTGGGGGCGGATACGAAGTCGTCGATTTGAATCTTCCGGCGGTGTACCGCGATTACTTATTTCCAAATGGGCAGCACATACCGATCTTTCCGTTGTTGGCGGTTCTGTACGGTCTGGCGCCGGCAGGTGCGTACCCTGCGCGGCCGAGCGTAGGAATCCCTGAATTCGCTGACGACTTCGGGTTTTCGCTGGAGGACGTAGCGAGCATCTTTGACTGCGACCCGGACGCAGCCGAGAACGCGATCGTTCTCGCGGCAGTTGAAGGACCCTTCGCCGCAGTTCTTCCGCCGATTCCTGCGGTTGCCGAACCCGAAGAGATGGTCGGGGCAGAACTACCTGTTGCTCCAGAAGCTGTGATCTTGAACAGCGGCGTCGGTGCAGAACTCGCAGTTGCCCAAGACGTCGCCAATCAAGGATGGGAAGTCACCTATTGGGGTAGCCGACGAGGCGCTGGTTACGACTTGGAGGCGAGGCGAGCGGAAGCGCGACTCAGAATCGAGGTGAAGTCTTCAGTAGGTTTCTGTGTTCCCGAGTTGACGGAGGAGGAGTGGAACGCGGCACAAGAGTACGGCGACGAGTTCGTGCTCGCGGTCGTCGATTTCTTCGGTAGCCCAGACCAGAGGGTTTATTACGTGCGCAATCCGGCCGCAAACGTGACGCCTGCCGAACGAAACGTGGTCATCTATCGACTTCCCCGCGCGGAGGTCCTTCCGCTGTCGACTACGGCTGAGTTCCTATGACAGCCTCAGGCGGTGTCCCGCAACCGTTGGATTCGGCGTAGGAACAGCACGATGTGGTTCCAACTGGCGAACGTAAGGCTCACCACAACCAAATCAACAACGTAGCGTCGCGGGTCGATCTGCGCGGTTACGAGTCTGCGGCTCAAAACCAAGCCGCCGGACGCGCTTCGCGTCAACTCCGATGCGGGTCCCAGCCCGCCGGGGATCAACCGCGCGGCGCGGGCAGATGGTCGGCGACGATCTTCGCAACGTGGTCGGGGTCGCACGGCTTGCACAGGACGACGAGCGCGTGCTGCAGGTCGGGCTTGGGCTCGCCGGTTACAACGATCACCGGAATCTCGCTCGTCGCTGGGTTCGCGGCAAGGTCCTTGAGGATCGTGCGGCCGTCCACTGACGGCAGATTCAGATCCAGCACGATCAAAGACGGACGGTTCTCCTCGATGGCCCGCAGCGCCGCGAAGCCGTCACCCGCCTTGACGCAGGCGATACCGCGCATGCTGAGCGCCGAGCAGTAGAGAGACGCGAGTTGGGGATCGTCCTCGACGACGAGGACGCGTGGACGGAGAGGCACCGGGGAGTATCGTAGCGCACATATTTCCTTCGCAAACTCGTCCGTTCACCCCAGGGCGCCGGAAGAATTGAATTTGCATCGATAACGTTCGGGTCTGGTGCCTCCCCATCATGGCCTCGGCTAAACCCCCGGATGCTCGTCTCTCTCAACACGTCGTTTGTCCCAAGTGCGAGGCCGTCGGGCACGCATGGGCGTCGCCTCTCCGGTGGATGGGCCAGCGCTACATCCTCTACACCTGCACTGCGTGTGGCCACGCATGGAGCATCGCCGAACGTCGCGACCGGAAACGGTGATGGCACGGACGGCGCGTGTGAGGCGAGCCGTGTGCATTCTTCGCCCCGAAAGGGAAAGTCGGGCCAGAAGTCGCGGCCAGAAAGCCGCAACGCGAAGATCGCATCCGGTTGCATCTGTGGTGGCGTGTAGATACACTCATCCACGTGGCCGACGAGAACAAGCAAGCGATGAACATTCGCATCGATCCTGATCTGGTCGAGGCACTAGAAGTCATTCGGGACGCTGAGGGCATTCCGGTATCGGAACAGATCCGGCGCGGCATCCGGTTGTGGCTCGACCAGAAAGGCGCGGCGCAGAGGACGACGAGGCGAACATCGAGCACGAGGGCGAGGGGGAAACGAGCATGAAGGCAGCGGGCTCGACACTCCGTATAGCCAAGTCAACGGACGGGCTCCGGGCACCCTCGTTGCACGCGCGCTGCGGTCATGTTCTGGCGAGGCGGTTCAGTTCCCCTTCTGGCGCCGGCAGTCGCGGTTTTCGCGACCGCACTTCTCAGCGGATGCGGGAGCACGGCGCCGACTCAGCCTTCCGCGGTAACGCCGTCAGTCCAATCAACGGCGCCGCCATTCGCGTCGCTGGTCGGTTGGTGGGGAGGGACGGTCAGCATCGCGCTCTTGTATGGCAACCCGTTCGACCCTGCGAACCCCATTCTCGACTCGTCCCACTGCACGCTGTTCGGGAACGTCACCGAACACACGGCGACCACGTTAGTCGGTAGCGCCAGCTTCAATGGCGCTTCACTAAACAGCGATAAGGAGTGCGGCAGCGGGTTCTCATTCTCGGCGACGATGAGGCGCGACGGCACCTTTACGAGCGTGCAATTCACCCACGTCGGGCTATCGTCGTTCGAGTGCTATCCGTCAACGCCTCCCGTTTTCAACAATGGTTCGGCGAACGGCAACGGCTTTCGCATAATGCTGGTTGACCAGACCACCTGTCGATGGCCCCCGTTGACGTTTACCAACAACGTGCCGACGCGCGGCACCGAACGGACCTTCACAGTGATCGCGGGTTTCCGCCACAGCAGTGCCGTGCCGCCCGCTCCGTAACCGCGTTGGTGGGCAGTTCGTCGGCGGCGAGCACGAACGCCCAGCGCAATCAGCGACTGTTGATACGTTGGCACGGTTTGGACGGGTCCAATTGCGAAGGGTAAACGCCGTGCCTGCCGCTCCTGGCGACGTGGGCCTCGAGCCACGGCTGAGATTCGCGGCGGCGCAACCTGCCGCATAATTGGCGGCTTGTCATGCCCGATCGAACACCCTGCAAGTATTGCGGGAAGGTTGGCTTCGTCCGCCGCGAACATGTCTTGACGGCCGGACGTTCGATCACGTCCTTCTACTGTGGATCGTGTAATCGGTCGTGGGAACAAGCCGAGGAAGCAACCAGCGGCGAGGTCAACAACCGCCGCGACGACAAACGGGGAAAGACGTAGCTACGCCGCGCTCGTCGCCTTGACGGGCCAACGATGATCGCAGCGGGTGCAGTGCCACAGCAGCGTCGTGCTCGCGCCTTTGATTGTGGTTTCCTGTTTCACCGTGCCAACGCTCCCGCACGATGGACACGGCGGCGGCGCCGTCGGCGTAATCGAGTTATCGGGCATTCGAGCGCGGCGATTTTAAACTGCCACCTCAGCTTTGTCCCAGACCTTTTCAGCGATTCTCGTCGACACGACGTTTCGTTCCATCCTGCCATCCCGAATACCATGCGACGCGAAATTCCCCTCCAACACCAACGCGCCGCTCGCTACACTGATCTCATGTCTGAGCACCCCGGTCACTTCCACGCCGTCCGTTTCTACAATGACTCCGACTCGTTGTGCCGCATCGTCGGCGAGTTCGTCGGCGCGGGACTGGAGCACGGCGAGCCGGCGCTCCTGATCGCGACGCCGGAGCATGCGGCCAGGATCGACGACTGTCTCCGGGCGCGCGGGCTCGACGTGGACGCGTTGAAGCAGGGTGGCGAGTACGTGACGGTTGACGCGCGCGACATGCTGTCCACGTTCATGCGCGACGCGATGCCGAACCCCGGTTCGTTCCGGCGCAACCTGAGCGAGGTGATCAAGCAGATGTTGCGCGGCCGCGAGCAGACTCCCGTTCGCGCCTACGGCGAGATGGTCGATCTGTTGTGGAAGGACGGGCTCGAGGCCGCCGCAATTCGCCTCGAAACGCTGTGGAATCAGCTGGCGAACACGCACGACTTCAAGCTGCTGTGCGCCTACTCGATGGGCAACTTCTACAAAGGTGCGGCCATCGAGGCCATCAAGGGGCAGCACTCACACCTGGTCACCGATACGGGCGAGCACACCGCCATTCAGTAAGCGGACGCCGCTAACGGTCGGCCTGCTTCGCCGCGGCGTCCACCCACCGTGCGAGGTTGCGGCGTCCGTCCTGCTGAACCCAGTCATAGGTCGGGTACGTCCTCGACAATTTCGCGCCGGTGTTCCTGAAAGTGAGGAAGTCGAACGGGTTCTGACCCTTCGCGGTGGTCAGTCCGTCCCGGTCCCTCACGTTGTGAATGTACACGCCGAGTAACCCGTTGCCGCGCTTCACGCTCTCGACGATTTCGTAGTTGATCCATTGACGGTTCGCCGTCTCCGTCCCGATCAGCACCACCGTCACCGAGGTCCCGCGCAATTGCTCGTCAATCCACCGGACAATCGCATAATCGCCGCCGCTCCTGATGCGCTCCCATTCGTCGCTGTCGAGCACGCCGCAGGCGGTATCGCCACGGCCGAGCGCGACACCACTGTTGAGGACCTGCGCGACCCGCGCGACGTCGCGATCGTAGTGGACGCTGAAAAAGACCCGGCGGGCCATCGATCATCCCCTCTGCACCATGTGGACGATCATAGCCAATCGTGAGCAAGCCCCCTCTCGCCGGATGGCGGCACCGTCGTTGCACCCTGCAGGGTGGGGGTGCAACATGGCCAGCAAGAAATCCTCATCCAAGCGCGAACTGATCGATACCGGCAGCGACAAGCGCTACGTGCGGCGCGACGAGCGCGGCCGTTTCAACGAGTCCGATGATCAGGGCCGCGCGCTGTCGAAGGATCCGCGGCAGCACGCCAAGACCAAATCCGAACGAGGACAGGGCGACCGCGGAGATCGGTAGCGCGAGCATGCGCGACGTCACGGCCTTCGGAATCTCGACGCCTTCAGTTCGCGGCAGGCTCCCATCCGGGGGACGATAGAGAATATCGTCCTCCGTGATGAAGATGCCCGATGACCTGGCCGCGACATACCAACGCCAGCTTCTCGACCAGGCGCTGCAGACCAACGACGACACGCCCATCAGCCAGGCGACGGTCGAGGCATTCCTCGCGACCCCGCGTCACCTGTTCGTCCGGCGTTACCGCGAGCGCGCCAGCACCGAGTGGCGCGACGTGGACGCGAGCAACCTGACGCAGCACCTGGCAACGCTCTACGCCGACAATCCGCTGATTCTGTTCGGCGACGACGACGACAACGTCCCTTCCACGATTTCGCAGCCGTCGTTCGTGCTCCGGATGCTCGACCTGCTGCAGGTTCGCCCGGGACACGCCGTGCTGGAGCTCGGCGCCGGCTCCGGATGGAACCCGCGCTCATCGGCCGCCTCGTGGGACCGTCGGGCCGCGTCGTCACGCTCGAGATCATCCCGGAAGTCGCGCAGCGCGCCGCCGCGACACTCGCGGAGTTGAACATCGCCAACGTCCACGTCATCAGCGCGGACGGCGGCGACGGGGACACCGAAGGCGCGCCGTACGACCGTATCGTCTTCACGGCGGGCACCTACGATCTTCCGCGTCCGCTCTATGAACAGATCCGCCCCGGCGGCCTCATGCTCGCCGTCATCAAGGACGCGGGCGGCGGCGACAACCTCTTCCTGCTGGAGAAAGTCGACGACCACTTCGAGTCGCGATACGCGACGCCCTGCGGGTTCGTGCAGCTGACCGGCAAGTACAAGGTCGACACGCTGGATCCGGCTCCCGTCGAAGCGCTCCCGCAGTGGAGTGTGCTGAAAGAACAGGAAGTCGGACGGCGCCCCTTCTGGTGGGGCGGAAAAGGCCGCGAGTTGTTCATGTGGCAGACGGCCGGCATCCGCTCGTTTCTCGGCGTGACCGAACCGTCGTTCCGCTCTTTCAAGACGGTTAAAACGGACGGTGCGGCAAAGGAGCAGCACTACTGGGGACTGTGGGATCCGGACGGCGCCTCCCTCGTCCTCGCACGCGACGACGAGCTCGTCTCCTACGGCAATCCGAAGGCGACAGAACACCTGCTGCGGCTGATCCATCGATGGGTGGACCTCGGCATGCCGACGGCGTCGAGCTTCACGCTGCGTGTGTTCCGCGCGGATGGTCCGGTGAGGGCCCGGAACGATGAATGGATCGTGAAGCGCCGGGACTCGCAGTTCGTGTGGAGCCTGTTACCTGGCAGCCCGTAGCGTGCTCGACTGGCGATCGCCGGTCCCCGGAATTGCCGGCTTGAGGGCGGAATCGACGGACAGCCGAACGACGTTGCTATCGAAGTTCGCGGCGAAGAGCCCGGCCGGCGAGAGGTCGGCGACCATCGAGTCGGCGGTGCTCTCGACTCCGAGCGGCCGCGAGAGGTTCGCCAACTGCCGCGCGACCTGCGCGACGGTCCCGGGCCGCACGTGAATCTGCGTCCGGACAAAGGGTGTCGTCGGATGTTTCGCCCACGTGCTCAGCGCGACATCGAGCTTGGCGGGGACGTGAGGGCGCGCAGCCAGGGCGCTCACCATCGCGGCAGCGCCGATCAATGCACCGAGACGCAGACGAGCCATACGTCCAACGGGTGGCAAACGGCGTACCCGAGCGCCGTCGCAGAGGATTTGCGGCGGCTAGCGTCGGTGTTTCAACGACTTGGCGCGATGCGGCCGCCGCCGCGGGCGGCGGCACGGAGGTCGCGCCTGCTCCGCCCTGCGACACCGCGAGGCCGGCGGGACGCGTCAGTGAACACGGCGACGCGGAAGTGTGCAGCCACGTGCCGAATGCCCCGTGTCTCATGTTTCGAGTCGGCACATCCGGTTTTGGCGTAGAGTAGGCCGCCGATGCCCCTTCCGGATCCCACAAGGGACAAGGAGTTGCCATGTCCTTCTATGAAAAGGGCCCCGTTCGCATCTACTACGAAGAGCACGGTTCGGGCTTCCCGCTGCTGCTGATCGCCGGCGGCGGCTTGAACTCGACGATCGCCGGCCTGAAGAACCCGTTCGACGCGATCGGGGAGTTCAAGGGCGAGTACCGCTGCATCGCGTCAGACCTGCGCAACGCCAACACCGGGCAGTCGTCCGGGCCGCTCGAGATCGACCGGCCATGGGACGCGTACACCGACGACCAGCTCGGGCTGCTGGATCACCTGCGCATCGACAAGTTCATGGTGATGGGGTTCTGCATCGGCGGCCCGTTCATCTGGAACCTGCTGGAACGCGCGCCGAACCGCGTCGTCGCGGCAGTGCTGGCGCAGCCAAGCGGCTGGCGGCCGGAGATGCCCACGCTCAGCTACGACAACAATATGAGCGGCTGGGGCCCGGAGCTGGTCAAGCGCCGGCCGGAGATCACGATGCAGATGGTCGACCGGTTCCTGACGAAGATGTACAAGAACGTCGACTTCGTCTTCACGGTGTCGCGCGACTTCGTGCGCAGCTGCCAGACGCCCGTGCTGATCCTGCCGGACGACATCCCCGCGCATCCGTACAAGGTCGCGATGGAGGCGGCGATGCTGGCGCCGAAGGCGGAGGTCAGCATCTTCCCGTGGAAGGAGCCGAAGGAGCGGATTCCGCTGGCCGTGCGGCAGATACACTCGTTCCTCAAGGCGCATCGGCCCGCGTCTTCCTAGGGGGGTGTCCGTCCGCATCCTGCCCGCCGCGGCGCTCCTGCTCGGTTGCTGGCTGTGGGCGCCCGGCACCGAAGCGGGACAGATCGACTACACGACCGCCCACAGCGAACGCACGCTCCCCGCGGTGCGCGCCGAGGGCCCGATCCGCATCGACGGCGCCCTCGACGAGGCGGACTGGGCGCGCGCGCCAAACGCGCACGGGTTCATCCAGAGCGATCCGCGCGAAGGCGAGCCCGCCACGGAAGACACCGACGTGCGGGTGCTCTACGACGCCACCAACTTGTACTTCGGCGTCTTCGCGCACGACCGCGAGCCGCTCAACATCCTCACGAGCGAGCTGGCAAAGGACTTCAACCGCGAGTCGGGCGACGACTTCGAGATCATCCTCGACACGTTCCACGACGAGCGCAACGGGTACATGTTCGCGACCAACGCGCACGGGGCCAAGTGGGACGCGCAGACGATCAACGAGGGGCTCGAGACCAACGAGAACTGGGACGCGCTGTGGGACGTGGAGACGCGCATCACGGACGCGGGGTGGTACGCGGAGATCGCGATTCCCTTCCGGACGCTGCGGTTCAGCAGCGCCGACGAACAGACCTGGGGCGTCAATTTCCTGCGTCGGATCCGCCGCCGCAACGAGGACAGCTTCTGGGCGCCGGTGCCGCGCATCTACGAGCTGCAGCGCGTCTCGCTGGCGGGGACGCTCACGGGGCTGCGCGGGGTGCGGCCGGGCAACGACATCCGCATCAAGCCGTACGTGCTCGGCAGCGCCGGCGAATCGGCGAGCGTGAACGTCGGCGCCGACGCGGACGCCGGCCTCGACGTGAAGTACGGCGTCACCAGCGGCCTGACGTGGGACTTCACCGTCAACACCGACTTCTCGCAGGTGGAAGCCGACGAGCAGCAGGTAAACCTCACGCGCTTCAGCCTCTTCTTTCCCGAGAAGCGCGATTTCTTCCTCGAGAACTCCGGCATCTTCCAGTTCGGGCAGGGGCGCGGCGTCGTCTTCGGCGGCGGCGGCGGGTTGACCAGTGGACGGCAGACCGACGCGATCCTGTTCTTCAGCCGCCGTATCGGCCTCTCCGACAACGGCGCATCGATTCCGATCGCGGGCGGCACCCGCCTGACCGGCCGCGTCGGCCCCTACGCGGTGGGCCTCCTCAACATCGAGCAGCGGAGCGAGGACGCCTCGCCCGCCACCAACTTCACCGCGGTGCGGCTGCGGCGGAACGTGCTGGCCAACTCCGACATCGGCATCATGGCGCTGAACAAGGAGGCGAACGGACCTGCCTTCAACCGGGTGCTTGGCGCCGACGGGAATTTCCGGTTCTTCGACAGCCTCGACGTCAACCTGTCGCTCGCGCGGACGTTCTCACCGGCGGCGGCGGTCGCGACCGCGGGCAGCGAATCGATGGGCAACGCCAGCGCCCACTACCGCGACCGGCGCTGGGAGCTGCAAGGCACCTACGTCCGGATCGGCGAGCGGTTCAACGACGAGGTCGGGTTCGTGCCGCGCACCGGCGTCGCCAAGTTCGACAGCACGTACGGGGCGCGGTTCCGGCCGACGCGCTTCTCGAAGTGGCTGCGCGAGCTGTTTCCGCATCTCGGCGTCACCAACGTGTCGTGGCTGAGCGGCGAGCTGCAGTCGCGGCTGATCGGCGCGCACATGAGCATCAATCTCCAGGACGGGAGCGGCGGCGAGATTGGCGTCGATCCGACGACCGAGAACCTGATCGCGCCGTTCACGATCAACCGGCGGCGCGGCATCGTCATTCCGGTGGGCCGCTACGAGTTCAACGACTGGCACGCCACCTGGCGCACCAACGGGTCGTCGGCGTTCTCGATGAACGGCCGCGTGGATGTCGGCGACTTCTACGACGGCCACAAGCAGTCGTACGGCGGCGGCGCGGCGGTGCGCCTGGGCGGCCGGCTCAACGCCTCGATCAACGAGTCGCGCAACCAGATCCAGCTGCTCGCGGGCCGCTACACGACCGACCTGATCACGGCCCGCGTCGAATATGGCTTCTCGACCATCGCGTTCGCCAACGCGCTGCTGCAGTACAACACCGACGCGCGGGAGTGGAACTCGAACCTGCGCTTCAACCTCATTCACCACCACCTGAGCGACTTCTTCCTGGTCTTCAACGAGCGGCGCGATTCAACGACCGGCGGGCTGCTGGACCGCGCCCTCGTCGCCAAGATGACCTACATGGTGGCGTTCTAGCGCGTTTTCACAACGCTCGAGCGCGGATCTCACCGGTGGGGCGAGGCTTGTCAGGCTCGCCTCGCGAACCCGACAGGGTTCGCGCCACCGAGAAGTGACATCCGCGCAAGCGGTCAGGGCGCGAGCCTGACGAGCGCCGCATCGACGTTGCCGGCGAAGGTCGTGCTTCCCGCCGGCGTCGTGACGAGGTCTCCCGCATCGACGGCGGTCCCGAACGCGTCGCCGAAGACGGCGGTCGCAGCGGCAAGAGTCCCCTTCACGTTGGAGACACGCTTGGCCGCCGGCATCAGCGCATACGGCGGCGCCTGCGCCAGCGCCGCGAGCCTGACGCTCCCGTCGGCGGCGACGGCGACACCGGCTCCTTCGTCGAACTCGGCTCCTCCCCACGTTGCCGCGCCCGCCACCTTTCCGCTCGGGAGCAGGTGGACGACGAACGCGTCCTGACCACCGGCGCCGGAGCTCGACGTCGTGCCCGCGAAATAGACCGAGCCGTCCGCGGCTGCCGCGATCCCGGCGGCCACCTCCGTGCCAGTCCTGCCAGCCCATTGCCCGTCGAACAGCAGCGCGCCGGCGGCGCTGAGCCTCACGACGAGCGCGCTGATCCCGATCTTGGGCGCCTGCAGGGCGCCCGCGATGTAAATGGATCCGTCGGAGGCGACGGTCATTCCGCCGCGCGGGTCAGCGTCATCACCTGCCGCGTATTCCCGTTGCCACAACAGGACGCCGTCGGACGTGATTTTCAGCGCCACGAGATCGAAGAACGCGAACGTTCCGTCTCTCGCCGTCGTTGCAGCCGCGTACACGCTGCCGTCGGGACCGACGGTGATCGCTTCGAAGCCCCCGGAGCCATCCCAGACCTTCTGCCAGATCATCGCGCCGGCGGGGTCGAACTTCACGACGAACAGTCCCGACCCGCTCGCGCCGAAGCTGTTGGTGTGGCCGACGATATAGACCGGGCCGTCGGCGGCGGTCGCCACGCCGTTGGCGACGTCGAGGTCGACGCCGCCCCACGTCCTCTGCCAGACCAGGTTGCCGAGCGCGTCGAACTTCAGCAGCACCGCGTCGTTGCCGCCGCTCGATGTCAGGCCGGTCACGTAGATCGAGTCGTCGCTCGCGTTACCGGGCAACGTCCCCGCATGCAGCGCGACCGCGGGTCCACCGAGACCTCGAACGGTGTTGCCATTCCAGATGCGCTGCCACGCAACCGATCCGGTCGCGTCGAACTTCACCAGGAAGATCTTGGGAGAAGAGTTGCCGAATTGATCGCGCGTGAAGCTGTCGGTAATGCCGGTCACGTACGAGCTGCCGTCAACCGCGACCGCGACACCGCTTGGAGCGTCGACGCCGAAGCCGCCCCATGTCGTCTCGGAGACCACGGCGCTCTGGCCGTACGCCGATCCGCTGAGCATCCCCAACAGGCACACTACCGCGCCCGACATGACACATTCCCGTTTCATCGTGGCCTCCTTGTCAGCTGTGGTTGTGTGACAGCCAGGATCCGGGGAAAGAGATCCTGTGACAGCGCGGCGCGAGGCGCGATCGGAGGGAATGAGATCGCCCGCTGCTGGGTCAGCCGAGGTGCCGAGCCGTGTTCGTGCCCGCGCGGTGCAAGGCGGCGGCCACGAGCCGAACCTCGACCTCAGGTCTCCCGGCGCGCGTGCGTCATGAAAAAAATCGATCGTGCGCTGACCCATCCGGCGGGAATCAGGTGCAGCCTCGTCAGGGTGTAGCCGGCGAGCCGTCCGGCGGCGTGCCCGTCCATCTCCTCGATGATCTTCTCGACGCGCAACCCCGCCTTCTGCGCGTTGGCCCGGATGAACGCGTGCACTTGCCGGTGCGTCGTCAGCCACCGGTGCCGATCGCCCTGATGGTGGCTCAGCAGATCGTACTTGTCGGTTCCGAGCCGGCCGGTGACCGCAAACCGCACGCGCCGGGGGAGCGTCGCCATGTTCGGCAGCGCGATGACGACGCCGACCCTGGCGATGCGCGCCAGCTCGTGAAACGCGGCGTGGATGTGCTCGACGTGCTCCAGCACGTCGAGCGCGACGACGTGATCGAACCTGGCGTCGGGAAAGTCGAGCGGCCGCTCGAGATCGATCTGGAAGTCGTGCCCCTCGCCGACGTCGGCGGAGAAATACGACAGGTGGCGAGTGTCGAGGTGCTGCGCGAGGCCGCGGTCGCGCGCGCCGACGTCGAGCAGCGTGCCGCGCGCCGACCGCAGCGCGCCGGCGACCGCCTTGAACTTGTTACGGAAGACGAATTCGCGCGCGATGGCCATTCGCGTCCGGGTGAGGTCCACTCGCGATGACGGAGGGTTTATCCGCGGCGCACACGTGTAGCGCGGCCGGCTGCACGCGCACGACGCCGCATGTCAGACGTGCTTGCGCACGTAGCGTCGAGACCTCGACGAGGAACGCCGCCGGCGCGAATGGCCGCACACGCGGCAGCGCCAGAACACGCGATCCAGCACCGGATCAGCCTCGAGCGACGCGCCCCATTGGCCGCAGTACGCACAACGCACGAACGAACCAACGAGCCACGAAACCATGAACGCCAACCACGAACCGAGCACTGGGGGGTGCCGAAGTATGGCGGACGCCGCGCGGCTTCGCAATACTGCCCGACGGGTATCGTGCGGCGCGTGACGCGCACACGTGCACGTCGAGCGCGAGGCGACCGCCCGGTCATGCGTCCCGCGAACGCGCCAGGCGCGCGAAGATCCGCGCACCCACGTAACGAGTCGCGCGCGGCGCGCCGACTTATGACGCACGGCGAGATGACTTTCGCGCTGTGCAGCATGGACGGGTACCCGCGTCATGCGCCGCGTGGATGACTGAAAAAATATTTGCGCCGACAGGGGGCGTCAACGCCCACAACCTCGACCATGTGACGGAATCGCGCTACGCCCGAGCTTTGTGGTGGAAAGATTTCAGTAAACTGACGCCGTGGTGTCACGCCCGCGCGTGCTGGTGGTCGAAGACGATGCGCCGCTCGCGCATTTGTACTGCACCGCGCTGACGATGAACGGCCTCGCTGTCATGCGCGCCGCCGACGGCCTCACCGCGCTGCGTATCGTGGAGGACTACCGGCCCGACGTCGTCGTGCTCGACCTGATGCTGCCGCAGGTGGACGGCTGGACCGTGCTGCGCGAATTCGAGGCGCGCCCGTCGACTCGGGGCATTCCGGTAATCGTCGTCACCGGCGCCGACACCGCCCCCATCGCCCACGCGAAAGCGGTAATCCGGAAACCCGTAGATCCCGACTACATTGCGACCGTGGTCACGCGACACCTGCCCTCGAGCGGACACGCGTAAGCCTTTCAGGCAAAGACCCCAGCCGCGGCATTCCAATTGCACACCTCTGCGGTGCGCTTGCCGCGCCGGCCCGACCGTGCGCGGCGGGGTTTCCCCCCGAAGCGCATCCGCGCGCGGTCGGGGCCTATCCCTGGAGGGGTGTCCATGGTTCGTACGTTCTGCAAGAGCGGCGAAAACGAGGCGGTCAAGGGCGCATTTCACGCGCTGGGAGGCATTCTCGCGGCTTCGATGGCGGCGTACAACATGGCGGCGTGGTGTTACCGCCGTGAAACGCACCTCGGCGTCAACGCGGTCGTGTACACGCTCGCCACCATCTTCGAGATGAAACAGACTGTCCACCATCTCGAACGGTGCGACGTCGTGACGCCAGAGGTCGAAGCGGCGTAAATCCGCTACAGCCGGGTTTGAGGAGGCACGTGATTTAATCAAGCCGTGACTCCTCTCGACGGCATTTTCGTACTCGATCTGTCCCGCATTCTCTCCGGTCCGTTCTGCACGATGATGCTTGGCGACATGGGCGCGGCCGTCGTCAAGGTCGAACCGCCGCCGCGCGGTGACGACACGCGCCTCTGGGGGCCGCCGTTCGTCAACGGCATCAGCAGCTATTTCCTGTCGATCAACCGCAACAAGCGGAGCATCGGGCTCAACCTGAAATCGGCGGGCGGCCAGGAGGTGCTCTGGAAGCTCGTCGATCGCGCGGACGTGCTCGTCGAAAACTTCCGCCCCGGCGTGCTCGACAGGCTTGGCTTCGGCTACGCGGCGGTCTCGCGCCGCAACCCGCGGATCATCTACGCGTCGATCTCCGGCTACGGGCAGACGGGCCCGTATCGCGATCGCCCGGGATACGACGTCGTCGCGCAGGGGGAATCAGGAGTGGTCGACCTGACCGGAGAACCGGATCGGCAGCCGGTGAAAGTGGGCGCGTCGATCGCGGACATCGTCGCCGGCATGTACGCGTATCAGGGCATCCTGCTGGCGCTGCTCGCGCGCCACCGGACGGGCAAGGGGCAGCGCATCGACATCGCGCTGCTCGACGGCATGATCTCGACGCTCACCTACCAGGCGATGAGCTACTTCGCCACCGGCACGTCGCCGAAGCGGATGGGCACGAGGCATCCGTCAATCGTCCCCTACGAAACGTTCGAGACGAAGGACGGCTTCGTGAACGTCGGCGCCGCGAACGAGAAACAGTGGCAGAACTTCTGTCGCGCGCTCGGCTTCCCCGACCTCGCGTTCGACGAACGGTTCAACACGATGGCCGGGCGCATCAGGAACTACGAGCAGCTGCGCGCGATTCTCGGCGCGGCGATGAAGAAGATCACGCGCGCGGAAGCGTTCGAGCTGCTCGCGAAGTACGAGCTGCCCGTCGGGCCGATCAACACCGTCGCCGAGGTGCTCGAAGACCCGCACATCCACGCGCGCGAGATGGTGCGGGAGCTCACGCACCCGGAGTATGGCCCGCTGCGCTACGTCGGCATCCCGGTGAAGCTGTCAGACACGCCAGGCGAGCTGCAGGGACCGCCGCCCCGCTTCGGGGAGCACAATCGCCACATCCTCAGCGAGCTCGGCTACGACGACACCGCGATCGATCAGCTCGCGACGTCGAACGTCACCGCTGAAGCGGAGCCAGCGTTGAGTCGTTAGTCGTTGGTCGTTGGTCGTTGGTCGTTCGTCGTTAACCGTGGTTGTCCAACGGTCAACGACCAACGAGCCTGCGTCAGTTCGTGGCGCCGGCCGGATGTAACGGAATCGCCGGGCCCGGCTTCGGGCCCGTGTACCTGAGGATGTAAATCCCGGCGTGCCGGTCTGACAGATATATATAGCCTCGCGTGTCGACCAGGATGTCGGCGGAGTCGGTCACCCACTTCGCCGGCGACGGCGGCGCGCCTGCGACGCGCGGCGGGTCGGGCGGGATGAAGTAGCCGATCTCCTTCGGCGTCCGCGCGTCCGCGATGTCGTAGACGTGCAGTCCCGCGTTCACCCACGTCATGTAGACGATGTTGTCGGCGTGATCGACGAACGGGTTGTGGAACAGCATGTTGACGTTGTGCGCGCCGAAGCCGTTGCTCTTCTCGCAGAAGTTCCGGTAGGGCGCCTCGGCCGGCGGCACCGGCGGCGGGAAGTACGAGATCACCTTCGGGTTCTTCGGGTCCGCCACGTCGACGAGCGACGCCTGGCTCGGGCCGTCTTCGCAGTTGGCCTCGGAGTTGGTCTCCACGATCTTGCGTGCCGGGAACGGGAGCGCCGTGTGCACCGCGAACAGCCCGCGGAACGGCGGATCGAACGTCAGCTCGCTGATCTCCTTCGGATGCTTGATGTCGCTGATGTCGAGCATGACGAACTTGGTGCCGAACGGCAGGTAGGCCGTGTTGCCGACGACGATGGGCGGTCCGTGCAGGCCGTGGCCGTGCGGGTACGCCGCGTTCTGCGCGTTGGGGTCCTTCAGCTTCAGCTCCGGCAGCCCCCATCGCGCGACTTCGACCGGGTGCGCCGGGTCCGCGATGTCGACAATCACGTAGATCTGCCCGAAGTAGCCGCGCACCGCCGCGGCGGTGTGCACGTAGCGGCCGCCGAAATACGCGTTGCGGTGCGTGCCGAGCCCGCCGGTCTTCCACTGGCCGAGACGCATCGGGTGGACCGGGTCCGCGAGGCTCCAGATCACGATGCCGTCGTCCCACGGCGCGTTCGGGTCCGTGTCGCCGCCCATCTGGGACCGCTCGGCCGCGGTGATCAGCTTGCCGTCCGCGATGTCGAGCTCGCCGCTGCGCGTGTTCTTCGGACCGGGGATCCAGTTGAGGACCTTCGGCGCGGCGGGATCGGTGACGTCGAGGATGCTCCAGCCGCGATCGGTCTGCGCGCCGGCGTACATGTACCAGCGGCCGTTCACCTGCTGGATGTCGATCTTGAACGGCAGATGGCCATTCAGGTTCGTGAAGCCGACGTATTCGACGTTCTTCGCGAACGTACCCGGTGGCAGTGGCCGTGCCGGCGGGCGCGTTTGCGCGCGCGGCGCGGCGAGCAGCGCGACGGTGGCGAGAAGGGCAAGGACGAACTTGTGGGACATCAGGCCCTCACGATGACGCGGCAATCATACAGCGCCGACGTAGGCGGGTTCCGCCGACGGCCAGTGCGACATCGCGCCGACGTAGGGCGGGTTCCGCCGACGGCCAGTGCGACATCGCGCCGACGTAGGGCGGGTTCCGCCGACGGCCGACACACCATCGGAGGCGGACCCGCCGGTGGTGTCAGCGCCGGCTAAATGGTATTCTCCGCGCGTTTCCGAGAGGAGCTTCCATGCGCAAGACCGCGATGGCGACGGCGCTCATCCTTGGCCTGACGGCCGGATACGCCGAGGCCCAGTACATCGGGATTCCGAAGACGTTTCAGCCAAGCCTCGACGCCGCCACGAAGCGCGTGCAGCTGAAGAACCCTGCGCCGACGACCGCGCCCAGCGTGAAGGACACGCTCTACAAGATCGGCGACGCGCTCGGCATGCTGCGCGACACCGACGAGCGCGACACGATCCTGACGATGGACTGGAAGTCGACGGGCACGATGACCGTTGATGGACAGTCGTGCACGCTCGCCAGCTACCGCGGACAGGTGCGCTACAACGTGCCGGCCCTGCGCATCGACTACACGTGCGGAGGCACGCGTCACGTCGAGGTCGTCGCCAACGCCATGGCGTGGAACGAGACGACGCCCGGCGACGCCGCCACGCCGATGCCGAACGCGGTCAACGATCGGCTCATCCAGCTCTGGTCGCTGCCCTACTCCGTCTACAAGGCCGCGACGCTGGCGGGCAACAACGCGAAGGTGACGCTCGAGGGTGGGGTCGTCTACCTCTCCTATCCACTGCCGGCGCCGCTCGCCGGCGCCACCGCGCGCGTCGCGCTCAACACCGTCGATGCCATCGAGCTGACGATGGACAGCGGCGAGAAGTACCAACTGAGCTACTGGATCGACAAGGTCGAAATACGCATGGGCAACTCGGTCACCGAGGTGACGTATTCCGACTACGCGGAGCTGAACGAGCCCGATTATCGCAGCGACGTGTTCTTCCCGCGGCGCACGATCGTGAAGCGGGGCGGCACCACCATCGCCGACCTGACGGCGCAGCGGACCAACACGTACAACCCGTACGTCGTGATGCCCGTGCCGGCCAATGTCAAGGCGGCGTATCCGGCGGCGGCAGCGACGACCGTCCCGCCGGCGATCCCGGCGGCCGCGGGAGGACGCGGCGGCGGCGCGGCGGCTGGAGCGGCAGCGGGCGGACGCGGCGCGGGCGCGGGGGCGGCGACGGTGCAGACGCCTCGCGGGGCCGACGGGCATCCCGATCTCAACGGCCGCTGGGGCGGCGGCGCAGGCGGCGGCATCGGCACCGGCCCGGTGCAGGGCCTCGACAAGGATGGCAAGCGCGTGACGTTCGAGAGCCTCGAAGAAGCGAAGGCCAAGGCAACCAAGATCTTCGCGCGCAACTACAACGCGCGGCACGGCAACCCCACGTGGGCCGAACGCGATCAGGGGATGAACGACCGGTTCCGCGACCTGCAGAACCCGCCGCTCTACAAGCCCGAGAACTGGGACCGCGTCCAGTATCTCGACATGCACGGGAACTACCTGGACACCGCGTTCCTCTGCGCGCCTGTCGGACTGCCGCGCATCGGGGCGCCGATCCGCATCATCCAGACGCCGACCGAGGTCGTGCTGCTCTACAACGCCCGCAACACGTGGCGGGTCGTGCCGACGGATGGCCGCCCGCACGGGAAGGAAGACGACCGGGATCAGACCTACCTCGGCGACTCGATCGGACACTGGGAGGGCGACACGCTGGTCGTCGAGGCCGTCGGGTTCAACGACGACACGTGGCTGTCGAACGTGGCGACCGCGCCGGGGTGGTTCCACACCACCGAAATGCGCGTCGTCGAGAAGTTCCGGCGCCAGGGCAACACCCTGTTCTACGAGTACACCGTGTATGATCCGGACGTCCTCGCCGAGCCGTGGACCGTGGGGCCGCGGGCCATTCAGCTCAACACGGCCAACGGGCCCTACAACGAGGACCCGCCGTGCATCATGAATCCCCGGCCGATGGTCAGCCGGGAAAGAGGTTGAGGGATAGGAGACTGTCCGATGCGTAAGCTATCCGTTGTCTTCATCGCCGCGGCGCTCATCGCAGCCGCCCTCCCGGCGCTCGCGCACCACGCGAGCCAGGCGGAGTTCGACAAGAACTCGCCGAAGACCATCCAGGGCGTGCTGACGCGCGTGCAGTGGACCAACCCGCACGTGCGCTGGTACGTCGACATCAAGAACGAGAAGACCGGCGAGGTCGAGACGTGGATGCTCCAGGGCTCGGGCCCCGGCGCCTACAAGGCGAACGGCATCTCCGCCGCCGGCGTCTTCCCGATCGGCAAGACCTACACGGCGATGATCGCGCCCGCGCGCGACGGCTCCAACGGTGGCTACGTCATGACGTGGACGCTGCCGGACGGCACCAAGATGGACTTCTGGCACGACTACGGCGACGGCAGCGGTGAGCGGCCGTAACACCCGTCGCAACCTCCTGTTGCTGACGGCGGTGCTCGTCTGCGCGACGAGCATCGCCGCGGCGGCCCGCCAGGCCGCACCCGCCCCGCCCGGCGCCGCGCCCCAGATGTCCGAGACGTTCTTCAAGGACATCCGCGTCCTCAAGGGCATCCCCGTGGACGAGTTCATCGACACGATGGGCATGTTCGCCGCCGCCACGTCGAAGGACTGTACCGGCTGCCACTTGCCGCAGATCCTCGACGGCAAGCCCGAGGCGTTCGCCATCGAGACGCCGATGATCCAGAAGGCCCGGTTCATGGTCGGCATGATGAACACCATCAACCGGAACTTCTTCGGCAACCAGAAGCGCGTCAGCTGCTTCACCTGCCACTCGAACACGTCGGCGCCGCAGAACGTGCCGAACATGGCGATCCAGTACGGCGAGCCCGTCGACAATCCCAACTCGCTCGAGTTCATCGTCGCCAGCGGGAGCAACCCGAGCCAGATTGACGGCGTGTTCGCGAAGTATCTCGACGCGCTCGGCGGCGCGCAGCGGCTGAACGCGGTCACCAGCTTCACGGCGACCGGGACTTACGCCGGGTGGGACACCGGCCTGTCGGAAGTGCCGGTGGAGATTTTCGCCAGGGCGCCCGAGCAGTACGCGACCGTCGCGCACCGGACCGAGGGCGACAGCATCTGGACCTACGACGGGCAGAACGCGTGGGAGGTCAGCATCAATGCGGCGCTGCCGTCGGCGATTCCGCTGACCAAGGGCAACCTCGAGGGGGCGAAGCTCGAGGCGATCGTGGCGCTCGCGCCGACGCGGCTGCGGCAGGCCTTCGCCAGGTGGCAGATCACCAAGGGACTCATCGACGACATGCCGGTGCAGATCCTGCGGGGCAGCAATCCCGGCCAGCAGCCCGTCAACTTCTATTTCGACAACTCCGGCCTGCTGGTGCGGCTGGAGCGGTGGAACGAGACGTTGGTGGGACCGGTCGCGACGCAGTACGACTACTCGGATTACCGCGACGCGGGCGGCGTCAAGCGGCCGTTCAAGTGGGTCAAGACCTCCACGCGCAACAAGGTGACGATGGTCATCAAGGAGATCCGGCCGAACGTCGCGATCGACGCGGCGCGGTTCGCGCGACCGACGACCACGCGCCTCATCCGCTAGCGGGTGGCGCGCGGCCGGTTCGTGGGTGGGTGGTTGGTAGTTGGTGGTGGGCCGACCTGAAGGTCGGCCCCTACGTCCACCAACTACGAACCACCAACCAGCAACCACCACCCACTATCCACCAGCCAGCCAACCAGTCCAGCGTCAGAACGCCACGCGGAAGCCGAGCTGCAACGCGCGCGGCCCGTACGACACGTTGTTGTTGAACGACGGCAGGCCGTAGGACGCGCTGCTCTCCTGCGTCGTGTAGGAGCCGTAGTTCGCGTGATCGAACACGTTGAACAGCTCCAGCATCCCGTCAATGCCCGCGCGTCCGAGCTTCACGTGCTTCTGCAGCCGCATGTCGAGGCGATGGATCGGCGAACCGGTGAGATTGTTCCGCGGGGAGATCGTGCCCGCCGGCCCGATCGCGGTGGCCGTCGTCCGAAAGCGGTTCTCGCCACCCGCCGCCTGCCCGCGCGGATCGCCGCCGACCGACGTGCCGAAGCGCAAACCGGACCCGTAGAAGTAGACGCCGCTCACCTGCAGCCCGTACGGCGCCTCGTAGATGCCGTTGAACACCGCGCGGTGCCGCTGATCGGTCGCGGCCAGGCCGTATTCGCCACCCATGTCGGCCGCGGTCTCGAACCCGAGATCCTTCCGCAGCAGGTGGCCGTTGTCGATGTACCAGAGCCACGGCACGTGCGTGGCGTCCTTGAACTGCGAGAGCGTGTAGGTGACCGACGCCTGCAGGTGGTTGATCATGCGGCGCGTGAACGCGCTCTCCCAGCCGTAGTAGTTCGAGCGGCCGTTATAGAGGCTCATCTGCACGGGCCCGAACTGCGAGAGGGGACGCCGGCTCGCATCGCTGTTGTTGTAGTTCACGCCGGTCGCCGGGTTGTACGCCAGGTTGATGTTCGGGGTGAACTCCTCGTTGCGTCCGCCCGTGAAAACGACGTTCGACTGGAACGACATCGAGGTGCCGATCTGCCGCTCCATGCCGATCGACGCCTGGTGGCTGTACGGCATCTCCCAGTAGGGGCTGTTGATCTCCGGGATGAACTGCCGGACGATGCAGCCGGGACGGCTGTTGTTGAGGTCGCAGGAGTTGGCGAGCACCGAGCTGAATGTCGGCGTCGCGCCGTTGAACGGGTTGGTCGGGAAATCGGCCCGC
>Ga0134127_10000584_pt1 | contig 32735 bp, 24 predicted proteins | sample KB31753_FD_96459 | JGI IMG/M metagenome (GOLD analysis project Ga0134127, IMG submission 96459) | Terrestrial soil microbial communities with excess Nitrogen fertilizer from Kellogg Biological Station, Michigan, USA - KB3-175-3 | ecosystem: Environmental > Terrestrial > Soil > Unclassified ...
CTGTCCGACACCGTGTATGCGCAGGTGCGCAACAAGCTGGATGTGGGTTTGACGAAACTGAACTCGCCCGACCTGAAGCACATTGAAGTGCCGATGGACGTTTACCGCGTCGTGCTCCCCTGGCAGCAGCAGGCGCCGGTCGTTGCCAAATCCGCGTGGCCGTCGCCATCGAAGCCCAGCGCGCGCCTCGTGGTGGGATTGGCCGTGGCGTTGGCCTTGGGAGGCGCGGGCTGGTGGCTGTTTCATCCACCGGGGCAGGCCGCGAAACAGTCGGCGAATCCACAGACCAACGCTCCGGGTTCGCCCGCCGCCGCCGCCACGACCAGCGCCACCGACCAAAAATCCATCGCCGTGCTGCCGTTCGTGAACATGAGCGCGGACAAGGCCGACGAGTGGGTCAGCGACGGCATGACGGAGGAATTGCTCAACGTGCTGGCCAAGGTGCCGGGGTTGCATGTGCCAGGCCGCAGTTCCTCCTTCGCCTTCAAGGGCAAGACCGAAGAGGGCATTTTCCGCAAAGTCGGCGAGCAACTGCATGTGGCCACGGTGCTGGAAGGCAGCGTGCGCAAGGCTGGCGACAAGCTGCGCATCACCGCCCAACTCATCAACGTGGCCGACGGCTTTCATCTGTGGTCGGAGACCTACGACCGCGACATGACGAACCTCTTTTCCGTGCAAAGCGAAGTCGCGCACCAGGTGGCAATCGCGTTGAAGCTCCAGCTTGGCGTCGCCGACACGCAACGCCTTCAATCGAAACCCACCGCCAATCTCGCGGCCTATGAACTCTATCTGAAAGGGCGCTTTAACCTCTACCAGTACACCGACCAAACCTCCAAGCAAGCCATCGATCAATTCAATCAGGCGATCACTCTCGATCCCGCTTTCGCCAAGGCCTATGCCGGCCTGGCGGCAGCCTATGCCTGGATTTCCAGCGTCTACATGCCGCCGAAGGAAGCCATGCCCAAGGCCAAAGGTTACGTCCTCAAGGCTCTGGAGTTGGATGAGTCCCTGGCCGATGCCCACCATTCACTGGCAACCATCAAGTGGTGGGGGGATTGGGATTTTCCCGGCGCGGAACGGGAATTCAAACGCTCCTTCGAATTGAATCCAAACGAGGCACGGGTGTATTGGGATTACGCTCACTTCCTAACCACGCTGAATCTGAATCGGGCGGACGAGGTCATCAAGGCAGCCCACAAGGCCGAACAACTGGACCTCTCCGACAGCGCCTTGCGTCTGTCATGGGTCTACACCGAGCTGCGCCGGTATGACCAAGCGGCCGAGCATGTCAGACGGGCGCTCAAGGAAAACACGAACTCCGCATCGCCTCATGCAACTCTGGCCTATGCCTGCGTTCGCCAAGGCAAGTTCGCCGAGGCCATCCACGAGAGCCAAAAAGCGCTGCAATTATCGCTGGCGGGAGATCGCGGGCGGGCCCTCGTTACCTTTGCCACCATTCTCGCCTTGTCTGGGCAGAAAGAGGAGGCGCGGAGGCACCTCGACGAGATCAACCAGTTGGCCGGTCACATGTATGTGTCGCCGGTTCGCATTGCTTTGCTCCACACAGCCTTGGGTGATCGAGAACGCGCCTTCGAATGGCTCAAGACAGCGTACGAGGGACGGTCTGACTCGTTGCTGTCGATGTCAACGAATCCTGACTTTGACTCGCTCCGCACCGACCCGCGCTTTACCGAACTGCTCAAGAAAGTGGGTCTGGAGAAATGAGCGGCAACACCGAAACCCGCAAGCTTGCCGCCATCATGTTTACGGACATGGTGGGCTACAGCGCGCTGTCGCAGCGCAACGAGGCGCTCGCGCTGGAGTTGCTCGAAGAACATCGGGGCGTTTTACGCGGCCTGTTTCCCAAACACCAGGGCACGGAAATCAAAACGACCGGCGACGGTTTCCTCGTCGAGTTTGCCAGCGCGCTGGCGGCGGTGCGGTGCGCGGTGGAAGTCCAGCGGGCGCTGGCGGAGCGCAATCAGGCGCAACCGGCCGAACGGCAGGTGCGCATCCGCATCGGCATCCATCTGGGCGACGTGGTGCGCAGCGCGGGCGACGTGCATGGCGACGGCGTGAACATCGCCGCGCGCCTCGAGCCGCTGGCCGAGCCGGGCGGGATTTGCATCTCCAACTCGGTTTATGATCAGATTGAGAACAAGGTGGAGCACGCGCTGGTGCGGTTGAGCCGGCCGGAGCTGAAGAACATCCAGGCCAGCGTGCAGGTTTACAAGCTGGTGCTCGATGGAGCGCGTCCCGCCGCATCCGCTGCCCCGAACCGACCACGCCAGGCGATCGCGCTCGGCGTGGTCGTGCTGCTGGTGGCGGGCCTCTTGCTGATGCTTAAGTTCGGCGCGCGACCCAAGGCTTCGGCGACAAACGCTCCGCCCAGCGCCACCGACCAGAAATCCATCGCCGTGCTGCCGTTTGTGAACATGAGCGCGGACAAGGCCGACGAGTGGATCAGCGACGGCCTGACGGAGGAATTGCTCCACATGCTGACCCAGGTGCCCGGTTTGCGCGTGCCGGGACGAAGCTCCAGCTTCGCCTTCAAGGGCAAGACCGAAGACAACATCTTCCGCAAAGTGGGCGAGCAACTGCACGTGGCCACGGTGCTGGAAGGCAGCGTGCGCAAGGTCGGAGACAAACTGCGGATCACCGCCCAACTCATCAACGTGGCCGACGGCTTTCATCTGTGGTCGGAGACCTACGACCGGGACATGAAGGACATCCTCGCCGTCCAGACCGAAGTGGCGCAACAAGTGGTCCGGGTGCTGCAAGTGAAGCTCGGGATCGAGGCGACGCGCGCGTTGGCGAAGGCTCCGACCGGGAACCCGGAAGCCCATCGCCTCTATCTGCTGGGCCGCTACCACTTCGGAAAAAACACAGAAACGAGTTTGACCAACGCCATGCAGTATTTCACCCAGGCCCTGCAACAGGACCCGTCCTATGCGCTCGCTTATTGCGGACTGTCAGACTGTTACGGCTGGATAGGCGGAGTCCTGTTGCCGGGCAAGGAAGCCTGGGCCAAAGAGAAGGAACTGGCGCAGAAGGCACTGGCGCTCGATCCGAATCTCGCCGATGCGCACCTCTCCCTGGGCATGGCTCTCGCCGACGCCTTCGATTGGAACGGCGGCGAACAGGAGATCAAACGCGCCCTGGAACTGAACCCCAGGCTGGCCCTGGCCTACGACCAATTGGCGTGGCTCCAAGGGCAATTCGGGCGGTTCGAGGAAGCCATCAGGAATGAGCAGCGGGCCATCGAATTGGATCCGCTTTCCCTGATGTTCAATTCCAATCTCGGTTGGCGACTCAATGGGGCGCGACGATACGATGAAGCGATGGCGCAATTGCGCAAGACGCTGGAGTTGGATCCCAATTTTGCGGATGCCCATTTTGAGTTGGGCAGGTGCTCCGTTTACAAAGGGGACACGGCTGGCGCCATCGCCGCGTTTCAAAAGGCAAAGTCGCTGGATCCCCAGCCATACTACGATGGCGCTCTGGCCTACGCCTACGCACGTGCGGGAGATCGCGCGAAGGCCGAGCGGATACTGCGTGACTTGGACGACCGGGCGAGACAGCGCTATATCTCACCTGCGCTGCGGATGATGCTCCATCTTGGACTCGGCGAAAAGGACAAGGCCCTGGATTGGCTGGAGAAATGTTATGAGGAGCAGGATTGGTATTGTTGGGGTCTCAAAGTCCTTCCGCTTTACGACCCCCTGCGTACCGAACCGCGCTTCCAGACGCTGCTGAAAAAAGTGGGCCTCGACCAATGAGCGCCGGCACCGAGCAACGCAAGCTGGCCGCCATCATGTTTACGGACATGGTGGCATACAGTGCTCTCTCCCAGCGCAACGAGGCGCTCGCGCTGGAGTTGCTCGAAGAACATCGGGGCGTTTTGCGCGGCTTTTTTCCCAGACATCAGGGCACGGAAATCAAAACGACGGGCGACGGGTTTCTCGTCGAGTTCGCCAGCGCGCTGGCGGCGGTGCGGTGCGCGGTGGAAATCCAACGGGCGTTGGCGGAGCGCAATCTGGCGCAACCGGCCGAACGGCAGGTGCGCATCCGCATCGGCATCCACCTGGGCGACGTGGTGCGCAGTAGAGGCGACGTCCATGGCGATGGCGTGAACATCGCCGCGCGCATTGAGCCGCTGGCCGAGCCGGGTGGGATTTGCATCTCCCACTCGGTTTATGACCAGATCGAGAGCAATGTGAAGCACGCGCTGGTGCGGTTGAGCCGGCCGGAGTTGAAGAACATCCAGGCCAGCGTCCAAGTTTACAAGCTGGTTCTCAATGGAGCGCGTCCCGCCGCACCTGCTGCCCGGCACCGACGACGCAGGCGATCGCGCTCGGCGTGGTCGTCCTGTTGGTAGCGGGCCTGTTGCTGATTCTTAAGTTCAGCGCGCCGCCCAAGTCGGCGTGCCGGGACGAAGCTCCTGTTTCGCCTTCAAGGGCAAGACCGAAGACAACATCTTCCGCAAAGTAGGAGAGCAATTGCATGTAGCCACGGTGCTGGAAGGCAGCGTGCGCAGGGCTGGCGACAAACTGCGCATCACCGCGTACCTCATCAACGTGGCCGATGGCTTTCATCTCTGGTCGCAGACGTACGACCGGGACCATGAACTCAACATCCCGCTGCCGGACTGGCTCCATGAGGATTCGGTCCGCCACACCCACCAGTACATCCACCACGGGATTGAACGTCCACATGTCGTCGAAGCTTACCGGCTGGCCAGCCCGGCCTGCTCCGGGCAGGCGGCCATCCTGGACAGCATGCTGGTCAGCCTCGAAACCCCGCTGGAGCGCATTTCTGAATTGTTGGGTCGTTCGGTCGAATCTTTGCGCCAGTACGCTGACCTGTTCTTCAACGTCCGGGACCGGGCCGATGACCCGGCCTACCTGGCCAACATCGTGTACCCGGGCACTCGCTTGGCCGGGCTCGACGCATCAAACCCTCTCGGGGTTCGCCAGCAGCTCCTGCAGGCCGGCTACGAGCAGGGAGCCGAGGATGTCGCGTACCTGGCAGGTTTGCACGGTAATCGGGACGACGTGGTTGTGAAGGACGCGGTCGGCGGTCTGGAGCGCCAGTTGTTGACCCGGGCCACCATGAGGGTGCGACACGGCCAGCTCGATCGGCACGGCGAAAGGTTGAGCCGGCGCCCGAGTCGCAGGATGTCGGAGGGATTACTGCGCTCGGTGACTGCGTGCTACGCGAACTCGATAGGCTGGCGTCGGCCGGCAAGTGAGGGGTGACCGGATGCAATGGGACTTGGCCTCAAGGCCTTCGCCCGTGAGGCGGAAATACGAAATACCGCAGTCCAGCGTTCGCAAGGCGCTGCAAGTGGCAGCTTGAACCCGAAGTTTTAGGCGGCCAAAAAATACGTGCGGTGACTCAGTTGGCGGCTGGAGGACTCTGCGAGTTGTTCTTCATCGCAGTCAATATGTTGTTTATCGCGTTCTTCCCTTCCAGCGCATGCTGATCTTGAGCGATGCCGGGAGTGGCGCACTCGGTTGCTAATGGTTTTTCTGTAAGGGAGTTTAGGAGAAATTGAACAGCGAACATGGTTGTTCCTGTGCCGTACCAGTCGTCCACCAACAGGAGGGTGTTGAGCTTCGACAGCAGTTGTTTGGCGTCTGACTTGACTACCATCTGGACAAGAATGCGGTCGATGTCTCTTTCAGCGCCGAATTGAGCGTCGGGAGCCTTCTCAAGCATGTCAGATACGTCTATCGCGCCTGGATGACTCGATAAGCGCCTGCCGCATACTGTGCCTTCCTGATGGAAGAACGAGAAAAGCTTCGATGTTCGAGAAACAAGCAGCCAATTCTTGACAGGCGACTCTCCATGTCCGCTGATAGCAGTCAGCCCACGCCTCCATCTCCTGAGAGTATTTGCCTACAAGTTCGGTGTTTCCGGATCGTGTGAGCCTTTTCAGTTTTGCCTCTCGATCAGCCACCATTCCGGCAGACAGGCCGTAATGTGTCCTACACGAGCCTCCGTCCATCACGGAAGTCAAGGAGTGGAGAAAGGTCACCTTAAGTAGAGTATTCGTTCGAGGATTTGTGAGTCCGATAGACTGGCACATGATGGTGAGTGTGGTTGCGCGTCCTCGCAGCAGTCAAATCATGAACGATACGAACTCAACACCACAGGAAAAACTGGGGCATGTGAGAAAGTGAGTAGTTCCAGCCGCAATGTCCTCGCCATACAACCCCTTTGAAGACCGACTGGGTCTGAAGTGCTCAAACGATGACAACTGCCCTTCAAGCGCGCGGCCTGACTCGATTCGCACGTGGTCAGATGATAGGTTCATTGGGACAGGCGCGCACGATCGCCCGCATCAGCGCCCGGGACAGGGAAGCGACGACCCATGACCATTACCGCATTGGGTTTCTGCCCGCGCGTCGGAAACAGGAATCCAAGCCGCAACCGAGTGTCAGTTTCGACCGTGAATGCCGCCAATCTGTCACTTCGGTCCGATTTGGTCCCGAAGACCAGGGCTCCCGAAACCACTCGATTTATCGGTTCACTCTCGCTCTTAGAGTCGTGCGTGTAAGTCACCACGTGCAAGCCCTCTGAGGTGACAGAATCCACAGCTTCCTTGTCGTTCCCGTAAACCAATTGAAGGACGCTGCCGAAGCTCAAACCGCCACCATTGCCCCAAGGAATAGTGTAACCTTTGGCGAAGTCCGTTTCGTAAATCCGAGGGACATGCTGCCATTTCGTCTTTGTTGTGCCATCCGTGACATGCAGGAGCATTCCGCTCGAAGAGACGCTGCCAAGCATTTGATGCACCTTTGTTTGTCCCGCCCATTCCACTCCGTCAATGCGACTTTTATATTCAGTTGAGCCGATGGTTAAGTTTCCCGAATAGATCACGCCCGTGATGTGTCCTTTGGTTTTCAAATCGATGCGGATGAGCATGACAGCCGACATGCTTGCCTCATTTGTGACCTCAAACTGCACACGAACCGTGCGGGCGTCGAATATCGCTTCACCTCGGGTCCCTCTTTTTGTGAAATCCAGAACGGCCGCCAAAATATTTGTTTTGAATTCTGGCAAAACATGTTCCTCAGTTAGTTTGCAAATTCCACTGTCAACCAGAACGACCTCCCATGCGCTGTTTTCCTTATCGAACCAGCTCTTCGCCTCAGGCGCATGACGGCTCTCAGGGAATTCTTTGAGGAACGCTCCAAAGTCGTCGAGTTCACGTCTATCGGCAATACGCTTCCACGTCAACTCCGCCAGCCCGCCACGGGCCGCGCCAGCATGTTCGCCTTGCGGGAATTGCGTGACAAACGCACGCAGGCTCTTCTCGGACTCGAGGTCAAGGCTCTCGTATTGAATCTTCTCGAGCTGTCGAAGCATCTCCCTCGCCCGGGCATTGGACGGATACTTGGCAAGAAACTGAGTGAGCATTGTGAGTGAGTTCGAGGATGATTCTACCGCTTCCCATTCCAAAGCCGCCATCATGGCCACGGCGGCCTCGCGATATTCGGACTCCGGATTACGCTGCAAGAATCCTGTCAAATCAGGCAACCTTGCCCGATTGCTAATCGACTGCCATTCAGCAGAAAGTTGAAGCTTTTTCAAACGTTGCTGCGCGCTCAAAAGAAGTGGGCTGTCCGGATTGTTTCTGATGAATTCATTGAAAGCTTGCTCTGTGTTAGCCTGTTCGGCTTTCTTGAAATCGGCTTCCGGGTTTCTGCACGAAGCCAGAATGAACACAATTGCGACTAATGAGAAACAACCACGGAGGGTGCGAGTATTGGATTTCATTGTATCTACTCCGTCAGGACAGCATTGATAATGGAGGACTCGCATGACCGCCGCGATTGATGCGCCGGAGTAAGCTCCCTCAGCGCCTTCACGTTGGAGAATTCGATCAAGTAAGTTGACAAAGGACTCATGCCCTTCCACAGCGTGGTGTGTGGGCTCTTAAGGGGCACCGGTTTCCAATACTTCAGTTGCGGATTGCAACTCCAGTCCCTCAGCACGAACCTTAACCTTCCCGGAGCGGCATACGGTTCCGAATAGATTCACAACTCCGAGCTGCGTCCCACCGTGCGAGGAAGTCGAGACCCGTCCTACAATGGAAGAACTCCGGACGGTGGCTGAAGCTTCACCGCCGCTCGAAACGGCGTTATTGGATGTGAGTGAACTGCCAACTTCAAAGGAGCTTCCCACTGGAATCAGAACAGAGGGAAACAAAGTATGGATGACGTCGCGAGGCCCCGGCGTAGAAAAATAGAGAACGCGCTGATTGCCTCCATCGATTTGAAAAGTGCATGGTGGAATTTCCTTGCCGCCAGGTGCTTGCGCTCCCTCTGCAGTAAAAACAATGTCTCCGAGGCGCGCGATTTGTCGGCCGGTTGCATGTGCGTAAATAGAGATCCCTTGAAACCCCTTGTTTGCATGGGTGGCAATCTCTTCCGAATTCAACGCGGTTTTGCCCAAAGCAGACCATGGCAAAAGTTTCGGTTCAGCCAGTTTTGTCCATAAAAAGGCACCCAGAGCCGCTTTCATCTCGTCGCGGTGCTTGCCGTTCGGAAAGGTTTGAACGTAATCGGCGACATCCCAAAAGCTTCTCGATTTCGATGCCCGTTCAAACGAACTGCTCTCAGCCCTTTCGTCAATCTGACGGACAGCATCTTTAGCAAGCGCTGCCTGAGAGGAATCAATGTGAGTTTGAATGAACTGCTCATAGGCGCGGCGAGTATCTTCCTTTTTGGCAGCCTGCCATTCGAGTTCAACGATGCGCGCGCGAGCAGACTGGGAGTATTCCCCACTGGGGTACTCCTTTAGAAAGGAGCGGTAGGCGTAAATCTCATTCGCACCTGAGGCTCGTTCCCAAGCGAGCGCTTCGATCTTCTTGCGGGCTTCGGCATTATGCGGGCTCCCAGGATATTCGGAGAGGAAGGCATGGTATCGGAGGGTCGTGTTTGCGGCGCTTGTTTTCTTCCAGTCCGATTCCATTGAGTTGCATCCACAAAAGATGACTCCAAGACAAATAACGGAGGTGGCAATCACGGTTCTCATAAGCGATCAGCTCTTGCAACTATGGTTTCAGGCGCCAAAAACAGCCCGTCAGATCGAAACTCCAGCGCACCTCTCCTTACGGCGAGTCCTTTCTTCAAAAGAACCCATTTATCCTCAGGAAATGCAGCTTTGCCGGTGATCAGCGCGTTTAGAGGTGTTACATCGGCGGATGTGCCGCGCAAGCCGCCCGTTGGCGCACTTGACGATACGGATCCCGCCCAGACGTGGAGACTCAAGTATGGGCTGTTCGTCTGGGGGCAAACTACGAATTGGAATTCCGCCAGCTGTGGTTTTTTATCCTGTGGATCGAGATTGACGACAAAGGTACCGGTATCCGCAAAGCGCAATCGAACCGGGGCCTCAAAGTTGAATTTCAGGGTTCCTTTCGTGCTTGCGAGATGCCCCGCCTTGATTTCAACATGGTCGCCATTGTGGGCCGGCCGCAACATCCATGCTCCAAACTCAGGAAGCGTACGTTCCTTCAAGGCCTTACCAATCCGCTCCCTACTCTCTTCATAGTATTCTGCTGCAAACTCTGTTGTGAGCGGATCCACGTCGGGCTTCAATGCCGCACCCATCAAACCCCGGACCTTAGGTGCAGTATCAAAATCATAAAGCGCGCATTCGATTTCCACTTTGAGTTCAGCTGCGTTTGGTTGACTTGGGAACATCCAGAGCGCCTCCCCCTTTTCCCCGACGATCGTGAGACGGAATGAATCGAACGGCGGCTTGGGGATGTCGCGCGAAGCGATGTCTGGATCGACCTTGATACTGGACTCCGACCCGGCTTTGGGAGGAACCTGTGCTCCGCCGGCCGAAATCGGGAGCCGCTTTTGACCTTTTGCAATCAGTGTCCATTCGCCTTCCTGAGGTGTAGGAAACCGGGCCGTTTCTCCGGAGATCACGGCGACTGCGGGTGACTTTTCGCCCGTTCGGGGATTTAGCCACGAGATCTCTGGATTCAAAGGCAGGGCGTCCATTCTGAGTTCCAGTGTACGCTCTCGTGTCGAAAATTTGACTGTCTCGATGCCTTCCTGCGTGGTGGCTTCGATTGGCAATCGATTGGGAGACAGCTGCGAATCAGTTTCGCGAGTGATGACACCAACAACCTTGAATTCCTGTTTTGTGCTGGTTGTCGGGCCACCCTGCCTTACGAGAACCACTTTCGCATCGGGGATCGGATCTTTCGTGCCGATTTTCGCCGCGTTGTTACCAAGAGGCTCATAATTTATGATTTTCCAAAGGGCTGCATCCTGAACGCTGACCTCCTGCCTGAAGCCAGGATGGTTCTGCAGGGAAAGCACGATTTTTTTCACGCCCGACCCACCCGTCCCCGTCCCGAATGCGAAATCCATGCTCATCTCGGTCGTCAGCGTGCCGGTCAGGACTTTCATGCGGCTTGTGTTCGTGTAAGCCTTGAAATACTCAAGATAGGCATCAAGAGTGTTCTTGAGCAGCGCCTGGTTCCAAATTCGCTCCTCTAATTCCTTGTCAATTCCCATTCGCCACTCCGCTTCGGATTCGGAGGCGCTTTGCGGTGACTGGCCGGTTGGTGTGGGCGCCGATGCTGTCGCCCGATTGCCTGCAAAGCGGATCGTACTGTCCCCGTTCCGGATGAGCGCGGTTAAAGCCGGGTCCGCGACAACCCGGCGGACGGCATCACTCATGGTGGCGGATAGCAGCCCTGCGGCCACCTTTTCCTTGTCGGAGCTGAGTTTGTTTGGCGCCTGACCTGTTTGTCGGAAGACTTTTGAACCCAGCACGCTACCATTCCGGAGAACTCGCACCTGGAGATCCACGGTTGTGTTGAATTTGGAAAAAAACTCTGAGGCCCAGACCGCTTCGAATCGCAGGATCGATACTTCGTAGTTCAATTCCGCGCTGTCGGAGAGGAGATAATTGGCGCCCGAGAGCGCCAGACGTAAGGCCTCTTCGACACTGGCTCTGACAGGCCGCTCCGTTTCAATACGTTGTTTGTAAACGTCGGCGGTCCTGCCGACGACACCGGTTTGCGATCGGGAATCGACCACATGCAAGTGGAGCGCTTTCCCGTTTCCAATGTCCGCTTGTGCGGTGGCTGGTGGGACATAATTGACAGGAACGGTAAATGTTCCACAACCAGCCATGCACAGAAGCAGTGCGATGAAGGGTAGCCAGCAGTAGCTTCGTTTCATATTGCGGTTTGTTGTGGAGTCGCTTACTGCATGATTTTGCATTACCGGACCTGAGCGCCTTCAATGGGAAGTAAGCCTTCTTTGGTCACCTTGAGACGCCCTTTGAACCAGATGCCGAACGCATGATGCCAGTCCTCCCCGGTGAAATGAAGGATGCAGCCGTCGGGGACGAATATAGAGCCGGCGACGGTCAGAATGGAGCCTGTATAGGAAATGTCGTCGGGCCAATCCAGGATTTCCATGCTTTCCTTGCCACCCGTTCCATTCGCGACGCGTGGGCCCTTCACGCCAGGCAGCATTTCCCAGGTAAGTAGTCCGCAAGAACCATTTTCGCGTTCTCGAGCTTTGCGAATGGCCGCATAAGCGACTTTCTTGAGACGATCGTCGGCTGTGCGGGCGAAATCGAGAACGCGCGCTTCATCCTTTGTCCTTCCCAGCCAAAGCAATGCTAAGATTGCGCCCTCGCGAGCGAGCGATTCACTGGAACTCAGCCTGACAATCCAGTCCTCCGCGGAGTCCTTCGTTCCCAACTCCCATTCGATGCCGCCAGCAAATTCGACTCGGCCATGTCCGCACAGATAAACCAGACCCCGGTCTTTAATAACCTTGAATGTCAGAGGGTATTTGGGATCGCTATAAATCTTGTTGCGGCTCAGTTGATTATCATCCGAGATCTGACAGTCCGCGCAGGCAAGGGTGTACTCGTCAAGGGCATTCGGCTGAATCATCGCTGCGTACCCTTCATTGCCGCCAGCCTTCGAGGATCCAGATTTGATGGCAAAGTTGAAATTCTTGGAAGTGACGGAACGCGGCGTCTGCATGAGAATGTGAACGGCGCCAGGGCTCCAAATAAGTGAACGCATCCTGCCGCCATCTCGCACATTGCGTGACTGAGTAAGTTCCAATCTCGTAAAAGTTGAATCGGAGACGAATGTAAGGTGTGCGCTATCTTTGTCGCTAGGATGGGCAAACGCGATCGTGTCAGTGGACAACTTGTCCAAGCCCGGGATGATCGGGATTATGTGTCCATAAAGATCGAGCAGCAATTTGCGATGCACTACATCGCTGGCGTATTCCGACATGGGAAACCGAGTGAGAAAACGCTGATAAGAGATCGAATCATTCTCGTTAGTGCAAACGCGGTACTCCAGCTTTGCCAACAAGTTCGCAGCTTGAGTCGCAGCACCCGTTTCGGAGAACTGCCTTAGAAAGCGCTCAAAGCCCGCTGCCGTGTTCTCCTCCGCAACTCGGTCTAGTGTCAACAATGCAAGTTTTTCACGCGCATCTTTCAGGTGCGGCGATGCGGGATATCTCCTAACGAAGTCTTCCCATACCTGAATGGTTTCGACCTTGCCAGCTTGTGTGAACTCCAAAGCTTCCAACTCTCGTTTCGCGAGTTCATTGATTTTACCGGCTTCGACACGAAACTCGGACGGTTGCAGTGAGTCCGTCAAGGGTTCGTATTTCTGGAGGAAATGCCGCCATCCCGGAATGGTGTTAGTCCGAGTTACTTCCTTGAAATCGAGGCCCTGCATTTCGAACGTCGCTTTCGCAGCGCGGGCCGCTTTGGGAAATCGGCCCAGATACGTCTCGTAGCAAGAGACCGTTGCCGCCTTCCGAGCCGTTTCGTAAGCAATCTCCTCGATTTGTGCTTTGGCCTCCTTAACCAAAGGGCTCGACGGATATTTCTCCAAAAACTTCTGGAAAGCCTGTTCAGTGTTAATCTGTTTCGCCTTCTGGAAGTCCCGTTCGGGGTTGCTGCAGGAAACAAGGATTAAAGCGAATGCGGCAAACTGGGCCGCCTGGACCGCGCGGCTTAATTTCAAAGTTTTGCGGATTGCTCTCATGGGGAGGGTGGTTCCTTGCGTGGGAACAGCTTAACCAGGGAATCGAGATCGGACTGCAGCCATGCAACTTCCGGCCGCGAGGCTGCCTTCAAGGTGAGTTTCTCCACCCATTCACTGGATTCGCCATTCCTCGCCTTCATGACCTTTCGGCCTTCTCTCGTCTTCAACGCAATAAAGTATTCGTTCTGCGTAGTTCGGGTTTCACCAGCAACCACAAACTGATAAGTTGTCTCAAAAAACCTGACTTCGCCAATGCATTGAAGCAGAACCTCTCTGCTCTTCGTGGCGGTCAGCCGCATTGTTAGTTTCCCAGTCTTCTCATCGAGGGTGAATAGAGGTTTAGGATTCGACCCCACTGAGTCCCCTGCCGACATCAGTCCCGACAAGTTGGAGGGATCGTGATCATTCTGAACGCTTTTGCCTAAAAACTCATTGATTCGTTTCAATAAGTTAGTTGCCCTTTCACGGTCCTCGAGTCCTAGGGAAATGGTCTGAGGTGTTTGTTCCAGTTCGCGGCGATCACGAGCTAACTCCTCCACAGCCCGTTCCTTGTCCTTGAGTTCACCTAGGCTCTTACGGGCATCTTTGATGTATTCGCCGTCCGGATGGCGAGCCAAGTATTGTTCCAAAGCGACCATGGAACCGCGAGCCTTCAAATAATCCCTTTTATCGATAACCCGGCTTAACCGCTCCCGTGCTTCCCGTACGTGCGGTGACTGAGGATAGCTTTTGATGTAAACCGTTAAGTGATGAGCATCCTGGTCGAGTTGATAAACTTCCGTCCGTTTGGAGTGGTCTCTTGTCCAACTTGATACTTCGGTCCAGCGTTTCTCGGGACTGCCACAACCCGCCAGGATAATCGAAAAGCTGCTTAAGGCAATCGCGACAGTTCGCAATTTCATATGAAGAGCTATTTTGCGCCGTGCGCTTCGAGAAGCGCGGCCGCGCGCGTGAGGTTATACTTCCGGCAGAAATCCAGCAGGCTCTGTCCTCCTTCGGTTGGCTCAACCAACTTCCCTTGTGACCCTGCAACAGCCAAGGATGATGTCGCTCCTTCGCTTTTCCGGTCCCATCCCCACTTGGGTTGGAATCCGGAAATGTGCAGAGCATTTGGATCCGTCCCCTCGTCAAGGAGCGCTTTTAATCTGTCAAGATGACGGTCTTCGCTTGCTGCGGCGTCCCAGTCATCGTTAACGAGCCTGCCGTTTACAAACGAAATTGTCGTTGGCGGTCCCATTGAAATTACATGAGTCGCCAGGGCACGGTTTTTGGCCAGAACGGGATCTTCCACAGGAAGGGACTTTGCAGTTGGCGTACGTACAGGAGTTGATTGTTTGGTGGTGCCACCGCCAGACGCACAACCACCAAGCATCGCCGACATAACAGCGAGGAGACCTAAGCAGTGGAACGTTCGGCTGTAATATTGAGCTCCTGCCGAAAAACAGTTCACGCGATCTTTTCCCCAGTGAAACACTCTGTGAATATTCATGATGTTTGATTTGAACTTCGGATTGTGGGTTGTTGAATTGATTACAGGTTTGCTTCTTCAAGAATTGGTTTCATCATCAAGAGCAGTTTATTTCGCCGAGACAACTGAAGTGCCGGTCAAATTGCCGTCAGGGGCGTACTTGTAGACAACCGCATAGAGTGCCGCCTCCGATTTCTGCTCGAACACACGAGCTGTCAGAATACGGCATTGACCGCGAGCGATGCCGTAATCAAAGCGAACTTCATAGGGGTCTTGAATCATTCGTTCCAGAATGTCCACGACCAGCCCGCGAAATTGGCCACCTCGATCGAAACTGATTTGGCTCCCGGACTTATGCTTTAGGATTAGTGAACCATCGGACTGGAGAGCCAGAGAGGTATAGCCGCTGCGGTTGGTCGACGCCGGGAAATAGCTCACAACTGTTCGTTGCCGGTCGTCGAAATTGAAAACTTCTTCGCTTCCGGCAGCAGCGTCGAACAGCCTCACTCGTCGGGGCCGGGGAATTCCATTTACCTGAACGATTTCCGCGCCTTCAGGCGCGAGACGGAAGGGAAGGATATCATAATCCCTCCAACTGAGATTCTTTTGAGAGTATCGGTAGGTGACTTCGTAGTCTTTCACCCTGGCTACACTCCGAATCCTGCCGGCGGGATCGGTTTTATAGTCCAGATGGTCTGCCAGCAGCATGCGCGTCTGTCGGCCGCGTGAGTCGAAATCGTACTCGCACCCAAGCTTGTCGGTCAGACTGTACGTTTTGTCCGTCAGCGGAAACAATCCAATGGTCGCGCTGTTCTCCGGCGTTTCCGGATAATAGCCTATGATATTGACCTTGTTGGTTCCCGTGCGCAGTGCGGTCTGGTAACGCAAGGATTCTTCAACCCCGGTCAGGAGATTTCTGAGAACGATTGTTTCGGGCAACGGACCCATCGGGGACGCGACCGCACGAATTGATCCGGCCTGTATCGCATACGGGATCATGAGATGCCAATCCCGTCCAAACGTATGCACCTGCGGAAAGTCGGAGCGCCGATATCGAGCGATCTCAAGATGAGGCGCTCCGTTAATCCGTAACCCGAGATCGGTGGCAAAGGTGTCGCCACCAGCCCGGGACTCGGATATCACCACGGTTTGAGAGGGAGTGACGGTCAGTGACTCATCGCCGTGATCAACGCGTTCGATCTCGGCCAACTGGGCCGATGAGGTGGGAGTCGTGGCGCGCGGTGAATTCTTGCGGGCCTCGGCGATGGCTGTTCGCAATTCGTCGTCCACCACGAAGGACCCCTGCGAGACCGTGGGTGATAGATCGACGCCGCCCGCGATCTGAACATCATCGAGATAATCCGACTTTTTCGCTATGGCCTTGACAGTGCCGGGCGAATTCTCGGTTAGCACCATTTCACGATTAGCGAGGAGAAACCAGAGCAGCGGGATGCGTCGCTCCTTGAGGTACTTGGCCAGCGAGACAAGTTTTGCGTATTCGAACAACTCCTGGAACTCGGGATAACTCTCGGCGATTTCCGCGTAGCGCGTGGTGAACTGCTTGGCCCATTCCTCGTTCTCCGGATTCCGTTCGCCTTTGCTTTCGAACAGATACTCCGTCTTGACAGTCAACATCCCGTCATCGAACAGGAGAGCGTTTCCCGCTCGGCGATATTTCATTTTTTCTGGAACGAACCAAAAGCGGCTGGGCGCGCCGACGTGGACCTGCCCATTGCGAAGCCCAATCTCCTCAGGGGTCAGCCAGTTTTCCAACGCAGGTCTGGTCGATCCGATGGCCCAGCTTTTCATGCGATAATCCGTTTCCCGCATGACCCGTCCCAGGTCCGAATTGATCACGCGACCGATGTAACGCACCGCGTGGCGATTGGTAAAGTTGCCAACCGGATCTATGGAAATGCCTGGGCCGTTCGTCGTGAAATAGGTGGCCCAAAGGGCGGTGACGAACCGGCGCAACATGAGAATGTCGATCGCTCCTTCGCTGCCCTGAAAAATCAGAGAAAAGTTACCGGTGGCCAGCGGCGAATCCTCTCCCCCGACCTCTGCCACGCTCTGAAGCATCACGCCGCCAATTCGCGGAGAAGAAAAAGATGATGCGAAACGGGGCACGGGCGGGACCTGGGGAGGGATCCCGGCACCCATCCGATGCGGCGGATCGGGTGGATCGCCGATTGGCACGCCTTCCGGACCGGGCCGCCGGAAGATGGGCAGATATTTGCCGAGGTTTTCGGGCGGCGCCTCAACGCGGATGCGTCGGGGCAGGAGCTTTCGCGAGTCCGGCAACTCCCCACGGTACTCGTACCCGGCCCGCGTGATTTCACGGTAGCGTTCCTGACGAACCTGGATGACCGTGTCTGCTCCGAAGTCGGCAGCAATGCGGTTGCGTTCATAACTAGTCAATGCGACGAGGACTTGTTTGACGTTATCCCGTCCGAGCTTCGCCGCCATGTCTTCGTATGTCCGGTCCGCGAGCACGCCGCTTCCAAAGATCACGGCTTTTTGCTCTGGGCGCGCCAGATCCAGTGTCAGCCGGGTGTCCTGGCTCATCCGTGAAGGCAGCCTGTCCCCCGCGCTGAGCGTGTAACTCTTGACTTGGGTTCTTGCCGCGCTTGGAGCGTCAGCGTAAATCTTTTCGAGTTGTTTTCTCTCCGCACCGGAAAACATGCCTTGGCGGAACATCTCGTCCACGCGCTTGGACGCGTCTGGATCCTTGCCGCCGAAAAACTCAACCGGAGATTGCACGGCAACCCCAGTTCGCACCGCTCGATCGACGGCAAAGCGGTACATGTCGGTCATCACCTGTGCATTATTTCGAAAATCCTTGTCCCACAACCCCACGAAATTTTCGCCGAGTCGAAACATGGCTCGATCGGCTCCGGTTGCCTTGACAAGCAATCGACCGGATTGGGCAAGAGCCTGACCGTAGTCCTCGAACTTCTCCGCAGTTCGGAGGTTTCCTTCCGATACAAGGAAGCCCATAACGCCCCACGTCAGGCCCACCACGCCGTCAAGATAAGTCTCAATCGTATCGATATCCGCACGACCGCGCCCGGCATGCGTGGCCGCAGCCCTGGTGAGATCGATGAGGCCAAAGGTTGGGGTTCCAATCTTCATCGTCTCTCTCGACAACGATACTCGCGGCTGTGGGTGAACAATCCCGCGTGCTTCAAGCTTCTCAACTAAAGCGTCAACGAGACCCGAGCCACCGGGCAAGTCGCGCAACCCTGGGATGGAGGTGCCTTGGAGCGCGGTTTGGGCCAGCAGCTCGAAAGTGCGGGATTGCATCAGAACGAAGGGCCTGCCTTGAAACTCGTGTTGATCCGCTCGAATGGACTCAATGATGCCCCCGACCTCTGTGGCGATGCCAAGGCTCTTCAATTCTTTGGATGCCGCACGGGTCAGTTCCAAATGCAGCGGCACGGCTCCGCCAGTCTCAGGCCTGACCATCTGTTTGATCGCTGCGAAACGGCTGATCTCGTCCAGAGCTGACCCAATCGTAGACAGATTGCGGACGATTTTTTCCGTGTCTTCCAGAGACAGGAGTACTCGGCGGCTGATGGTGGGGTTTTCAGTACTGAGCGCCTGATTCATCTTGTCCATACTGTGGGCCGCGATGGGGCCTTCCATGAGGTCAGTTCGAGATTCCACATGATAGATGGTACCAAACTGAGCTGCACCTGGCATGGACGCGGTCACGGGAAATACCAGATCGCCGCTTTTGTGAAACTGGGTGACCCGTCGATTTGCCGTTTCGACTTGGGCTGGTGTGAGGAGGTCGCGTACTTTGAGAATCGCCGCGGAGTTAAACGCCGTACCGGCGACATCCAGAATGCCGGAGACAATCTGTACAAAGCCGCCCGCCCGCGAGTGACCCACGAGTTCGATATTTGCGATGCTTTTGTCGGTTTTGGCCAAATGAACATAGCCAGCTGCAAAAGCTTGGGCACGCGCGTACTGTTGCTCTTCAATTCGGTCATGGATCCCCATGCCGATGGGGTTTCCCTGGACGATATTGTTGAGCCAATCTTGGCGGTCATCGCTTCCGGCAAAGGCGATTCGCAGTTCCCTGCGTCCATCGGCCAATTGGCGTTCGTAGACGGCGGCCTTAAAGCCATCCGGGTCCTGCTGGCTTTTGATCTGACGCCAACCACCTTCGATCTGCGTTTTAGACAGATCATAAACCGAATCCGCCAGGCGCGCATTTTGTAGCGCATTCCGAAGTTGGTCCTTGCTGAGACCGGTCGAACGGGAAGATTCGCCCGCTAGATTTGGATTACTCGGCGGCATCCAGATGCGGGGCGAAGTCAGAATTTCTCGCGACGACGCACGTCCGACGTCCGTCATGCCATCCGGCGCGACGCGATGCACCAAGAACCGAGCCTCCGAGCTAGTCATCAAGCGCACATGGGCATCCACCTGTTTGGCTGTCTTGCTCATGTGCCGTTCTTCGGGATCGAGTAGGACTGCAGTGAGTTCGGGAAATTCGCGCAGAAGCTTCTGAGTCGCCTCCAACTTCGCGATGGACCAATCGTGCGCAAACCAGTCTCCGCGGGTATTCGAAATACGTACCTTATCGGCGCCAATCGCGTGGATCGCCTTGCGCGTGGGGTCCAACAGGGCTCTCCCATCAACCAGCGTCACGCTTGTCACGTGATCGCGATACGTTGACCAGCTGTCCACGCTTGAGACAAAGCCAACGGTTCCATTGCTCCCTGCGGTGATATCCACCTTGATCTCGCCGGCCGTTGGTTGCTCGTGGGCGATTAGACTTTCGATGGCTTTGTAGGCGGCCGAAGCGAATTTCTCCACCCTGGGTTGACGCGAAAGCCCATCAAAATAGCCTTTCGTGTTGATGTTTTGGACGAGTTGAATCTCAAACTCACCGATCCCCTTTGCTCGAGCTTCTCGCACGCGGTCGATCAATTGAATGGCGATATGGTCGGCCAACACTCCATCGGACATGGAATCGAGGTCGCGATCCTGCGGCATGGGTAACAGCAATTGGGCACCACTCCTCCCGTTAAGCTGCGGAAAGACCCGATTCTGTTTGACATCAAATGGATCGCCAACCTTCATCCGCTTGCTCCAATTTTGGTTGATTCCAAAATCTGTGAGGTGAAACAGCAAATCGCCGGCGGGAGCTGCCCAGGAATTGCAGAAAATGGTGGCAAGCCCAAAAGTAATGAAGAAACGCAATGGCCTCATAATCTCATCATGGAGGGGCGTTAACGACTAAAGAGGTCTCCGTGAACCCGCCTGATCGCATCGATAATCATTTGGTCCATACTCTTGAGATATGCAGTCCCAAAGGTGGGCGCGCCCACCACCTCGTGCTCCGAAAAGAAGTGCTGATGGTAGAGGATCCACCGTTTGCCGTCCTTCGGTTGCGGAGAAATAATCCGCACCAGCATCCCGGCGTAAGCTCTAGGGACCGCTTTGAATTGTTCCATGCCTGCCCAGTGGAAGACGTGAATGGCCAGGATGGCATCGCAGTTTTTTGATTCCAGCATCGGCCCTAGCGCTTTTAGTCCGTTGGAAATGGAGTTTGCAGCATGCCAGCGAGCGGAAGCGTCGGTTCCGAGATCTTCAAGCGAGATGGCGCTTTTACCGGTCTCCAAGTCTGCGAGCCGCTTTGGGATGCGGAGCGCTGGCTGATTTCCAGCAGCATAGGATTGCTTGAGCATTCCTTGAACGGTTGACGCCGTTTCCTGGTTTATTCTGGCTACTTCGCCTTGTGAAAACACTCGCATGCCAATCTTGATAACAGGGTCTGAGTTGGGAGCTTGTTCAATCAAGTAAGCACCATCGATGGCTTCGGGCATCGATTCGGTGACGACCAGGCCAAGTCGCTTGAGCGAAGCTCGATCGTTCGATGCCAGGGAAATACTCCTGCTGGCACAGCCATTCAGCAGTATCAGCCCCAAGGCAAAAGCGGCAGTGAGTGTCCATGCCCGGATCATCTTGGTCAGTTGAAAGGATGGCAGTTGTCCGGGCGCGCCCGAGCCATGTGCAAATGCCTTCCAAATCGAAATGTATTTTCTCATTTTAGGATTTATTTAGGCGGCAAATAGCCCCAGTCGTTGGGATTGGATTCCGCTTGTTTGCGTAAGGGTCGCAAAACGTCCTCGTCATTCGATGTATCCCACGAATACGCGAAACCGCGTTTGGCAATGGCTTGAGGAACATTCTGAAACGCAGAGATGGAGTCTGCGCAAACCAGCAGGCGAAAGTACTTTTTTCTGGGATCGGATTTGGAGAGAAGTGTGTCAAGCAAGCCTCCCGGCCGGACGGCATTACTCGCCGATTCGCCGTCATGAACACGGGAGATGACGAGGCCGTCCACCGTCTCACCCGAGAGTGCCACTTTGAGCTTGCTCCGACGTATGCTGTAAAACGGTTCCATCATGGGAACGACGCGGTTTTTTACGAGCTTGACCGTGATGGGCTCCAAGTCACTGAGCAACAGTTCGCGCCGCAGTCCTTTGGTAGCGTTTGTCGAACCGAGCGCGGGCTCCAGGTCCGACTGCTTTTTTACCAGCAAATCACGTTGTTCTTCCGCAGCCGCCAACTGCTTTTGGAGATCAGCGATAGGAGCGGAGACCGGGGAATTTGTACCGTTCAATTCAGCCAACTCCTTTTCGCGCTCCAATAAACGGAGACGCAGTGCCTTGTTCTCACCCATTAGACTGTTCAGGGCGCCCTCCTGAGGCTGCGCGATTGAGTCCAGCTGCCGCAAAACCTGTTTGTCCGCCTCGCGACTTTGCTGCAGGCGCCAGACGTTCGTTTGGAGCCTCTCTGCAAGGGACTTGCTTTCGTGCACCCAGGACGTGTCGCTCTCAGGCTGCGACTGCCCTCGGACGGCCGGTCCGCTCAGCAAGAGACCCGGGAGAAGCGCCATTGTCTCCCATCGGATTCGAAATGGTTTTGTGCCAGACGCAGTCATGGCTATTCGTTCTTGAGAACCTCCAGAGCCCGTGCCCTTATGAGACGCCCGTCCTTTTCCAGTCTATCGAGCCGCAGTTCCAGCTTTTGGATTTCGACGATCATCGGTCGTAACTCCTGCGGTTGAGGCAAGGCTTCAGGCGCCGGCGGTGGGGTGACGGCGGGTTTGGATTCAAACCGGATCGGGTTCAACAGAAGCAACCCCGCGCTCACGGCAAACAGCGCGTCTGCGAGCGCAACGAATCCGAGGAATCGAAATCCTTGCCGATGTCGTTTCATGGTCCAACCTCCGGAGGCAGGTAATTGACGATGGGCTCAGCGGCGTCCAGAGGGAAAGTGCTGCGTCCGACGGTTCGTTCACCTTGTTTTTCCAGCTTATCCAACTCGCCATAAACAACCTTCCTCAACTTATCGTAGGAATTGTTGAACCAGCCAGCGGGTCTCACCACAAAAACAACGAACCCGGCTTTCGTGATCTGGTTCATTAATTTCTCGACCTGCTCCCTGGCAGGTTCCATTGCAATTCTTTCCTTGCCCGGGTAAAGGATTGCGTAATCCTCGATACACTCCAGGAGCACGTACCGGCCTTTGTATTCCCCGAGCATGCGTCTTGCCTCCGGGCTCAGGCTTGCATTTGCGGTCTTTTCCTTTTCCTTCAATTCCTGCTCAAGTCGCGCTGACTCTGCTTTCACCGAGGCGAGCTTTGTGGCGAGATCGACCTTCTGCTGAATTTCCACGCCCCGTGATTTGAGCGCGCGATTTTCGCGCTCCAGAGCCGCGTAGTTTAGTTTGGCGACAACTGCCTCGCGCGCTTGCTCGACCTCGTGGACCTGAATTTGAAACCGGCCGGTTTGTTGGTGCAGCTCATTGTAGATTCGATTTTGCTCCTCCAGACGCAGCCTTGCTTCCGTACGCCTCTTCTCCTCGGCAAGCCGGGTTTCATCCCCCCGAACCTCCTCCCCAGACAAGACCAGCACGCCCACTACGCTTCCCAACAGGCAGCAGAGCAAGGATAAGGCTAGGATGTCCAGATTCAGAACTGTTTTGTGAGCACGGGGGTTCATTCGACTTGTGATTCACCGTCGCGGTTTGCCAGATGCGCCGACTCCACAAATTGGATGGTGCGCGGACGACGAATCTCACTTTTGATTTCCTGTGAATGGTTATCCAGTGACCCCTGAAGGCTGTTCAGCATCACGGAATCGCGCTGGGCCAGTGCCATCGCCAACTCCTTAATCGAAGCGGCCAGATCCTCTACCCGCCGCCGCTCTTCAGGCACCGCGTCAAGCCGCGTGCCAAAGCCGGCCACTGCCTGCGCAGTGTTCCGCGCCTCGTCAGCAACCGAATCGAGTTGCTTTGTTCTGGCCGCTTCAAAGGCTTGCAGACGCTCCATCAGGACTGAATCCTGTTGCGACATTGCCGAAGCTAACGCCTGGACCGCGGCTGAGAGTTCCTGGAGCATGGGACGTGCAGAGGTCCCTTCCGGGCGGGAGATCTCTGCAGTAATGAGTTTCGCCGTGGCGGAAAGGTCGTCGATCTTGGCCTTGATCCCAGCAACGTCGGCCTGCAGCGGCTGGCCCAGTTGCGCAAAAGCCAACGTCCGCTGTGCCACCAGATCCAGCAGCTTGCCGGCCTGTTCCTCCATCCTGGACTGAAGCAGTCGGGCTGTCCGTTCCTGCTCGGCTCTCTGGTCCGCTGTGATCTGTCTCATGACGGCGGTCGCCACCTCGGTGGTGTGTGCCAGGATGAGTTCCTGGATGCCTGAAGCCGGTGATTCGAGAGTCATTCGTGCTTTCGCCAATTCCACCCTAAGGTCCTTCATGGCCTGCTCCTGGGCTTTCACGGTAACGTGCAAATCCTCGATTGCCGCTTGCAGAGGATCCTTTGTCGGTTCCTGTACTGCCGATGCAACCACATCGTTAACCTGAAGATTTAACTGCAGCAAAAGGCCGTCTTCGCGCTTGCGCAGAATGCTCTGCAACGTAAATAGAATGATGGTCAGAGCGAGCCCAAGCAGGGTGTTATCGAATGCGATAGCGATGGCCTTCGCAAAATCCTTTGTGGTGGTGCCTCCGGTGACAAGAAAACTCTGGTAGAGACCGTGGCTGAGGCCAAACACCGTGCCAAAAAATCCAATTAGCGGAAGGATTTGGACTATGTCACCAGACAGGCGGTACGCCGCGTCTACTTCAGCCTCGTCATGCTCGGCAAGGCTCCTGGCAGACTGCCCGAGATTCTTTAAGCCGTGCTCTCCGCGGGCCGCCTCAATCTGAAGCCAACGGCGGCCAACCAGAGTGTCAGCCGTGGTGATTTGGTCGCCCCTTTGAAGTTCTCTCAGCGCACGCCGCTCTTTGAACCATGCCGGAAGGCGCCGCACCAGGTGAACCAAGCCGAGGCCAAAGGCCGTCAGCAGAACCCATTGAACAAAACTGCGCTTGAAAAAGAAATCGTGAGCCCAAGTGCCCTTGGCCACCAGCGCGGTAAGACAAAACGCAAACGCAACAACAAGTGCTCCTGCAACCAGCACGGTCTTCGCAAGACCCCGTTCGTCTGCAGCGAGAAGACGCGGATGAGATTCGCTTTTAGGCATAAACCTTGATCACACCTCAAATATGTAAAACTCACCGGCAGGACAGAATGAGTCTGCTGCCACGGCAAATAAACGCAAGGATTGTTTTGCGCCCGCATTTCCGCCGAGGCAGTTGAATCTCATGAATTCCATATCGCGATTCGTGGATAAAGTGTTTCGGTAATAGCCGTGCCGACTCCTGACGGGAGGTTCGAAAGTTTCAGGGAAACCGGACCAGTCGGAAGAAGCGTCGGGGTTCAGTGGAGTTTACCAGTACGGCGTTTTGGCTGCCGATCGTGATCATCGGGCCGGTGTAGGTCACCCATGGCCCGATGAGATCTACAGCGTATTCCAATGAAAGGTCATCGCGGCAGGTCCAAGGATGAGTTGGCCGGTTTCGACTCGAAACACATCCCGCGTTCCCGTGGAAACTGGATCGATCCACAAAGCTCCACCGGGTCCACCTTTGTGGCCCATGTCGTTCCTGGAGGCGCCGAGGCCAGGAGGAAAAGCGTCGTTGGCGGCAGGCGATCCCTCGCCGGCATCCATCGCGGGGGAACCGGGGATGATGCAATAGCCGACGTCCAACGCTGGATTGTAGTCGCGATTCCCCTCACCCTCCCACGAGCCCTGCACGTCCGAGTAGGTCACCTGCACGATGCCGCCAATCTGGGCTGTGTCGCTGTTGTTAAAGTAGAGGATTGAGTTTCTGACAGCAACGGTGCCACTGGCATTTTGGAGAGCGCGTGCTCCTTGATTGTGGGTGAGGGTGCAATTCACTGCGTCGAGGCTGCCGGCCTGGACGTAGACTCCGCTGCCCCGGACGTCGGGCCAGCGCGGTGCAGACATCCAACTGTCGGCAACCAGGGTGTTGCTCAGCACCATGGACCCGGATTCCATGAAGATGGCGCCTCCGAATGCATGGCTGGGATCAGGTGTCTGCCCGTGCGCGCTCATTTCGCACGCGTTGTCTGTGAAAGCACACCCGGCGATCTCGTAACTTCCACCCGAAAATGCAATCGCGCCGCCCAGGGTGTAGATGCCGCCGCTGGCATAGATGGTATAGGCGTGCGCCCGGCTTCCGCGAAACGTGGATTGGCGGATGTGCGCGTCGCCCTGGACCTAGATGGCGCCTCCATATGTATTCCTTCGCTGATAGCCGGGATTCGCGATGCTGCCATCGAAAGTGCAACGGGCGACATGGAGTTGGCCCGTGCCCATGCGTGCCCAGATCGCGCCGCCGTCGTTGACAGCGGTATTGTTGATGAACGTGCAGTTGGTGAGCAGCAACATGCCCCCGGCCAGGTCGGCATAAATAGCCCCGCCGTAGGAACCTGAGTTGGTCCAGAACGTTGTGTTGCGGACAATTGCGACGCTGCGAATGAGCCGCAACGCGCTGTTCTGCGCACCGCCAATATCGCACCAGTCAAACTCACTTCCCGGCAGGGTGTTTTGGAAGTCGAGACCCTGCCAACCGACAGTGTTGTCCGGAGCTGCGACGAAAACGATATGCGCGTTGGAAGTTCCCAGGGCGTGAATGGTGGTCAATACATGGATCGTGACGTTTGAACCAACGTACACAATCGTGCCTGGCAGCAAGCTGACGTTCGAAAGAGAAGTGTCATTGGTGAGACAGATGGGCGAATCCTGGGGGCGCCAGATCTCGTTAAAGATCAAACCACCTTTCTGAGTACCGCAAGCGGCCGGTGCGGCACAAACAGTGTACAAGCTCCCTGTGAGCGTGGCGGCTAGCGTCAGCAGGATGATTAAAACGCAGGGGACATTAAAAAGGCTGCAACGGGCAGCGACTGGGCTGGAGATTAATGATTTCATATTGGATCACTCGGAATCCAAGGCTCGAGTGTTTCACATCCATGAACTTTTTTGGGCCGGCGCAACTTGGTGACTCATGCTGAATCCGATTTTGGGATTTACAGCAGTTCCATCGAAATCCAAACTCGAAAGACATCCATGGACAACCCACCGCCTGACCTGAAGGCCCTCCAAATCGGGGACGAGGCCGAATGGGAAGGGTTTTTCCTGAGATATTGGAAACTCGCTTACTCGGAAGCATGGAAACGTCTGCGAAATCACCAGGACGCCGAGGATGTCGTGTTGGTCGCGTACAGGAAAATCGCAGCCAGAATATTAAAGGTTCGTGATATTCAACACTTGGAACGGACCCTTGTTATGGTGGTGGGTTGGACGGCACTGGATTTGGTTCGCCGGCGATATCTGCTCAAACACGGTGCGGGCCGTGTGGACAGTCTCGAAGCACGACAGGAGGAGGCCGCGGGCGAGTTGAACATTGAAGGAGGCGCGCCTGTGCCGGGTTCTGCGGGGACGGACCAGTTTGATCTGCTGCAGAAGTGGATATTTCAGGTCCTCGAGGAGAGAGAGGCGCTGTTGATTATCGGGAAGTGCCTGGACGGCTTTACCGGCCCCGAGCTTGCGGAAGTCCATGGGCTGTCGCACGCGCTGGTGCGGTTGCTTATCTTTCGCGGCCTGAAAAAGCTGCGGAAGGAATTTAAAAACAACCCTGGTTTATTGAAACGCTTCGGCATCGAACCGCGATGAAGATGATGATAATCACAATATCAATGCCTTGAATACTTAAGATGACTGAAGATGAATTTGATGAGCTGGCCGCCAAATGTCTGATGGGCGAAGCATCGCCTGCGGAGCAGGCGCAGCTGGAACGTTTGCTGGATAGTAGCCCAGCGCGGAAGGAGGAGTTTGGGGAGCTAAAATCGCTTTCGAATTCATTTCGGTCAATTGCCCCGGACCCAGGCCGCGCAGAGGTTGCCGTACCTGCATTTCCGAAAGATCGTCTGCCGGATTTGCAGGCAGCGGTGCGCAGGGGGATCTCCGGATCGCCCTCGCGCATCTTGAAACTTTGGCTGCCGATGGCGGCAGTGATTGTCGCGCTCGGGGTGGTGGCGCTTTCAATCTTGCCCCGGCCTGGGCCGATGGACGATCGCCAGGCAGTGCAATTTGCCCTGAATCGTTCGTTGAAACGTGTGGATCAAGCAGACCTTTTCGTCACGATGCGAAGCGGGCCGTCGATCGCCCTCTACTCGCCTGCGCAAACCACCGCCAATCAGGCCCCGCCGATTCTGTGGAGGGCAGAGCCTGGGAAAACGTACGATGTTTTGATTCGCGATCAGTTAAACGAGAAAAGTCCGCAATGGGAGGCGAGAGGGGTGGTTCCGCCGCTCTTGTTTACGAACTTCGCACCGAAACCTGTCTTGAAACCGGGCGGCCTGTATAAGTTACGGATCGTCGAAAATGTCGCCGGTGCGATTGGGAGTGAGTATGACCTCGCGACGCGGCCCGATGCCAGGATCGTTGCTCCTGCCGCCTCGAGTGCGGAGAAAATCGAGCGAGCTCGCGCCGCGCTGATGAACCCGTCAGCGCCCGGATTTGGGGATGCATTGGGAGAACTGCTCACCTTGCCGTCCGGCGACAGCAGAGGGGAACTGGCATTGCGCATGAAACTCGTTTCGTATGCCCGACTTGGTCTCCGTGTGGAATACGACCAGACGAAGGCAGAACTCCAGCGCCAGTTGAGGTAGCGACATGTTTACACGAGCCATTTCATTCTGGTGCCGACGTCGCTTTCGCTTTTTTCGACAGATGTGCCTGGCAATGACTCTCGGGGGATGTATCGGGGCATCCATGGCGGGCGAGGCCGCGCCGGAAAACGATTTGGAGACTCTGAACCAACGCTTTGGCCGCCTATATGCGCAGGGGCACTTCGAGGAAACGGTGCCGCTGCTCAATCGCATCCTGGAGTTGCAGAAGAAACGCAACCGCATTAAACATCCTGTCACCGCCGCCGCCTACAACAACCTGGCGGTGGTACAGCGGCAGTTGGGGGACTACGTGGCGGCGCAGGCGGCGGCGGCGCAGGCGCTGGAAATCTATCGGCGGATCCAAAACACAAACGATGCGCTGTTCGCCACGGTGCTGCTCAATGTGGGCGGAGTCTATCAAATGGTGGAAAATTATCCGAAGGCGGAAGAGCTGTATCTGCAGGCATTGGATATCCTAAATCTTCCCCCAGCAACAAACGTCACAGGCATTGCGGGAGCGAAGGTCAATCTGGGGGGGCTCTGTGTGGCGCAGGGTGACTACGATCGCGCGGAGCGAATGCTGGTGGAGGCACTAAAGATGTATGACGCTGCCGGGCTGAGTAACCACTCGAGCGCAGCTACCTGCCTCAATAACCTTGGAAACTTTTATCAGCGCTTGGGCGATTATGAAAATGCCGAGCAGGCTTATCGTCGCAGTCTGCGCATTCGCGAGCAGGCGTCCGGCGCCGAAAGCCGGGAGAACGCCGCGAGCCTGGCCAATCTGGCCTCCGTTTACTGGGCCAGGCAAGAAAATGAAAAGGCAGAGGAGAATTTTATCCGTGCGTGGCACATGCTGGAACGCACGTTCGGAACCAATCACACCCAAACCGCCGCCTGTGTTCAAAATCTCGCCGTATTGTATCGCGGGATGAATAGATTCGCCGAGGCAGAAGCGCTCTACAATGACGCGCTCAACAATACAAGAAACACGGCAGGCACCAATAATCATCATTACGCTTCCGGGCTGAACAACCTGGCGGTGCTGTATCGCAACATGGGGTTGTACCCGAAGGCGCTGGAGTTTTGCCAACGCGCGCTGGCGATTCTCGGTGGGTCGAACGAGCTGGACACCCCCAGAGCCATCCGGGTGCTTAAGACCCTGGCGTATCTGCAGGCGGATTTGGGTGATCGCGCAGCAGCAGTGGAAGCCTGGCGTCGGTGTCGTGCCGCTGAAGAAAAGCAAACCACCCGAATCCTTTCGTTCACTTCCGAGCCCCAGCGGCTACAATTCCAACGCAGCCACCATTTTTCTGAGCTGATCGAGCACATCGGCAGTGCGCCCGATGCTGCGGAGGTCGTGTTGCGCAACAAGGCCATCGTCCTGGATTCACTCATCGAGGACCAGTGGCTGGCCCGGCAATCCGAGGATCTGGAAGTCAAACGCTTGATTGATCAACTCAAGATTCTGCGCCGGCGCCTGGATCGCGCGGATGAAAAACGTACCGACGGGGCCGCCGGCCAGGCCGCCGCCTCAACGATCGGGGCGGAGCTGGAACGGTTGCAAAAGGACCTGGCGCGGCGGGTGAATGGGTCCGGACGCGCGCGTCGCGCAGCGACCGTGACCGTGCCGCAGGTGCAGGCGGCCATTCCGCGGGACGCCGTCCTGCTGGAGTGGGTTCTCTACCGGCACTATCTTCGGAGCGGATCGTGGGAGTCCCGGTACGGAGTGGTGGTGATTCCACCACCGACCATGGCCCTGCATGGCCATGGTCGCGGACAGCCGGCGTGGATTCCCGTTGGTTCCGCAACGGAGATCGACGCAAAGCTGCGGCGGCATCAAGCTGTGCTGCGTGGCGCCGGACAGGGCGGCCTGTTTCGCGAACTCTACAATCAGTTGTTTGAGCCCATCGCCAAACTGCTGCCCGCGAAGACCGGGACCGTCATCGTGTGCCCGGATGGCGAGCTCAACTTCCTTTCGTTTGCAGCCTTGCTGGAAGCGGACGGTAGGTTTCTCGGCCAGCGATACCTTGTCGAGTATGTATCCAGCGGACGGGATCTGGTATGGGAGCATCCTTCATCTGCATCCAGAAAGAGGATTTGCGTGTTTGCGGATCCGGATTTCAATGCTGCGGTTGAGCTGGCGAAAACGGGAACGCCACATCAGGTCCTGAGTTCATGGAATGCACGAGATTATAGCGGATTGTCGCTACTCGCGCTTCCGGGCGCCCGCAAGGAAGGAGAGTTTTTGAAATCAAAAGCCGAGTCCTGGCGGATGGATTTCGAAATGTATCCAGGCCTCGACGCCACGGAGGCCGAGTTGAGGACGACTCGTGCCCCGTATATTCTGCATCTGGGCACGCACGGTTTCATCCTGCCGGTCCCCGGACGAAGCGCAGGCAGCGGGCAACAGCCGGCGGACTTGATGTACAATCCAATGAATCGAAGCGGACTTGCACTCGCTGGGGCGCAACGCACGTTTGGGGCGTGGCTTCGAGGCGAGAGGCCTCCGTTCGGCAATGACGGCGTTCTGACGGCGCAGGAGGTGGGCGCGTTGGATCTGCACGGGACCTGGCTTGCGGTTCTCTCGGCATGCGACAGCGGCGGGGGTGAAGCTCGTGTCGGTGAAGGGGTTCTCGGCTTGCGTCGTGGCTTCATGATCGCAGGGGCGCAAAATCTGTTGATGACACTTGCGCCGATTTCCGATCAGGCAGCGGTCGGGATCCTGAAGGATTTTTACATACGCGCACTGAACAACCACGATGCCCCTCGCGCTCTTGCCGAAGTCCAGCGGGATTGGCTGATGCGCATCCGAAAGGAGAAAGGCGTGCTGGAAGCGGCCAGAACGGCTGGGCCGTTCGTGCTGACGTTTCAAGGAAAAGCGCGCTGAAATCCGGATGGGTTAGTGCGGACCAGGTGCCGGATACCGTAGGTGCGGCTAACGAAGTTTATGAATGGCTATAACTGTCCATCTTGCAAAAGAGACTGGCCGGAAAACTATTGCCCTGAGTGCGCTCGAACAATTGAACCGGACCAAAGGCAACAGCAGCCAATCAGGGCTGACACATCAAAACTCGAACCCACGGAATCTGACCCTGAAGCTGGAGACGTGAAACCGGGTGATGCCGGGATCGGAAGTCAGCCCATCAAACTGAAGCAGCGGATAATCACGGGTCTGGCCGTTGCATTTGTTGGCGTCGCAACATTTATCATCATCGCCGTTGCCATGCTTGTTTTCGGCGCTACCCGCAAGGGAGCTGATGGTTTCGCCATGCTGGCGAACGGCCCACAAAATGCAGCGCCGGGTGCAAGTGACAGGGCTTTCTTCATGGCGACCTGGGGCTGTGTGGGCGGATTCTTTGCCGGCTTTTTGATTGGCTTCCCACAAAAGAAGGAACGGCTTTGGACGGGACCCTTTGCTCCGGTAGCCCTGGCTGGGTTCGCATGCAGCACGGCTCTTGCAGGCGCTAATCTGGCTCTCCTTGTTTTTTCAGGACACCAGAACGGTGGAACGTTCGGAGTGGCCTGCTTTTGCGCGGCAATGGGTTTCGTTTTCGGAGCAATGGGCTGGTTTTGGCGACTAGGGAAAATGGGACGAATCTGAAGCGAACAGAAACAACTATCTGCACAACCGGCAAAAACTAATTGCAGTTTCCGATCCACATGCCATGAACACAATACAATCACGAACGGTCTTCAGCCTCGCCCTTTGCCTCTACACATTTGTCTTCAGCGTGGTGGGAGAGCAGGGAAAAGTAGTTGACCTGCAAAGCGAGCGCTTGAAGTCCCTGGGCCAAAAGATCCAAAACGGCAACTGGGCAGAGGCTCGCGACTATGCAAAGAGTCAAATGCAGAGCAGCGAGAAACAAGCCGTGGAAAAATATGTTCTCGATGTTGCAAACGACGTTTTGAATCAACCGCGAAGTCAGCTTCTTTCCGAATACGACTTTCCGTATTCCGACAAAAATGCGCTCAAAGAAGTGCAGGTGTGGGTGAACGGTTTGTTGAAATCCGGCCCGAAATCACACCCCGTTCTTGACAACCCTCATAGGTGCTGCAGCGCATGGTTAGCCATCGTGGATCTCATTTCAACACCGGCGGCTTGGTTGCCGGACGAATGGATTTAACACGGCCGATGCCTTGGCAGTACCAATCGCCCATTTGCTCGTACGGGCGCCCCGTTTGGAAGAATTCAAACTTCGTCGGGAAGTTTCGCCCCAACACATTGGTGGATTCTAAGACCGCATAATGAAACACCAGCAAACCTTCCTGCAGGTTCGCCGCCGTCTTCTTATTCCACTCCGTGTAACGGTCGCCAAAAGAATGTTCTTGGTCCCAGTCCGTCTTCGCGGCCAGAAATCGCGCCTTGGACGTGAACAGATCCACGCTCCGCGGCAAACCGAGTTCATCAGCAAACGTCGTTATCACATCCGTGTAAGCGAATCGGTCAGGGCAATGGCGCAATATCCCGCACGGCAGCGCAATCGCCCGCCCGTCACGTTTCAGATAAGCGCCGGAACAAAACGCCAGCCAGGGCAGGTTCACGCCGAACTCTCCCAGCGGCAGGCCGTTCCTCGAAAATGCTGAACGGGAAGCGATCCCAGACTCTGGATCGTTCCTCAACTCCACGTTCGTGCCGTCGCCCAGCCACTCTTGCCGCACCTCATAATCGTGGTCGATGGACCAACTGGTTGACCCCGTGATACACTTGACCTTGATCAACTTTGGCTTGGCCTGCGCAATGCCATTGGTGTCTTTGAGACGGTAAGCGAAGGTTTCGATTTCAGCGGATAGTTCGAAAAACTCAGCCGCCTGGTTTTGCATCGGGACGAGGACCAGGCAGAGTACAGTTAGCCAGTGCGCGGCTTTGCTTTTAAATGGCGAGTTCATATGATGTCAGGCGATGGCTAACGACCCAAGCTCAGCGACCCAGCGCGCAGGACGCAACGATTGCAACTGCGACGCTCCCGCCGGGTTAGAATGTCATGAAGGGGTTGAGTGAGTGGGCCAACGGGGCCACGCTCGCATTGATAGTCAAACAAAACCTCAAACCCATTCATGACATGAACACGACACCACAAGCCTCCGCCCAACGCAATC
>Ga0134127_10000585_pt1 | contig 32656 bp, 25 predicted proteins | sample KB31753_FD_96459 | JGI IMG/M metagenome (GOLD analysis project Ga0134127, IMG submission 96459) | Terrestrial soil microbial communities with excess Nitrogen fertilizer from Kellogg Biological Station, Michigan, USA - KB3-175-3 | ecosystem: Environmental > Terrestrial > Soil > Unclassified ...
AGGGAGGAGCGCTAACTTCAGGCTTCATCCGTTTCCTTTTCATTCTTGGTTCGCGCGTGACTCGGATGACAACTCTGGCCTTCTCCACTCCCAAATTTCGGGGGCAGTGTCAAGATGCACCCGGGGCGAGTCAGCAATTGTTGTGCGCTTTTCTCCGTGCTGGATGCTTGCTTCACTAGCGACCAACTGCTTTGCTTCAGTGTAAGACTCCCAACCGGAATCTATGGATGGGAGATTTTCGGCTGCCTGGAATGTTAAGGCGGCATTACGCGCCAATCTATGAAGCCTCACCGGGTTGTTAGAGTGATTGCCAAAAGTCATTTCCGAAATGGTGGGCGGCGCCCTGCTGGGCGCCGCGGCAAACCGGCAGGTTTGCCCCACCATTTCGGAAATGACTTTTGGCAACCAGTCTAGAGGCTGCAATACGCTATGCACTGGCTTTACCTCACAATCGCTATTCTCTCCGAAGTGGCAGGCACGACCTGCATGAAGCTCTCCGCTGGATTTACCAAGTCCACGCCATCCGTCCTGATGTGGCTGTGCTACGGTGTCTGCTTTTATTTCCTGACTCTTACTCTCAAGAAGGTGGATGTCAGCGTCGCCTACGCCATCTGGAGCGGCGTCGGCACGGCGTTGATAGCGACTGTCGGGGTTCTCTACTTTCGCGAACCGTTCAGCATGCTCAAGGTCGTCGGTCTGGTTGCCATCATCGGAGGAGTGGTTGCGCTGAATATTTCTGGAGGGACTCACTGAATGGAATCACCTGACCCTGCGCCCCAGCGAACGGCGGCACTGCGCTGCTGTTCAAATCGACGCATCTCGTGGGCCGGATCATCGAGTTTGGGCCGAGGCGGCATGACACGCATCGTTTTCATAATCGCGCTGTTCGCTGCCACAGCTGGCTGCACCACCACGGTGCGGAACACCGGCAGAGGTCCTTATCCACGCGACGGCACTCACCGACTGTACTCCCGTGATGGTCGCCTAATTCAGAAAACAGTGTGGCGTCAACATCTGCTCATTTCCGCGTGGGAGTATCAGCGGCCCGAGGCTTTGCCGGTGGAGGTCATTAACGCAGTAAACCGCGGCGAGCGTGATTGGCCTGCACCACGATGGATTCAGGTCGTGAAGAGAGGCAGTGGCATATTCACCTATCTTGATGAGGACGGCCGTGACTTCGGATTTGGCGCTTACCACGAGGGTCGGTTTTACAGAGGAATGCACTAGTGGTGTAACTGGTGAAGCGTCGCCACGCGCCCCACCATTGATGAGTTGGCTTCTAGAGTGATTGCCAAAAGTCATTTCCGAAATGGTGGGCGGCGCCTGCCGGGCGCCGCGGCAAACCGGCAGGTTTGCCCCACCATTTCGGAAATGACTTTTGGCAACCAGTCTAATCATGAGTGACCGCGGACGGATTTGCAGTTATCAATCCGGCCATGACCCGCCTGCGCCCGTCCTGCGTTCGCTTTGTCGTTGCCGTCGCGGCGGCACTCTCCTTCACCGGGACAAGCCATGCGGCAGCCGATCCGCCTGAAGTTCTCTCGGTCCCCGCCCAACCCCTGGCGGGGAACGTGCGCCGGGTCCTTGAGGCTCTGGAATTCCTCGGCGCCCCAATGCCCGCGAAGACAGCAGAATCCCTTCGCGCCGCCATCGCCTCCCAGGATGCCGCGAAGCTTCAGTTGCTTCTCGAACCGCACGTCTTGTGCGTCGTCCAGATCAATCCCGAGTCGCGCGTCAAGGTGCACCGCGGTCCGGCGCCGACTGTGCTCCAGCAAGGCGGTTACGTGCCGGCGCTCGTGAAGGTGATCAACCAGAGCACGGTTACGAAGGAACTTCGCTTCACCAGTCCGCAGGCGGGACAGGTCTACGCCGGGATGTCGACCTTGAGCGCCCAGCGAATGCAGCGGCAAGTCCTCCAGGAAACGGCCGTGAAGGAAGCCGGCACCAATCGCTTCCTCGAAGTCGCCCTGCACACGCAGCCGCCGATGGCCGCGCAACTCAGCGGACTGGAACTGGAATACGCCATCGCCCTGCTCTACTGCCGCGATGCCGGCCCACTTGAAGCCACCCTCCGCTTCGACATCGGGCAAGGCAGCCAGGACCTCGGCTTCCGCGGCGAACTTCCGGTTCTTTTCACCGCGCGCGCGGCTGTGCCCGTGCGCTTGCGCATCCGCGACCACGATGGCACCGCGGCCGCCGCCCGGCTTGTTTTCCGCGACGCCGGCGGCCACGTCTTCCCGCCGCAAGCCAAGCGCCTGGCGCCGGACTTTTATTTCCAGGAACAAGTCTACCGGCACGATGACGACACAGTGTTGCTGCCGCCCGGCACGTTGACGGTGGAATTTTGTCGCGGCCCCGAATACCGCGTGTTGAAGCGCGAGTTCGTCGTTGCGGAGAAGAAGACCGCGCCGCTCGAATTGAAACTCGAGCGCTGGATCGAGCCCGCCGCGCACGGGTTTTATTCGGGAGACCATCATATCCACGGCGCCGGTTGCGCGCATTACACCAGCCCGACGGAGGGTGTGACGCCCCAGGACCTGTTTCGCCAGGTGGAAGGCGAAGGATTGAACGTAGGTTGCGTGCTGACGTGGGGCCCGTGCTTCGACTACCAGCGGCGTTTCTTCAAACCGAATGTCAGCGAACTGAGCCAGCCCCTGACCGTGATGAAATACGATCTCGAAATCAGCGGCTTCGGCTCCGAGGCGCTGGGGCACGTCTGCCTGCTGAATCTGCGCGACCAGACTTATCCCGGCAGCGATGGCACGAAGTCCAAAGGTTGGCCCAAGTGGACCACGCCCGTGATGCGCTGGGCCAAGTCCCAGGGCGGCTATGCGGGCTATGCCCATTCCGCCAGCGGGCTGGAGATCCATTCCCAGAACGCCTCGCGCCGTCTGATGGCCGCTCTCGACGCGGACCAGGATTCGCTTCTCACGCCCACTGAGGCGGCCCAAGGCCTGCTGCCGGACGACTTCGCGCGCATCGATTCCGACAACGACCGCGCTCTCACGCAATCCGAACTCGCCGCCGCCCACGAGCGCGCCGCGGAGCAGCTTCCGAACCTGGCGGTGCCCGAGATGAACGGGGTCGGCGCGATGGAGATTGCCGTCACGACCGCGCTCGGCGTCTGCGACTTCATCAGCGCCATGGACACGCCGCGCATTGCCGAATGGAACATGTGGTATCACCTGCTCAACTGCGGTTTCCCGCTCAAGGTCAGCGGCGAAACCGATTTCCCCTGCATGAGCGGCGGGCGTGTCGGGCAGGGGCGCGTTTACGTGCAACTGGGGCGCGTGAAGAAACTCGACTTTGCGAAGTGGTGCGATGGCCTCGCCCGGGGCCGGTCGTACGTGAGCGACGGGTTCGCGCACGCGCTCCAATTCACCGTCAACGGAATCGCCCCCGGCTTTGGCGAAGTGGACCTCGCCGCGCCGGGCCCTATCTCGGTGCGGGCGAAGGTGGCCTTCGCCGCCGAGCAACCGCTCGCCACAGCCCACGGCGGCCGTTTCCCGCCCGGTGGCCGGCGCTGGATCGGCGACACGGTCACGATGCACGGCCCGCCCTCGAGTGAAATCGAGCGGGGCGGCCGGCGCCTCGTGGAAGTCGTCGTGAACGGACGCGCGGTCGCAGCGAAGGAGGTTCTGGCGGACGGAAAAGTCCACGAACTCAGCTTCGAACTGCCCGTCCAGACGAGCTGCTGGGTTGCACTTCGGGAGTTTCCGCAATTGCACACAAACCCGGTGAACGTACGCGTGGGCGGCCGGCCCATCCGCGCCTCGCGCGACAGCGCGCTCTGGTGCATCGCGACGATTGAGCAGCTTTGGCGCGCGCGCAGTCAGACCATCCCCGAGCCCCAGCGCATGGAGGCCCGCGCCGCGTTCGACGAGGCCATCGCAATTTATCGTCGCATCGCCGCGGAATCGCCGTAAGTGGCTCTCCGTAAGAGACTCTCCACTTCCTTCCCTTTCTTTCTCTTACTCTGACTCACACTCATCCCTAAACTCCCGAGGATAGATTACGATTAAGAGTAAGAATATGAGCAAGAGTATGAGAATGAGTAAGGCAACACCGCCTGCTTTCATCGTTGCACCCAACACCCCCGATACTATTCTCCCGAGTATGAAAAATAAATTGAGCCCATGGACTGGCAGTCTCCTCGTCGTTTCGTCGTTGCTGTTTGCCGCGCCTTTGCTGGCCGCCGAAGCCACCGCGCTGTCGCTCGTCAAAGAAGGCAATCGCCACGTGGGCGAGGAAGCGAAGGATCGCGTCGTCCAGATTCGCTCCGAGAAATCCATCAACACCCTGGTGCCCAACATCTGGTTCATCGTCTACTACGATCCCGACGCCACGGCCAAGGCAACGGAGGTCAAATTCGTCGCGGGCACAAAAGCCACTGTGAAACGGCCGGCGCGCATCCTCGAACCGATTACCGGCGCCCACAAGGAACTGCCCAAGGCCAAGATAAAAATCGACTCGGACAAGGCGCTGGCCATCGCGACCAAAGAGCCGGTGTTGAAAAACCTGACGCTCAAAGCCTCGAAAATGACGCTCGAACGGCATAGCGCCATTGAAGAAGAAGTGGTCTGGAAGGTTGAACTCTGGGCGGCCAAGCTCGCCAATCCCAACAAGAATGTCAGCATCGGCGAGGTGCTCATTAACGCCGAGGACGGTACGGTCCTGAAGAACGAACTGAAGCCGAACAAAGTGGACTGAGCTGCGCGTTTTCCGACAGTGCGCGTGCTCAGCGCCGAATGTGCGAGCAAAGCGACCATCTCTCGATTGGAGAAGGTGACCTCGGATCAAAAGAACCGCCGCGCCCAACTGGCCCACGGTTTCGTGGCCAAAGCCGAGCCACCCGATCCAACGCTCGAACCGCCCTTACCGTGGGATTCCGTCCGCTAAGGACGCCTCAAGGACGCCTCAATAATCCGTGAATTTCGCGGCGCCGTTCGGCTGCTTCGAGTTGCTCGAGTGCTGAACTGAATCGTTGCGGCTCAATCGGGCCGGCGCCTCCGCGAGCGATTGCGCGCGCGTCGAACCATTCACTTTCCGGGAGTAGTAATAATCCGCCAGGCTCCGCGTCGACGGGACCAGCCCTTCCTCGGCGATGGCCTGGAGAATCCGCTCCTCGTTCATGATGAACCGGTCGCGCTTGTACAGCAGGTAGTCGCCTCGCAGTTTCGTGGGTGTCAGGTTAATCGTCGTCAGGTTCGCGCCCATGCTCAGACCGCGCCGGTAACCCGCGCCCGGCCCGGCCAGGTTCAGCGCGCTGACCGCAGGGATCACCCAGTCCGGTCGCAACACTCGCAGCAAGGCCATGCAGTTGAGCGTTTCTTCCAGGTCCGCCGTCGCCGCGCTTGCAAATGGCGTCGCTTCGCCCGGAATGAACGGACTGACACTGCACCCGGCCAGTGGCAATGCCGCCGCCAGCTCGAAATTCTTCACCCCTTGCTCGGCTGTTTGTCCCGGCAGCCCCGCGATGAAACCGGAGCTGACGCTCCAGCCGTTCCGGGCGAGCAGCCGGATGTGCTCGAGCCGTTCGGCCAGTGTGCCCGGCGCTTCCATTTCCTTGTAAAGTTGCGGGTCGGCCATTTCGAATTTCAGGATGTAGGTGTTCGCGCCCGCGTCCCACAGCTCGTCGTAGACCGAGGCGCTCAAAGTGCCCAGGCACACGCTGACTCCCAGCTTCGTTTCCCGGCGCAAGGTGCGGATGAGCGGGAGCACAACCTGGCGCGTTACCACCGGGTCTTCGCCACCCTGGATGTTCACGTCCGTCACGCTGGCGGGCCGGTGGTGGATGAGCGCGTCGGCGAGCGTGTCGTGGGCGGCGCGGAAACGGTCCAGCGCGCGGTTGTCCCGCCGCATGCCGCAATAAGCGCAGTTTTCGCGGCAGAAGTTGGACACCTCGACCACCGCCCGGATGAACACGTTGCGCCCGAAGTGCGCGCGAGCGGCGGCCGAAGCGCGTTCTTTCAATTCCTCCTGAGCACGGCCCCGGGCTTGCATCAGCTCGGCGGTTACCACGGCGGGCGACAAGTCACTCACGCGCCGAGTAAACGGGCTGGCGTCGCCTCGTGCAATGGAATTTCCGGTCGGTGGATTCACGGACTGCATTCCGGTGTTGTGCAAGGGATTGGGCTTCCCATCAAGAAAATGTCCATTCGCGTCCATCGTCGCCAAGGATCTGTCGGAGGAATGCGCGTGGACTTGAGTGCGGAACCGGCGGGCCTCTAACCGCAGGGCGGGCGTCCCGGCCGCGCCAAGCGCAGCGAGGCGAAGCAATCGCTTTGGAGATGCGCGGACTTGTCCGCGCTTTGGGCAGGCGACTTGTCGCCGCCGATGCGGGAAGGCGTCCGGCGAGACAGGGCGCAGACCAGTTTTTCTTGCAGGGGACAACCGGCCTACGGTCTCACCCCTCACCCCTTCCCTCTCCCCTTTGAGGGGAGAGGGAGTCGCGATGCACTCCGCGCACAATGGGTCAACGTTCAGCCGCGCACGGTACGTTTGCGCCATTGAGCGCACACGGCAGCCAAGCGCGGAGAATGCTTCGTCATGGTTGGGACGTCCGTCGCGCTCCGTTCCCTTACAGCCCGTTCAAAAACTCCAAGTGCGATTGTAGCGGCGGTCTGTGACCGCCGAAAAGTAGCGGCGGCCTGTGACCGCCGAAAAGTAGCGACGGCCTGTGACCGCCGAAAATCGGGCCAGAATGTGAACCTTGTTCGGCGCTCACGAGCGCCGCTACAGTTTTGAACGGCCGCTAACTGGGATGAGGGGTGAGAGCACCCATTGTTGGCCCCTCGCAAAAAACTGGACCCACCCGCGAGACGCCCGCAGACGTTTGCGCTTGCTGGCCCGACGCACTCCAGCGTCAACTCATCCCAATTACTGACTCCCGCGAATGGATTGGTCCGCCCAATGCGCTGTCGTCATCCCGTGCCTCAACGAGGCACGCACCATCGCGTCCATTGTCGGCGAATGCCGGCGGCACCTTCCGACCGTCTTCGTCGTCGACGACGGTTCAAGCGATGATACGGCGCGGGAGGCAGCCACGGCCGGCGCGCGTGTTCTCCGTCATGACCAACCCCACGGCAAGGGCGTGGCGCTGGAACTCGGCTGGGGCGCGGCCTGCCACGCTGGATTCGCATGGGCCATGACGCTCGATGGCGACGGCCAGCACGCGCCGGAAGAGATCCCCGGCTTCCTCATCCGCGCCTCCGCCACTGATGCAAAGCTCATCATTGGCAACCGCATGGCCGATGCGGCGCGGATGCCGTTTGTGCGCCGATTCGTCAATCGCTGGATCAGCCGGCAGCTTTCCAACGTGGCGGGAAGGCATTTCCCCGACGCGCTCTGCGGCTTTCGGCTCGTTCACCTGCCGTCGTGGTCGCAACTCCTCCTTCAAACGAAGAACTTTGAGGTCGAGTCCGAGTTGCTCCTGGCGTTTCACGATGCCGGACATGACATTGACTTCATCCCAGTCCAACTTCTCTACCGCAACGAGCGCAGCAAGATTCATCCGGTGCGCGATACGGTAAGGTGGTTTCGGTGGTGGAGGGACGTGAGACGTAAAACGTGAGACTAAAACGTAGATCGGGTAGGGATGTTCAAACGGCACATCTCAGCACGCGGGCAGCACAGGCGACCCGCCTGTTCCGTCGGGGACCGCCCGACGGAACGAAGAGGTGTACCGCCCGCATCGAGCCGACACGGCACCCAAGAGCGAAGAATGCTTCGTCATGGTTGGGACGTCCGTAGCGCTCCGTTCCCTAACAGCCCGTGCAAAAACTCCAAGTGCGATTGTAGCGGCGGTCTGTGACCGCCGAAAATCGGGCCAGAATGCACCTTGTTCGGCGCTCACAGAGCGCCGCTACAGTTTTTTTGAACGGGCTGCTTAACGGGGGCCGGGGTGAGGGGTGAACCCATTGTTGGCCCTTGCAGAAAAAACGTGACGCGCCCGCCCGCGCCACCCCGTCTCCCCGCGCTTGCCAATCCCGCCCCGCCTCCCTACCTTCTGCCGCTTTATGGAAAAAGTCGTCATCATCGGAACCGGCTGTGCCGGGCTCACTGCCGCCCTCTACACTGCGCGGGCCAACCTCAAGCCGCTCGTCCTCACCGGCGCAATGCCCGGCGGCCTGCTGACGACCACGAGCATCGTCGAGAATTATCCCGGCTTTCCCGAGGGCATCGACGGTTACGAGTTGATGGTCCGGATGCAAAAACAGGCCGAGCGCTTCGGCGCGCGCGTGCAGTTCGGCACTGTCGAAGCGGTGGATGTTGGAAAGCAGCCGTTCACGCTTACCGTCGATGGCGAACCGTTGCAGGCGCAGACCATCATTATCGCCAGCGGCGCCGGCCACCGGCACCTCGGTCTCGAGAGCGAAGATAAGCTGGAGAAAAAAGGCGTCACCTATTGCGCGACCTGCGATGGCGCCCTGCCGATGTTCCGGGACAAGCCCCTGGTGGTCGTGGGCGGCGGCGATTCCGCTTGCGAGGAGGCGACGTATCTGACGCGTTTTGCGTCGGTCGTCTATCTCGTCCATCGGCGCGACACGCTGCGCGCCTCGAAAATCATGGCCGACCGCACGTTCGCTCACACCAAGATCAAGCCGGTCTGGGATTCCGTGGTCACCGAAGTCCTCGACGTGAAGCAGGACAAGGTCACCGGCGTCCGCCTCAAGAACATCAAGACGGGCAAGGAAAGCGTGCTCGAATGCTCGGGCTTGTTCGTCGCCATCGGCCACATTCCGAACACGCAGATTTTCAAGGGCATTCTTGATACGGACGAGAACGGTTACATCATTCCCAAACGCGGCTCGGAGACGAACATCCCAGGAGTTTTCGTGGCAGGAGATTGCTCCGACCATGTCTATCGCCAGGCGGTGACGGCCGCGGGGATGGGATGCGCGGCCGCGATCGATGCGGAGCGATATTTGGCGGCGTTGAACCAGTAGCGCCGAAGGCGAAGTTCCAAGTCCAAAGCTCAAAGTTCAAGAAAAGCTCCAAGGAACAAGTCTCAAGGCCAGGAGCGCCGACTGGGCTTGCGATTTGGAGCTTATTTTGAGCTTTGGACTTTCTCCTTCCTGTTTCCTCCAACTCCATCGCTTCGGCGTCAGCTTCCGTGGGAATCAGGGCGATCCGACCTCCAGTCGATTTCTTAAAGTGAAATAAAAGGTGCCAGGATCCAAGTTGGGTGGAAGCATCGACACACCTCCGTCACCAACTTCAACGACCAGCCAATCTCCGTCCGAAGTTTTTGCGACATCAACCGAGATGAACTCGCTCTGAAAGCTTCCAGCTATTTCCTCAAAGCGGCCAAAATCGCTCTCGCTTCCCCCCTCTCTGTCATATGGAGCCCCCATCAAAAGGCGTCGCCTGAAAAGAAAGAGACGGTATTCCTCATTCAGTGGATAGCCGTGCAGGCTCTCCCCAATTCGAGCCAATGGCCTGAACTTCCTGAATACGAACCCTCGCTCGAATCGCTCTCCCTGATACTGCAACAGATTTCTGCAGATCTCCTCGAATGCAGTCCGGCCTGCGCCGCGCGGGATAAAACATGCCGTCTCCCACTTCTGCTTGGCGGACTTGACGTAGTCTTTGACTATCCAGGGGCCATCGCCCAAAGAGTTGGCTGCGCGCCAGGCAGAAGCAAGGTCTTCGCCTTCCGACCAGGAGGTGGGAGCAGTGAGATGAGCGATCTTGGAATAGTGATTCGGCAAGTAGTGGGCTTCCGCGTAGGCGTCTGGCTTCGTGAACAAAGCGTACCCGCGTTCGCCCAAAGCAACCTCTAACCGCCGGTACTCGCTTTCTCTAAACATGAACCCGCGGTACAGGAGCAGCTCTCCTCGTGCAGCAGGAACGAATTCCAGGGCAGCTTCCTCCAAGCCGTCGATGAAGTCTTCGAATCCGATCAAATGACACACGAATCCAGCCTCGCGAGCCGCTTCCACCTCGCGCTCGTAGAGCGGATGCGGAATCGTGCGCATCTCTGAGTTATAGCAGAACAGGAGTTGCATTATGCAGAAGGGACAACGTCACACATGTTCGGTTTTCGCGCTGCGTGGGCTACGGCCACGCCGACCCTGGTGCCAACTCTTCCCGAGGGTGAAGCTCAAAGTTCAAAGTTCAAAGTTCAAGAAAAGTTCCACACCGCACGCTCCATTCCGAGCCGAACGTCGCCAACCTCTTGGTTCAAATTGAAGCTTGTCCCTTGGAGCTTATCTTGAGCTTTGAACTTTGAGCTTTGAACTTCACTGGCGCTTGCCAGTCGCCTCTTCGAAGCGTACAAGGAGCATCATGAGCAGCGAACTCTCATCCCATGGCTCCTCCACCATCCCCTACGTGCCCGTCGCCGGACAGCGCGAAGGCGCCGCGGAGCGAAGAAGAGTTTTTCCGTATCGATTCCCGCGTGACCCGCGCCTGCTCGGGGGCAAATTCACCGTCGCCGAAAACGCCCGGCGCCTCCTTCGCTTTTTCTACTTCGAACGACGCCTTATGCACGCGCTGGGGGCGTGGACTCTCTCCATCCCGGAGTTCGAGGTGAAACTGGAAACCGGCCGCCACATTTTCTGGCACGGCGACGCGGCGCGGCTGCTTCGCGAGCGGCTCGGCGAACAGGAGACGCGGTCCAAGGAAGTGGACGCGTTCCGCGACGCGGAGATCGACCGGTTCATCGAAGAAATGCTCTGCGCCGGCAGCGCCGTCGAATTGCTCGTCGGCGCGCATCAAGTGCTCGGGCGCGCGCTGGCCACGGCGTACCGGCATCACTGCGATGATACCGACCCCGTCACCGATGTGCCGACGATCCGTTGCCTGCGCCGCATGCTCACGGATTACGAACCGATGCTCGAATGGGCGGACGCCGCGATTGCCGCCTACGTCGAAGGCGGCGTCGCGGAGCCTGAACTCGCCGCGTGGCGCTGGCACTTGCAACGGCTCCTGGCCTCCATCGGCGGCGTGACCGGCGCCGATCCGCGCACCGAGGCGCCGGCGCCGTTGCGCAGCGCGAGCAAACCCTTCGAGCGCGGCACCGTGCCGCTGCGCGACGGCCGCTTCGACACGTTCAAGAACACCGGCGACTACGACACCGCCGACGGCCAGGCGCGTTTCCCAAAGGATTCCTACGAGAACTTGCGCCTGCGTTTCATCCGGACCCAACGCGACGAGATCGACGCCATCGAAGCCTTCGGCACGTTCATCTGGGACATTCGTTTCAAGGATTTTCAGGCCGAGTACGACCTGGCGCGAATCACCTGGGACGAAGCGCGCCACACGGAGATTGGCCATCGCGCGCTGCTGGCCGCCGGCTACGACCCGTTCGAGTTGCGCAATCGTCTCACCGGCTCAACCTGCCGCGGCCCGATGGACCCGGCCTTCGCGATGGCCGAGATCAATCTGTTCGGCGAGGTCGGCGTGCTCAAAACCATCAACGGCCTTATCGACACCGCCGCCGAACGGCGCGATGAGTTGCTTCGCCACATCGCCGACTTCATCCGCTCAGACGAACGCACTCACGTCCGCAAAGGCGGCCGCATCATCCAGGTGATGACCAACCTGGACGCCAAAGCGCTCGAACTGCGCACGCGCGAACTGTTCACCGAATGCCTCGTCAGCCTCGGCGCGGTCACCAAGGACATGGACGTCTTCACCGTGTCGCGGGAGGATATTGAGCAGTTGGTGGGGGAGTAAAGCTTGTCGCTTGGGTCTCACGAAGTACGTGTTGGACCCATCTTGCTCAAAGCTTTCAACCGCCAGAATTCCATGACATGCTCTCGCCATGCGATTCAGCGTGAGCTTTGAAGGGAGACGACGCTCAGTGGATCTCGTGTTCGGAAAGCCGATGGACATGCCAGCGTTGATGCGATGGCGTACGTCTACCACCCAGCGCAAAGACCCTCATGTGCGCGACGCCATGGAGTTTCGAAAGCTTGCGACGAAACGGTGGCGTTACTACATCAAAGGGAATCAGGCGGTCACAAGCTTTGGAGAATTACAGCGAGCCGTGCTCGACAATCCATCGGCCGAAGTCGGCTTCTTGCTCATGGCCAAAGCTCCATGGCACAGGACGACGACCGTGTTGGGATGCTGTTTCACTCGAAGAAGCTGGTGTCATCACGAGATGAGGCGGCTTGCGGATTGCAACCGGATAAGACAACTTGACAGAATGAAGCGCGCGAAACCGTTGCGGACATTGGAAGAATTGTGGGACTTGGAGGATAAGCATCCACTGGCGGACGCCAGTACGGGCGGGCTTCTGCGCTGGATGTATGCGACAGGTATGCTTGCGGGGCCGACTCCGGCGCACGTCGCACGCAAAAGGCGTAACGGCGGCTCATCACGGCAGGGCAAGACCGCCGGCCATTGAAGCTGTGCACGAATTCCTGTTGTTGGCGTGATCAACAAAGACCGACCGTGCGCCCTGGACCCTCCTTTCCCCGCGATTCTCGTTCTCACTCCGGCAACATGCCCTTGAGATAGTCACCGCCCTGAAGCAGCCTGGCCCGTCCTTGTCATCGTGATGCTTTGTGTGACAATCGTTCCCCCGTGAACGTAATCGTAGCGGGTGCCGAACAGAGCGGGGAACGATTCCTCCCAACTCTGATATCCAGGCGCGGACACCCGCATCGTTCCGAACAGATGCATCACCCCTGAGTGTGCTTTACCAGAATCGTCGAGCGTGCCGCTGGCTCCGAAATGTCCAATCGCCTCGCACCATCCATCCTTTTCCGTGAGGACATCCTCCGAGTACATGTTCGGCACTCGCACAGCCGCTCCCTGAATTGGATCTCCTGTTTGCTTGTCCATAACCCGCACGCGAACAATGAGACTCACGCTCGACGATCTAAAACGGGCGTTGATGAAGTTCGGAACCGCAATGGCCACGAGCAGCAGGACAATCAATCCGGCGATCAAATAGCCAATAACCGTAGCGCGTTTGCTGCGCGATTTGCTTACTGAGGGCTCCGGCGCGCGCCGCGTGCTGCGATCCTGGAGCATCAAGCCTCCCATAGTTGCACTCCACGTCACGACACTGGGAATGACAACGAGTTTCCAAATACCGCCACCGAGCGGAGGCGCGGTTGAACGATTAAACACCCATCCCATGAACCCCACAATAAATGCAAATATCGACGCCAGCATCGCCGCCAGAAGCCACTTAAGAACCTTGGAGAGTGATTCACCGAAATGCTGGAGTTTCGATTGAGGCATGGTTTCTGGTTTGTACGGAGTCTCCATAATCTCATTCCGAACCCCGGTAAACCACCAGCCGGTGCGGACAAGATGAACTATCGACCCTGCGACAACTTCCTTTACATCAATACCTCGGTTCGGCAGAAAGCGGCGCCCAACGCCGCCCGAAATCCTCCTTTCCTTCCCCGCGATTCTCGCTCAGATTCCTATCGATGCCCCACGGCGACTCACATTCGGTCCATCGCTGCCGCGGCCTGTCGCGCCGCTCCTTCCTCGCCGACACCGGCATGGGCTTCACCGGGCTGGCGCTGGGCGCGTTGCTGTTCGAGGAGGGCGTGGGACGCGTGCTTGGCGCCGAGACTGCTTCCGCATGGCGTCCGCCGGATGGGCGGCCGCACTTCACGCCGCGGGCCAAGTCGGTGATCTGGATCTTCCTTTGCGGAGGCGTGAGTCACGTCGAGAGCTTCGACGTGAAGACCGAGTTGAACAAATACGCCGGCAAGAGCATCGAGGAAACGCCTTACGCGAAGGTGCTGGACAACCCCGGCCGCAATGTCATCGGCGCCAACCCATCGCACGGCAATCGCAAAACCATTTTCCCGCTCCAGACCGGTTACAAGACTTACGGCCAGTCGGGGCTTATCGCCGGCGATTGGTTCCAGCATATCGGCGCTTGCGCGGATGACATCGCCGTGGTCCGCAGCCTGTGGACCATCCACAACGATCACGGCGCGCAACTCACCTGGCAGACCGGGCGGCACCCGCGCGAACTGGAGCACCCCACGCTCGGCGGCTGGGCCTGTTATGGGTTGGGCTCGATGAACGACAACCTGCCCAAATACGTGGTGCTCGGCGCGCCCACGGGCGATTGCTGCGGCGGCACGTTCACCTATGGCGCGAGCTATCTCGGCCCGGAACACGGCGGCGTGCGGCTGAACGTCGATCCGAAGAAACCGCTCCCGTTCCTCGCCCCGCCTCCTGGCAGCATCACCACCGAGGAACAGCTCGAGAATCTCTCGCTGCTCGGCAAGCTCAACCGCCTGGCCGGCATCGATTATCCCGACGACCAAAACCTGCGCGCCCGCATCAAGTCCTACGAACTGGCCTTCCAGATGCAGACGAGCGTGCCCGAAACGCTCCAACTGGACCGCGAACACGAATCCACGCGCCGCCTCTACGGCATGGACCGCGACGAGACCAAATCCTTCGGCCAGCAATGCCTCGTCGCCCGCCGTCTCATCGAACGCGGCGTGCGCTTCGTGCAAATCTTCCACGGCGGCGGAGGCGGGGGCGCGTGGGACGCGCATTCGGAAATCAAGAGCAACCACACCAAGCTGGCCGCCCAGGTCGACCAGCCCGTTGCCGGCCTGCTGAGAGACCTCAAGCAACGGGGTCTGCTCGACGAAACGCTGGTGGTCTTCGGGACCGAATTCGGCCGCTCGCCCGGCGCGGAGGGAACGGGCCGCGACCATCATCCGCAGGGCTTCTGCGCGTGGCTGGCGGGCGGCGGGGTGAAAGGCGGCGTCCAACACGGCGTGACCGACGAACTGGGCTTCCACGCCGTCGAACACCGCCATTACGTGACGGATATTCACGCGACCGCGCTGCACCAACTCGGCCTCGACTCCCGCCGCCTCGAGATCCCCGGGCGCAAACGCCTCGAGATCGATCACGGCGAAGTGATTCGAGAGATCCTGACGTAGCCAGTTTCAGGACTTGAGTCGTGTCTAATGGCTCCGAGCGATTACTGCCGCTAGGCGCATCTTGACACTGCTACGATTGCAACTCCCTTGCCGGCTTTTGAGCGCTGGATTGAGCTTGAGAATCGTGGGGTTTCGAATATGTTCGGAATGGCGGTGGAAACGCGCGAAGATAGGGGGCGCGGTCCGCCAAAACAGATCGATGTTATGAAAACAGGCTTCTTCCAACTCCTGACCGTGTGCGGAGCGTTCGCCGGCGTGCTGCCCGTGGCCAGCCGGGCCGCGGACGACAAGGTTCCAGTCGTTACCAACCAGGAGGCGCCCCAGGCGCCCGCGCCCGCCGAGCAGAACGTCGACACAAAGTCTCCGCAACTCTCGGCCGGCCTGGCCGACATCCTGAAGCTGAAGAAGTCGGGGATCGAGGAATCGATCATTCTCTCGTACGTCAAATGCTCGGAGGTCGCCTACCAGCCGACGGCGGACGAACTCATCAAATTGCGCGAAGCTGGCGTTTCGGCGCCGGTGATCGATGCCCTGCTCCACCGGGGCGATGAATTGCGCCAGAAGGCCGCCGAGGCGCGAAAAGCACAAACCCAGCTACAGGTCACGTCGCCCCCGGAGCCCGTTCCTGTCCAGAACACAAATGTTTCGCCGAGCATGGTGTACACGCCCGACACCAGTTACGCGTACTATCCATATTGGCCCTACTATGGGTGCGGGACCTGCGGTTACCCCTGTTACTATTATGGTGGGTGTTACCCGAGCTTCACCATCGGATTTGGATTTGGCTTCGGATACGGCTGGTATCCTTACGGCTGCTACGGGTCTTACGGCTACTACGGGTGCTATCCCTACTACTGCGGGAGCTACTATTATGGTGGCTGCCACGGGGGCAGCTACCACGTCGGTCCCTACGGCGCCTATAACGGAGCCAAAAGCGGTTACGTGAGCACCTCGGCCAAGGTGTCCAAAAGCGGGGGCGTGAACCGCGGCGGGTATCAAACTGGCTACTCCGGCGCGAGGAAAAGCGCCTACCAGGGCGGCTCCTACGCCCCCTCCAGTGGCGGATACGCCGATGGATACAAGGGCGGGGGCAGTGGCGGCTCCTACTCCGGCCCTTCTGGAGGCAAAAGCGGCTACACGGGCGGAGGATCCTACGGAGGATATCGCGGCGGTTCTCCATCCGCCGCGTCCCGCGGTGGGTTTCAAAGCGGGTATTCCGGCGGAGCACGCGGCGGCGGGTTCAGCGGCGGCGGCCGTGGCAAATAAATTGCGGCCCGTTGCCCAGTGAGGCGGGCAACCGCGCCTATTCGGAACCGCGGCTATTCGGTTAATCTGGCTCGGTAAAACTTCAGCGGTTCCCCCGCGCCTTGCGGGGCCACGAACAGAACGTTGCCCGACTGGTTGCTGACCGTCGAGACGTCGCTCCACTCGAACAGGTTCGTGGAGAATTGCACCATGTAGAGATCCCCGGGCGTGCCGCTCAGCGTGAATTGCGCCGTGTAATTCCAGTATTGAGGCGAGTTCAACCGCGGTCGCACGCTCACCACCAGAGTGGCCGCCGGGCTCACCTCGGTGCCAGCGGGGTTGCTGAGGACCACGTCGTAGTCGCCCGCGTCGGAGGGTTGCACGCTGCCTAGATTCAAGGATTGGCCAGTGGCTCCGGGAATGGCTTGGGCGTTGACGCGCCATTGGAATGTCAGGGGCTCGGTGCCCGTGGCGGATACGCTCAGCGTGACCGGGCCGCCCTGCACCACGCGCTGGGATTGCGGAGGAACCAGAATCTGCGGCGGCAGCAGCACCGTGAGCGTGGCCACCAGGCTTGTGACGCAACCGGCTCCATTCGCCACCACGATGCAATAGTCGCCGGCATCTCCGGCCTGCGCCGATCCCAGCGTCAGAGTGCCGTTGGTGCAACCGGGCAGGTCATTGCCATTGAGCCGCCACTGGCAGGCGAGCGTTGGCGAGCCACTGGCGCTCGCGTAAAAACTCGCCGCATTGCCGGCAACCACGGTGACATTCGTCGGCTGCGCCGTGATGACCGGCGGCACCAGAGTCTGATAGGCCGAGTAAACCCAGCGCACCGCGTCGGCGACGACGTCCTTGTTGCCGCCCTGGCCGGCGTTATTCGAGATGCGCGCGAAGCCGTTCGTGCCTTGCACGAAGTACACGCTGCTTGCGACGAGCAGCCAGCCGCCGCTGCTGGTCGATTGATTCACGTTCATCGTGAAATTCGTAGCCAGACCTGAAATGAGGACTGGAGTGGCCGTGGCGCCGCGCGGGATGGTCGGCGTCCAGACATACACTTCGTAGAAACCGGCTGTGGCGATGTTCGGCGTGAAAGTGGCGGTGGCCGTGGCGCTGCCGCCGACGGATGCCGACGTGCGATAGTCGGTGCTGTACTTGTCCGCCGCGCTCGTGCCAGTGCTCCAAGTGCCGGCGATTGCCGCTTGCAGATTGTCGACGATCAGATCCGGCACAGGCGATTGGAAGTTGGCCGTGAGATTCAAGTTCGTGGTGACAACGACCACCAGGGGATTGGTCGTCGCGCTCACACTGCCCGTCCACCCGGTGAAGGCGAAGGTCGGATGCGACGCCGTGAGAGTCACCGTCGAGCCCGGAGCATAACTGGTTTGATCCGGAGATTTCGTCACCGCGCCGCCGTTCGTGGCGTTGGCAACGACCGTGCAATTCACTGTGAGCGCGGCGGGCGAACTCGTGACGGCGCCAAGGACGTTCGTGACAACGACCGTGAAAGCGCCCGCGTCGGCGGGTTGCGCATTCACGCGCGTGTAACTGCTGCTGGTCGCGCCGGCCACGTTCGTGCCGTTGCGACGCCATTGGTAGGCGAGAGGCGTCGAGCCTGTGGCCGTGACGGTGAACGTCGCGGAATCGCCCGCGATCACGGTCTGACTTTGGGGTTGCCCTGTGATCACTGGCGGCGTGTTCACCGTGAGAACGGCGTTGGCACTTGTCGCCGTCCCGTAGGCGTTGTTGACGACCACGGAGTAATTCCCGGCGTTCGTTGCCTGGACATTTGATTTCGTATAGCTGCTGCTCGTGGCGCCCGAAATGTTCACTCCATTGAACCGCCATTGGTAACTCAGCGGCGACGCGCCGCCCGCGACCACGCTGAACGTGGCCGAGGCTCCCGGATTCACGGACAAGCTGGCCGGTTGCGTCGTGATGCTGGGTGGCGAAGCGGACGTCACCGTCGCCAGGAAATCCTTGCCCGTCTGGTCTGGACCGACACTCACCGTGTTCGTGAAATTAGCGAGCGCGAACGTGTAGCCGTAGAGACTGGCATTCACGGCATAAGCGCCGGCGGGCAGGCCCACGATGGCGTAATTGCCATCCGAGTCCGTGTAGCCCATGCGCGTCGAGGAAGCGTAAACGCGCACGCTTTGGACGGGCGCGGCTCCGTCCGTAATGTTGCCCGCAATGCGGAACGTTGTCGGCGAACCGACACGCACGATGACCCACTTGGTGGCCACGCCGCCTTTCATGTCGCTGACCACGCAACGCACAAGGTAATCCCCCGCGGTGGTCCAGCTCTTGCCTGCGGTGGGGCTGTTCGTGCCGAAGTTGCTGTCGCCGAAGTCCCAGTAGTAAGCCAGCGTGTCACCGTCGGAGTCCGTCGCGGTCGCGGCGAAAGTCACGATCCCGCCCGTGGCCACGTTCGTTGCGCTGGCCGCAATGTCCACGGTCGGCGGATGGTTGCCTGGGAACGAGCCCAGGTTCACGACGACATCCAGTGACTCTGGCGTAGTGCCGCCTTTGCCCACCGGCGTGATGTGAATGGCCGAATCCCAGTCCGAGAAGGTGCGACCGATGACCAGGGCGGAATCATTTTTGCCGTCGCTGGACCCGGGCGTGGTGTCGAGCAATTGGCTCTTCTGATTTCCGCTTTGGGCCCACCGCAATCCCGCCCCACTCATCAGCCATTTGTTGCTGGTAAATTTCTGGCGGAACTCGACCCAGTAATTGGTGCTGCTGTTCTTGACCACCTTCAAGCCGCGGAAACCGGTGGAGCTGGGGTTGTCGTGGCAGGCGATGCGATAAGTGCCGTTCGTGGTCGCGGTGACGATTTCGCCTGCTTGCAACCAATTCAGGTAATTCTTGTAACGCGCGTTGAAGTGGTTGTTGCCGGCGCTGGCCGAGCCCATGGTGTCGAAGGAATCCCCGTACTCAATGCTGCTGCCCGGGCCGGTGACACTTGCCCCGGCGGTGTCCCAGTAATTCGCGTGATTCAAGCCGTAGTTGTGGCCCAGTTCGTGGCCCGCGACGCCGGTGCTGAAGCTATTGCGCAGCCAGGAGCCGGACGCGCCGATGTAGCCCAACCCCGACCACCCCCACCCGGACACCGCACCGAAACAAATCACGTCCAGGTTGTAATTCGCGAGCGTGTAGCCCGCGGCGGCGGCGGCGTTGCGGGCATCGGTGCGAAGCTGGTTGTAGTAATCGTTCGTGCCGTAATAGGAGCCAGCCTGCGGCATGCGGAACACGGGCGTGAAATCCGAGCCGCCTCCGTTCAGCGCAAAGCTGGCGCGGCCGAAAGACATCTCGGAGTAGAAGTTATTGAGATTGCTGATGAGCGTGATCGCGCCGCTGTCGGTCAGGCTCACGCCGACCACGTCCGGGAAATCGACGCGAATGACGAGCAGCTTCTTCTGACCTTCCGTCCAGGCCGACGCTTGCGGGTCGCCGCTGTCGGGAGAGGGCGGGCCGGCGTCCGCGGCGACGATTTTGTCGTTCGCCTCCGCGGCGTGCTCGGGCCGGCAGAAGAAGGTGATTTCGCCCGCGAGTTCAGCGGCCACTGCCTGCCGCGTCGGAAGGGCGGGTTGCGCTGAAATGGAGCACACCGGCTCGGGATTCGCCGATGCAGCAGCTTGGGCTTCGTCGGTATCGAGAATGCGCAACGCGTTTTCGCTGAGCGCGAACACGTCGTCCACGGCGACGCCGGTCAGGGCGATGTTGTTTCGGGTCGGCACGCCGAGCCGCTCACCGTAAGTGAAAGTCTTGTACTCTTTACCTGCAATCGTCGCCGTGCGGAGGGTGGGTGGAAGTTCTGTCTCCCGGCCCGGCTCGGCCAGAACTCCCAGCACCTCGAGTTTGCCACGTGCGCTGAGCTGTTCCTCGAGGAGGCTTGTGACTTCGACCGGCAACTGCGCACGAATCCCGGAAGGCACGGTCAATTCGAGTGCCCGCTCCGGACTGGTTCGAATCAACTCCTTGAGCGCGACGCGGCGAACGCGAGCCAACTCCGCTCCTTCCCGAACAAGCCCATCCCGGCTCGCCGGTTCCGTCGCCAGATAGCGCTGCGTCCAGTCCTTGAACCGGGAGAAGGCTTCTTCGGGGGCCGGCTCACGCCAGAGGGCTGCTCGGGTGCGGAACAGCTGGTTCGTTGGTGTGAGCGCGGCGAACTGCGGCGGTGCAGTCGGAGTCTTAACGGCTTGGGACAGTGCCTCAATAGTAGTCGCTGGCGACTGCACCTTCGGTTTGGGCGATTGGCTGGAGGAGTCGGATGGGGTGCCCGCAGGTCGCCTGGAATGGAATACGGCAAAGACGATGGCAAACCCGCAAATGACTGCGCAGAGCGCGAACGTTTTGTGCTTCATATCGATGTACAACCCGGCTGGGAAACCGCCCAAATCCTCCTTGTGTGACAGAACGCCTGAATAAAGATCCAGCCGTCCGTGACAAGCTCAATAAAAGCTATTCTTATGCCAGTAGAGGGCGGGCATCCACTCACTGACCGTGACTGCAAATAGGACGGATCGTCGCTTCATTGTTCACAAGCCGGCCCACAAAGCCGTCGCGACCACTTGCGCCGTTCGGATGGATGCGGGAATGGTTTTGCGTCGATGCGAAGGCTTTCCCATACTCCGAGGATGAAGCGGTTCATGACCGGCTTGTTCGGGGCTGCGATGGCTGTGGCCGCCTGGCTCACCCCTGGCACGGCCAACGCCTGGGGGCCACATCCAGCCATCACGCAGGCGGCGCTCGATACCCTCGGCTCAAATCATCCGCTGTTCCGGCTGCTGGGTCCGCAGGCGCAACGGCTCACCAATTACTGCTGGATGGCCGACTACAAGCGCATCCCGTTCCGCGAGCCCGACCAGGATTTTTACGCGGACGATTATCTTCTCTTTCCCCAAGTCACCACGCACCTGGACCATATCTGTCCCGAGGTGAAGAAGACCTACCGCCCCTATTTCGAGCGGGCTCTACAGGCCATGCGCACTGAAGACGCCGCGAACGCCGCGCGCTGGGTCGGTTCGCTCCTGCACTTCGTCGAAGACACCGGCTCGCCGCCGCACTCGGCCGAAATCCGCGGTGAGGTCCACATGAAGATGGAAAACTGGGTCAGGCCCGAGCGCATTGTCCTGCGCAACTATCGCCCGCGGCTCCTGGGATCGAATGACGCCGAAGCGCTCGCCGGTTTCCTGAAACGGATGGATGAACTCATCGAGTTCTCAAAACCGCGGGGCAAGGAATTGATCACGAAGGTTGTCATCGGCCAGCGCCTGGCCGTCGAGCCCGTCGTGCTCGAGTGCGCGCTGGAAACGGCCCGGGTGACGGCGGACTTGCTGCACACACTCGGGCATCTCGCCGGCCAGAACGGGGGCGGCTCGGCGGTGTTGCGGGGCGAAATCGTGTCGGTCAGCGCGCCGCTCATGGAAAACGTGCCCGCGCGCGTGGTGGTGCTGGGAACCAATTATTCGACGCTCACGGGCGGCTCAGGGCGATTTGAGTTCCGCGGATTGCCCGCGGGCCAGTTCGCGTTGTGCGCATTCCGGCCCGGCAGCGGGTCGACAAACTTCGGTGTGACCCTGGCCGCGGGCCGCACGAATTCGGTGCGAATCGTTCTGCCGCCGACACCGGCCAATCTGCTCCGCAACGCGGACTTCAAATTGCGCTGGCTTCGCCCGACCGCGCCGGATTGCTGGACGAAGACGGAACTGGGGTGGGAAGGCGAAATTGTTCCGCTGAAGAAGGACCAGCCCTACCGCCTGAAGGTGGACTTCAAACCGGGCACCGACGCCGAGGTGCTGGTGCGTTGGTCGCGCCAATTGCCCCACACCCTGCCAGCCGGGACGGCGATGCCGAGAATCGATTCGCGCCCGCTGACACCCCAGAACAGCGAACTGAAATTCCAAGGCACCGAATCCATGGCGCTGATGCAAGTGACCATTCTCAGCAAAACGACGCCGCAGGAAGTGTGCGACGGGCTCCAGTTGGTGGCGGTGCCGGCTGAGGGAGGCGAGAAGTAAGCGGGCTTTGTCTCGCTTGATTGCGAATGGCCGCATTGAAGCGGCGTAACTCAGGCCAAGCCAGACCAGGTCGGAACTCAATAAACGCAACAGCCGCCCTTGCGGGCGGCTGTGCGGTGGATGGGTCGGCGGGTCGAAGGGCTACGGCAGTGGACTAAGGTTGTACGAGATTTTTCTGTCGCTGCTGTCAACGCCGCTAAGCTTCCCTTTGTGGCTGGTGAGGTTGAAAGACCCCGTGTAAACACTGAGGTTGGGGACGCCCTCTTCGGACAGGGTGAGGACCGCAATCTTTTTCTGGTTCGAGACCAGCGCCTGGTTGGAGAAGTTGTAACCCGCGCCAACGCCATCGCCGCTGTAAAATGTCAGAGTAGAGCCCTGCTCAAAGCTGAAGAACTCGACGAAGTTCAAGCTTCCTCGTTTGCCGACCGCGTAGAAGCTTCCGCCCTGGTCTCCCACGTCCGTGCGGGGCTTGCCAGTGAGCGTGTTGTTGCCTTGCGGGCCGTAGGTGTAGATCGTGATACGGCTGCCCGGCTTGACGGAACCGCGGAAGCTGACGGCGTTGGTCGTCGTCACCCCTTTCAGGACTACGTTGGTGCTGTAGACAATGAAGCCGTCCACGACGTTGGTCGTAATTTCCTCGACTGGCTTGATTTCATGCTCCGAGACCTGGTTCAGGAAACCGATCAGCTTCCCGGAACTGTCGAAGCTCCACTGTCCGTCGATCCCTGCGCTTCCGAGGAAGTTGGTGCTCACTTTCGGAGCGGTGGAAGGGGACTCAAACCCGTTGCGGCCGGGTTCGCCGATGGGGTGGCGCGGGTCGATTTCCGGCTTGGTGGTCTTCTTCGCCACTGGCCGGACGATTTTGAAGCCCGACAAAGTGCCGCCAGAAGGGTTGTCCTGCACGAAGGTGAGCTCGACCAGGCCTATTTCTTTGCCGCTGGACACCACGTCCCAATCGCCCACAGGCGATGGGGCCTGTGCGCGCGTCGTCGAACTGCTCAAGAGGAGGCCCGCCGCCGTGAGCGCGGCGAGCTTGAGCGAGGCGAGATAACTTCTATTCATATGAGTGGATTCTTTGTGTTGTATCTCAAAATGTGCGATGAGGCAAGCCGCTAGTTATTGGGTTTGCTCCAGTCGTACGGTCTGGCGCTATCGATCGCTCTTTCCTTGCCTTCCGGCCGCTCGGCCAGACGCGTCTGCATGAAATCGCGACCGGTGCTGGTGACCTGGAAGTCGGCGTCTTCGACGATGGTGGGGGTCAGGAAGATCAGCAGGTTGTTCTTATTCCTGGATTTGGACTCCTTGCCGAAGACCTTCTGCAGACCCGGAATGTCACCCAGGAGAGGGACCTTGGAGTAGCTCTTGGACTTGGTGTCGTTGATGAGTCCGCCCATGACGAGCGTGTTGCCGCTCGGGATGGTAACGGAGGTATCCATGCGGCGGATGGCGTAGATGTTGGCGGTGTTGACCGCGCCGTTCAGAACCTGCTGGTCCTTCGAGTCGATGTTCGACACTTCGGGCACCACGCGGAGGGTGATGTGATTGTCGGAAGCGATGCGCGGGGTGACCGTGAGGATCGTGCCGAGGTTCGTGTATTGGATGCTCGCGCCGGCGGGCGAGTTGGCCGATCCGGGAGTGACCTGGAAGATCGGGAATGCGCGCGTCACGGAGAGCGTCGCCGTCTGGTTGTCGAGCATGACCGCCCGCGGGGTGGCGACCACTTCCGTCTCGGTGTCCTTGTTGAAGAACGAGAGCACGGCGTTGAGGCCGTCCACATCAAGGAAGGCCGTGGCCGGATTGAATCCTTTGGCGGTATCGACGAGCACTTTGGGTTTCACAGTCGTGAGGCTGTTGTTCAAAGCGTCATTCGGCTGGCTCTGGGCGAGGTTGTTCCCGAACGCAAGCTTCTGCGCTTCAAACGTGCCGGCCCAGTCGATGCCCTTGACGGTCGTTGGATTGCGCGAGGTCTCGAGCAGTCGCGCCTCGATGAGCACCTGCTTGGTCGGCGAATCGAGCAGGTTGATCAGTTCCACGGCTTTGTCCATTTCCTTGTCCGTGGTCGTGACGATAAGCTTCGCGGTGCGGGGATCGGCCAGCACGGAACTGCGCGGAGTCAAGGTGGATTTCACAACAGCCACCAGGTTGCTCGCGTCGGCATAACGAAGCTGGACGATCTTCGAAACCAAGGGCTCCTCGGCCTTGGGATCTTTGATCGTGATACGGGCGATCTTGGACTTGGAATCCTTCACCAGGGTATAGTTGTAGTTGTCGAGCACAGCGTTGAGCGCTTCGGTCGCGCTGACGTTTTCGAACCGAATGCTGACGTTGGGCTGGTTGGACGCCGAGATGCGCGGGTCGAACTGGAAGTTCAACCCCGCCTGGCGGGCCAGGTTGCGGATGGCGTCCGTCAGCGGCACGTCGTCGATGACGATCAGCGGCACCGGTTCGTCGGGCTTGGCCGCGGGAGCATCGGCCGGAGCACCACCCGCCGGCTTATCGGCCGGAGCGGCGTTCGTGCCCGCGGGGTCAACGTTCGCCAGGTCGGCTGGCGCTGTTGTCGCGGGCGCCGTCGCGGGCGCGGGCGCCGAAGGATCGACGGCTGCGGGGGTGGCTTTGTCCGGCCCAGGGGCCGGCGGGGATTTCTCCTGGGCTGCGCAGAGCAGCGTGCTGGCTGCCAGGCCGAGGAACAGGGCTGTGAGGTGCTTTTTCATGATGGTGTTTTGGGTGTTGGTGAAGGAAATGAAATTGTACTAGGGCGTGGCCGGGATGGCCGCCGGGAGAGGCAGTTCTTTGGTGACCCCGTTGGCTTCAAGCAAAATGGTTTTCTCCGTCAGGTCCACGCAACGGACCCCAACGCGCTGGCCCCGGATCGGGAGCTCTATCCGTTCCCCCTTCGTGATCGACTTGCCGTTCAGAATCACGATGAGCTTCTCGCGCTGATTGGAAAAACCCTGCACGCGGATTTCATCCGGAAACTGCGAAGAGGTCGTCGTGACCGCGACCGAGTTGGTCTTGGGTACGAACGCGAATCGGGTCGTCTTCGGAAAGAAGGGATCCCGGCCGAACTGCGGATCGATGACGAACGCCGACCGCGGCGACGGTGCCTCCGGCTCCGGCGCAGGGACGGCGGCGGGCTTGCCGGCGGAGCTGGCGGCGCTGGGGACGCCCGCAGCGTGCGCACCCCACGGCGCCAACGCCAGCGCGGCGACGAGCAAGGTGGAGATAAGCGCGGTATTCATGAGCGGGAAACGGAGGTGTTCAGGGAGCGTTCGGGTTGATCAGCGTGACGATCTCGAATTTGAAGGCGAGCTTCTCGGCGTCGTCGGATGAACCGCTGCCGCCCTCCTTGCTGGCCGACGTGCCCCCGGAAGGTTCCAGATCGATGTTCTGAATCCGCATGTACGGGAACGTATTCTCGAAGTCGGCCACAAAGCGGCCGAAGTCATGATAGTAGGCCGTTCCCCGGACGTGAAATATCGCGGCGCGATAAGGGAACTTGGCCATGATGCCGACTTCGCCTGCGACTTCGCGGCTGAATTGCGGGATTTCAACTTTGTAGCCGCCGTTTTCCTTGAAGGTGTTGATCGTTTGAATAATCCAGGAATAGAGGTCGCGCGAAGGCATGGTCGACTCGACGACCTTGAGCTTCTCGTTGACGACGACCAGATTGGCCTGGAGTTCGGCGGTGCTGTTGGCCAGGCGTTGGGCGTTGCCGACGCGGATCTCCTCGTCGCCATGCTTTGCGGCGAGGGCCACCAGCGTCTGGCGTTGGACACGGACCACGCCCCAGTAGAGCCCGGCGATCACCGCCAGGGTTCCGACTGCAACCAGGATCAACCGATCCCGTTTCTCTTTGGGCAAGTGCTTCATGTTACCTGGTCTTTTCGGGGAAATTGCATTCCAGGGTGAAATTCACGACCAGACCACCGCCGGTCCTGGGGGGTGAGGGAGCCGAGCGTCGGACGAGGATCACGCCGTTGTTCTTGTTCAAGTTGTCCTTGAAGAAAGCGACGGTACCGATGTTCTCTTTGAACTTGTTGATCTTTGGGTCCTGGTTGGGACACACGGCCACCGCATCGACCGTGAACAAGATGCGCTCCGTGGCGGCGGCGGGCTTGCCAGGGATGACCTGCACTCCGTTCGTGCGGGGTTTGACTTCGTCCACAATGGAATAGATCTGGTCGCCTTTGAAGTGGCTCAGACGCACGTCCTCCACGCCGTTGAGGGTCTGCTGAAGGCCGTTGAGCGCGTTGCCCCACAAGAACCGGTTGGTGGACATCGTTTTGAGCGCTGTCAGCTTCTGCTCGGCTTCCTTGATGGAGTGGTGACTGTTGACGGCGACCTGGTAGTCCTTCTCGATTTTGCGCCAGCGCGTGTCCAGGTTGTTCAACTCACCTTTGGCGGCCATGATCTTCAGTTGAAGAGTGCTCGCCCAAAGGCCAACGAGGAACACGAAGAAAGCCCCAACGTAGAGGGCCCGCTTCACGGGGTCCTTGCGCCGTTGTTCTTCGGCGGCGTGCGCTTCCGCGAGGAGGTTGATGCGAATCGGCATATGACGACTTAGAACGACGCAGCTCCAGCCCCTATGGCCACCGTCAATTGCGGCGACACTTGTTCGATTTCGCCCACCTTCTCGGGCGGCAGGCTCATTTGCAGGGACTTGGAGGGAGACCAGACCTCGCACGGAACCGTCAGTTCTTTCTGCAGGGTCTGGACGATAAACTCGCTGCGCGCGGAACCGCCGGACAGATAAACCTTGCTGACGGTGGCGTCCTGCTGGTGCTCAAAGAAGTCAATCGAGGCCCGCAACTCACGGCCCAAGGGCTGGATCGCCGGCTCGAGTTTATCCTCCACTTCACCGGGCATGCCGATCTTGATGTTCTCGGCCTCCTGGTAGCTGGTGCCCAATTGCTCGGCCAGCCCGTTGGTGAATTGATCCCCGCCGATGGCCACAACGCGGCTGAGCATGATCTCGCCGCAATTCAAAATGACGATGGTGCTATTCTTGAACCCCAGTTCCACCACGGCCACGACGTCCTTCGCGAAGGCTTCCGGCTCGCCCAATTCAAAGGCGTTCACGGGTCCGATGATACTGGGGACCACTTGCTCCGGGATGAAACCGGAGGCTTTCATTGCCGTGCTGACATCGTCGATGGTCTGGCGCCTCGCGCCGCCGACGATCGCCTTCTGCTTTTGCGTCGCGCCAGGCGCTGGTTTGGCTTCGGCCGCCTTGCCCTGCTGGCCGTTGAGGATGTAGTGACTATCGAAAACGTGGTCCGGCAAATCCTGCTGAAGATAACTCTTGGTATTGTACTTAAGCATCTGCCGCAGGTCCGCCGGCGCCATGAGCGGCAGCTCGGTCTGTTTGAAAACGGTGTCGTTGACTCCAAGGGCCAGAGTGAGATGCCGGGACTTGGTGGTGAGCCGGCGGCTGATCTCCTTGAGGTGCTCCCCGAGGACATCGGGAGCCAGGGGCTTTTCGTGACTGGCAGCGTCGATGATGACGAAGTCCGTCAGCACGAACCGATCGCCCTTGCGTTGCAAATGCACCGCCTTCGTCGACCGACCTCCCAGGTCGATAGCGATTATCTGGTCGCGCTTGCGGGCGCGGCTGTTCGTAAACGGCAGACCCATACGATGGAGTGGCTTAGCAGAAGGGGTGCCAGCCTTGCCGCTCCAGTGGGCAACTTCGCTCCCGAGGGATGCGACGTCCTATGCAGTTCCTTGCAGCCGACGTGGAATCATTGCCTGCCCTGCCCTAGCGGCAGGCCGGAAAGACAGCGGTAAACACTGAGCATTGGTATTTGCAAAGGCGCGTTCGAGTCTGCGCGAAAAACAGCCTCATTGTGCTCTGGAGCCCTCCCGCTCCGCTCCGCCAAAGCACGCCCATGCGGGCAAATCGTTCCCGGTCTGTCCATTTTTACCTGTCCATTCCTGCCGTCTGTGAATGGACACTTGTCCAATTTGTGGACGGTTCTGGTGCACCTGCCCGCCACTGAAAAACACCTCGATGCGGGCATAATGCCATCCGTACGAAACGTCTAGAAGCAGTCCTTGCACGCCTTCCAGGTCGGCCGGAAAACGCCTGTCCATCCCGTGGACTGCCCATGTCGCTGACTTGCAGCCAGGAGGCAAAAAGGGACGAACTTGCGTCCGTCCCTTGAATCGGATGAAGGCGCCGGAGCAGGCTACTTGGGTTTTGCGGGCAACGTGATGGTCTGGGTCGCCCCTGGCGCTCTGGGGGCTACGGCAGCCTCGCCGGGCGGCTTGATGTCGATGAGTTCGATGTCAAACTGGAGCACGGAATTGGCAGGGATGGGAACCACGCCACGCGAGCCGCGCTCGCCGTAGGCCAGTTCGGAGGGAATGAACAGCTTCCATTTGGACCCGACGGGCATCATCAGCAACGCCTCAGTCCAGCCCCTGATAACCCGTTGCACACCGAAATCCATCGGCTGGCCGCGCTTGTAGGAACTATCGAACTCCGTTCCGTCCAAGAGCGTTCCCCGGTAATGGCAAGCCACGGTATCGTTGCTCGTTGGAATCTTGCCCGTGCCCTTGGTCTCGATCTTGTATTGGAGGCCGCTGGCGGTGGTCACTACGCCTTCTTTCTTCTTGTTCTCGGCCAGGAACGCTTCGCCGGCCTTCTGGTTCTTCTCTCCTTCGGCCTTCTGTTTCTCGGTTTGCTTGGTGCGCAGTTCCTGGAGGAAGCCATTGTAGACCTCTTTCCCCTGTTCCTCAGTCAATAGCAATTGGTCTCCGGTCGAGGCGGCTTTCATGCCCTTGATGAACTGGTCGAAGTCGACTTCGACGTCGCTCTGCTTGAGTTGCTTGCCGTAGAGCATGCCCAGCGTGTAGCTGACTTTCTCCTTCTTGCTCTTGAACGGATCTTCATCGGCCGCGCACAACCAGAACGTCGTGGCCAGCCCTAAAACGGTGACAAATAGTTTTTTCATTCAATGTATGGTTGCTGCACGCAAGCCGTCGTTCTCGTACATCCCGGAATCGACCCGGCCAAGACACGGCATTGCGACCCGCAGACAGTAACGATCCGCGGACACGCGTCAAGGTGAAGGTCCGAGGGCAACAGGCCAGTCCGCCCAACTGCTGTTGATCGTCTGCCGGCCTGCTGGCAAAGTGGCCCGACCATGTCACTGCGGACGCAACGCCCGCCTTCCTGCGCGACCAACCGCTTGTGGGTGTCCTTCGCCTATCTCCGCACCGCGCAGGCGGTGCCGAAGTAAACCCGCAGTCCACCATGGTGCTCCTCGAGATTCGCAACCTTCAGCTCGAATTCGGCAGCGGCTCCGGCGCCCTCCGCGCGCTGGACGGCGTGTCGCTCTCAGTGGAGGCAGGCGAAACGCTCTGTCTGGTCGGCGAAAGCGGCTCCGGGAAGAGCGTCACCGCTTTGTCCGTCGCGCGGCTGGTGCCGTCACCCCCGGCCCGATACGCCGGCGGCGAGGTGCTGCTCGAAGGGCGCGACGTGCTGAAGATGTCGGCGAAGGAGCTGCGGGGGATTCGGGGCGGAGTCGTCAGCTACGTGTTTCAGGAACCCGGCGCGTCGCTCAACCCCGTGTTGCGAGTCGGCAGGCAAATCCAGGAATCGCTCCAACTCCATCGCCCGGACGCGGCGACCCGCGAGGAAGTCGTGCGTCTGCTCAAGTTGGTCGGCATTCCCGCGCCCGAGACGCGTGCCGCCAGTTATCCGCACGAACTGTCCGGCGGGATGCAACAGCGGGTGGTGATTGCGATGGCAATCGCGTCGCACCCCAGGCTGCTGGTCGCCGACGAGCCGACCACCGCACTCGACGTGACCATTCAGGCGCAGATCATCGAACTGCTGGCTAAACTTAAGCGCGAGCTGGGCATGGCCATCCTGCTCATCACTCACAACCTGGGCATTGTCGGCGACCTTGCGGATCGTGTCGCCGTGATGTACGCCGGGCAAATCGTCGAATCTGCCCCGGCGCGCAGCCTCCTCAAGCGTCCGCTGCACCCCTACACGCAAGCGCTGATGAACTCCGTCCCGAAACTCGGCGCCGGTGCCGGCAGGCTCAACGCGATTCCCGGCAGCGTTCCCCGGCTCGAAGCGCTGCCGTCGGGCTGCCGATTCCATCCGCGTTGTCCCAAGGCGCAGCCCGAGTGCGCGCGCGAATCCCCTGCGCTGGTGGAGGTGGAGGCAGGGCGCCATGTCCGATGCCCGCTCTGGCGCAACTCATCGGAAATCGCGAGTCGCAGATCGGAAGTCACCTTGTGAACCTTCTCGAAATCCGCCACCTCAAAGTCCACTTCCCCGTCAAGCACGGCTTGCTGAGCCGGGTGAAGGAATTCGTGCGCGCGGTCGACGACGTCAGTTTGTCCATCGCCCCAGGCGAAACCGTCGGCCTGGTCGGCGAGAGCGGCTGCGGAAAAACAACGCTCGGCCGGGCGATTCTCCGGTTGGTCGAGCCTACCGACGGTCAGATTCTCTTTGAAGGCGCGGACATCACGCGGCTGAACGGCGCCGAACTGCGCGCGCTACGCCGGGGGTTCCAGATGATTTTCCAGGATCCTTACGGCTCGCTTAATCCGCGCATGACCGTCGAGGACATCATCGGCGAGGCGCTGGACATTCACCGCCTGGCACCCAACGCGGCGGCACGTCGCGAGCGTGTTCAGGCGCTGCTGGCGGACGTTGGGCTCGAACCGTCGCACGCGCAGCGGTATCCGCACGAATTCAGCGGCGGCCAGCGCCAGCGCATCGGCATCGCCCGCGCGCTGGCCGTGCAGCCGAAGCTCATCGTGTGCGACGAACCGGTCAGCGCGCTGGACGTTTCCGTGCAGGCGCAGATCATCAATCTGCTTCAGGACCTGCAACGCGCCCACGGCATCGCCTACCTGTTCGTCGCGCACGACCTGGCGGTCGTCGAGCATATCAGCCGGCGCATCCTCGTGATGTATCTCGGCCGAATCGTCGAGTCGGGCGAGGCCAAAGCCATCTGCCGCGCGCCGAAGCATCCGTATACGCAAGCGCTCCTTTCCGCCGTGCCGCAGGTCGATCCCGACTCGAAACGCCAGCGCATCGTGCTCGTCGGCGATGTGCCGTCGCCCATTCATCCGCCGGCGGGCTGTCCGTTCCACCCGCGTTGCCCGGTTGCCGAAGCGCGCTGCAAAACGGAGCCACCCGCCGGGCGCGAACTGGCCCCGGGCCGTCACGTGGCGTGTCATCTGGCCACGTGAAAGGGCACAATTCAATAAACTGCAAGGTGAACTCCTCACCGTTGTCACCCTCACCTAATCCATCCCTGCAAAAGATGGGATGCGCCCCACGTGAACACAGGCTTCGAATTTTCTCCGCTCTCCCCTACCCTCTGACCCCATGCCGAAAAAGCTGTTGATCATCACCGACGACTCCGGCGAGTCACTCGAGATCTATTACGCCCGGCAACGCTTCCTCGAAGCCGGTTGGCGTCCCGTCATCGCCGCCACAAAGCGCAAGCTGCTTCACGGAGTCCTCCACGACTTCGAGCCGGATTGGAACACGTACGTCGAGCGGCCCGGCTACCGCATCCCGAGCGACCTCGCGTTCGCGCAGGTGAAAGCGGCCGACTACGCCGCCGTGCTTTGCATCGGCGGGCGGGCGCCGGAGTTTCTACGCCACGAACCCAAAGTCGTCCGTCTCATCCGTGAGTTTCATCGCCGCGGCAAATGGATCTTTTCCATCTGTCACGGGATTCAGATTCTCATCGCGGCCGGGATTGTCCGCGGGAAGAAACTCACCTGCTATCGCAACGTGAGGCTCGAGCTTGAGCAGGCCGGGGGCCGATGGGTGGATCGCCAGAGCGTGCGCGATGGCAAAATCATCACGTCCCAGACTTGGGAAAGCCACCCCGAGTTCTACCGCGACATCTTTGATGCGCTCGAAGGGAGTTAGCCATGCCAAACCGACACTGCCACAATTGCGGCTGGGAATACGCAATCACCGGCCAACCCGGACGCACTGAGAGCTGCCACCAATGCGGCGCGGACCTCAAGGTCTGCTTCAATTGCACGCACTACGACGCGCGCGCAGCCCACCAATGTCGCGAAAAGCGGGCCGACCCGGTCCTGGACAAGCACGTGGCCAACTTCTGCGAGTACTTCGACTTCATCCGCCGCGACTGGCAAGGAAAGGCGACCGACAAGCGCGAAGAGGACGCGCGGGACAAGTTAAGGAAGCTGTTTGGCGATTGACGACTGGCCCGCGGTCTCACCCCTCACCCCGGCCCTCTCCCCTTTAAGGGGAAAGGGAGTCGCGACGCATGCGCGCTATCAATGGGTCGCGCACGGTACGTTTGTGACATCGAGCGCACACGGCAGCAAAGCGCGGAAAATACTGTCGTCAGTGGTTTGGACTCCGTCGCGCTCCCTGCCCAGTAACCTCTCTTTGAAATGCCGTTATTTGGAGTTCATGCAGTGCCTCCGGTAGGTGGTGCTTGCAGTTGGAGCGAGACCAGCTTGAAGCCTTGCTTGGCCGCC
>Ga0134127_10000586_pt1 | contig 32640 bp, 35 predicted proteins | sample KB31753_FD_96459 | JGI IMG/M metagenome (GOLD analysis project Ga0134127, IMG submission 96459) | Terrestrial soil microbial communities with excess Nitrogen fertilizer from Kellogg Biological Station, Michigan, USA - KB3-175-3 | ecosystem: Environmental > Terrestrial > Soil > Unclassified ...
GGTACCAATACCGTGGATCACACCACCGTTGTTTCCCAAACAAAGCCGATAGGTATTCGCAATCAACAATTGAAACGGAATTGCCCGCGCGCTCGCCAATCCGTGCATTGACGGCCCGCGCCATCATGTATCTAGAACCTGGGAGCCTTGCTCCAAGGTGGCCCATCGGCGATTCGCTGGGTAATGCAAAATTGTACTGGACGAGCCGCGCCTTGGAGTTTTTCGCGACTGCTTCCCATAAATTCGTCCAGCGTCTGACCTCAGTTCCAATCTCCTCTTCGTGAGAATCACTGTACTGAGGCAATCGCAGTTCACCTTCATGAACGGCGAGCACCAGAACATCAGGCCTAAATCCATAGAGTGGGCTTTGCGGATTTATGATCTCTTGTTCATATTGACCATATGGACTCTCATAGATCTCCAATCCAATCCCGACCCGTCTCGCTGCCAACCTGAGCATCTGGGCTAACTGCGTGGTCGTAAAGCTGCCGGTCAGCGCAACTCGAACCGAACGACGCGATGCTACCCTGTCATCCGAATCGCATCGTTGCAGTAAGGCAGAAGCGGCTTGCCATGACGGAAACTCATCGCCCACATCCACCACCCCGAGCGCCCATCGGCACGCGCTTGAACGATCTCCTAGTCGCTCGTAGCTGCGCGCAAGCCGGAGACAGATTGAGGCCGGTGGAGTTTCTATGTCTTTGGCAGCAGCGACGTACTGTTCTATTGCTTCCTCAAGACGTCCGCCCTTTCTTAACACGTCGCCTTGCGCGACGAGCGATTGGAATGCGGGGCTATTAGCACTGTTTGTCGACATGGTTGCCATTGTTACTCTTTGCCTGCGAGCAATTCCTGCTCTGGCTTATGGGGAAGTGGTTTTGTTTGACTGTTTCCACCGGGAAGTCTGATGAGACGTGGCGACGGAGCACAGACAGTAGTACCAGACGGTATGTTGGTCATGACAGTGACATTGGGCCCAATGATGACGTCATCGCCAATTACAACTTTCCCGACGATCACCGCGCCTACCCCTACTTGGACACGATTCCCAAGTTTCGGCGCCTCATGACCCCGAGCATCGGTGACCGCTCCAATGGTCACATTTTGTCGAATGAGGCAATCATCGCCGATTTCTGCATTATGATGAATGACGATTCCACTCTGGTGGCCGAATACCACTCGCCTCCCAATCTTGGTTGCGTAATACACTTCGATTCCATAGTGGTTGCGGATATATCGATACAATGCTACGTAGAAAAACCACAGGACTTTCCCGATGATCCGAGATCTTCTTTTTATCAGCCAGTCACTTCTTACCCAATTACCAACACGATGCGTTGCCAATGCACGAAAACCCGGCTTTGTCCAATCCCGGCCATGAACTATCCAATCCTCATGAAGTTGCCTCCAAAGCGTTCGTAGATCGGATGGCATAAGATCTCTGCGACTATGAGAAGTCACGACAGGTGCAAGAGGGTTTTTGCAATCTCCCGATACGCTTTGGCATATTGTTCTCTGGTGTAGTGAGCTCTGGCATACTCCCAGTTCGCCCTCGCCATGTGTTCGAGTTCTTGTGCCGCAAGGCTAGCAATTCTTTGCACTGACTGCTTCACAGTCTCAATGGAGCTATGATCGAACACTATTCCTGCCCCGTTGCTAATATCGACACCGCATTCGTAACTGATAATCGGGATAAGTCCTGCATGCATGCAGGTTACAACCGCACCGGCTTGTCCCTCAGAACTTGAGGCATATACAAAGCCGACACAATTCCTCACGATTTTGAGGAACTCTTGGCCACCTACATCAACCCAACCGACCGCATGGATGTTCGGGGTATGATACAGCTCTCGCTGAAAGGCAGCGACAAAATCCGGCTCTTTGTTTATGGGGCCACATACCGTGAGATGGTAGTCCGGCATTTGAGCAAATGCTTCCAGGACCAAATCCAACCCTTTGTGAACTAAGCCGTAACTGCCAAACCACAAGAAATTCCTGCGACACGCTTCAAAATCTTTGTTCTCGGTCCATGGAAACAGCAAAGCGGGAGTCATCGGTATTTTATAGATAGGCTTCTTCGAATACTCAAAAGTACTGAGGGTAAAATCGTTGCCGAGCATGGTCGCGCAGTCGGCATATTCGATACCAAAGTTTGGACGTTCGAAGCGTCGCAGCTTCAAGGTCACCCCTCGTCTTTGCTGAAGGTCGAGGAGCCGATTCATTTCGGCTCGGGAATTAAACAGGGTATGCGCTACGTCAATGTAGAAAATTTTTATACATTCTTTAGGCACTAAGGGGGCTAAGCGTTCTACATTGTCACGCGGGTCAATGAGAACTGTGTAGGGCTTTGTCGGAGTGAACACACGGTTATCCCAGTCGATTACATCCACCGAATAGCCGAGATCAAGAAAAGTCTGGGCTATTTGGTACGATTCCCAATATCTGCTATGCGTCTTGAGTATGCCTTGATCACAAGACGGCTTAAATGGTTCCTGGAAATAGCAGAGTAGGACATTTCCTTTGGAGGGCCCCTGCGGCTGGAGGGACAGAGGTCGTAACAATGCAGATTGCTCTGAGTAATGGCGGATGCGACCCTGTAGTCTATTGTAAAAGTTTTTCATCAGCATTATTTATTATGAAGATTCAGAGACAACGTGGACGCTCTTTTACGCTTCAATTTCGATTGCCTTCGACCTGAACTCAGTGCTCCATTCCAGTAGGGGCCTGACTACACCACCAAAACCTCCCGCATAATCGCCGCGAGCCGAATCACCGTCCAAGCTGTCAGTAACTTGGAACGCCGCGACTTGACGCTCGACAAATTGCCAAATGGATGGCATCATAGTAGTTAAGTGCGCGTCGACGAACATGGTTCCTTCAGATAGGAAATTTCCTGGAATCCATGCTGTGCTGATGTACCGCCCTACCGGCCTTGGCCGCCTTCGCCAGGCCGGATCATGATCGTTAACAGAGAACAAGTGAACTCCCTCACCGTTGCGGAGATCAAAGATAGGGAGCAAGACATAGCCTGGCTTCATGACCTCATATTCCATCATTAATCCGACCGGCCTCCGAATGTCTACGGTATCCACACCGATGCTGTCCTTGGTTCGGACTCTCACGGCACAGAGACGAACCACTTCTCCGCCTGGCATTTTGTCGGGATCCAGCCATTCTCGCATCGCCCTTGTGCCGCAACCTGAAGTCAGGTAGGCGCTCACCACGTCGTGAGAACTTCCATCGTGCAGCACCCTACCTTGATCCAGAAGGATCGCTCGCTCGCATAGCCGCGTGATGGCCGGCATATTATGACTCACGAAGATGACTGTGCGTCCTTCCTTGGCTACGCCGGCCATTTTCCCCAGGCATTTTTTCTGGAAGGCGGCATCCCCGACCGCCAGCACCTCATCGACAATCAGGATTTCCGGTTCCAAATGAGCTGCCACGGCAAACGCTAATCGCAAATACATTCCGCTGGAATAATGTTTGACGGGGGTATCGAGGAACCGTTCCACTTCGGAAAACGCTACGATCTCATCGAACTTCCTGTCGATCTCCGCCTTTTTCATCCCCAGGATGGTCCCATTCAAGTAAATGTTGTCGCGTCCGGTCAGTTCGCCGGAAAAACCGGTCCCCACCTCTAATAGCGACGAGACGCGGCCTTCGATCTCGATCCGCCCACAAGTCGGTTCTGTGATGCGTGAGAGGATCTTGAGCAACGTGCTTTTGCCCGCGCCGTTGCGGCCGATAAGCCCCAGCACTTCTCCCTGTTTGACCTCGAATGACAAATCCTTTAGCGCCCAAAACGTATCCGATGCGACCGCCTGCTCCGCGGATTCTATAGACCCGGAATTTCTCGACGCCTGGTTCGAAGTGTCACGTCCGAACAGAGACCTCAGATTCGACACAATGTGGTCACGTAGGGTGTCGTGACCTTTCCGTAGAGCGCCGATTCTGTATTGTTTGGAGAGCCCATCCACCCGGATCGCGACATCACCCATATCGATCACTTTCCGCTATTGGCTGTTGACTGCTTAGTCGAAGCGTCTTGAAAAGAAGCGCTGGAGGCCCATTCACCCGGAGGAGTCGTTCAGTTCCAAATCCCTTGGTTAAATGACATCCGCAAATTGCCGTTCCATCTGCCTGAAATACACCATGCCGGCAAACAGCACGACGAATAACATGACAGCACTCGCCCCCATCACCACTGGATCCGGTGCAGTTTGTCCCAGTAGCGCCCAGCGAAAGCCCTCGATGACACCTGCCATCGGATTGAGGCCATAGAGCAGCCTCCAACGTTCGGGTACGAGGCTGACGGGATACACAATGGGCGACGCAAACATCCATATTTGAATGACAAACGGGATCGCGTGAGTGACGTCCCGATACTTTACATTGGTCGAAGAAACAAAGAGGCTTAACGCCATGGCCGTGAGCATCGCCAGCAGGATGAATACCGGCAATGTGATGAACTTCCAGGTAAGCGGAATGCCCGCATAGATGAGCAAGCCGAACAACAGTACTAAAGACAATGCGAGATCGACCAAATGCGCCACGATCACGGCGAGAGGAAGCAGTACCCGTGGAAAATAGATCTTGGTAACCAAACTGGCATTGCCGACCAGGCTTCCCCCCGCGCGGGTGAGTGCTTGAGCGAAATAGGTCCACGGGAGGAGCCCGCTCAATGCAAACACGGGATACCAGATCCCATCCGACGGCATTTTGGCCAGCTGCCCGAATACCACGGCAAAAATCAGCATCGTGACCAACGGCTGGAGCAACACCCAACTCACCCCGATGGCGGTCTGCTTGTACCGGACTTTGAGTTCTCGCCCGATCAGAGCCAACAACAACTCGCGGTATTCCCAGAGTCCGGACCAGTCCATATCGAAGAGTCCGCTTCGATTCTCGATTATCAACTTCCGCCTGGGTGGTTTCATCGATGATTCTGCACGTAATTCCATTGCTTGCTCCACTCACCTAGTCCCATTGCGCCGTTAGCGAAAGCCCCACCACATTGCGCAATATTGTGAAATCAAGCGTCTGTGAATCAGTCTTGAAGTCGGTGTGTTCATAAAAGAGATCTACTAGCATGGTCCTTGTCAGCTTATAATTGAGCCCCGTTGAGAGGGTAAGAGTATTGAACCTAACAACCCTCTCAGGAACACTTTCATTGTACGCATAGTTTGCGCTTCCCCGCAGGGCTAATCGCTCTGACAGTCGGTGGATGACCTGCGCTTGTCCAACATTGCTGATAATGGCTCCCGCCACAAAAAAGAGCGACGGTGCGGCTATTCGCGAAAGATCGAGGTGGACAGTGGTCGCGCGCTCAGGATTCGTCGAAAAATTGATGTTGCCCGTCGGGTAAGCCTGGCTGGCTGGTTCAACAAGCGTCACCCCACCCTCAACACCGAACGTCCAGTCCGGGTTCACCCTGTTATAGCCGGCCGATAGCGTCTGCGTATTGGTTGAACGAGTAAACGTGCCTCCTCCCGTCCGTGTCTGGCTTATTAGGCTCTGTTTATACGAAAGAGAGATGCTCTCTGCCGGCGTCAATTGAAACTTCGGCCCTGCGGACCAGGCGTGTACATCGGTGTCAAAAAAGGTGGCCCCGGTCGTGGTCGCTGCTAGAATTGACCCCACCCTGCGTGTCGAGAAGGCATACCTGCCTTGCAGAGAGAGATCCCTGGCCACTGGATACGAGCCATCGGTTGACACAGTGTTCGAAAATGTGTTGGCGCGAAACCCCTGAATGCCGCGTAGAAAGGGATCGCCCGCGCCTGCACCCGCACCCCCTGTGACAAATCCAGGAGATTCCGGCGTGTATCGAAATCTCTCATCCACACGCAATTTCGCTCCTCTGGCCCACTGATCCACCCAACCATCGAGGATGACGGTGCCGTCCAACCGCGTCGTGAAAAAATTCAAGCCTTTGTTGTACGCAAACGCGTTGAGGTCGGCTCCTGCGTTGATGTTCGCTTCGACCTCTCGTGACCTATGAAGAACCTGAAGACCGCCTCCCACAGTAGAAATGAAATCGTTGGTCTTCGTGCCCGGCGGCAGGCGTGAGGGGGGAGCGAAATAAATATTGGTGTTATACTGTTCACTTACTGCTGCGACAGGGATGAAGGTTGTGTCGGCATGAACGAGCATTGGCAGCAAGGTCCCAGCCCCGAGCAACGTTCCCCAGACAAGCACGGCCACGATCGCAAATCCGTACTGTTGCCTTATCGCGACACATCTACGATGCCCCAACAGGATCACCAGAACACATTTGAGTGGATGCCCGTAAACTGGACTACCCCCTTGAAACATCTGTGGCACCACCACTACGGCACAACAAGGGTATCACCAGAGTGCAACACGATGTTGCCTGGTTCACCATGTCCGGACACAAGATCAGTGTACCGCAAGGGGATACGGATCTCTTGAAGTTTCTGATTGCCATTTTTAGTCACTCGCAAAACCTGCAACCTGTTTTTACTCGCGTAAACTGTAAAGCCTCCAGCCAAGGAGATGGCCTGGAGCACCGTGATGTAAGACTTGAGCTGGTATTTTCCAGGCTTCACGACTTCTCCCAAGACAAACACCGAATAACTGTTGATTGTTTTTACACTCACCGACACCGCTGGAGTTGTTGCAAAATACTGTTTAAGGCGCTCCGCAATCTGTTGAGCGAGGGCTTCAGCCGTGAGGCCCGCCGCTTGAATATCCCCGATGAGCGGCATTGAAATGAGCCCGTCCGGACGGATGACTGTAATTCGTGACAAATCCAGATTCTTCCACACCGTGATCTCTAATTCGTCCTCTGGACCGAGAAGAAATCCGGCAGGAGCATCGTCGTATTCCCTCAGCGGCACTGTCCCAAAGCAACCAACCTGGAATAGCATGGAACACAGCATGAGACCGACCGAAATAGTTTTTAGGTGACGCATTGGATCCTTTCGACTCGTGTGTTTGTTGGGCTACAAGAATCCTTTTTGCTGCTGCCGCCTATCGACCTGGAAATATCACCATTGCCTCACTCGGAACGACGATCGTATCGCCCGACTTGAGTTCGAAGTTATCGGTGATTCCCCCACGGAGCACAATATCGTCATAGCTAGCCGTCAATCTCTTCATACCCGTGGCGCCTTCTATAAATCTAAAGATGACCATTTGATTTCTAGCCGCGATCGGGGTGAATCCGCCGGCGATGGTAATTCCCTGTAGCAGTGTCGTTTTGCTTTTGAGTGAATACCTTCCTGGCCTCGCGACTTCACCCAGCATGAAAATATTGGAACTATTGACCTCCTTCAAACTTACAGCGACGACCGGGCTTTGAACGTATTCTTTCAGTTTATTCGTCATTTCCTCAGCCAATTGCGAGGGAGTTTTCCCTACAGCGATGATGTCGCGAATGATCGGCATGGAGATCCTGCCATCGGGGCGCACTTGAGCAATCTTGGATAGATCCGCATTCCTCCAAACGGTAATTTCCAGTACATCCTCGGCCCCGATGATGTATTCGCTGCTGACCGCGTTCGAGAGCTTTTCCGACATGTGTTCTGAAGCTGCACCAGGCTTGTTCGCCTGGTCCACTCTCTTCTCATTGGGGCTCGCGGGAACAGAAGATGACGTGGTGTCAGTCACCGACTTGTCTGCAGCCACCAGCCCGACAGGACTAGGCTCACAGAGTCCAATCCCTGCTGTTGAGCCGACCAAGAGCCCAATTATTAGCGAACATATGGTGCGTTTCATAAAGCATTGCCCCTTCTCTCGTCTAAGCAATCCGCTTCTTTGCAGCCATAGATGCTACCAAAATTGCTTCGTCAATTGAACTTGCATCTTACCGCCTTCAACGTTCTCTGCAAAGATCCCAATAGGCTCACGCTGCGGCGACGCTGGCGGCATCGATTTCTATGGTGACGGCACGCTGAATCAGACTAATGCTGAGGACTAGACGACACGCCCTTGCCTCTCGAACCAGACGGCCCTTGACCCCCCGAAGAGGACCACGAATCACCTCCACAAGCATTCCTTCCCTCAGGTACGGGCAGCACACATAATCAGCGGGACTGCTTATGAGTTTCCTCAATGACTCAATTTCTTCATCAGGAATCGGCTCCGGTCGTCCGCCGGAGCCGATCATGCGTACGACGCCTTGAGATTGAAGCACATGAAGCCGCTCTGCTAATGAGAATCTTGCAAAGCAGTATCCCGCAAAGAGCGGGACTTCGATCTCCTTCTTCCTGTCCGTCCACTGACTCAATCGCCTCATCGTCGGCAAGAAGGTCTCGACATTTCGCATTTCCAACTGACTTCGAACGACTTTTTCGTGCCGAGACAGCGTCTGTATAGCAAACCAGCGGTGTGGCTGGGAATTCATATGGGTAGTTCCTTTGTCACACGTAGCTTCGCCCTTTCAGTCCCAACGGACTTCTCCATTTAGTTAGAGATCTCGAAACAGGGTACGCGCTTACTCGCATGTTAAACATAAAGAATGTTTAGCTCACCTGCAAGGAGTACTCTCGTATGGTTCTTTCCCACCCAATGGGGTACTCCGCCTCCTATGTCGTCACATGACTACAGTGGAAAAGCGTTGCTCTCCAGAGCGTTCAGGGGCTTTTGACCTGCCCCCTGGTTGTACAGGAACAATGTGAGTCGTTCGCCGCGCGGCGCGACAGCCTCCGGTGCGGGCAGGCGATAGCTCAGAGCACTGTGCGGACGAATCCGGTTATAGGCCTGCCGCCAGCGCTCCACCAGCACCTCATTTATCGAGCGGACAACTCACGAAGACTTACTGAACCAACCACTAAAGAGCGCGTGGCGTGTTCTCGTTAATCACCTGTTTTTCAGGCAGAAATGCCTCTCATGAGGAAAGCTATACACGCACATTTTTACGGCCTCATCAATAATTTGACATCCTCGATCAAACAGTTTGCCGCTTCCCGATTGCCCCTGATGGAATAGTGCCCCCCGGTGTTTTGTGCATTGAACAGGTCCGTTTTCGCAAAGGGTTTCATGCAGGCCGTTAGATCAACATGGGTGATGTGGGTACTATTGAGGAGTTTTACTCCCAACTTTTCATCAACTCCCTCCAGTCGATCCCACTCAGTCGGGAGGAGGACGATGAGAGGCCTAGCGCCATCATCGATGATCGCCTGCTGGACCTTGAGCAACAGAGCACCGTTGAGCCTCATGGTTTCTGAGGTGGATGTTTCGGGCCGATCGAGCTTATCCAAAGGATGAAGACACGTATACAGAACACGGAAGATATACGACCGATTAAAAAATTCCCATCCCGGACGATCCCACTCGGCTGGCGCATAATCGACGTCGTAATTGATAAATGGAAGATCGTGGATTGAGGTGCTTGCGAACGTCTTGTGCGGAGAAAGCAGGGGACGGTTGATCACCTCTAATTGATCATCTTTCAAAACAAATCGCGGCTTGGTAAAGGGGAATCTTCCGTCTGGGAAGAGCAGAAATCCGTAGCTGCCCATTGCACGCTCCAAGTCAGCATTTATAAAAGCAAAAATCACCATATCGGGATGCCACGATCGAACGTCTTGAAGGTAACGAAGATACATCTGATCGATACCATACCCGATTACTCCAAAATTCAAAATCTGACAGCGCTCCTGCAGATCATGATCAAGCTGCGATCCCCACGTATCTTCAAATGCCACATTCTCGCCGAACGTGTACGAGTCTCCGACGAGTGCGATTCGACAGGCACGTGCTCCATCTTTCAGCGACACCCCCTGAACCGCACTGCGTAGCCCTTCCGCGCTGCTCACGTACAGTCCATTCTCGCTTTTCCGATTTGGTGCAACCGTCCATCCTAATGTCTCATCAGAAACCAAATATGTCGGATGCAGTTGCGCTTTTGCGAGCACAGCCTTGTAGGTTGCTACCACCTTATCCCACTGGCGAGGATAAAGCCGGTATTTGCCCAATTTTGTATCATACGCCGTGTCTCCCACAGCCGCGAGTCGCAGGGCTACTTCTGCGGTCAGGACCATGGTCCCGACTACTAGGACGTTCATGGCAAGACCGAGCAAGCACTTTTTCGACCCTGCTCGCCATTGGCGGTAGCATGTAAGACCAATTATGCATGCAAGAACTGCAGCGCCTGCCAGCGCGCCGATAAACATCAGCCCCCAAATGCTCAGCAGAGAATCGGCGACAGATCCATTGGCCGATATTCTATACAAGGACAGGAAGCTCACAACCGCTAGCCCCTCCAGAACAAAGATGCCTCCTGTAACCAACCCCACTCCTTTGATGCGATCATCGTGAGCCTGAATACGACTCTTCATACTGATAAACCTTCCGATGCCGCACTACTTTGCGGCGCACTGTTTACGGGGCATCCTGATGGCAATGCGTAACCTTCGCCGAATCTTTTACGTACCGAGTCCCCTCCTGAACTTTAGGTCATAGACGGCCTTCTCGAGATTCTGTGGCGCCCCAATATCGACTAACGATCGGTCTGGAAACCGGACAGCCTGAAACCGCACCCCATCCTGAAGCGCCGCTTGAAATACATGACCGACAGACAGTTCAGGTTGGTGTGGCGAGCCTGTCGTTGAATCCCGCCCTAAACGTCGCTGCAGGCTGAACAAATGTTCATGAAGAAACTCTGTAAACACTGAGGTCCACACCGCTATGATCCACCCATACTCAAGATCCGTGGTAGGCGGTTTGATCACGATAGAACGGACTTCATCATGGTTGCCTAGCTCAACCATATCCATTGTCCAAGGAGATTTCACAGGGAACAATCCTAGGACGACATTCGCCTCTGTTGCATCCAGGCGATCCAACAACTTCACGAAAGCATCATCACTTTCGAACAAAATATCGGGGAATCCGAACACTACAACCGACTGCCTCACAAATGAATAGGCCTGATCAAGGGTATACGGAGTGCCAAAGGGCAGCCGCATCATTAAGTAGCCCAGATTCATATCGACCATGGTGCCATCTCCGAAATAACTTGGGATATCCCATTTGCCCTGGCGCAAGATGATATAGGCCTTGCGAACACCGGCCAAACACATTTTCTCAAGTAGATAGTGCGAAACCACTTTGGGACGCAGGCCCTCGACTCCATCCACGTTACGGAAACCGATTGGGTATAGCTCTTTGCTGCATGGTAACGGCGCGATTCGGCTAGCTTGACCCGCTGCAGGAACTAGCCCTACGATATCCCGAGAGAGCTTCTTGTCACGCGAAAGATTTGCCATTGTTATCGGGGGCTAGCTGTCTAGTCACTCGGCGTGAGGCTGCCGGGGATTTCGTCCCTGTTTCTCAAACTCTCTTCTAAAGACGGATCCATATGGGCTGAACGATCCCTTCGGTAACAGCAGCTACCGCTTGTTGCGCTGCAAGGCCATCAGAAAACGACGCATCCACTTCGCCATTGAGGTTTCCCCGAAGACAGGCATCCACGAAACTCCGCATCATGATGCCAAGAGCATGCGGTGATTTGTCCCGTGCCTCTTGTGGCAAAGGCAATTCTTCCCACGCTGGCCTGGTGGGAGTTGAAACTCGTAAGACATCAACAGAACCCCTGCTCAGTGATGCCCGCAAGGCTCCTTCTTGGCCAATCACCTCGAGATAGGCCTTCTCATCAAACGACGGCGTGGCACGGCTGGCAAACCATTGCCCACACACACTGCTCTCGTGAACAAACCACGCTGCGGCAAAATCATCTGTTTCTATATCCGCTGCCGTTCCTGTATGGGTGTTCACTCTCTGGCGAGGAATGCGCTGCGAAAATCCCGTGACCGACTCAATGGGACCACAAATGAAACGCGCGATGTCGAAAAAATGAGAACCCATGTCATAGAGCATCCCGCCTCCTGCTAGAGCGAGCTTATCTCGAAATCCGACACGGTAGGTAGGCTGAAGTCCTTCCCAACAGTCATATTGAGCACGCAAGTAGTGCGGCGTCCCAATGTCCCCACGTAGTACCCGGCGCCGCAGCTCTTGAACCCCGTAGAGATAGCGGTAGGTGAATGCCATCTGGTGAATCTTTCTACTCATCTCCGCAGCGCGAACCATCTCATGGGCTTCCGTGACGTTCATTGCCATTGGCTTCTCACAGAAGACGTGCTTCCCAAATTCGAATGCGGCCATGGCTTGCTTGGCATGCTCACTATTTGGCGTCACAATGGTCAGCGCATCAAGATCTGATCGGGCACATAATTCATGATAATCGGTATGAACATCGGGAATTTTGAAGCGGTCAGCGAGGGATCGGACGTGATCGTACCGGCGGCCACAGATCGCAACAACCTCAGCCTGAGGATGGGACTGTAGCCCGGGCAGATGGCAAGTTTCGGCGAATGCCCCAGTGCCGATCACACCAACACGGAGCTTGCTGTTTGGGCTTGAAATCATGAACTCGTTACGAATGGCTAGCGGATTCGCACGTCAAGTTACTTCGGTTGATATAACAGCTCGCCGGCTGTACCCGTTCCATCGTCGTATAAGGCGACGATGTCATCGGGAATATGGGCCAAGTCGGTGCCACGGAGATAGTCTCGCATGGTTGTCCCGGTGCATTCTTCATCCACAATCGGGGCGCCCTTTTTCCCTTTCACGTCGTCCAGGTGAACCACTCTGAAATCGATGCTGAATCTCGTCTTGCCTGATGTATTCGGCACACTGGAGTGCAGCTGGGATCCGGAAAAGAGAATGATTCCTCCCGCAGGAACAATGAGACGAATCTGAGGGGCCAATTCAACTGGCTCTGTCGGCTTTGGGAGGGGTCGAGGATCTTCTTTCAAAAACTGTGCGACATGTGCTCCGCGGTTCTGTTGATTCCACAGATAGTAGTTGTACCCCTTCGAGCTATTCTTGACAGGGCGATTCCAATACTGCGGATGGAACGCCATCGCATTGTCCGATCGAATATCATAGATCGGAATCCACCAATTTATCTGACAAGGAGGTGCAGAGTACCAGGTGTCTCGGTGCGGATGCCAGGCATAGGCAATTCCGGTCGTCAAGTAATTGTCGCTGGTTGAGCTTCTCATCTTGGGAACATCGAAATAGCTCTTAGCGAGGTCGCAGCCCAAATCGCGCAGGACATTCTGAAGATGTCGCTTCGACTCGGGATGGTGGATAAACCCCGGCTTGAGTTCACCGAGAATCTTGGCATACTGCTCCACCGGCATCTGGTATTGGGCCAATTCTGGATCATAGGGAGCGAAGGCATCCTCGATCATCGTACGAGCAAATTCGATGAAGGCTACCGTGCTTGATCGAGGTGAGTAGACCATCAACTGTCCGTCGAACAGATGTTGACGCCTTTCGTCATCTGAAAAAGTTGGGTCGTAGTACACGGTGTTATTCATGGCACCCTCCGTGTTGTGAGTGATCCACCGTTTCCTTGCACTGAGCTAGCAGCCCGCATTCGACCAGTGCCGCTGCTGCCGATTGCACTTCAACGAAGGGCACATCGGCCCGCTCCGCGATATCAAGCAGGGAATGCTTGCCGTCCGAAAGGTTCAACACCCACAGCAAAACCAACTCCCGCGACTGTGTGGCCTGATGCCCCGCTACGGCTCGATACAATCCTCGTTTTCCCAGCTGTGGCTCGCATTTCGGATTCTGATTCATGTATCTGTGATTGTGTTCCAGGACGTTAATGACCGCCAGGCAATGCTCCAGAGATCCAACGAGTGATTGAGGCTTGATGAAATCCAGGCTGTCGGCAGATGTGTGATATTCGGGATACTCGCCATGGGGCGTCCGCATCAAGCAGCCAACCGGAAGATTGAATCCAGGGGAACAATATTGCCGTTCGTCATAGCCATACGGGAAAAAATCGATGAGCTTGTATGGTTCCCCTGCCTGCTTGAGCACCTGCGCCATCACGTGATCGATCTCCGCGTCACCGCGGCGGCTTCGCTTATACGTAAACGGCCCCGCATCGCCGACACCGGTCAACACGAATCCATGCTTGATCCTTGGAATAACCTGTTCATGCGTGGCAAGCCAGGTGATCGACCCGATAGTACCCGGAATAAACAGAAACCGATAGGAATACCGCCGATCTTGCTCGGCAAGATTCAATGCCAAGAAGGTCGCCACCGCAATCCCAGAGAGATTATCGTTGCACAAACTAGGATGACAGACATGACAAGAAATCAGGACTTCGTCAGTTGAAGCCCCAGGCAAATAGCACTCACCATAGGTCAGCGTCCCTTGCGTCAGACTTGAATCGATACAGACCTCGTACTCCTCATCCGCCATCTGCGACAACTGCTTTTGGCTCAAACAGAATCCCCAGTTGTCCTTATAATAGGATGTGCGATATGGAACCCAGTCTGGATGTTCATTAAGTGTATGGAGGTGCGGCTTCAACTCTTCCAACTTCATCAATTTCCGAATAGGCTGACTGTAATTGACCACATGGAGGTTGGAGACCTTAAAATCAATCACCCGTTCGCCTGCCCGGTTCTTGACGTACGCGTCCCGAATGTTCCATTCAAGAGGAACTGTCCAATCGAACACCTGCGTTCCACTTGCTACTTCGTGAATATCGAGGGGAATTCGCTTCTGAACCAAGCGGAGAGTTTCACGAACTCCTTCGCCGGTAATGCTTCGGCACAATGGATAGAGCTCTTCTACGAAATCGTACAGCGCCTTCCCAGAATCTTGACAACCAAGTGTCTTGAGTAACTCGTCAGCGCTCATGGGCGTGTTCCGCGTTCAGGAAGAAATACAGGCCAGGTTCGATCCTTCTCCGAGATAACCGTGATCGCTTCGGGCCATTCAAGTCTGAAGCTCGCATCATCCCATCGGAACCCACGTGCGCTTGCCGGTGCATAGAACTCAGACATGTGGTAGGACACTTCGCTATTGTCTTCGAGTGTTAGGAACCCGTGGGCAAACCGTTCTGGAATGTAGAGCATCCGACGATTCTCAGCCGACAGCATCACACCGACGTGATGACAATATGTCGGTGACGCCGGTCGCAAGTCGACGATCACATCGTAGATCGCTCCCATCGTACAGCGCACAAGTTTTACTTCTTCGTGCGGGTCGACTTGATAGTGCATACCCCGCAACGTCCCTTTGCGGCTGTTCACCGAGATACTACTTTGAACCCACGTGACCTTGAGCCCCTGTGCCTCGAACTCTTTTTGACACCAGATCCTCGCAAACATCCCCCGCTCGTCTTTCACCAATTCTGGCTCAATCACAAACGAACCTTTGAGAATGGTTTCGGTGAAGATCATGGATACACTTTTACTTCCGGAATAGGCACGACGAACTTCCCTCCCCACTCACGGATACCACTCATCTGCTGCATAACCTCTTCGCGGAGATTCCACGGAAGAATGAGGAGATAATCTGGGTGAGTCTGGCGTATCTGTTCTGGCGCATAGATGGGAATGTGCACGCCAGGGAGGAAATGACCTTGCTTATGAGGGCTCCGGTCAACCGTGTAGTCGATGAGATCCGTTCGCACCCCACAATAATTGAGCAGGGTATTGCCCTTCGCCGGCGCTCCGTAGCCGATAACCCGCTTGCCTTCCTGTCTGGCAGAGATGAGAAATGAGAGCAGTTTTCGCTTGGTCGCCTCAACCTGCGGACCAAATGAGAGGTAGTGATTTAGCCGACCAAACCCAGACACCTCTTCCCGAGATTTCAGTTCCCATGCACGGGTCCCGGTAGGCTTAGATGCATCCTGATCGTGGCAGGCATAGATTCGGAGCGACCCGCCGTGCGTCGGAATCTCTTCAACATCGAATAGCTTCATGCCATGGCGGGCAAACACTTGCTCCACGGCGAGAAATGAAAAATAGGAAAAATGTTCGTGGTAGATGGTATCGAACTGGTTCTGCTCCATCAGCTGAAGCAGGTGGGGAAACTCCATAGTAATAAGCCCCGTTGGCTTCAGCAGCACCTTGAGACCTTTGACAAAATCATTCAAATCAGGAACGTGAGCCAGCACGTTGTTGCCGATGATCAGATCAGCATCCCATCCTTCAGCGGTCAGATCGAGAGCCGTCTTCTCTCCGAAGAAGGCGACCTTTGTATTGACCCCCTTCTTCTTCGCTGCCTCAGCCACATTCGCTGCAGGCTCGACCCCAAGGACAGGAATGCCTCGTGCTACAAAATTTTGCAGAAGATACCCGTCATTACTGGCTATCTCCACTACCTTGGAATTCTTGCCGAGGGAAAATCGTTCAGCAATCATGTCGACGTAGGCCTTCGCATGGGCCAACCACGAATCCGAAAAAGATGAGAAATACGCATAGTCGGAAAAAATATCGTGTGGAGTTGAAAACTGCTCCAATTGAACGAGTAAACACTTGGCACATACGTATACGTGCAACGGATAGAACGCCTCCATGCGATTGAGCTGCTCAGGGTTGATATAGGAGTTGGCCAATGGGGACATGCCGAGATCAACGAACGTATGTTCTAACGGCGCGCCACATGATCGGCACTGTGATTGGCTCATGTGCATATCCCCCTTCTTGATCTCTCAGGCTACTGAAGAACGCTCACTGGACGTCACTGGATGATACCCTTTAATCTATCGAATTGATCGCTCCTTCCAAACAAGACTGTCGGTCAACTGACCGCTCTCCCGGAGTCGCTTCAAGGTGACCAGTCGCATGAATTCGCCGGTCCGAAAGTTAGTGTCTTGAAAGTGCATTGCCATCAGGCCATCTCGCAGATCGACTACCGCATTTTGAAGATCCACCGCGGGGAGAAATCCTTGTGCCAACTTAGTGAACTTGTCGAAATTCACCCGATACGAACGCTTGTCCGGCTGCGCGTCCTTATTGATCGACACCTCAACATTGGGCACCAGCTTGGCCACTGCCGCTGCTAAATCCTTCACTTGATAATTCCAGGCATCGCTCCCCACGTTCAGTGTTAGGCAGGTTCCACCATCCCGATGGTCTCGCTGCACAGCCCAATCGATCGCTCGCGCCATGTCTTTCACGTGAATGAGCGGCCGCCACGGAGTGCCATCGCTCAAGATGTTGATGCGCTTGGATGCGAGTGCGCCTGCAACAAAATCGTTCAGCACAAGATCCAGTCGCAGACGATCACTCATCCCGCAGGCTGTTGCAAACCGGAGGCACGTTGCGGTGAAGGTTTCAGAAGCCAGCAATGCGAGATCTCGTTCTGTATTGATCTTCGATTTGGCATACGCAGTGAGGGGGTTGACCGCATCCTCTTCTCGCCGAGGACCTCCCTCCGCAAATCCATACACACTGCAACTTGATGCAAACACGAACTTCTTGACTCCAGCCCCCTTCGCCTTGTTGGCGAGATCGATACTGGCTCGATGGTTGATCGCCAGCGTCATATCTTCAAACAGGGCACCCATGGGATCGTTGGAAATGGCGCAGAGATGTACGACGGCATCGATTCCTCGAAGTATTTCCTCAGGTACCTGTCGAATATCCCCAAAATATTGGACGTCAGCCCGACTTTCAGGAAGCCGCTGCGCGCCCGTTAGGCAATGGGCAAAATAGCCCATGTCATACCCGACGAGTGTAATTCCCGGATGAGACTCTCGCAAGCGGCGCAGCACCAGGGGGCCGACATAGCCCATGTTGCCGGTGACCAGGATCTTCATGGATTCCCCCTCAACTTAAAGTGGATTGGATTCGCTGACAGACGTATTCTGAAAACGGAAGCGAGCACGTAAAGGCAGGAGACACGGCATTGAGGATATGCATCGAGTGCTTGTCGCCTTCCAAGACAAAATCCATTTCGAGTTTGCGCTTCGTAATATCGACAAGTTGCGCTCGGATACCTGGCTTTCCCCAATGTTGATAGTGCTCAGGCCTCACCTCTTCCGCCAACTCACTGGCCAGTGAAACCATCTTCGACTTTGAATACTTTGCCATTTCTTTTACCGCAAGCATTCTAAAGTCAAAATTGGCATTAGCGAGCAAACTCATTCCCCGCAACGCAACTTCGAAAAATTCACCCCAACGAAAATTCTCCACCCCAGCATACTGTTCTCTCCACAGCCCAGGAATGGCTGTCGGTCCGATCTTAGCCATCCCGCCGGCAGCGACTGTGAAGTGAACGCCCAGGAACGGATTCTTCAAATCAGGCACAGGATAGATGTTCGTCCGAATCGACCCAGCCGGTTCACTGGAATAGAGGTAGAGCCCTTTAAATGGGAGAATTCGATAGTGCTCGGAAAACCCGTAATCGCGGGCGATTCGGTCCGCATAAAGCCCTGCTGCGTTCACGACATACCCTACCTCGTACGTACCGTGAGTGGTCTTCACCTGTCTTTTGGATGATCCGAGGTATCGGACACCACAACGGAGTTGCACACCCTCCTCGACTGCGTCCTTCTTCATGGCCTGCATCACCAAAGAAGGATCAACGGTCGAGGTCGCGGGAGAAAACAATGCACGTTCGCAAGTCTTGACCCGGGGCTCAATGGTTTTGGCGTCTTTCTCCGAGATCTCTTCGAGGGGTATCCCGTTCGCACGCCCTCTTTTCAAAAGTTCATCCAGCCCTGCATGATCGGCCTGATCTCGGGCGACGACCAACTTCCCGCATTTGTTCAGCAAGATCTTTTTCTCTTCACAGTATTCGGTCAACAGACGATTACCCCGCCAAGTAAACTTGGCCTTGAGACTGTCGGGAGAGTAATAGAATCCGGCATGCAGGACCCCGCTGTTGCGGCCACTCGCGTGCAGGCCACACTCGGCCTCTTTTTCTAGGAGATGGACCGACGATCCAGGAAAGGTGCGCCGGAGTCCGCGCGCAATATTCAGCCCGATCACACCGCCGCCGATGATGAGAAAATCCGAGCGCACCTCGCGTTACCAGACCTTCCAAGGCGCCTTGGATGATTGCCACAACTCTTCCAAGTAATTCTTTTCCCGCAAGGTGTCCATGCAGGACCAGAAGCGATCGTGGCGATATCCCATGAGTTGGTGGTCCTTCGTGAGCCGTTCAATGGGCTCGCGCTCCCAGATCGTTTCATCGCTGGTGATGTAATCGATCGCCTCGCGTTGCAGCACATAGAACCCGCCGTTGATCCAGCCCTCTTCACCATGCGGCTTTTCCTTGAAGTCGGTAATCCGGTCTTGGTCGAACTCCAAACGGCCGAATCGAGCCGGCGGCAACACGGAAGTGACCGTGGCAAGCTTCCCATGGGAATGGTGAAACTTGATGAGTGCCTGAACGTCGATGTCTGCAACTCCATCACCGTACGTAAAGAGAAACGTCTCGTCTTTTTCAAGCCACTTCTTCAGACGTCTCAGGCGCCCCCCGGTCATGGTGTGCATACCGGTATCCACAAGGTGTACCTTCCAATCCTCATGTTGCTTACCGTTATGAATCGTTGTCTTTCCACTTCCAAGATCGACCGAGATGTCTTTGTTGAAGGCATAGAAGTTGAGGAAGTACTCCTTGATCATTTCCCCCTTGTAGCCGAGTGCAATGATGAATTCCTTGATGCCGTGGGTGGCGTAAATCTTCATGATGTGCCAGAGGATCGGTTTCCCCCCAATTTCGATCATGGGCTTCGGGCGGAGATGAGTTTCCTCTGCCAGACGGGTTCCCATCCCACCGGCAAGAATCACAACCTTCATAGGCTCACCTCCTACTCTCATACGCTTTAATACACTCCCTTTGCCAACTTTCGTCATTCGCATGACCACTTCTGACTTTCTGGAATTGTGCGAGTTCTCTCGGTGGCAGGTTCCAATTTTGTCCCTTATCCTCGCTTCTTACATAGGTTTATATTGCAGAGACTACACATACAGTCCCCTGGATACTCTCTATCCCACATCTCCCTGCTCCCATATTCACATAATTTGGATGGCGAATAAAAAGAGCCGCCCCCTCAATGCCTAACGATCCCGTCTGGTTTTTCCCTCCAGACATCGATATTTTGCTCTTGCATCAGCCCGAACGAGGTGAAATCTTGAGGGAGTATGTAGCATAGCTCCACGTCACCTGACCGACCACTTCGCCCGAGAAATAAAGTGGAAAGTAGTCAGTACACCATGTGATTGAGACTCAGACCGTCCTGTGTCGAAGGTCGACACGTTATATTGGATGAGCAACTCATGCGTCCTAGACACCTCTGTACCTAACGGTGTCGAAATAAGAAACAGCGGTGAAAACCTTTTCCTTTAAAACATAAATTTTAATCCGACAAAGTAGGCCCCGCCATTGGTTTTTCCGAACGGCAATTTCCTTGTCCAACGCACTTCCGCAAGCGTTGGAGTTTCTGTTGCCGTTATCGGCGTCGGCACATAGACCTTCATCACTTGTTCGATCGCTGGAGCCTGATCCATCAAGACCAGCATCCCGCCACTGCTAATGTTCAGAGAAAGCGCTTTCCCACTGGCCGTCGACACAGCCGGAACCTCTACAGGCGTCGTCATCTCATACAATATCGGTCTCAGAAGAGCCGCTCGCTCACTGTGACTTTTCTGACTATCTGTCATCGGCCACTCCCACTCTAGCTGTGTCACCTCGCGCCTCCTCTGTAAAAGGAATTATTTTCGTCCTCAGCTTCATGGTTTAAGGTGTTCTGAAGATGCTTCGCTTGGTCTGTCTAGAAGCACAAAGTCCAAGCACAGAAGCTTCCTTCCTCCTCTTTCTTTTCCATTCCTCGCTTCCGAACTATAGGAGGGACGGGTAATAAGAACAATACCGATGATGTAGGCCTCATGCTCTAAAGGTGGGTGTTGACTCCCCCGAAAGTGTTAGGTATTATTTCCGTTCTATGGCTACATTTTTATAGCTGTGCGCCAGCTTATTCAGAACGTATTGGATTGTCTAGGATTGTTCTCGTTACAACCTTGAAAGCGCCTTCTCATCCATGATTGACTCGTCAGTCCCTTTAGATCCAACAGATACTCTTGCTGATCAACGCGTAGGCTCAGGGATTGTCGTCCTGTCTGCGGCCATGCAGCTCCTCCATATGAATCGTCAAGCTTCAGAATTGGCAAAGCTGATTAACACGGCAGAACATGGCGGAAAGAACATGGGGTCTGCCCATGGAGTCTTGCCAACTGCCCTGACAGAACTCTGCGGAGAAATCATTAAGGCCCTCCATGTTCGTACCGAAGCAAAGGATTGGGAGCAATTCGAGATCAAACGCGTGGCAGGTAATCCTGAAAAACCCATCTTGTTACGCGGGTTTGGCCTGCCGGATCGCGGAGGGGTTCAGTATGCGAGACTCGTGGTCACATTGGAAGAGTTAGCGCGTCGACAACAGCTCAATACCGACCAAGCTAAGGAAAAATTTCAATTAACCAATCGAGAGCAATCCGTCATCGAACACCTGGCAAAGGGGTGGACCAACAAAGAAATTGCAAACGCTCTTCAGATTACCGAACAGACCGTGAAAGAGCACATCAAGCACATCATGAGAAAAACCAATTCCACGACCAGGACAGGAATCCTCGTTCACATCTTCAATTCGTAATCTGCCACAGTATCCGTATCAAAAATACCATAGTGCGCTATCTGCAACACAGCGATTATTCCAGAACAATCATTTATATCTATTATAATCAATGGCTTATGTTTGACTATTTTGGTCTACCGATTGCATTAGCTCACAGTGAAACTGTAGTTACTGCGTGGATAGTAGAAGGTTTTGGACGGAATAAAGCCTGAGGTAGCATGAAGAACCTTCGCATCATAGTGGTGAGTATCCTGGTTTCAGTGGCTGGGTTCCAGACCGGTCAAACCGCACAAGCGGCGGCCATCGACAACGGAAGCTTCATGAGTCTTTGGAGCAGCTACTCCCATTGCCAAGCCACCACCGACGTCAACCAACTGAGAGAGGACGCGTTGACCCTGACAAACGCAGCCAATCACTCGGGCATCCAAGAGCAAGATAGTTTTGTTCTCCCCCTTCCAGGCAAGCTTGAACAGTTTGTGCCAACTCCTGCAGCCCGGTTTGCAGTGGACGTAAAAGCAATGGCTGCAGCCTGTTCCTTGCGGGCTGGCTCCGCTGCCGTAGAAGCAGGAAAGCTGGATATCGCCAAAGACCTCCTTCAGACCGTCCTGAGCTACCAGCCCCAATCCGAGTATGCCTACTACGCTCTACAGGCAAAAGCTCTGCTTTCAGAGATCGAGACAAACGTCATTGAGGTTACCCTCAACCTCCCTTAGAAGCTTCGTTTTTATCTCCCCACGTACTCACGCCCTTATCGACTATTCGTGGTCCATTACGACTCATGAGGCTGCCCCCCTCTCACTAACGACACAAACAGCTGGTCGTACGCGTTCGCTGATCGAGCCCATGATACATCCGTGGTCATTCCTGTCTTTACCAATTGATCCCATATCGATCGATCCTGATACACCGCCACAACTCGGCGCAAGACAACCAGAAGAGCATCGGCCGTGTCCGCTTCAACATGAAACCCGGTTGCCTGTCCAGCCTGCCGAGCCTGCGCAGTCAGCGACACGACCGTATCGGTCAACCCACCTGTTTTTCTCACGACGGGGACTGTTCCGTAACGAAGACTGTAGAGCTGGCTCAGACCGCAGGGCTCGTACCGCGACGGCATCACGAACACATCTGCGCCGCCTTCGATACGATGGGCGAGCCCTTCGTCGAAACCGAGACGAAGTCCCATGCGGTGAGGATACTGTGCCTGAAGCACCTTGAACCTGGCTTCGAGTTCCGGCTCGCCTGTCCCCAATACCACCAGCTGCAAATCCATCGCCATCAGCTGCGGAATAATGGCTGCCACAAGATCTAAACCCTTCTGCGACGTCAGCCGTGCAATGACACCAAGAAGGGGAGCCGATGATTCCGGTAAGTGAAACTCCCGCTGAAGCGCCTGCTTGCACACCAGTTTCCCTGAACGGTCGGTCACTGAATAGTTGGCCGGCAGATACGAATCGGCTTCCGGATTCCATTGATCGATATCGATACCGTTCAGAATTCCCAGGAGTTGGTCTGCACGATTGCGTAACACGCCCTCAAGCCCAAAGCCGAATTCAGGCGTGAGGATTTCTCGCGCGTATGTGGGGCTGACCGTCGTGACATAATCAGCGAATATCATTCCTCCCTTGAGCAAGTTCACCATGCCGTAATACTCAAGGCCTGCGGGAGTAAACAGCGATGCCGGCAGCCCGGTTTTCTCCAATTGCTCTCCAGGGAAGAGACCTTGATACCCCACGTTATGCAACGTCAGCACGGTGCGCGCTCCCTGCACCTCCGACCGATCTCGATCAACGGTCTTGAGATAAACTGCGCACGACGCTGTTTGCCAGTCATGCAGATTGAGGATATCGGTGCTCCATCGGCACACCGTTCGAAGATACGCCATCACCTCGATCGCTGCACGACAGAAGAATGAAAACCGCTCAAGATTATCGGGGTAATCAATGCCGCGATCTTGATACAGTCCCGGTCGATCAAAGAAGGCATCGTTCCGAATCGCCCATACACGCACCCGACATTCACCTTTACCCAGGAAAATGACATCCTCTTCAATCTGCGTATCGATACGCCCCTGCGAGGTCTGCACAGACAGCCGACAGACAGAACGGAAAGATCTGCCTGACTCATTCAGGCAACGGTAGTACGGGAGCAGGAGAATGACATCATGGCCGAGCTTGGCCAATTCCAGAGGCAGCGCACCGACAACGTCGGCGAGCCCACCGGTCTTGGCATAGGGAACGGCTTCGGAAGAAACGATGAGCAGATTTAGGGGATGCTGGGTCACGGAAAGCCTAGAACACACATCGCATTAGGGCGTACCCGCGGGCACTTCAAGGCGTGTGCGAAACTTGTCTTCATGTTGCCAACTACGTCCCAGCTCATGGAGTTGCGCCGCAGTCAGCTTTTCACGATAGACTAGTCGTTCCTCAAAAAACACCACTAACCATCCGCGATCCGGATAAGCCAAAAACAGCCCGTCGCCGGCTTCAATACGTACCTCCCACCCTCGCGGAGGCTCTCCGATCGCCAACCGTGATCGTGGAACGAGCGAGTCGTCTTTCATGCCGAAGAACTGCATGAACTCGGCATGCTGATATGTTGGAAGCCCCCATGCTCCGACAAAGGCACGGGGAGTCAACTGATGAAGCGCCAACTCGTTGTTTCTCACATGGCGCTCTTGTTCTTCCAATGGAGGCATCCCGCTGCAACTGAGCAAGGACCCGATCGCGGCCACGACACACACGCCGACCCATCGAGAGCCCCTCAGAACATCAAGGAGGCTGAACCACCGAGCGCTGCACCCAGTCTGTCTGAATATATCCACGATTTGCCTCACAATAGACGTCGGCTCTTTGGTTCAATCGGTTTCACAGGTTGACAGACGTCACACTGACAGAGCCGCCGAAGCAGAGCATAGGAGTATATCCCTGTATCGTGGCCGTCGCTCCATGCGAATTGCAGGGCATACCGTCCGACCGGCTGCACATCCTGCAACATGATCAAGAGAGGCACATCATCCGGCTGCAATCGTCGTGCGCCAGACCACTCGTCCACACAGGCCGCACAGGGACATTGCTGGCGGAGATATCGCACGGGATAGACAGCCTTGTGCCCGTCACTCCACTCGATGCCCAGCACACCCTTTTCAATCCAGGCCATGTCCCTGGGTTCACACACCTTCTCTGTCATGTTCACGGATTCCCTTCCACCTCTGAGCGATAACTGACCCTCACGATGGGTGAGCCAGAAAATTCACAGGAGGCAGTTGTCTGCCTGCGACAACCGTGACATATCTCTCAATCACGTTTTCCACCTCGTGCCGAACCTGCCCGGCGGCCTTCAGGCGATCGATCACTGCGGGCGAAAGCCTCAACGCTTGCTGAAGAAATGCCAGACTCCCTCGCGAGAGCGGCAAACAGCGAAACGCCTGACGCGCGGCACAAGTTACACAGACCAGGCCTCCGGACAGAGGCGAGAACTGTGGATCTCCAGTCAAGCGCCCCTTGCCACAGGCGGCGCAGTGATCGGTCTGAGGACGAAACCCGATAAGGCCCAGCAGGCGAATCTGAAACAGTAGCGCCGTCAACGCCGGGTCTTGACTCGTGACTACTGTGCACAAGCCCAGTTCGAGCGTCTCGAAGAGCTGGGGATCCGGGTCTCCGTCCGGTGTCACCGCAGCCACCACATTGACCATCCGTGCAGCAGCAGTCATCAGCGTCAAGTCTTCACGAAACCGTATGAATGGCTCCACGAGATCGACTTGTGACACTCGATAGAGCGAGTCGCCGGACTTTTCGAACAGGTTCAAATGGCAGATCGTAAGTGGCTCGAGCGACGCGCCGAGGCGGCTCTTCATCCGGCGAGCCCCCCGAGCCACCGCACGAATCTTTCCCATCTCCTTGGTATAGAACGTGACAATGCGATCCGCATCGCCCCACTTCCGGCTTTTCAACGTGATGGCAGCCGTCTTGATCAATGGCATGGTGGAGATCCGTGAGGCGTGAGTCGTAAAACGTGAAAGGTTTCGGAGGAAGAACACTCGGCAGTCCTACGTTTCACGTTTCACGCCTCACGTTTTACAGTTCCTGCTAGCGAAGGTATTCCATGAACAGCGTGGCCAGGGAAAGATAGATGGTAATACCTGTGATGTCATTGGCGGTCGTCACAAAAGGACCAGCCGCGACGGCAGGGTCCACCTTCATTCGCTTCAGCAAAATGGGCATGAATGTCGCCATGCTGGTTGAGACCATGAATGCAATAATCAGCGAGACCCCCACAACCATACCCAGAAACTCTTGATGCCAAATCCAGCCGACAACCGTGAGAATCACGCCGCAGGCGAGCCCCATCAAGAGCCCGACTTTGATTTCCCTGAAAAACACGCTACGCACATCCGTCAGCTCGATCAGGCCGGTTGCCAATCCTCTAATAATGAGAGTCGATGACTGGAGGCCCACATTTCCACCCATCGCGGCAATGACCGGGATAAAACTGACGATGGCCACCACTTCCTGAATCGTGTACCGGAATTCCCACAGAATCGCCCCAGACAATAGACTGCCGACGAGATTCGTAAAGAGCCACGGGAGCCTGTGTTTCGCCGCCGTCACGCTGGAGGATTTCGAGACCGAGTCCTCTTCGATCGCGCCGGCCATCTTGAGCATGTCTTCGGTCGCTTCTTCACGGATCACGTCCACAACGTCGTCAACTGTGATGATGCCGACCAACCTGGTATCGTTGTCGATGACCGGAATTGCGAGCAAGTTATAACTCGCCACTTGACGTGCGACTTCTTCCTGATCCATGTCGACCGTCACGCTGATCACATCGCGCGTGGCGATGTTTTTCAGCGGCGTCGCGGGAGGGGCTGTCAGCAGCCGCCTCAGAGAGAGCACCCCAACCAAGCGCTCATCCTTGTCGGTCACATAGATATAAAACACCATCTCCGCATCCGTCGCCAGTTGGAGACGTTGGATGGCCTCTTGCGCCGTCGCATCTTCCGAGAGCGCTAAAAATTCCGTCGTCATGATGCCGCCGGCCGTGTCCTTCGGATACTTTAGGAGGTCGGCGACTTCCGTAGAATCTTCTTCCCGCATCAGCGAGAGAATTTCTTTGGCGCGTTCTTCCGGCAGAACCCCGAGGAGGTAGGCCACGTCGTCAGGACCGAGGTCTTTGATCAGCCAGGCAATATCCGAGTGCAGCAGGTCTGCGAGAACCTGATTGATACTATCGCTGTCGAGTTCGCTCAGCACTTGTCCCCGCTTCGACTCGCCTCGCACCAGCTCGAAGACTTCCCGCTTTTCTTTGGGAGACGACAGATGCATGATTACTTGTGCCACGTCTGCCTGATGCATCCGCCCCAGCATCTTCGCAAGATTGGTGATCGCGCCCCGGTGCAACAGCCGTTGCACGGACAACAGCACGATGTCGAATTTGGTCCGGCCTCGATCGGCCTGGTCGCGCAACGCATCGCGGAGGAGATCTTTATCCCCTGGACGAGGACGCGGATCCCCTGAATTCAGTTCTGTCATACGTTCCGTCGGGTGCATTGTCACACCAGGTCTAAAAGTCTGAACATCGAACGGCATCAAGTCTAGAACCAATGCAAACTACCCACGCAGGATGCTCAAAAAGTCCGTCCAGCAAGGCCGCAGCGAGCGAAGAGGCGAGGCGTACGCTTCGGTACGTTGAGCCTCTGAGCGATGCGAGAACGCCGCTGGCGGACTTTTTCAGCATCCTGCTAGTAGCCTAATTCGGTGAGGGCATGCTCGTCTTCTCGCCACGCCTCCCGAACTTTCACCCACAGCTGCAAAAACACTTTCATCCCGAAGATTTGTTCCATGTCGCGTCGTGCCTCGGTCCCGACCGCCTTGAGCCTCTCTCCATGCTTTCCGATCACGATCGCCTTATGCGACTCTCGCTCGACCAGCACCGTCGCGCTGATGCGGGCCAGCTTCCCCTCCTCAACAAATTCGTCGATCTCCACGGCAACCGAGTATGGCACTTCTTCATAGGTCTGACGCAACAGCTTCTCGCGAATCATCTCGGCCGCCAAGGTTCGCATGGATTGATCAGTGACGGTGTCTGCATCATAGGCCCCCTCCCCTTCCGAAAGCTGGGCCACAGTCACGGACAGCAATCGATCGACATTGTCGCCGGTTTCAGCCGATACCGGCACCACATCCGTCCACCCGAACAGCCTGGCATACGTTTCTATCACCGGCAGCAACTTGAGCTTATTGACCACATCCACCTTGTTCAATACCAGAATAATCGGGCGCGGACGCTTCCTGACCGCCCCTTTCACATGGTCGAGGACCAAGAGGTCGCCGGGGCCGGGCAAGCTGGTCGCATCCATTAATACGTACAAGATATCCGCCTCTTCCAGCACATCGACCGTGGTGCGAACCATGCGGCGATTGAGTAGATGTTGCGGCTTGTGCAACCCCGGCGTATCGAGTAGGGCAATCTGCGCACCCGGTGCATGCACGACTCCCAGAATTCTCGTCCTTGTCGTTTGCGGCTTGTCCGACACGATCGCAATCTTCTGCTCAAGCAATCGATTGAGCAAGGTCGACTTGCCGACGTTCGGCCGTCCAATGATCGCGACTGTGCCAAATTTCATAGCGCTACGGGCGTGGCCGCTCTTGTGATGGCGATGGAACCAGTTGATACACGGTTTCACCTTTGCGCACGTAGCCGAGCTGCTCTCGCGCCAACCGTTCGACTTTCGCGGGATCGTGCTCCAGGCCATCGATGTCCCCTCGAAGCGGGCGGGTCGCCCGTTGCAACTCTTGAAGATCGATGTCCAGCTGTTGGACCTGCTCACGCATGGAAAAGTAGCGCGGCAGACCCATGTCGCCAAAGACCAAGACGATGAGCAGCAGCAGACACACGGCCACTCCAATATAGTGCGCGCCTGTCACCATGCGGCGCTGCCAATCGAGCCACTGCCGTCCACGATTCTGCTTAATGATCATCGTCGCTCGCTCGTCCTCAGCATCGCCCCGGCACCGCCTCACGACCTCTGTAGATTGCGTTCGAACCCAGCTCTTCCTCGATCCGAAGCAATTGATTGTACTTCGCCACGCGATCCGTTCGGGACAGCGACCCAGTCTTGATGAGCCCGCTATTGGTCGCGACCGCTACGTCTGCAATCGTCGTATCTTCCGTTTCCCCGGATCGATGCGAAATGATCGCCGTGTAGCCGGACCGTTTCGCCAACTCAATCGCCTCCAATGTTTCCGTCAACGTGCCGATTTGGTTAAGCTTGATCAGAATGGAATTCGCAATCCCCTCCTTGATCCCCTTGGCAAAGATTTCCACATTGGTCACGAAGATATCGTCTCCGACCAATTGAACCCGCTTGCCTAACTTCTCCGTCATCAACTTCCAACCCTTCCAATCCAACTCGCTCAACCCATCTTCGATGGAGAGAATCGGGTATCGATCCACAAGCTTCCCATAGTAACTGATCATTTCCTCGGAAGAGCGCTCAGGATTCTTTTCGGCTTCAAGGAGGTACCGGCCCTTTTCGTAGAGTTCGCTGGCCGCACAGTCCAGCGCAAGGGCGATATCGCGCCCCGGTTTGTAGCCAGCCTCTTCGATCGCCTGCATGATCAGGCTGAGCGCCTCTTCATTCGATTGGAGGTCCGGCGCGAACCCGCCTTCGTCACCCACCGCTGTGTTCAGTCCTTTTTTCTTCAACAGCGACTTCAGCGTGTGAAACACCTCCGTCGCCATCCGAAACGCCTCGCTGAAACTGGCCACCCCTACCGGCATGATCATGAACTCTTGCAAATCCAACCGATTATCGGCATGGGCTCCGCCGTTGATAATGTTCATGAGCGGCACCGGCAGCACACGCGCATTTGTTCCACCAAGATATCGGTAGAGCGGCTGGCCCGTTTCCGCCGCCGCCGCCCTCGCCACGGCCAGCGACACACCGAGAATAGCGTTGGCGCCAAGCTTGCCCTTCGTTTTCGTGCCATCTAGATCGATCATCGTCTGATCAATGCCGACTTGGTCGAACGCTTCCTTCCCTAACAGCTCCGGTGCGATTAGCTTGCTGATATTGGCCACGGCCTTCGAGACGCCTTTCCCCATCCAGCGTTTCTTGTCGCCATCGCGCAGTTCGATCGCTTCTTTCTCTCCGGTCGAGGCCCCGGACGGCACCGCCGCCCGCCCATGCGCCCCACTCTCCAGCATAACCTCCGCCTCGATCGTCGGATTCCCCCGTGAATCTAAAATTTGTCGCCCTTTGATCTCGCGAATCGCGCTCATCCGTTACTCCATCTAAAAAATCGAAAGTTATTCCCCTCTACTTCGTCGCAAAGTCAAAGACGGGCGTCTGGAGCATTCGAGAAGGCGACCGTTGCTCCCATACTGTTTTTTGTAAACGCTCAACTGTTTCAGGACTATACAGCCGTTCCCCACATTGGCCACAGACCTTAGCAGGTACATGTTCGACGACAACCAATTTGTCATCCATTTGAATCGTATAGGTCACACTCTGTTCCCTCATTGGTGATCCACAGACATCGCATTTCATGTTATGACCTCCTCGCCTTGAACTCGATCCAAATGGCAGGGTCTGGTTCATAGGCAGTCACAATCTTCACCGTGGGCCTACTTGGATCACTGCATTGAACATGAATGGGACGGCCCACCCTCGTCATTCCGAAGATCAAACAGCTGGGACCATACTTGTCTTCGGGGTAAACCTCAATCACTTCGCCGCCAGCAATGGCCTCCCGCAACTCCTGCACTGAAATGTGGCGAATGATCGCCTGATCGACAGCATGTTGGGAAAACTCAAAGTCTCCCCTCGCAACTCTCCGTTGAATCTCATCGATCAACTATTCCCCCCCGAAAATTCACAATCTGCCGCCCTCTAATCTCTCGAATCTCGCTCATACCTCTTTTTCCTCTCATTTACTCTCTACTACAACTTTCTTTTCAATAACTCATTCACCTTACCTGGATTCGCCTTGCCGCTACTCGCCTTCATCACCTGCCCGACCAGAAATCCAAGCACTTGCTGCTTGCCTTCTTTGAACTGCGCCACCTGCGTTGGATTATTCGCGAGGACTTCGTCGATGATCGTATCGAGTGCCCCTTCGTCGGATACTTGAATGAGCCCCTTTTCTTGAACGATCTGTTCCGGTGTCTTCCCGCTGCTGTAGACTTCCGGAAAGATCTCGCGCGCGACTTTCAAGCTGACCGTACCTTTGTCGACCATCCGAAGCAGACCGACGAGCCGCTCGGGCGAGACCGGGGAATCGCTCGCATCGGTCCCTGAGTTATTCAACTCCCTGGTGAGTTCGCCCATCACCCAATTGCTTACCGTCTTGGGTTCGTTGAATAATTTCACACAGGATTCGAAGTAGTCGGCCACCGACTTCGACGCTGTCAGCACGCCCGCATCGTACTCGGACAACGCAAACTCGCTGACGAATCGCTGCAGTCTGACTGCGGGCAATTCAGTAACGTGTTTGCGACAGCTCTCGATCCATTCCTTCTCCAGTTTGAGCGGCACCAGATCGGGATCGGGAAAGTAGCGATAGTCATGCGCCTCCTCTTTGGAGCGCATCACCACCGTCTCGCCACGATCGAGGTTCCAGAGCCGGGTCTCCTGGCTGACCTTGCCTCCCTCGTTCAACACCTTCGTCTGACGCTTGATTTCATACTCGATGGCATCCTTGACGAACTTGAACGAATTGATGTTCTTGAGTTCAACTTTGGTCCCGAACTCCTTCTGACCCAGCGGACGGAGGGAGAGATTCGGCTCGCAGCGGAAACTCCCTTCATCCATATTGCCGTCACAAACCTCGAGATACATCAGCACATCGCGGAGGCCCTTCAAATAGGCCACGACTTCGTCGGATGACCGCAGGTCAGGCTCCGTCACAATTTCCAGCAACGGAGTTCCCGCTCGATTCAAATCGACGCGGCTCCCGTTGGCGCCGGCAACATGGACGCTCTTTCCTGCATCTTCTTCCAGATGAGCGCGACGGATACGGACACGCCGTCTGCCGTCACTCGTCGCAATTTCGATCCATCCATGCTCACAGATCGGCGCCTCGTATTGAGAAATCTGATAGCCCTTGGGCAGGTCCGGATAGAAGTAGTTTTTCCGCGCAAAAAGATTGCTCGCCGCAATCGTGCAATTCAGAGCCAACCCCGCGCGCACCGCCATTTCCACTGCTGCCTGATTCAGCACCGGCAACGAGCCAGGGAGTCCCAAACAGAGGGGACAGGTCTGGCTATTGGCCGCAAGGCCGAATACCGTCCCGCAGCCGCAAAACAGCTTGGACTTCGTCCGCAACTGCGCATGCACTTCCACTCCAATGACAACTTCGTAGATCATCGCTTACCCGCGGTCGTCTCCACGCAACCGGTCACGCTCGCGGTGCATCGCCTCACGGCCTGCATCAAACGCTTCGCGTAGAACCGTCTTCTTCGAGTCCACAAATTCCTTTCCTTCTCCTACGACTTCTTCTAACGCTTCTCCGGCGCAACCTGCCAGATCCCGCAAATTGCCTTCCGCCCTGCGGGCATAGCCACGCAACTGCTCGCGTGACTCGCGCCCTGTTTGCGGAGTCAGCAATAATGCCGCCACTGCGCCTAACGCTGCGCCGCTCAAGAATGCGAACAACACCCCTGCTCCTGAGGAACCTCGATCATCCGCCATTGTGATTCCCTCCTTCTTCTCGGAACCGTTCCTTCACGACTTTGGTTGCCGCTTTCAATCCGGCAACCACACTCGCCACATTGGTCACCATCGATCCGCTCGATCCCTTCACGACTTCGTGGACCTGCTGTACCGATTCCCCCACTTCTCCGACCGCATGCAACAGAACGGCCGCATGCTCGACTCCGTTGCGGGCTTGTTCGGTCAGATCGTTCATATTGCGACTAATTGACCGGAGTTCCTCGATCAACGGCGGCAGATCGTGATTCATTTTTGCCAAAAGCTGTTCGGACTCCGCCACAGTCTTGCGAACTTGAATCATCACAGGCACGAGATAACCCACCAGCACGACAAACGCGATAGTGACAAGAATCGCAGCGATTTCGACGATCGTCATACGTCCTCCGTAAGAGGTGAAACGTGAGACGTGAAATGTAAAACGTGAAAGAAGCGGACTCGCCTCCGTGTCATTTTCCTGCCTTGTTACATTTCACATTTTACGTCTTACGAGTTACCGTATCAC